>Ga0335081_10001057_pt1 | contig 44284 bp, 43 predicted proteins | sample Lox_Sample_35_FD_206713 | JGI IMG/M metagenome (GOLD analysis project Ga0335081, IMG submission 206713) | Soil microbial communities from Loxahatchee National Wildlife Refuge, Florida, United States - Lox_Sample_3.5 | ecosystem: Environmental > Terrestrial > Soil > Wetlands | place: USA... | reverse complement strand
TAACCTCTCGCGTCACACACATACCGTCCGGCGGAGACATGTCTACGCCGCAAAAACAGCCCTCTACCAGGCATTATGCACAGACGACTTCAGATAACCGCCGTTCTGTGCGGCCTGCCGCTCGTCGGGCCGGCGGCCCAGCTGAGTGCAGAACAGGTCGATCTGCGATCTCAGGCCCGACCTGGCGCAGCCACCCTCCCCGCGTCCCTCGTCGATCGAGGGTCACATGAGGCGGGTCCAGAATAGGAGGTTTCCTGGCTTGCTGGTGCACGGTGGCGGCCGGCAGGATGATGCTCACAGACTCGGGGATGTGCTTGCTGGCCAGTGACATTCGGCGTTGCGGAGGATCGGGTATGGACGGCGCGGAGGCCAGGCAGGCCGAAACCCGGGCGCTCGCGCGGGACATCACGCGGTGCGCCGAGCTGGAGGCGGTGCTGGACGGCCGGGCCAGCCCGTGCCGGGAGGTGGCCGGCTGGCAGGGCCTCACCCGAGCGGCCCGATGGTACGTCCCGGAAATCTGGGCTGGTCATATCGGAGCGGCCGCGATCTTGTTCGTCAGCTCGAACCCGTCCGCCGGGCCGCGTGGGGAACAGTTCGACCCGGCCCGTCACATGTCCCGCCGGGACCGCGATGAGGACCTGTTCACCGCCGCTGACGGCGCGTTCGACGACCCGCGGTTCCCGGGGATCGCAAGCGGCATATATAACCGTGACCGCCGCGGCCGCCGGGCCGGTGCGGCGGTCCCGTTCTGGCGGTGGACCCGGGGCATAGCCCGGGAGCTGCTGGGCCGTGAGCCAGCACCGGGAGACGACTATGCGCTCACTGAAGTGGTGCATTGCGGGAGCCAGCGCGAGACCGGGGTGGCCGCGGCGCTCGGAACCTGCGCGAGCCGGTACCTGCGGCGGGTGCTAGCCGTATCCCCGGCGGGGGTGGTGGTCGTGGTCGGGGCCACGGCACGGGGAGTCTTCGAGAGCCAGCTCCGGGCCGAATTCACCGGCAGCATGCAACACCTGTCGCGCAGTGCCTGGGTCTGGCACTGACGGCGACCCGCACGCCAAGCCTCCCGTCCCGCCGCATGTGGCCGTATGGCGATCGGTACGCCTGCACGGCGAGACCAAGACCGAGCGGTCACGCCGCACGCTCGCCCTTCCCCAGCTGGCGATAGAAGCACTCCGCGCGCTACAGGAAACCCAGGCGGAGGAGCAACTCCTGGCCGGGGAAAGATGGCAGGATACCGGGCTGGTGTTCGCGACCCATCTCGGCGACGCCCTCGACGCGGCGAACGTCCGGAAGATGTTCAAGCGGGTATGCAGACTGGCAGAGGTCGGAGACGGCTGGACGCCGCGCGAGCTACGGACCTCATTCGTAAGCCTGATGAGCCACCATGGCGTCAGGATCGAGGAGATTGCCCGGCTGGTCGGGCATTCCTCCACCCGGACAACAGAGGTCGTATACCGCCGGGAGCTGCGGCCAGTGATCACAACGGGCGCCGAGATCATGGATGAGATCTTCGCAGGAAGCCAATCCTTGCACGGTTCGTAAGCCGTTGGGAACCCGCACGAGCCAGTCGCGAGCCTGGATTGATCTGGCCGGAGCTCATGATTCCGCCTGCCATGCGCCCACTCGACGCGGAGTCCGGTGCGTGAGGGCCTGGGATGACTGGCGCGGCCTCTCGTTCGGAGCCCGATTTTGGCGTCGTCACAGCACTCGGTCCTTCTGGCCCCGGTCGGCCGAGCCGACTCGGCCGACCGGGGCACAGTAGGGGTCAGACCGTGCGGGACTTGCCCCACGGGTGCGGCGGAAGGTCGTCGACCCGGGTGAGAAGGTCGGTCTGCTGCTTCTCGATCCCGGTCAGGCGGTTCCAGCGGTCGAAGAGCGGGTCTAGGTTGACCTTGCGGGTGCCCGGGATGCTGGTCCCGATGTACCCGCGGATGTTGCCATCGGCATCCTGGCCGATGGTCTTGGGTGCCTTGGTCGGGGGGTCGGCCGACAAGCCGCCGATGAGAAGACGAACGGTGCTGTAGAGGTCGTAGACGGCGTCGACCGCCTCCTGGGTCGTGTTGCAGATATCGGGGAACGTCTTGTCCCTGAGGGTGTCGCGGATCTCGGCAACTTCGGCGAGATCCCGGCGGCTGTCATCGATGTTCGCCAGGTACTCGTCCAGGTCATCGTCAAGGTCGGCCGCGAGGCCGTCGCGGTCGCGGGATTCCGTGGAGCCGTCAAGGGCTATGCCCAGGTAGATAAGGGTGGGCAAGAGCAGGCCGGTGACGGCCGCGACGAAGATCATCAGTGCGGTCGTGCCGAAGCTGGCGCCGGCGAGGGCGGCGGTGCCGCGCCATATCATGCCGCTGGTAATCGCGACGGCGGTCACCAGGGTTGCTCCTAGGTACCTGTTGCGCCGGGTGAACCCTTGTTCTGCCGGGCCGCGGTTGCCGTCGGCGCGGGCCTCCCGTGCGTGGTTGTGGCTCTCGGCGGCGTGGCGCACCAGCCAGGTCTGGCCGACGATGATGACCACGACAACTGTCGCGGCGAAGGACCAGCCGAGCCAGTCCTGCCATGGTTGCAGCAGGGGCACGTTGAGGTAGTAGTCGACGAAGGTCAGGAACCCCGCCGCCTCTACCCACGGGGCCCAGGCCGCGAGCCGCTGGAACAGCTCACTGGCCCGGCGGTGGTGGTGCTTGCCGGCGGCCTCGTCCCGCCCGATCTTGCTTTTGTACTGCTCGACGCGTTCCACGGCCCCGGCCGGGGAGTAGTGGGCGCCGGTCTCCTGCGAGATGATCGGCTCGGTGCGCTCGGTGTTTTCGTCCAGGTTCGCCCTGACGTTCTCGATGAGGCCCTGGGACTTGTCGAGGGAAGGGTCGGCTTCCGCCTCGAGCCGGCTGGCGAGCTCCTGGTCGCCGTCCGCGATGAAGGGGGTGGCCAGGCGGTCGTTCACGCTGAGCGTGGGCTCCCAGCGGTCGCGGGGGGTGCGGAGAGTCTGGTGCTCTTCGGCAGTCACGCGGGCGTAGAGATAGGCCTGCTCGTACTCCTCTTTGGGGGTTCCGATCCTGGCGGCCTCCTTCTGGGTGAGAGCTGGCTGCCAGGGCAGGCCGGGTTCTTCCGGTCCGCCGCGGTCGGTTGTGGCATGTGCCATGGACATGGCGTTCACCCTCTTTCGCTTGGTTGATCAGTTGGTGGTGTAGGTGATCTGGACGACCTGGTTGGCGGGGCTGGCCGGGTCGCCGGGGTCGGGTTGGTTGACGTTGCCGTGCCAGGCCAGGTGGGTGATGGCAGACCTGGGCACCCCGAGGTCGTTGACCAGGAGGCTGGCAATGACCTGAACCCTTGCCTTGCTGAGCTGGCGGTTGTAGGCGTAATCGAAGGCAGGCTTGCCGTTGGCGCTGAGCGGCCCCTGGTACGACGCCCAGCCGTCGAGCGCGAAGGTGGCGTGCGCAGCGAGCGCGGCGTTTACGCACGGGGTCAGCTCCTGCTCGGTTGTGGGGGCGTCGACCAGGGTGGCCGTGCCGAAGATGAAGTAGCTCGCCGGCAGCGTGCACCTTACGCTGTGAGGCCCCACGGGTACCGGCGGGATCGGGGTGGGCGGCGGCCCGGGAATCCCGACCGTTGGTGCGCTGGGGGACCCCGGGCTGGGCGTGGTGCCGTTGGCGTCGGTGAACGTGACGGATGTTGCGCCTGAAGCGGTCAGCAGGGCGGTCCAGACGGCCTTGATGTAGCTCTTCTGGGTCTGTCCGAGCTGAGGCTGCGGCCCGGCAGTCGGCACGACGACGAACGTCACTGGGCCGTGCAGCGCCGGCAGGTCACCGGCCTTCTTCACCTCCGCCACCAGCACCGCGGGGGGGACAGACCAGTCCAAGGTCCGGAAGTTGTCGGGGTTGGCCAGGTCAAGACCGGTACTGATGATGATCAAAGGGGCGGCGGTGAAGTTAGCCCTCGTGAGGCCGGCGTAGAGAGCTTGGCCGCCGGTGGCCGCCGGGGAGTTAATAGCCTTCTCGATGGCGGAGATCTTCGCGTCAACGGCCGGAACGGCTCGGCCGGACACCACCAGCACACGACCGGTGCTGGAGTTGCCGATGCGAGGGGTCATGTCGATGACAGACGTGGACACTTTCCCGGCGGAATCGACCCGAGTGAGCGCGATGGACCGGTGGACCATCCCGATCTGAAGCAGCTCATTTTGCACCGCATCCGGAAGGGTGATCTTCGCGTCGTTCGCCGTGGGCGCGGTGTAGATGAACTGGGCAGCAACAGGGTCTGTCTCGCGTCCGACGTCACCCGCTGCGCGGATGCCGCGGTGGAGCAACAGATAGGCCGCGAGCGCGAGGACGAAGGCGGCGACCACGATGGCCGCGATCAAAGGCTTGCCGATACTCACCTGGGGCGTCCGAGCACGGCGCCCGGAACGACCGTGGCGGCGCGCTGACTGATGACGAACCCTCGAACGCCCGCGGGTCCGGGTCGAGCGAACCCGGCGGGACGAGGTGCCGCGACGAACACGCGTCCTCCTAGTACGCATGGCCTTCTGCTCCTGGCCTAGCTAGCGGCTGTGCCGGTGATCTCACGACCGTGCCCCTTTCCATGGTGAGACGCTCGGACGGGACCGGGCGGACGGCGCCCAGCACCGGGGGTGGGCCTGGACTGGGCGCGGGCCCAGGCGCTGGGAGACGGGCCGGGCCGCTATCCGGAAGGAACCACTGCCACTGCCATGGGCACTACGGAAGGAGGTAGGAGGATGCATGAACGGCTCCTATCAGTAATGCGTCAGGACAGCGGGGGCCGCGGCGGCGGCAGGGGTTGGGGCGAGAGCCGTTCGCTCAGCTCCGCGTAACGCGACACCAGGGCGAGGTTGAGCGCCGCCTCGAGGTTGTCGAGCTGAGCCTGCATCCGCCTGAGTTTCGGGCCGATGTCGGCCGCGATCTCCCGGCGTAGGTAGCGGATACAAAAAACGGCGCCCACCAGCGCGCCTAGTTGCAGGCCTACCAGGAAGATCAGGACCATGGCACCGTCCTCTATCGGTCTCGGTGCCAGTATGCGCCCCGCCAGGTAGCCTTTGGGAAGAGGCAATTAGCCATGTGGCAAGTTGCCAGCATCATTGTGCTGCTAGCATCGGAGTGCATGCTCAAGCACAACCATGCGGCGCCATGTGGCAACTTCATGCATGATGTTGCATGCATCACGTGGGCTGATGGCCCTAGGCTGACTGCCCATGGAAGCGTGCCAGTACCTGTCTGCCGTGTAGCTATATGCAACATTACGAAGGGGATTGAGCATGGGAACAAATGACGATGTAAGTCCGGTGATTCCACGCCGGAGACTCCGTACCGAGCTAAAAAAATCACGTCTGGCGGCCGGGCTAACCCAAAGTGAGGTCGCCGCCGCGATGGACTGGTCACTGTCCAAAGTGATACGAATCGAGGCGGGCACTGTCAGCATCTCCACCAACGACCTCAAAGCGCTACTACGCCATTACAAGATCGTAGATCCGGTTCGCACGGAGGAGTTCCTTGCTCTGGGCAAGGCCGCCCGGGATCGCACATGGTGGAGCGAGTATCGTGAAGTGGCCCCGTCCGGGCTCCTCCAACTCATAGGCTACGAATCGGCGGCATCGATCAGAAGGAATTTTGAGCCCTTGCTCATTCCTGGCCTTCTGCAGACCAGAGAATTTGCCCGTGCTGTTATCCCCGCCCTGGACCCAGGAGTCACCCCTGACCGGCTGGGCACGCTGGTCGACATTCGGATGCGGCGACAGGAACTGGTAGACCGAGCCAATCCCTCGCAGCTGTTCTTCATCCTGGACGAGGCCGCTATCCGCCGGGTGACGGGCGGCCCAGACGTGATGCGGCGCCAGCTCCGCCATTTGGTGGAGGTAGCGGAAAAGCCGAACGTCACGATCGAAGTGGTCCCCTACAGCGTCGGTATCTATCGAGGTATGCGGGGATCCTTCGTAGTCCTACAGTTTCCCGACGCCGAGGATGACGACGTGCTCTATGTGGAGGACGCAGAGGGTGGCCTAGTCATCAAAGAGGATCAGGACGAGATTCAGGCCTATCGAGAAAACTTCGAGAATATGAGGGACGTGGCGCTAAATCAGAAAGAATCTCTCAGCCATATCCGCAGGCTGGCTGACGAAATCACCTGAGTGGAATCTCTGGCCAGACCCGCAGAGGGCGGGCTTCGACTCCGTAGCCGTATCAACCGATCGCTCTTACCGATGACAGCATGTCCAGCCCGGAAGGCCAGGCCCTACGGAAACCGGCTTGGCCGACTGCCTCCGGGTCACGTCTGCGGCTGCGCGTCGTCCGTGCCTGACGTGCAGGGCCTTCCTTCAGAGCACCCGCCCTCGAGTTCCTTCGTTCGCGCTCAACAGTAGCTAAATCATCCGACCCGACCTACACTGTCGTCGGCCGGATACTACAGACTCCGGCTGCCCAACCAAAGGAGGTAGCGTGGCCGACTCGGGGCGAGCCGACATTGGGTGGCGAAAAAGTACGGATTCAGCTAGCGGTGATTGCGTCGAAATCGCTTTTACCACGGAGGCAGTGCTCGTACGCAACTCGCAAGATCCCCTCGGACCAAAGCTCTCTTTTTCCTATTCGGAGTGGACTGCATTTCTGGCGGGGGCACGACGTGGCGAATTCGATGCACCCGGATACTGACTATTAGATAAGCATATTCCTGTCTTGCCTGTTTAAAGGCTAGTCACCCGGGGTTTCCGCTACCTTTACCGGGTCAACTACAGCCCGAGTAGCTCGCGACCGTTCTTGGTAATGAGATCGCAAGCGTCACTAACGGACTTTACCCTATAGATTCGTGCATTAGGCAGAAAAGCAAGACTTGCCGCTACCCCACCGAAATTCTCAAGCATGAACGGCTGATTGAGATTTTCTTGTATGATGACAGTCGTCTTCAGCCTCCAGCCCAACGCGCAGCCGAGTTCAATAAGGGCGCTGGATGGGCGAACGATTTCTACGAACTGCAGATAGAGCAATGCAGCAGAACGCTGCAGCACTCGCATGTTTCGCTCTGTCGCAATGTCCGGTGCAGTGAGATCCGAGGTTGACCGGACTTTCTCACCTGGCCAGTACAAAGAATTGACATGCACACCCGCTGACTTTACAACCTCGTTTACGGCTGCATTATGCCGACCGACGTCCTCGACCTTCAGGCCGGTAATCGGAGCCGCGACGTAAAGCTCGTACTCTGGGGACGAGGCGGCAAATTCCGCGGAGAGATCCGTGCCCAGAATGCGCTCGATTCTAGCCGTAGTCTCTCTGTGAGGAATAGCCTTGCCGTTCACCCACCGGCTGACCTGCCCTGCGTCGATGTGAAGCTCCCGGGCTAGCCCGGCCTGAGTGAAGCCAGCGGCTGTGATGGCTGCCCTCAACGCCTTGCCGAAAGTTGTTCGGCCTTGCGTCTCCATGCGCGCATGGTAACACCATGCTTGCGGTGTTCTCCCGAGTCCTAGTTGGCCGAGCACCGGCCGGTAAACCGCATCCAGCAGGTTCTGGTTGTCGTGGTTGCCCGCGATCGCCACCACCTGGCGGCCGTCTTCACGCAGCGAGAGCAGGGTGCGCATGACCAGGCCCTGTGCCTTGGCGTTAGGCGCAGCGGTCTCGAACAGGTCGCCAGCGATCAGAACGACGTCGACGTCCTCGTCGCGGGCTGTCTGCACGATGCTGCCTAGCACGGCCGCGTGCTCGTCATGGCGGTCCCGGCCCTTGAGCACCTTGCCAACGTGCCAGTCGCTGGTGTGCAGGATCTTCAACGGCAATCTCCCCCGGGTGAGTTCGTGCGGATCTAGAACGGCGGCGGGTCGTCCGCGGCCGCGACAATGGCCGCGAACGGATCAGTCGGGGGAGTTGGCCCAGTGTCGTGACCGATCCATTCGCCCTTTTCGCTGGGCCGGGTCGCCCAGGCGGGGAAGGGGAAGTCCACCGCCAGCGGCACCGGGATATCGGGTTGGGCGATGAACATGGTGCCCGGCTTGGCCAGTGTGGCCCGCTGCCGCTGCGCGGGCGGCAGGTATCCGTACTCGCGCCGCTCGGCCTCGGCGGCGTCAAGTCGGCCCGCGACGCGGATCGCGCAGTTGGCCACGATGCGCCGCTCCACCTCACTGGCCGTCTGCTGGGCCCCGATCAAGATCACCCCGAGCGACCGGCCGCGCTCGGCGATATCCAGCAGGAGTTGCTTGATCGGGCTGTCACCCTCGCGCGGCGCGTACTTGTTCAGCTCGTCCAGCATGATGCCGCCGCTCGCCGTGAGCTCCAGATCAGGATCCGGTCACTTCGCACCGGCGATGACCAGCGGTGGACAGCGTTCTAATGATCTTCCCTTTATGAGATTAAGTGACTGAGAATGCTGGGGCCGCTGAGACGGGTGCCACGCCAGACGTCCTCCCATCGATCGTCTACCTGCACCGCAACAAGAACCGTGCGGCTGGCCAAGATGCGGTCGAGCAGTTCCTGGTGACCGGCTCGCTCAAGACCCAGTGCAGCGGCTGCAGTCTCGTCTACCGGGACTTCGGCAAAAGAAGCAGTGATTGCCGGCAGTACCGGCCTGGGGGGCGCTGCCATGACGCGCGGCTGGTGTCTGGACTCAAGTCCGACTTTTCCGAGACGGACTTTATAGCTACGCATTCGTGGGCTACCGATTTCACCCTGCCCGGTCTGGCCGCCGTCATCTTGCGGAAGCTGAAGGCCGAGGCTGATCGCGTATGCGGAGCTGATGTGCGCCGGGTCGTCCTGGGCCACCCTGTCGTCTTCGTCGGCGCCGAGGGCCCAGACTTCAAGGTACGCCAGGCTCTGGCCGAACAACGGCTCGAGGAGGCCGCCGTCCAGGCAGGCTTCAGCGAGGTGGCGCTATTGGATGAACCTGCGGCCGCTGTCCTCGACGAGGACCTGCCCGAGGGGGTGGCTTTGGCAGCCGACTTCGGCGGCGGCACCTTCGACGTGGCCGTGATCAAATTCGCGCCAGACGGCGGTGACGTGATCGGGCTGGCCGGAGTGGAGATCGGCGGCGAGCAATTCGACCGCCTGCTGTTCCAGGCAAAGGTCGCGCCCGTCCTCCACCTGGACGACACGTTCCGGCTCCGCTCAGGTGCCCAGCGGAGCTTGCCCAACTGGCTGAAGAGTCGGCTCTCGACCCTCAGCGGACTGAAAAGTCTCCTCAGCGACCCCTACACGATCCCGACCTTGAGCGAATACCGTTCCGCCCGAGACGGGGAACACCTCGCCATAGTGGAGAACATCCTGTACGGCGGGTACGGGTACCAGTTCTACCGCGCCATCGAGGACGCGAAGATCGCCCTGTCCGCGGACACCCGCACCGTGATCGACTTCCACCGGCCGGGGATTGAGCTGTCCATACCAGTGACCCGCCAGGAGCTGGAGCACATGATCGCCAAGCCCATGGCGGCGGTGCAGGAAACAGTCCTGAGAGCCCTGGAAATCGCAGGAATCGGGCCACAGGACGTCGATCTGGTGCTCCGAACCGGCGGCTCTTCCAGCATTCCTGCCTTCGTACGGATGCTGGAAGACATCTTCGATCCATCCGTTATCCAAGAACGTCCCGTGTACACCACCGTTGTTCGCGGGCTGGCCAGCTACGCACAGGAGCTATGGGGATGAGCAGGGACAGGGAGAAGCGGCGCATTCCGACCAGCGAGGAACTTGAAAGCAAGGGAGCGATCTTGCCCGCCACAGGCCGGTCGCCTGGCGAGCGTCGCGGCCTCCTTAGCAGGTTCTACAGGGCGAAGCGTTTCCGCGTATCCGCCGATGTCGCCGCCCGGAAATATATCGGAGATCCCTCGACGCAGCCCTCCATCACCGAACCATCGCCACCGTCCCCGAAGTCGGAGCTGCCACGGCAGATCGACCAGCTTCCCTCAACACAAACGACGCAGCACACACCAAGCCAGACGCGTCATCGCGCCATCCGCATCGACGATTCCGTCCGACAGCAACGTGGCCGAGGTAACCGTGGCGGCTGACGTGCAGCGCGGCGGTAGAGGCTGCTGTTTCAGCACGGCCACGAGAACGATTTGTCAGGCGGCCATTACCTCATTTCCCCTTAATAGGGTGACATGCACCGCCGCGTTCGGTTTTATGCTCCAGGCGACTGGCAGTTTGAGGGGGAGGTGAAGTCAGGTGGCCGATGCAGCTCACGGCGATGGCTCAGGGCAGGTCGCAGCATCAGCCCAGCGGGGGGAAACCATGGCAGCGATGCCGAGTGGGATGTCTGATGCGCTCGGGTTGGTGGCAGGGACGGTGCCCGCGACTCCGCTGAAGTACTCGGTCAGCCCGGCACTGGGTCAGTATGCACAACTTGACGACGTAGTCGTGACCCAGCGCGGGCTACCCGGCCGTAACGGCGTCCAGATCGCGGGCGTGGTGACAAACGTGGAGGCGGTGCACGAGGGTGCCCGGTTCGCCTCCGACGTGTTCCTGATCGAACAGGGTGCGTTGCCGGCCGAGATATGCGAGGTCGCCGAAGTGACGGTGACCCGGGTCGAGCCGGAAATGTACGTGCCGCCGTTGCCCGGTGCGCCGGTGAGTCGCGCGGCGGGAACGCAGCGCGACTCGGCCCTGTATTTCGACGAGATGGGTTCGTTCAAGGTACCGGTCGGGTTCGCCCGGGATGGGCAGCCGGTCTACGTCAACTTCGAATTCATCGACGGGACCCGCGGCGGGCACGTGTCAATCTCAGGGGTGTCCGGAATCGCGACCAAGACCTCGTTCGCCATGTTCCTGCTGCACTCGATCATCCACAGCGGCGTGCTCGAGGGCCAGGCGCACAACACCAAGGCGCTGATCTTCAGTGTCAAGAGTGAGGACTTGCTGTTCCTTGACTACGCCAACAGTAGGCTCGCGTCGGCCCAGCGGGAGCAGTACGCAGCGCTGGGGCTTCCCGCTGAGCCGTTCGGTAACGTGCGGGTGTTCGCGCCGCCGCGGCCGGATGACCCAGCCGGCACGCCGGACGTGTCCGCCCGCGATCGGGCGGTGAGCCCGTTCTACTGGACGCTCGCCGAGTTCTGCGAGCAGGAACTGCTGCCGTTCGTGTTCGCCGACGCCGAGGACGAGCGAGCCCAGTACACGATGCTGATCGGCCAGGTGGCTGCGCCGGGATGTCATCCCGGCCGGGCCGGACGGGGCCATCAAGATCCGCGGCGTAGACCCCGACAACGACGAGATCCTGCGCAGCTTCGGTGATCTGGTCAAGCTGCTTGAGGTCGAGCTGGGCGACGATTCGACCCGGGCGTCGTGGGTGGCGGGCAGCACAGTCACCGGTAGCGTCAACGCCTTGCTGCGCCGGCTGCGCTCGGCCGTGCGGCCGCTATCCGCGATCGTCCGCGGTGACCTGGCCTACCGCGGTGAGCGGTCGATCACGACATCCCGGGCCCAGGTGACCGTGGTTGACCTGCATAACCTGCCCGACCGGGCACAGCGTTTCGCGGTCGGCGTCACGCTGCGCGGAGAGTTCGCCCGCAAGGAACGGCAAGGCACCGCGCGGCCGCTGATGTTCGTCATCCGTCCCATCGACGACTCCCCAGACACCCCGCCTTCCCCTGTTCCCGTCATCACCACCACTCTGACGACCGGGCACACTCCTGCCACCGGCCCCCGGACCGCCGAAGGGGAAGCACGTGAGCATCGCTATGTTCCGCGCCACGGTTCCGGCCACCCCGTCTCCCCGGACGAGACGACCACCGTCACCAGCCAATCGCCAAGCCAGCCGCACGTCAGCGCGAGCGACCTAACAGACCCTCCGAGCGAAGAGGGCCGGCCTTCCGGGCCTGGCACAACCTGACGTCGCCGCTCCGGCCGATGAGCGGCTCCCCGTCCTCGCCGACCACCGCGCCTGGCGCCCTCACAACCTCCCCGAGGTAAGCGACGCCGTGCAGTGGGCCATCATCGACGGCATCGTAGACATCGTCACCGGCGAAGGCCCTATAGTCACTGACCGCCTGTACGAGCTCTACGTGCGCGCAAGCGGCGGCAACCGCGTCGGGAAGAACATCCGCCACGCCCTGGACCAGGCGACCACCGCAGCCGTCCGCAGAGGCTTGCTGCAGCAGATCGGCGACGGCATATCCAGGCAGCCAGGACAGACCCTGCACCTCCCCGGAACCCCGCCAGTCATCCTGCGCCGCCGGGGCGACCGCGAACTCGAACACATCCCGCCCACCGAAGTAGCAACCCTCACCCGCCACATCCTCGGCCAGGACACCAGCATCAGCGACGGCGAGCTCAAACGACTGCTTCTAACCGCCTACGAACGAGCTCGCCTGACCAGCAACGCCTCAGACTTCCTCGACGACTGCATCACCCTCGCACGCCGGTCAGGTAGGTGATCCGATTCGTGGCCGCGCGCCGACCCACCCCGAGCACACCGCGTGCCGCCCTGCCGCGGCATCCCGGCTGCATCACCCGTCTCGCAGCGAAGCTCGGCGCCGACCGGACAGATCCCTTCAACGCGAGCCATCGACACACCGGTAGACCATGTCCATGAGGTCCGGTCCGTGACAGTCGATGTCGCCGGTTGGCGTTCGACTCTGCGGTCAGATGACGGTCAAACGATCTTGGGAGTCGTGCCGACGGTCGACGGCAGGCTTACTGCCTGCACGTTTGGTTGGTCGGGATGGCGGGATTCGAACCCGCGACCTCCTGCTCCCAAAACATGCCGCGAGCTACCCGCAGGGGGCTGGGGGTACCCCACGGCCCCAGGCCGACCAGCCAATCAATGCCATTTCGCGCCAGCACTTGGCGCATGATGCCGCGATCCGGCGTCCTGTCCGGCCAACGAACCGCCAACGGATGATCAAAAGGCCCGACCGCCGCTTCCGACGATCAGGCCCTGACCTGCACTAACTTGGTAGCGGGGGCGGGATTTTGAACCCGCGACCTCTGGGTTATGAGCCCAGCCGGCACTGTTCAACCTCGGCTGACCTGTCGCCCGACTGCTTTGCACCTCCCGGCCCTGCCGACCGCGAAGCCGTTCGTATCCCAGCCGGCTAGGGTCAGCAAGCCCAGGGGCCACCCACCCGAGCTCGCTCGCAACGAGGCCCAGACTTGGCGGGGGCGCCGCGGTGATCACTGCCATGTTCACACCAGCCTCGGCCTCGCGCTCGTCATCGTGTCGAGAGGCATCTTCTGGTGGCATCTGCTGCCACCTGATGACGGCGTAACTCACGGACGAACCACGGACAAATGATCACGGGCCTGACCGCTGTAGCCAGCGGTCAGGCCCTTCACCTGCTACTTCACTCGTAGCCCCGACCGGATTTGAACCGGCGCTACCGCCTTGAGAGAGCATGGCTGGCATCGTTCAACCCGCCCCGCCAGGCGCTGGCACCACGGCCTAATTCACCGTCACCTGCGTGCCCGGCGCGAGGCAACGACCAGCGACGCCAACTGTGGCGGCTCAATGACTGGCCTGCCCGCCACGGCGACATACTCGTCAGGTCGGCGTCGGCGGAAACGACGAGGAACGCCCCCACCGCGGCCGCGAGGTCAAGGATCCGGTTGTCCTCCCAGTCGGCGTAATCCCCGACGGTCCGCGGCGGGTCGGTGATCCCACCTCCTGACGCCCCGGCCATCTCGGCTAGGACCTGCAGGTACTCATCGATCTCTTCGTCAGGGGTCTTCACTTCGGTGGCGAGCACGCGACCCGTGCAGCTCAACAGGATCTCATCTACGCGAGGACCGGAACCTTAGCTATTGGGCGCGTGCAAATTGCCGCAGCTGAGAAGCCAGGAACCTCAAGGGCTCTGGCGGGTGACGGGCTGGCACGCTGTCGACACCGACCGCCGCGGTCACCCCGGTCCGTTCTCCGCTGACGAGGTCACGGAGAACCCGGCCGGCCAGAAACGACGGCCCGAGGTTGTGCATGCCGTGCCCGAAACCATAGTGCACCCGAGGCGAGAGGCTCCCGAGCTTCGGCCGCCCACCAGGCGTCACGGCGGTCGGCCCGCCCCAAGCATGCGTGAGGCGCACGCGCCCGAGAGGAGGGAATGAGGCTGCCAAGCTGGCCTCGAGCAGCCTGAACATGTGCTCGTCACGATCACGACGCGCACCGAGCTCGGAACGGAAGGTCGTGGTGGCGCCGTTCCGTCCCCAGATGATCCTGCCGTCAAGCGTCTTGCGGGCGAAGTACGTATGCCTGTGCTTCACTTGCAGGCTGTGCCATCGATTGTTGCCCAGCCTCGCCCACATTTCGTCACTCAGCGGTTCGGTCGCGATCAAGTATGAGTATGCAGGCACGACTGACCGACGGAACGGGGGATCATGGGCGGCCCAGGCGTTTGTGGCGAGCACTACCTGCTCTGCGTAGACCGGCCCGTCTGGACAGTCGACACGCACCTTGTTGCCTTCGTCCAGGACGGCGGCAGGGCCGCAGCGCTCGAATAGGGCGAGCCCTCTGTGAACAGCAGCTACGGCAAGACCTCTCACGAGCTTCAGCGGATGTACGTAGGCGCACTGCGTCTCGGTCATCCCCAGTCGGTAGGCAGGGGAACCAGCGACCTGTTGTGCGTCATCGCTGTCGAGTAGCCCTACGCTGTCGAGCCTAATAAGTTCGGCAGCCGCCAGCTCGCGACGGATCTCCTGCTCTTCAGTCTCGGATGCGGCGATAGTGAACAATTGCCCGGAGCGGAATTCGCATTCCACTTGCTCGGTCTCGATTATGCGGGCGGCGTCCTGCACAGTCTCCGCACCGGCGCGCCATAGCGTCAGCGCTCTCTCGGATCCGTATTCGCGCAACATCTGCCTGAGGCTTCGTCCCATCCTCGTGGTGACCAGACCAGTGCAGCGGCCAGAGCTGCCGAATCCGACCTCTTCTTGTTCGAGAAGAGCGACCGAACGTGTAGGCCCATGCGCCAGCAGTTGATAGGCCGTCCACAACCCCGTGACGCCGCCTCCGACGATTGCGACGTCGTACCGCGCGCCTGGTTCGATCTGCCTCGATCCATGGCGTGCCGGGGCCGAGTCGTGCCAGTAACTGAGCGCGCCGTACGCGATCGTCGGGTCTATCACCGGCCGACTTCCCGCCGTTGCTCGATGTCTCGCAGTTCATACCGCAGCTGGTTCTTCCGTACCTTGCCAGCTGGATTCCGGGGCAGGTCATCGAGCACGACGACATACTTCGGCTTCTTGTAGGTAGCCAGCCGTGCAGCGACGAACTGGATGACCTCGCGCTCGGTGACCGTGCGAGCGGCTTTCGGCACGATTACGGCGCAGACCGCTTCCCCCCACTGCCGGTCCGGCACCCCGATCACGGCGCAATCTGACAGGTCTTCGTGCTCAGCGAGCGCACTCTCGATCTCGGCCGGAAAGATGTTCTGCCCTCCTGAGATGATCATGTCCTTCGAACGGCCCTCGATGTAGAGATACCCGTCCTCGTCCTGTCTCCCCAGGTCGCCCGTCCACAGCCAACCGTCTCGGATCGCGCTCGCAGTCAGCTCCGGAGCGTTCCAGTATCCGGTCGCGAGCGAGGGCCCTGCTGTGATGATCTCACCGATCTCACCAGGCCGCACGGAGCGGCCGACCGCGTCCACCACGAGGTGTGTCTGAGCGCCGAAGGAGCGCCCGACTGAGCCTGGATGCCGGTCGATATCGGAGTCCCGGATAAGGGTGATCACGCCAACCTCAGTCAGGCCATATCCGATAGCGAGCGAGAGGTGCGGCCATCTGCGTCGAAACCGGCTGATGATGTCCACCGGGCAGACTTCGCCGCCGGTCAGGACGAATCTCAGCGAGGCAAACTCGATCCGTCGGTGTGAATCAGCTTCCAATATCCGCGCGAGCATCACAGGGAAGAGGTTCACATGGGTGACCTTGAACCTGTCGATGAGCATCGACGTCCGCTCTGGCCGCCAGCCACGGCTTGGTTGGACGACAAGCGTTCCGCCCATCAACAACGTCGGGATGCTCTGCTCGTTGATGCCGGCTGTGTTGAAGGTGGGCCCCGTCAGCAGTAGCACCATTTCTGGAGTCATATCCGGGTAGAACGTCGCTTGTTGCAGCGCGAACCACATGATCGCCGTGGGCGACAGGGCCACGCCTTTCGGCCGCCCCGTCGTGCCGGACGTGTAGAGCAACAGGTGGACGGCTGTCACCGCCATATCGGCGGCCGCGATCTGGCGGGAAGCCAGGAGCGCTTTGAATTCGCCGCCGTAGTCGTTCTCTCCCAAGGTGACCAGCCTCAGCTCGGGACCGATGGCGCTAGCGGCGCTGCGGGCGACCGGCGCAAGGACCTCATCGGTGACGATTACGCTCGCTCCGCAGTCCCGCAGGACGAGTTCGACCTCGCGCGCCGCCATCCTGAAGTTGATTGGGACCAAGGTGAGGCCTGCATAGGCGGAGGCAAAGTAGAGCTCGAAGGTTTCCCCTCGGTTGTAGAGCAGGGTCGCCACGCGATCGCCGGGCTGGAGACCCAGCGAGCGCAGGCCTGCGGCAAGCCGCAGCGCGTGATCTCGCAGCTCCGCATAGGTGAGGCTGCGGTCCTCCCAGACGAGCGCAGTACGGGAGGGATCGACGTGGTTGGGTAGCGCGGTCTCCCCGAGCAGCCAGGCCATTGAGCAGTACGCGGCAGGTAGGGCACCAACCCCTCGCTTGGGATCTGTCAGGGTCACCGTGTGCGCCTTCCGATGAGGAGGCTCTCGATGATCATGTCGGACCCGGTCTCACGAAAGCAGCCGACTGACGGCGCGCAACAGCTTCGGTTCCGCCGAGGACGGCCGCCCCTCGTCGCCTGCCTTGTCATACCAGAGACCCTCGGCTCTCGTCACTGCACCACCGATCCAGCGAAGTGGCTCGCGAGGGTACCGGCGGGAAGCTGCGTTCACGAAGGGAAAGTGCCGACCGTCTGGTTTCTTGCCGCACAGCAAGTCGACAAGGATGCTGGTGCAGAAGTGCGACTGCGCGACTCCGTGCCCGCAGTAGCCGTGGCTGTAGCCGACCCGCCCGCCCTTGAGCAATCCGACCTGGGGAAGCAAGGTTGGCGTCATGGCGATCGGACCGCCGTGGCCGAAGCTGATCCGGATCCCCGCAAGGGACGGGAACACTTGAGTCAGCGCCTTGCTCTGTGCCGCGAAGACGGCGGGGGCCCTGTCGTACCTTGGCTCGATGCGGGCGGCGAACGGTTGGCGTCCGTCCACACCGCCGAACATCAGCCTGCCATCGGGCGTCCTGCGGTAGTTGATCAGGAAGAAACGTCGGTCGTTCACTGGTTCACGCCCCTCCCAGCCAAGAGAAGCCCATTGCGCGTCAGATAGAGGCTCTGTCACCACGTCGTAGACGTAGAACGGCAGCAACCGGCGCTCGAACGGGGGCGCTGAGGCGGACCAGGCGTTTCTGGCCAAGATGACCTGGTCGGCGAAGACAGGGCCGTCAACGGTGTTGACAGTGACCCGCTGGCGGCCAATCGAGACGTTCAGCACCCGCTCGCGCTCGAACAGGTGCAGACCCCGCCCGCTAAGGTCATCGGCCAAGGCGCGTACCAGCTTGACGGGGTTCTCAGTGCCAGAAACGGTGTCTTCGTAGCCGGAACTCAACCGGGGGGCGTTGATGCGAGCCCTGAGTTCCCGCCCGCTCACCTCTTGGTAGACGTCGGTCCCGATCTCCTTGGCTGCGTTCAGATCGCGGCGTATGCGACGGTCACCGGCAGCACTTGATGAGACGTAGAGGAGCGGAACCTCCTCCAAGTCGCACTCCAGATTGCGGTCCTTGATGATGCCGATCACGTCGCGGACTGACTGGACGGCCGCATGGTGGATCTCGCCGGCCATCTCGCGGCCGAGATGCAGGAGCGAGGTGGGGGAATGGCCCATCCAGTTCGAGAGCACGCCAGAGTTTCTTCCCGATGCTCCGTAGCCGACGTCGTTTGCCTCAAGCACGGCGACCGAGATGGTGCCGGCTCGCTCAATGAGGTGATGAGCCGACCAGAGTCCGGTGAAGCCCCCTCCCACGATGACGACGTCATAGTGGCGGCCCACTTCGAGCGGCCTGCGCGCTTCCCGGGCAGGCGCGCCGACGTGCCAGAAGGGTACGGTCCCGAAGCCGACAGCGGGCGAGCGGCCAGTGAAGTCGTAGGTTTCGGTGTCGGGTTCTGTCATATCATCCCCGACCGTTATCCTCCCCCGAACTCGCGCCTGACCCGGGCAAACGCGTGATCTGTGGCGTCGAGCGTATTCTCTATATCGCGCTCGGTGTGCGCGGCAGAAAGAAACCAGTTGTGTTGGGGATGGACATAGACGCCATGCCGCGCGGCCTCATCGGCGAACACTATTGCCCGCTCGTGTCGCTCGTCGGACGGGAAGCCGAGGTTCGGCAGCTCTATGGGGCCTGTCTGGTGGACGGCGACCCCGTGGGCGGAGGCCTGCCTGGCCAAGCCTTCCCGGAGCAGGCCACCCATCCGACTGATGACTGCGAGCGCCCCCTCCTCGTCGATCGTCTCGAGCGTGGCGACCGAGGCTGCCATGGCGACTGCGGCGAACCAGAATGAGCCGGTGGCGAACACTCGCTCGCCACCGCGCCTAAACTCGTCCGCCCCCAGCACCGCGGAGATCGGGTAGCCGTTTCCGATAGCCTTGCCCCACGCGGCCAGGTCAGGCCGCACACCGATGGCCTCCCAGCTGCCGTGTCGACCCATGCGCAGACCTGCTCGCACTTCGTCGAGGATCAGCGCTGCGCCCCGCTCGCTGCACAGTTCTCGCACTCCGCGAGCGAACTCGGGATTCACGAGTTCCTGGTCAAAACCGGAATCATGGCGGAACGGGGTAACGATGACACCCGCCAACTCATCGCCCAATTTGTCGGCTGCGTCCCGCAAGTTCTCAAGATCGTTATACTCGAAATAGCGCATGTGGGCGCGGTCCTCCGGCAGGAGGCCGCGGTTCCATGGATTACACCACGGCGCAGATCCATGATAAGAGCCTCTGGCTGCCAAGATCTTGCTGCGCCGTGTCTGGGCACGGGCGATCATAAGGCACAGCGTCGTAGCGTCGGTCCCGTTCTTGCAGAACATCGCCCAATCGGCATATGGGACCGAGCGGGTGAACTCCTCGGCCAGTTCGACCATAGCGGCCGAAGGCCCGTTCATGCAGTCGCCCCTTGCCTGTTGCTCCCGGGCAGCCGCATCGACCTTTGGATGGTGATGGCCGAGGATGATCGGACCCCAGCTGCACATAAAGTCGATGTACTCGCGCCCGTCGTAGTCGTACAGATGGCATCCTGACGCGCGCTCGAAGAACTGAGGAGAGCTCGGCGCAACATCCTTCGCTCTCATGTGACCGTACATTCCGGCCGGGATGACGGCATACGCCCGCTCGCGTAGCTCCTTGTCCCCTATCGGGCCCAACTGTTTCACATTGGCCGTCACGTCGCCCTAGCTCCCTTGTCGATTGGCTGATTGAGAAGTGAACGAGCACGCAACGCGATCCCGTCCGCATCGAGGCCGTAGTGAGCGTAGAGAGCCTTCGGTGGTCCTAGCATCACATATTCGTCGGCAATGCCGTGGCGCGCGAACGGTATGTCAGCACGGGCCTCCGCGAGCGTCTCGGCTACGGCGCTGCCAAGCCCTCCCGTCACGTTGTGCTCCTCCACGGTCAGGATGGCTGAAGTGTCGGCCGCAGCTTGCAGGATCTCGATGGTGTCGAGCGGCTTGATCGTGCACATGTCGACGACACGCACGGAGATTCCCTCCGCCTCGAGCAGGCGCGCAGCCCGTAGCGAGATGGCGACCTCGCCACCTGTCCCGATCAGCGTGAGGTCGCGTCCCTCGGTAAGCCGGTTGGCGCGGCCGAACTCGAATGCCTCGGGAACGGACGGGTAGACCTCGATGTCGCGACCACGGCCAAGTCGCAGGTACATCGCTCCCGGGAGGTCGAGGGAGGCTCGCAGCATGGCTCGCAAGAGGTTAGCGTCGGTCGCGCAGGCGACCGTCAAGTCTGCCATCGATCGCGTGATGGCGAGATCCTCGAGCGCATGGTGGCTCGTCCCGTAGTATCCCATCGACATTCCAGCGTGGGTTCCGAGCACGCGAACGGGCAGTCCCGGATACGCACAGTCGGTACGCAGTTGCTCGCAGCCGAGCAGCGCCGCGAAGGACGCAAACGTTGCCGCGAACGGCACAAGCCCACTCGCCGCCATCCCCGCGGCGGTGCTCAGCATGTTCTGTTCGGCGATTCCGACATTGAAGAAGCGGTCTGGGTGTCGGTCTCGGAATTCGGCCATCCGGTTGGGCCCCGCCAGGTCTGCGGTAAGGACCACTACCCTCTTGTCGCCGTCAGCCAGCGTGGCGAGTTCCTCCCCGGCAACGAGCGTTGGCATGGCGTTAGGCGGCGTTCCCTTGAAGGTAAGAGGTGACTTGTCCGTATTCACGAGGTTGGCGTCGTCAGGGCTCGGCACTGGCAAGGGCACCGTCATGCGACGCCGACCTCTTCGGAGCCGCAGGTCAGTTCGTGCACGACGTCGTCGTAGTCTGCGCCTTCCAGGTTCCCCACGTGCCAGTCGGTGTTGAGTTCCATGCGCCGGACGCCGCGGCCCTTAATGGTGTCGGCGACGATAATCTGCGGTACGCCCGTCGAATCGCTGTGCAGCGACGAGAAGGCGTCCAGGATGGCGTTGAGGTCGTGGCCGTCGATTCGCTGCGTCTCCCAGCCAAAGGCCCTGAACTTGTCCTCGATGGGTTCCACCGCCATGATCCGCTCGGTGGGGCCGTCAATGCTCAGCTGGTTCCGGTCGACGATGCACACGAGCGAGCCGACGCGATAGTGCGCGGCGGCGATCGCCGCCTCCCAGATCTGGCCCTCGCTGAGTTCGCCATCGCCCACCATGCAGTATGTGCGGTAGCTTTGCCCTCTCACCCGGGCGGACAGCGCCATGCCGAGCGAAACGGAGAGTCCGTGACCGAGCGAGCCGGAGCTAAAGTCGATGCCGGGAATCTTGCGCATGTCGGGATGATCGCCAAAGGCGCTCCCTAGACGGGTGTACGTGTCCAGATCGGTCGCCTGGAAGAATCGGAGGTCGGCCAGGATGGGGTAGAGCCCGATGGCGGCGTGTCCCTTGCTCAGGACGAATCTGTCCCGGTCCGGCCACCCCGGCTGCGCCGGGTTCACACGCAGTTGTGAGTAGTAGAGGGCTGCTAGGAGTTCGGCTGCGGAAAATGCGCTAGTGTAATGGCCAGCGCCGGCAATGCGGGTAAGACGCACCGTCTCGAGACGAACGAAGCGCGCCCGGTCCTTCAGTCGGCAGATCAGCTCATCCCGAGCCGTGTTTCCCTTCAGCGCAGTCACTCATCACCTTCAGCCTCGGCGCGCGACACGTCCCCTTCTCAGCGGCCCCTGGTGCCCGAGTCTGCCCTGAGAGCATACGGGTGTCAAGGATTTATTTCGTCCATCCGACAGAATAAAGCCCGAGGCGACTGTCCGTAACGGATGCTGCCCGCCTGCGTTCGGCTGACTCTCGCTCGGCTGCCTGGGCGACCGCGGCGGCGGCTTCGGCGCCGCCCATGCCCTACGGTCGCCGTGCGCTATCGCCCTAGCTCCTAGACTTGTAACCAGGCATTGGGCGACCGAAGAGATGATCATCAGGCGACGGGCCTGACCCGGGCTTGTGGCACCTGCGGGCCGTACGCACGCAACCTGGGAGTCGGGACCTTGACTTCGAGGTGCCAGAGTGGCACCGTTTATTATGACGGACCTCCGAAATACAACTGGGCGCCTTCGCGCAGCCGACGGTGCCACGGCTTCGCGAAGGAGCCTCCCACGTCGGGAACGCGGGGCAGTGCCGCAGGGCCGTGAACACATTGCCGCACATGCCTAGCCCTGTCCCAGGAAGCCCGTGCGATTGTGGAGGAGGAAGGAAGACGAGCGCAGCCAGCCCACCGACCGTTGAGGTCGTCAGCTTGGGCGTACATCTTGTCGACGTACTAGCGCAGTCCGAGAGCGGGGTGCCTGGCAGATCGGAGTACGTAGCCGTCCAGGATCTGCGTGCCACCGCCGCCGGCACGGCGGCCGCCACAAGCGTCGACCTCGCGAAGCTGGGCGTCAAAGTTGAGGCCTTCGGAGCGGTCGGGAGCGATGCCCTTGGACGGCTGCTCCGCTCGTTGCTGGCCGATGCCGATGTCGGTACCTCCCTCATCGTCGAGAAGACCAGGCTGTCGACCTCAACCTCGCTCGTCATCGTCTGGCCCGACGGCGACCGGTCGGTGCTTTATGCCCCCGGGGCCGACCGGCGGCTCGACGAGAGCGACCTGAGCGACGCGCATTGGCGCGCGATCGACACAGCCCGAGTTCTGCACGTCGGCGGTCCCGACGCACTCGGTCGCTTCGCAGGTGCCCCGCTGGTGCGGCTGATCGAGCGTGCCAGGGCCCACGGCGCGATAGTGACAGCGGATTTGCTGCAACCGGGTGCCCCTGTCACTCTCCAGCGCCTGGCGCCCGTGTTCACGCTTGCCGACTGGCTCCTGATCAACGAGCAGCAGCTACGCGGCATCACCGGCCAGGATGCGTTCGACGAGGCGGTTGCCTCACTGCGTTCGATCACCCGCGCGAACCTCGCTGTGACGAAGGGCGGCCATGGCTGCACCATCATTACCGGCGAGGAGTCATTCACGCTACCCGCCCTACCGGTAGCTGTCGTCGATGTGACCGGCTGCGGCGATGCCTTCAACGCTGGGTTCATACTCGGCCTGCTCCTCGACCGTTCAGCGCTCGACTGCGGGTGGCTTGCGACCGCGTGCGGGGCGCTGACAGCGACGGGCCTCGGGTCGGACGCCGGGCTCATCGATTTTGACCAGGTGGTGCATTTCCTCTGGCCGTACCATCCATTGCCTTCCGACCTGCAAGACCGAGCACAACAGCTCCTCCGTCCGAAGACTCGGCACGATGTACGCAGCCCCGGTGGCTGCGGCAGCCCCTGCGCCGGCGAAAGCCATTCCGCACCGCAGCGCAGCGCTTCATGACCGTACGACCATTCGCCGTTCCTACGGCCCGAACACTTCGAGGTTGATCGATGATGGCTAACGAACACATCGCCGACCTGACGCTGGGCAGACGCCAACTGCTGAAGGGTGCAGCCGCCGCTACCGCCGGCGTGCTGGGTGGCACGCTTCTCGCAGCTTGCGGAGGCAGCTCCGCGTCGTCTAGTGCGCCGAGCGGACAGGCCGTTCCCTCCGGCAAGCCCAAGCGTGGCGGCACGCTAATGGTGGGAATGATCACAGCTGGCACGAGCGAGACGCTCAACCCCGCAGTCGCGATTGCCAATCCTGACCTCACGAGGTGTCTTAACCTGTACGACACGCTTTATGACGTCGACGCCAATCTCGACACGAGCCCGCAGCTCGTAGTTAGCGGCGAACCCAACTCCGACGCCACCGTATGGACGTTCCGCCTGCGGCCTGGCGTGACCTTCCACAATGGCAAAGACCTGACGGCCGACGACGTCATCGCGACAATCCGGACATGGGGCAGTCCCACCAACTTCGCTAATGGTCTGGTGGGCAGCCGCATCGATATTCCTAATCTGAGAAAGGTCGACAACCTAACGTTCCAGATACCTCTCAAACAAGCCAACGCGCGTTTGCCGCAGCTTCTGAACAAATCGGTCTTCAATACCTCGATCCTCCCGAACGGCGAGTTCGACAAGACGCGCCCGATCGGAACCGGGCCCTTCATGTACCAGAGCTTCACGCCCGGGCAGGAGAGCACGTTCGTTCGAAATCCAAACTACTTCCTCTCCGGTCATCCCTATGTGGACGAGCTGAAGATCATAACGTCCTTCACTGACAACGGATCCCTGGTCAATGCCCTTCTTGCGAACCAGGTGGCGATCGTTCCGCTGATCCCCTTCTCCGGCGCGAAGCAGCATGCCAGCAGTCCCTCCTCCTTTCAGCTGCTTTCGAGCCCGTCGACAAGCAATATGTCTCCATATATGCGGGTGGACGTCCCTCCCTTCAACGACGTCAACGTCCGCCAGGCCCTGCGACTCCTCGTCGACCGGCAGGAGATGGTGGACGTCGTCTATGACGGCTTCGGCACTACCTTGAGCGACGTGATGGGGAACGGCTGCGAGTTCTTCGCTTCGGACCTCGTCCGAAACCGCGACATAGATCAGGCAAAGTTCCTCTTGAAGAAGGCAGGACAGGAGAATCTCACAGTAAACTTCAGGGTGTCTGATGGTGCGCCGAACGGGACTACCTGCGGGACCCTCTTCGCCCAGCAGGCAGCAGCTGCCGGCGTCAAGGTGAATCTGATCAACGTGCCGGCGTCCCAATTCTTCAACACTTCGACTGGCTACCTGACATTCCCGTTCGCCGAGTCCTTCTACGATCTCATCGACAGCATGCAAGCGTTCTGGTCCTGGGACTTCCTGAAGAATTCCCCGGCGCAGGAGACGCACTGGAATGACCCCACCACCGACGCGCTCTACGCGGAGGCGACCGGAACCCTAGACACCGCCAAGGCCGAGCAACTCTGGCGCGAGCTTCAACTGCAGCAGTTCAACTCGGGCGGTTACATTGTTTTCGGGTCCTATTACAACCTGGACGGCCTCGCTAACAATGTACGGGGACTTAGCGCGAGCAAGGCGGGAAACTGCGATATGATGCGCTTCTCGAACGTGTGGTTCGCTTGATGGCCTTCGAATTGGGCGCGTTCCGTTTCCGGCTTCGGTCTTCGAAGAAGTATCTCCATGTCGAGGATTATCGAAGCGGCGCCCGACGCGCGCTGCCGAAGGTAGCGTGGACGTACCTCGACGGCGGTGCCGACTCGTTGGCTACGCTGAGGGCCAACCGGAGAGCTTTCCGATGTTGGGCTCTTCGTCAGCGCGTGCTCACCGGCTCACCTGCCGCCCGTGTCCGGACCACGGTCGCCGGGGTGGAACTCGACCTCCCTGTCCTTCTTGCACCGACAGGACTCACCGGCCTCATGCACTGGCACGGTGAACTCGGCGCGGCGAGAGCGGCAGAGCGGGCAGGCACCAGGCTCGTCTTGAGCACAGCGTCGACGTACTCGCTGGAGGAGATCGCGGCCGGGACGGCGCAGAGTCACTGGTTCCAGCTCTACGCCTGGCGTGATCGGAAGTTCATCGAGGAGCTGATCGAGCGCGCGGCGAAGTCAGGATTCAGTGTGCTCTTCGTGACCGTCGACGTTCCCGTGCTTGGCAACCGCCTCGGCGAGGTCCAAACCGGAATGGCCATCCCACCCGTCATCACGCCAGCGAACTTGCTCGATGGGCTATCCCACCCTCGGTGGAGCTACGGCCTGGCGCGGCACCGGCGGATCTCCATGAGGAACCTGGCCCCTGGCGTGGGCGCGAAGAACTCCGTCCGGTCTGTAGGCCGTCATTCGCGACTCATGCGCCCAGACCTGAGCTGGGAGGATCTGTCATGGCTTCGCTCTGCGTGGAGCGGCCAGTTGTTCGTGAAGGGAATCCTCGATCCCGATGACGCGGACCGGGCTATCGACTGTGGTGCCGACGGCATCGTCGTGTCGAACCATGGCGGGCGCCAGTTGGACGACGCTCCAGCGGCGCTCGAGATGCTGCCCGCAATCTCCGCCAAAGTCCGGCACCGTACTCAAGTGCTCTTCGACGGCGGTATTCGCTCCGGGGCTGACGTTATCAAAGCCATCTGCCTGGGCGCCAACGCATGCTTGATCGGTCGTGCGTTTCTCTACGGGCTCGCCACCGAGGGGTCGTCCGGCGTCGAGCGAGTCCTCAAGATCCTGCGCTCGGAGATTGAGCGGACCCTGTTGCTCATGGGGTGCCCGAGCACGGCCGAGCTGAGCCCGGACTGGGTTCTTCGCGCTCCGGTGGCATTGACGGGGTGCGGGCCGTGCTAGCGGGCGCCGCGCGCCGCGTCACGTCCTCGTCTTCAGCGGTGCTGCCCACCGCCTGGCTGCCACGCCTCGGCGGATTTGGCACGGGCCTGTGCGCGCACCTCGTCGAGTTCTTCCGCCGAGAGAATCCGCGGCGTGCCCATAGCCGACGCGTGGCAGTAGACCTCGCACAGCCACTCGAGATTGAGCGCGCGGTCGTATGCCTGAGACAGGGTTCGGCCGAGCGTCAGCGTGCCGTGATTCTGCAGGATCACCCCTCGGCGATCGTGCAGTGCGTCGATCACGGAACTCGCGAGGTCCTGGCTGCCGAACGTCTGGTACTTCGCGACGCGCACGCTGTCACCCAAGCTCGCGATGAGGTAGTGGACAGCGGGCAGCTCGTCCCGCACGGTCGAGAAGGCCGTCGCGTAGGGCGAGTGAGTATGCACAACGCCGCCGGCTTTGGTCCCGCGGTACACAGCGAGATGCATCGGGACCTCGGTCGACGGCCTGCTCTCGGCTTCGACGGTCGTTCCGTCCATGTCCAGTACGCACATAGATTCTGGGACCATTTGGTCGTATCGGATGCCCGAGGGCGTGATGGCAATAAGGTCACCGTGCCGTATGCTCATGTTGCCGGCGGTATTCACAACGAGACCATCGTGCTCGAAAGAGCGAGCCATTGATGCAAGCTCTTGCCGCTCTTCCTCAAGTAGCATCAAGTCCTCCTCATGGTGGCGTACGGACGCTTTCGCTCAGCATAGTAATTACGTCTAATCCATGTCAATGTAGATCGGAGGCTATTTTAGATATCTGAACCCGCAATGGCGAGGATAACTCCAGCACGGCACATCGAGCTGGGGCCGTAAATTTTGTCGATTTCGTTAACTGCCTGCAGCTCCTCGAACCTGCGCGCAAAGGGGTCAATGTTTGATGGTGGAGACACGAATAGGCCTGGAGGTCAATGAATGGCTCAACCTTCAGGGTCGCATCGAGCTTATTCGCTGGGCCGAGGAACACGGCTTCGACAACGCGTGCATCCCGGAAGTCACAGACCCCGAGGTGTTCGTGACCTGTGCGCTGGCCCTTGCTGCAACGTCACAGATTCGTCTCGGTACCGACATTGTCCCGATCGGCCCCCGCAGTCTTCCTATCCTCGCCAGCAGCGTCGCGACTGTCGCCAGCTGCGCACCGGGCCGTTTCGCGGTGGGCTTGGGCGTATCCACCGAGGCGCTCATCTCGAGGTGGCACGGCATCTCGTGGGACCAACCGCTCACCCGGGCCCGTGACACCGTGCTGGCGTTGCGGCGCGCCCTGGCAGGCGAGCGCACTGACGAGACCGGTCCCCAAGTCCGGACGCGCGGCTACCAGCTGGCCTTTCCTCCCGCAACGCCGCCTCCGATACATCTGGCGGCGCTGAACAAGGGAATGCTGAGGGTAGCAGGCCAGGTGGCTGATGGCGTTTGGCTTAATTACGTTCCCGCGCACCGGATCGGCACCGTCGTGGACATCGTCCGAGCCGGTGCGGGCGAAGCCGAGCGGCCGATGCCTGAGATCTTGCTGTCGGTGCTCTGCGACGTCACCGACGACACGGTCTCCGCGCGGGCCGGCATCCGCTCCCATCTGGCCTTCTACATGGCAGCTCCGCCGTATCGAGCCGCGCTGGCGTGGCACGGGTTCGAGCAGGAGATGGCGGACGCGCAGGCGGCGTTCGAGCGCCGGGACAGGCAGGGGGTAGCAGCGGCCATCACCGACGAGCTCATCGACTCGATCGCGCTCGTGGGCAACAGGAGCTACGTCCACGAGCGCCTGGAAGCATATCTTGCCGCCGGAGTTACCTCGTTGAGCGTCTGCGCGGCCGACAGGTCACGAGCCGATAGCTCGCTGCGCGCCGTAGCACCCAAGCCAGATTGACAGCGCAGGTTCCGCTATGCGAGCTCGTGAGGCTCTGCTCCAGATACTCGCCGACGAGGGCGTAACCTGCATATTCGGGAACCCCGGCACCACGGAGTTGCCGCTCATGGACGAACTTGCCGGTCATCTCGAATTCAAGTACATCCTCTCCCTCCAGGAGAACACGGCTGTCGGCATGGCCGACGGCTACGCACAGGCGGCCCGCCGACCATCATTCGTGAACCTGCATACAGTTTCCGGGCTCGGCGGCGGCATGGGGAACATCGCCAATGCCAAGGAGAACCGGGCACCGATCGTCATCACTGCCGGACAACAGGACCGCAGGCATCTGCTGACCGAGCCCATGTTGAGCAGTGATCTCGTCGGCATAATGCGAACGCTGTCTAAGTGGCAGCACGAGGTCCGAAGCGCTGACGAACTCGGCACCGTGATGCGGCGTGCCTTCAGGGAGTCGGTATCCCCCCCAGCCGGCCCGGTGTTCGTGTCCATTCCCGTCGACGTGCTCGGCGAGGAGCTGGCGGCCATTCCGCCGCGCTCCCGCATCACCTCTCCGGCCGCACCGTGCGGACTCGAGGAGGTGGCAGAGCTGCTGGTCGCCACGCCGATCGGAAAGCTCGCGCTTGTAGTTGGTGAGGAGATGGCGGCCGCGGAAACCTTCGACGACATCACGCAGCTCGCCGAGCTCCTTGCATGTCCGGTATACGGAACGGCTCTGTACGGTGCCGCCGTCTTCCCGACCGACCATCCCCTCTGGCGCGGCGCGGTCGGGTCAAGCGCGTCCAGCATCCGCGAAACGGCGCGGCAGTACAAACGAATCCTGCTGCTCGGCGGGCCTGCTGACCATGTCTACGCCTACAGTCCCGGGCCGGCCTTCCCTCCCGAGGTCGAGATTCTCCAACTTAGTAATGACGTGTCGCAGCTCGGACGTACCTACGCCGTCCAAATCGGGTTGGTGGGAGACGTGCCAAGGGCCGTGCAGAGCCTGGTTCCGTTGGTCGGAGCGCTGGCCGACCGTCAAGCCTCTCGTAGGGCGGTGTCGGCTCGACTGGCCGAGAGCGAGGCGACGCGCTCGGTCCTCGACGACAAGGCATGCGCTCGATACTCCGAGCGACCAACGAACCCGATGGCGGCGGTGCATGCGCTGCTGCGCGCTCTTCCCTCTGACGGGGTCATCGTGGACGAGTCGGTAAGTTCTGCCGTGTATGTTCGCGGGATGCACCGCACCCGAGCCCCCGGTGCGTATTACCTTTCGCGCGGCGGCGGGCTTGGCTGGGCGATGCCGGCAGCTCTCGGAGTCAAGCTAGCTGAGCCGGAACGTCCCGTGCTCTGCATAGTTGGCGATGGCGCCGCGATGTACTCGGTTCAAGCGCTCTACACCGCGGCCCGGTATGAGCTCGACGTCGTATTCGCCGTACTAAATAACGGTCAGTACCGCATCCTTCGACAGGCGCTTCTGCGCGCCGGTGGCGTGTCAGCAAAGGCCGACAACTTCGTCGCGATGGACCTCTCTCCACCTCGGATCGATTACGTCGCGCTGTCGGCCAGCCTGGGTGTTGCGGCAGCCACAGCGACGACTCCGGACGAGGTGACCGAGATCACCCGAGCGGCCTTTGCCTCCGGGCGACCCTCACTCGTGAATATACCTATTCAAGGAATGCTATGACTGACTCGCTGCGAACGCATCGCCTAGTAGATTCCGCGTCACGCATTAACAGAGCTGTCGCAGGTGCAAAGTAAATTGACCAGAGAAAGGCGGGGCCATGGTAACTGTAGATTTCTCCCTGCAGGGGAAGATCGCGATCGTGACCGGCGGCTCAAAGGGAATCGGTCTCGCCATCGCCCACGGACTGGCGCAGTACGGAGCTGATGTGGCCATTGCCGCTCGCGGCAAAGAAGCCCTCGACCGAGCACGCGCAGAGATCGAGCAATACGGAACGCGAGTACTCGGTGTACCGGCGAACCTGGCGCTCGAGGAGGAGGTAGTCCGGTTCCATGCGACCGTAGTCTCGGAGCTAGGCGACGCTGACATTCTTGTCAATAATGCCGGCATGGTCCGGAGCGTTGACCTCTCCGACATCACCTACAACAAATTCGAGAGTGTCATGCGGCTCAATGCATGGTCGGCTCTCCGCTTGGCCCAGCTCTGCCGCCCAGCGATGAAAGCCAAGGGTGGAGGGGTCGTCATCTGCGTTGCCTCAAACGGAGGCCTGAAGCCCGACCCATACATCGGTGCCTATAGTGCCTCAAAGGCGGCAATGCGCATGATCAGTATGCAGATGGCGCAGGAGTGGGCGGACGACGGCATCAGGAGCTCGTGCATCGCGCCTGGTCTCGTCCGTACCGAGCTGGCGCGCGGGCTGGTAGCGGAAATGGAAAGCAATGGCTTCCCGCAGAACATGCAGCACCGAGCCGCATCCCCCGAAGAGATCGCCGGGATGGCCGTTCTCCTTGCTAGCCCAGCGGGCAGCTACTGCCACGGTGAGACGTTCGTCATCGACGGCGGAGAGATGTACCGTCCGACGTAACAAGAGCGAGCCGACGCTAGAAGGCGAGTCACGATGACGGTAGAACCACAACCGCGGCTAAGAGTGCTCGATGCGAGCCATGGAATCGCCGGCGCGATCATGACCCGTCTCCTGGCCGAGAACGGCGCGGTGGTCGTGCGGCCTTCTGCCTCGGGCGTCCAGGATGGTGCCCGGTGGCGCTACCGGCATCGAGGAAAGCTTCTCGTGGATAAGTCATTCGACTCGTGCCTCAAGCATTCCAACGAAGCGTTCGACTACATAATCATCGATACCTCGCGCGACTTGGGGTGCGCGCTCGAAGGGCGTGGCGACGTCGGGCTGGTGACCCTTCGCCTCGACCACGACAGCACCGACCTGCTAAGCGATTCTGTATTGCCCGACTATGCATTGTCAGCGCTGGGCGGCCTCACGTTCATCACCGGCGACCCGGCAGGGACACCCAGAACCCCCAAGGATCTGACCGCTTGCAATATCGTCGGATTGTTCGGAGCAGCGATTGTCCTCGGCTCGTCAGTTTGCTTGGGCGCGGAAAGGATCGACATCTATGCGAGGGAATGCGTTGCGTGGGCGCTGGAGGCCACCCTCCCGATCTGGTTCGTGCAGCACCGGAAGCTGGTGCGGTCGCTCCGCCACGAACTGTCCTGGCCTAGTTCCGCATACCGTACGAAAGATCATTGGATCGGCTTGACCTGCGGGAGCGTCGCTGAGACGGCGCGTCTATTCGAGATCTTGCGTCTTGAGCATCTCGTTCCGGGCGTGATGAAAGCGCTCGAAGCCCAGGACAAGGAGACAATCGACCGCTTCGACGCAGCGTTGGCCGCGGTGGTGCTCGAACGAGACACCGACCAGCTCGTCGAGTCTTTCCAGTCAGCAGGCCTGGCCGCTGCCCGAGCCGTTAGCGCCAGCGACCTGCGGCATGACCCGCAGGCTCGCGCCTGCGGGTTCATAGGAATGTGGCCGGACGGAGCGACCGTGTTTCGCTCCCCGATATGTGAATACAACATGCGCCGGAGGACTCCTCCCGCGCCCAGGAAGATCGACCTGATCTCCCTCGGGCGGTCAGCCAGGCACCGTCCCGGCGACTCTACGGGGCCGGCTGCATCCCGGCCGCTCGATGGAGTCAAGGTCCTCGACTTCACTTGGCAACTAGCCGGGCCGTTCGCGACGATGATCCTTGCTGATCTTGGCGCCGACGTCGTGAAGATCGAAAGCCATCTGCACATCGATGCTTCCCGGCTGACTCCGCCGTTCATCGGGTCGGCGGGCATCGACACAAGCGCCTACCATCGTTTTTTCAATCGCAACAAGCGAAGCGTCCTAGCGGATCTCGACGATGCCCACGAGAAGAGACTCGTACTCGACCTTGCGGACCGTGCCTGGCTCGTGACGGAGAACTTCCGATCGGGAACGCTCACGAAGAAACAGCTTGGCTACGAGCACCTGCGCCGCACGAACTCCCAACTTTCTATGTGCTCGATATCTGGTTTCGGCAGCCGAGGGCCGAGGGCGGCTTGGCGATCCTACGGTGCCGGAGTCGCCGAGTGCGCGAGCGGTATGGCGCTTGCCACGGGCGGAGAGCGCCCGATCGTACCGGGCCGCGCCATCGCTGACGTGATCCCCGGTCTCGTCTCGGCCCTCGCCATGTGTCGTCAGCTATACCAGGCGAAGAACCAACATCGCAGCTCCTACCTTGAGGTGACCCAGTTCGAGTCGGTCGCTAGCACGCTGGGCGAGCTGGTCACCGCCGGTCCGGACCCGTCAGAGGAACATCGCGTGGTCGGGTCGGACAGTTCGGGCTGGTCGGTCGAGGGAAAGGCAGGCAGCTGGCCGGTACTCGACGTCGAGGCTGTTCTCGCGTCGGCCGAGCAGTCCGGGTTCCTACGGCGCGTCCGCAATTCCGATGGCGACGACTGCTACCTCGTCCTTCCAGCGACATTCAACGGGGACCGGTCAATGGTGCGCAGGGCCGGGCCGAGACTCGGGCAGCACACCGGGGAGGTCCAGGACGACTGGCTGTCATGACCCCGAGACCCGCGTCACAACCACCGATGAATCGTGGCCGCGGCGGTGCGGGAGCATGTTCCCTATGCGTCAGTCGGCTGGTTCGTGGAGCCACGGGGTCGGATGTGCCGCGTCCCGTGCTGCCTTGAAAGCCCGGAACCCCTCATCGGCAAGTATCTGCTGTAGCGGACGGCCATCCGGCCCGGCCGCAATCGGCACCATCAACTCAGTGAGCGTCGTGTGCGAGTTCGAGAACAATCTGTTGGCAGACCACCCCATCAGGTCCTCGGTGCCGTTGATGTTGCGCTTGTTCATCATCACACCGAACTGAGGCGCGGCAGCGATCCGCATGGCGAGATCGATCACGCGCTCCACTAGGCGGTCAGCCGGGACAACGTCGAGAACGAGCCCAATGTCCTTTGCCCGCTGCGCCGAAATGCTCTCACCAGTCCAGATGAGGAACTTTGCCCACTGCGGGCCGACGAGAAAAGGCAAGATCTCCGCACCGCTCATCCCCATCCGGCCTTCGATCATGCTGAACTTGGCGTCGTCTGAGGCAATCCGGATATCACAGTGCGCGGCCAGCAGCACCCCGCCGCCGTAGCAGATCCCATTGATGGCTGCGAGCACAGGCTTGCTCACGTTGCGGATCCGCTCGAGATCTTCAGCGAATGCATGCTGGCTTCGGTACTGCCGCCAGGGAGTCGGCACAACAGTCTGGCTCTCGCCGGTCATTTCTGTGGTGTCGGCGCCAGCGCAGAAGGCGCGGCCAGCACCGGTAATGACGATGCTCCGAATCACATCGTCCGCATCAGCACGTGCCATCGCCGCGTTCAACTCGTCTTGCAAAGAGCCCGGACCCTGTGAGAGCGCGTTCAATGCGTCTGGACGATTGAGTGTCAGGCAGGCAACGCTGCCGCCGAAAACCTCATACAGCAGATGCTTGTAGTCACCCATATTACGCCCGCCTCTTCCATGATCTTTGTTGTCAGCCATCTACTTCTTGTTGTCGATCTCGCTGGTTAGCCCCAGAATTCTGTATGACAGGCCGCACAAGTCGGCAACGTCATTGCCCCCGGTAGACTGGCTCCCGCTTCTCTTCGAATGCACGGAGCCCTTCCGCGGCGTCGTCGCTCAGCGACGCCTGGTAAGACATGTTTTCCTCGGCATGTAGGTTTTCGAGCGGGCCGCGCCCAATCCCTTCGAGTAGCGCGCTCTTGACCAAGCCATATGCGCGCGTGGGACCGTGGGCCAACCGAGCCGCTATCGTGAGAGCGCTCCTGAGCGACTCACCCTCGGGTGAAAGCTCGTCGAGGAGGCCCAGGGCGAGAGCCTGGTCAGCTGGTATCGGCTCCGCGAGCAGGAGTATCCGGCGGGCAGCTGGGACGCCCACGAACATCGGGAGCAGGGTCGTTCCGGCCGCCATCGCATGGCTGGTGTAGACGGGGCCGAACCGGGTGGTCGTGTCTCCCACGCGAAGATCGCAGGCCAGCGCAATCTCCATGCCCGCCCCATAGACAGCTCCCTGCAGCGCTACGATGACCGGCTTGCGGATCCGGAGAATCTCCGTTACGACATGCGGAAAGGCATCGATGCTTTCTGCCTCGGCGGATTCCACCCCCATTCTCGGCCCTAGGCCGCTGAGGTCGTCGCCCACACTGAAGGCTCGCCCTTCTGCAGACAGAACGACAGATCGGGCGAGCGGGCTCACTGCCGCCCACCGGACGGCAGCCGAAAGGCCATCGATCATGTCTCCCGTCAGCGCATTGAGTTTTTTCGGGCGAGCAAGCCGAATGTGAAGCACGCCGTCGTCAACCTCAGCGGTCAGATGCTCGGAGATATCGCCGACTAGCGCCGTTATCGTCTTGCTCACGTCCTGCCTCCTCATGGGTCGCTGTGGTCTCCGTATCGAACTCTCTCTATGCTATCTATGGTCAAGCGACGCGCGATGTCGTCGTAGGACAACCCAATCAGCTCGTCTCATACTTGGTCTACAGGGCTCATCTGAGGCCGTCGCGCAAGACGCGTATCTAATATAATCAACGTCTACAACGGCGGACAACCCCCTGTCCAGCCATCATGACTGCCTTCTAGGTATCGGGGGTGCTTCGCCCCCCCGGGAAGAGATCGCATCCTGACGGAGGTCAACTCTTTCTATTTCGCGCGCTCCGTCCTATACTAGAGCGAATAGCTGAGTTCGACCACTGCTTCCTGTATCAGGCGTGCCTTGTCTAGCGGCGGGAGGATGTCGCCGCTAGACGCGGCCGGAATAGCGATTAGGGATGGTAACGAAGCGAAGTGCCACGGGTGCGGAGAGTAGACATGGTGCTCGCGTCAAAGAAGTCCGATGCGAAGCTACGAACCAAGGAGGAAGACCCTGCGCCGTCTCGTATCATGGATCGATGCCTAGCTTTGGTCCTGGTCTCTAGAGAAGTGATCGGTCCCTGATGGCTACTGCCCTCGGGCTCGATCTGGAGCGATTTTCGCGCGCCAAGAAACCCATGGGCGATGTGGCACGTGACCATCCCATCGCCTGGTGGCTTGCGCGGCGAATTTTGGCCGCTGTCGTCACGCTGCTGGCCGCATCGATCTTGATTTTCTTCCTGGCTGACGCACTTCCGGGCAACATCGGAGCCAGCATCCTCGGCCGTAACGCCTCGCCCCGCGGTATCGCTCTCTTGAATAGGCAACTCGGCCAGGACAAGCCCGTTCTCGTCCGGTACCTGGACTGGCTCGGGGGGGCACTGCATGGCAACCTGGGCAACTCCGCCGTCTCGCTGGCAGAGGGAACACCCGCTTCCGTGACGTCGATCATGGCTCATCCGCTTGAGAACAGCCTTGTCCTCGCGTGCATCACCGCACTCCTGCTCATCCCCATCAGCCTGGCACTCGGTGTCATGGCCGGGGTGCGGGCGGGACGCCCGGCAGACCGCGCGATCTCCGCGACCTCGCTCGCATTCGTCTCGCTGCCGGAGTTTGTGCTCGGCGCGCTCCTGATCCTGTTGTTCTTCTCCGCATTGAACGTTCTGCCTCCGGTGTCGTACCTGGCTCCGGGCCAGTCGCCTTTGTCACAGCCGAAGGAACTTGTGCTTCCAGTTCTCACCCTGCTAGGGGTCAGTTCGGCTTCAGTGATCCGCCTCATGCGGGCTGGCATGATTGACGTGCTACGGCAGGGCTACGTGGAGGCCGCTAGGCTGAACGGCTTCCCGGAATCCCGTGTCATCTGGCGTCATGCGATACGTAACGCACTAGGCCCCAGCGTGACGATCACGGCGCAGAATATTCAATACCTTCTCGGCGGGCTCGTCATCGTCGAATCGGTGTTCACGTATCCGGGGATCGGTTCGTTGTTCGTCAGCTCAGTCACAGCGCATGACGTCACTGAGATCGAAGGCATTGCGATGACACTCGCGACCGCCTACATCGTGATCAACCTAGTCGCCGATTTCCTCGTCGTGATGCTTGTGCCAAAGCTCAGGACCCAGACATGACCACTGCAGTGATCGACCTTGGTAGGCTCCGGCGCCGATTTGGCGGAGACGGATGGATCGGTGTCGGGCTCGTGACTTTCGTCCTCGCGCTTGCACTGGTCGGTCCGTTCTTCGTGCCGTACAACCCGGGCGCCTCCGTTGGCGTGCCAGGCGTGACACCGAGTGCCCACTTCCTCCTCGGGACCGATGTTGCCGGCCGGGACGTTCTCAGCCGCCTCCTCGTCGGCGGCCGGACTGTCCTGCTTTTCACATTTGCCTCGGTGCTGATCGCGTATGGGCTGGGGATCGTGATCGGCCTCGCAGCTGGCCACCGCAGGTCGATAGTTGATTCCGTATTGATGCGGCCGATGGATCTTCTCATCGCTCTACCCCCGATCCTGCTAGTGCTGCTTGCGATTTCAGGGCTCGGATCGAGCCCGCTAGTATTGGTCGGTGCCGTCGCATTCGTGCAGATGCCATTCATAGCGAGGGTCGTGCGTACTGCGGCGCTCGAGGTCTCGGTCCGCGGTTACGTAGAGGTGGCGGTGGCTCGGGGTGAACCACGCCGTTGGTTGTTTGCCCGTGAATTTATGCCGAACATCATCGGGCCAGTGATCGCGGATTTTGGCCTGCGTTTCGCCTATGCTGTCGTCCTGCTTGCGAGCCTCAACTTTCTTGGGCTCGGGCTTCCGCCGGGCACGCCCGACTGGGGGCTCATGGTCGCTGAGAATCGGGAGATAATTTCGTCGAATCCCTGGTCTGTCTTCGCCCCGGCGATGGCGCTGGCCCTTCTCACCATAGGGGTCAATCTGGTCGGCCAGGGTATCACGCGATTGGTAGCAAAGGATATCTAGAACGGTGCCAATGATATTCCCGGCCCCTGGCTCATCGGGCTACTGGCTGACGGGGCACTCGACTCGTGGCTGAACAATCGCGCCCGTTCCTCCAGGTCAGCGACTTGACCGTCACAACTCTGTCGGGGGCACCCCTAGTCCGAGATATGAGCCTGCATGCACACCGCGGAGAGATCGTCGGGCTTGTAGGCGAGTCCGGATCAGGAAAGACGACCACGGCACTCGCGCTGCTGGGTTATGCCCGACACAATACCATTATAGCTAGAGGCCATATCAGAATTGGCGATCATAACATCAATGTCGCCGACGACCGGATGTCCCGGAGACTGCGCGGCAAGGTCGTCTCTTATATCCCTCAGGATGCCGGGGCGTCGCTGAACCCGTCGATCCGGGTAGGCCGGGCAGTAGACGAGATGGCATCCGTCCATCTTCGCGATAGCGGCCGCGCAATGGCCGCCCAGCTTTTCGAGAGTGTGGGTCTGCCAAGTACTGAGCCATTTCTCCGGCGTTTCCCACATCAGCTTTCCGGGGGCCAACAGCACCGGGTCACGATCGCGATGGCATTGGTGTGCGACCCGCCCCTCATCGTGCTCGACGAGCCGACGACCGGGCTTGATGTCATCACCCAGGACCGAATTATTCAGCAACTGATGGCTATCAGGGACGAGCGCGGCGCGACCATGATCTACATTACCCACGACCTCGCCGTCGTCGCCGAGATAGCGGACCGCATCGCAGTCATATATGCCGGGCGCATCGTCGAGATCGGCCCGACAGCATCGCTGCTCCGGGATCCGAGGCATCCCTATACCCGTGGCCTGCTCCAGTCGATCCCGGATCATCGTCGTCCTCGGCAACTGCGTGCCATGCCCGGTATTGCCCCAAGCGCCGGTCAGTCTGAGCAAGGCTGCGCGTTCGCATCCCGGTGCCCGATCAAGGTAGAGATCTGTGAACACGAGGCGCCGGCCCTGCTCTACATTGGCCAGGATCGTGAGGCTCGCTGTCACCGCTCCCACGAGCCCGCAAGTACCTCCGAAGTCGTAGAGATGCACCCGGTGGCCTCGCGCAGCGGCTCGAAGGTTGCCCTGTCCGTGCGGGACCTGCGCGCGGAGCATCGTGTTCGGGGTGGCAGGATCGTCGCCGCCGAAGGGATCTCGTTCGAACTGCCACGTGGCGGTTGCGTGGCTCTCGTGGGGGAGTCGGGAAGTGGCAAGACGACAATCGCCCGGACGATCGCGGGAGTTCACCCGATCGCGGCTGGTGGGATCTGGCTCGACGGCCAGAAGCTCGCGTCGGATTCGTACCGGAGGTCAGCCGAACAGCGAAAGAACGTTCAAATGGTCCTGCAGAATCCGGCTGACTCGCTGAACCCCCGACAGACCGTGGGCATTGCCATAGCAAGGCCTGCCCGGCTGCTGCGGGGCTTGTCTCGGGCCGAGTCGCGTGCCGAGGCCGTCAAGCAGCTTGCGCACGTCCGTCTGCCCAGCACCACGGTGCACAGGTATCCGTCGGAGCTGTCTGGCGGCGAGCGTCAGCGCGTCAGCATCGCGCGGGCGCTGGCGGCCGACCCAACGGTGATCATCTGCGACGAGATCACCTCGGCCCTCGATGTGTCGGTCCAGGCAGCCGTGCTGGAGCTACTCACGAGCTTGCGTGCCGAGTTCGGTGTCAGCTTGCTGTTCGTGACTCATGACCTCGGGGTCGTCGCGTCAGTTGCCGACCAGGTCCTCGTTCTCAAGGCGGCCCGGATCTGTGAAGCAGGACCGGTGCTGCAGGTCCTGGGCAAGCCGCAAGACGAGTACACTAAGCGGTTGCTTGAAGCAGCCCCGAGTGTGAGCAGTGCTGTCTACCAAGGAACGCAGGCCGCGGAGTGTCAGCCGGACCTGTGATCGACGATCGCCCTACGCTTGCCTTTACGCGATCATTCGCCGCGCGCATCCCGCCGGTTTCCTTGATGCTCAGGGCCGAAGTTTCGATCGACCAAACAGGTATCTTGGGGTGGTGCGCTCAGAATGCTCTTGGATCTTGCTCCTCGGCATCGTCGTCGCGTCGCCCCTGCCGATTTTCAGGTTCGAGATTTCTCGCCTAGGAGCCGGTCATGGTGGATGTTACGGGCGGACAAGAAATGAGACTTTGGCTCGCATGAGGCGGCTCAAGCGTCATCAAATTTATTTTTGGGGTCTTTATGCCAAAGATTGTTAATCATGAAATGCGACGTGAGGAAATTCTCGAGGCTTCATGGAGAGTGATCGTCCGGCTCGGGCTGGACGGAACCACGATTCGTGAGCTTGCAAAGGAGTCGGGTTATTCGCACGGGACCCTCGCTCACTATTTCAAGGGCAAAGAAGATGTCCTGGCCTCGGCACTCGACTTGCAACACAGACGGATCGCGGCGCGGATGAGGCGACACTTCGCTGAGTCAAACGGCATCGAGGCGCTGCGTCAGGTGATTCTCGAGGCCCTGCCGCTCGACCGGCAACGGCTGCTCGAGGCCCAGATTGAGATGAACTTCTGGGTCCGGTCGATGACGACGCCCTCGCTCCGTGAGCGCGTCGTGGCAGACCTGTCGGCATTCCGACGACTGCTGACTAGAGCAGTGGCCCATGCACGCGAGGCTGGCGAACTGAACGACGAATTGAGCGATGAAGACATAGTGCATGAGTTCATGCTTCTAATCGACGGTCTTTCTGTCGAGGCCGTTCTGAGCGAGGACCTCACGCCGCCAAAACGGCAACTCGCAATGCTGGAACGACTGCTGCGACGTTTGGCCGATAGACTGACAAGATCTGACATTAGCCTGGACGATCCTGATGCCTCACGATCGCGCGCGGTGAAGCGATAAGGTGCAACTTTCTTTTTGCAGCCTTCTCTTAGGCCAACCGGCTCGAACTAAGATTTTGGGCCCCGGATTTAAGCATGGGAGTTATGTCTTCAGGTTCGAATGCTTTACGTGCTTGGTGACCTTGTCCTCGACGTGATGGTCACCTGACTGGCAGATGCGCCAGGAAGCACACATGCTGCTCGACCGAGGTCGGGTATAACTCTGCCGCAGCAGCTGCTCGGCGAACCCGGCGATATGCGGCTCCAGCGGTCCTCGCACGAACGACCGCAACACCTTGACTATGACGCTCTCCTCTCCAGGACGGATGAGGAGAGCGTCGATCAGCTCATCAGGTCAGCCGGATTATGCCGACCTTGCCAGCGCGAAACCCCGGCCTCGCAAGGCGTCCAGGGTCAGTATCGGCATAATCCGGAGGTCGGCTTAATGGATCAGGCATCGCTGGCGCAAGGCCTTCGGGTAGGCCTGCTCGATCGCGCCGATTAGCCCCGCCGCCGGAGATGACCAGCAGCGGGCAGGCCAGGCCGCGGTCGCCCAGGCCGACCAGGAAGCCGTGCCAGGCGTCGAAGGACTCGCCGACGCCCGGCGCCAGGCCGATGACAGCGGCTTGCCGCCGGTGGAGATGCCCCAGGCGGCCAGCACCGGCTCGGCTGGCGAGCCGGGGTGCATCCGGAAGAACGAGGCGTCCAGAAACAGATAGTCCAAGGTGACATCATCGAGGCGGCGCTCCGCCCATGCCTGAAACTCGCTCTTGATGGCCTGGCAGATGCCCGACACCGTCGACTTGGACACCGCCGCCTGGTCGCCCGGCGGCTTCGGCGAGGGCGGCCTCGACGTCGCGTACCGACACGCCGCGCACGAACGAGGCGATCACCAACGACTGTCCGGCGTGGACTACGTGTACCTGTGGGCGGACGGGATCCACGTGGACATCCGGCTGGAGGAGCACAAGCTGTGCCGGCTGGTGAGGATCGGGGTCCGGGCCGACGGCCGCAAGGAGCTCATCGCCCTGGCCGACGGCTACCGGGAGTCCGCGGAGTCGTGGGCCGACCTGCTGCGCGACTACGCGCGCCGCGGCATGCTCACCCCGGTGCTGGCGGCCGGGGACGGGCCCTGAGTTTCTGGGCGCGCTGCGGGAAGTGTTCCCCGAGACCAGGGAGCAGCGCTGCTGGTTCCATTATGCCGACCTCCGGATTATGCCGACGTGGCCGCGGAGACCCTTGCTGGGCGGCGGTTTCGAGCTTGGGAGGTCGGCATAATCAGAGTGCTTCGAGCCAGGCGATGAGGTTATCGGGGGGCTGGTATCGGCCTGCTCGCCCGTTCGGCGGTTGCGGCGGGCGGTGCAGGCCCGCGGCCACTTCCCGACCGAGCAGGCCGCCCTCAAGTGCCTGTATCTGGCGATCATGAGCCTCGACCCAACCGGGAAGGGCCGCAAGCGCTGGACCAACCCGTGGAAGGCCGCCCTGAACGCGTTCGACATCACCTTCGACGGCCGCCTCAGCGCGGGCAGGAAGTAAGAACTCAAGATCAGTTACACCGTTAGATTGGCTTTGTCGCACTTTCGGTGGTGACGGTTCGTAGTCTCAGCTGAGCAGGATGCGGTGGCGCAGGAGGGTGAAGCCGGCGCGGCCGTACATCTGCCTCTTGATCATTTTCGTTTTCGTGTTCACGCGCTCGGTCCGGCCGTTGTGGAACGGCAGGGTGACGGCTGCGGCGGCGGCCGCCACGTCGAGGTCCAGGCGCCGGGTGAAGGCGTGGACGCTTGGCAGGCCCGCGGCCCGTGCGGCACGGGTCCATTCCCGGAGTTTGCCGTCGTTTCCGGGGTCTGGCTTGAGCAGGGTGGCGAAGGAGCGGACGAGATCGGCGAGGCTGGTCATCTCGGGGCAGGCGGCGGTCAGCTTGCCAAGGAGCACCTGCTGGGCGTCGCTGAGCGCGGCGGGCCGGGTGAGCAGGAGCCGGGCAACGCGCCTGGATGACAAGTGTGGCCGGTCGGATTCGACGCGGCCCCCCGAGCGCGGCGTCGTTCAAGGTCGCCTGACCAGTCGAGCGACTGGTTGGCACCTCTCGGCCGACCGCAAGTCGTTCGTGTCCCGGAGGGCTCGGTCCGCAAGCTCTTGGGCGACCTGCCAAAGCCCGCTCGCAACGACTCGGCCAAGGCTTGGCAGAGGCCGATGAGCATCGTCATGTTCACACTAGCCTCGGCTCCGCCCTCGCCTTCATGTCGAGGAGCACTTTCTCGTGGCATCCGCTGCCGCCTGATGATGGCGAACCCCACGGACGAATGACCGGACAGACGATCAAGGGCCTGACCGCCGTGTCCGCGATCAGTCCCTTGACCTGCTACTTCTCTCGTAGCCCCGACCGGATTTGAACCGGCGCTACCGCCTTGAGAGAGCGGTGCCGTCGCTCGCCGATTCAGCCTGGACCAGGGCTGGCTGGCGCCGGTTACGCGGCCAGCGGCGTGGCGGGCGCGGCGGTAAACGAGACCACCGGCCCGATCGCGGCGACCAGACCGGCATCTACGACGGCCAGCTCGGCGTAACCGCCCGCGCCGTCGCGGAAATGTGTCAACGCCATCACCCGGTCACTCCGGTCACGAGCGCGCGACCCGACCAGGGACAAGCGGGAACTGACCGACGCGCTGATGATCACAGAGGATGATGAGCCCGTGACGTCAACACAGTCCTTGCTCTACTCCGCTGAATCGGACGTCACGATTGAGCGGGTCCGGGCCCTGGTGAGGCAGGTTGGCCCGGAGTCGCCCACGGTCGAATACAAGGAGCAGATGGTCGACACGATCGCCAAGGGAGTCGCGGCGCTGGCCAACACGTATGGAGGGCTGTTGCTGGTCGGTGTGACCGATGCCCGGGTTGTGAAGGGCGTGAAGGAGAAGGCGATCGAATCGGTCGCCGAGCACTGCGCCGCCAAGATCGAGCCACCGTGGGTCCCGGAAATCATCCCTGTACCGTTGGGACAGGGCTCGGATCTGTATGTGCTCGTGCTCCGGGTGGTGCCCGGCAGTCATCCGCGGCCGCTGCTCGTCGACGGGGTCGCGTACGTACGGCACCAGAACACCAGCCACCCCGCAGACTGGCAGCGGCTTAGGGACCTGTTCACCGAGTCCAGCGCTGTGAACCAAGATGACGCCTGGACTATCCGCCGCCCCGACATGCCGCGCGGAGCAGACGGCACCTCCGACGACACCGTCGACTTCGTCCTCAGGTCGGGCCTCGACTTTGCAGTTGCCCGGGAGGCCAAGTGGCGGCCTTTGGCGGAACGCACCGTGACCGCGTTCACCGACGCGCTGAACCAGTCCCCGCTCAACTCGGTTCTCGGAAGGCTCAGCCTCGGAAATGCGCGATCCGGCGGCCTGAACCCGTTCCACCGCCAGGGGCTTAACAGGTCCCGCACAGTCCGGCTCTCGTGGTGGGGGGTCCCTGACGGCTGGCCTACCGACACGCCCGCACCAGTCGAAGCGTCCGCCCGGCTGGAGGTGCCAGGGGGATACGGCCAAACGGCCCAGAACCTGCAGGTGGAGATCGATGTGGTCGTGCGATGCAGTGCCCTGGCTAAGGTTGCCCACCAGCGATCCGCCGGTGGCCCGCACATCCAGCTGTCTCGCTGGCGGGTAACTGCTCAGCAGCTCGGCCGACTGATCGACGCGATGCTCGCCACGCTCACCGGCAAAGATGTCGTCGGGCCACTGGCAGACCTGGCCGGAATCGCCGTCGAGGCCATTCCGCAGCCACACATCCTGCACATGGTGACCGGGCAGCCGGTCACTGAAGTCCTTGACACCACCGGGCTGCACCTGATCCCGGATGGAGGGGTTTCCATGGGGGCACACCTGCTGGCCGACCCGGCTCTTGATCTCGCCGCCATCGACGACCGGCGGGACCAGGTAAGGACGTGGCTGGCTCAGATCGCCCTGGACGCGGGCCTGCTGGGGATGGAGCAGGTCCTCGAACGTCTCGCTGTGGCCAACGTGTAGGCATGAGGCTTCGACAGCTCGCCTTTCCATCGCTACGACTCACTGAGACTCTCCGCATAGTCATCGCGGCCTTGGCCCGGGGGCACCACTACCCAGGAAGCTATGGGCTCTGTCGCCCGCGGCGCGGACGGTGGCTGTGCTTCCAGAGCCGCCGCCAGCAGGCACGGCTTCACGATCCACTCCAGCCAGCGGCCCCGGCGATTTCGGGGAGCCGCGTGCGATCGCTCGCCTGTTCAACAGGCGTCCCCGCCGCGCCGGACCTGCGTGCCATCGAGAGTCAATCTGTGGGGCTGAGTGCCAGTTTTCGACGTCCAGAACGACGGTCAGATGACGGTCAGACGATCTTGAAGGCACCCTGAGCCGGTCAGAAACCTAGGCCTGACCTGCGATTTCGTGGAGCCCCCTTACGGAATCGAACCGTAGACCTTCTCCTTACCATCCTCGCTTCTCCAGGTTCGGTGCCGGTAAGCACCCCCTCAGGGCCAGCAGCCGCGGCCTCCTGACGCTTGCCATGGCCAGCGGCACTCCGATCACATGGTCATCGTGCCCGACGCGAAGCAGCATCTGGGTGCGGGCTCAATCCCTAGCGAGGGGCAGCATCTGCAGCGGCTGGCATGCCGCTCAGGCCCGGCCCTTGGCGCCGCATACCGGCCAGTGGCGTCTACGCCGACGGTCAGATAACGGTCAAGCGATCTTCGCTGCCTTGCCCGGGCGTGCCCCGAAGACCCGTGTGAGCAGGGGGTTTGCCTGCCGCTAGGAAGATTTGAACCAGTGCCCTTATCTGACCAGGCATGAAAGCCAAACGCGGCAGTCCACGGTCTCGCCGAGCCGAAGGATCACACCGCGGCACAGGCAGGAAAGACAGCCCGAGGCCCGCCGC
>Ga0335081_10001056_pt1 | contig 44289 bp, 43 predicted proteins | sample Lox_Sample_35_FD_206713 | JGI IMG/M metagenome (GOLD analysis project Ga0335081, IMG submission 206713) | Soil microbial communities from Loxahatchee National Wildlife Refuge, Florida, United States - Lox_Sample_3.5 | ecosystem: Environmental > Terrestrial > Soil > Wetlands | place: USA... | reverse complement strand
GCAAGCGGGTGTCTGGACCCCGGGTTCACACTACCTATCGATTTCGGTGTTTTGGTTCAAGAAGTTGCCCAGGATGTTCTTCTCAACGCTCCTGAGTATCTCGTTCAGCGTGCTTGATTTGATTCCGAGCTTCTCCGCCAGTTCGGTCTGGGTGATCCTCCTGGGGAAGTCGTACAGGCCCATCTCCACGGCCGACTTCAGAATGCCCAGCTGCCGCGAAGTGAGGGGGGATTCCGGCGAGATTGGAGCGATCTCGCTGATCCTGTAGCCGACCCCATCCTTGGTCAGACGCCTGAGGAGCAGGGGCACTCCCTCGTCGCTCAGGAAGAGTTTGTAGTCCACCGAGCAGTCCTGCTCGGTGGCGGCCGAAGAGACGAACATGGCAGAATCGTAACCCATGATCGAAGAGCAGGCTTTGCAGTCGCGCGCGACCACAACGCCCATCATGTGCTTCCCCGAAAGCTCCGTCAGCTCGGTCTTCGTAATCGACGGCGACTTTTCGAGCCACTGCCTTACCTCCCTCGTGTTCTCCTTCCCCAGCGAAATGTCAACGAAGTGGGCAATCTGCCGCTCTTTGCCCACGGATTTGAGCCCGAGAATCTTGATCTGGGTAGACAGGTCGGCGCAGAGCCACTTCACCCAGTCGTCCGCTCCGGCCTGGAAACGGAGCTGCATCAATCGGTTCGGATCACGAAGGATAGCGTCCCCGCGAGCCTAATGATTCTTTCGCCTTGGTCTTCTGACTTCCGATTTCGCGGAAGTAATATCTACCCGAACCGGGGTCAATTCGGCGTTGAGGATAAAGGAGGCCTTCCCCGAGATGTTCGAGAGGGCCTATCCGGCCATCGACCCCACGACCCCCATCATCTCCATCCTCCCGCTGTTGCAGTTCTACGAAATCGACGCCCTGCCCCTGTCCTTCGACCTGAACGAGAAGCAGAGGGGCATCTATGGTTTCTCCTGTCTCGCAAGGATACTGACCCTCGAGCCCGGGCGCTTCAAGCGGTTCCTGGAGAAGCCATGCGAGGAGGTGTCCGAGCCGCTGGCTACGGTCCGGGCCGAACAGCACCTGTCCGTTCTCCTGAACGCCTTCCTGAGGAAGCGGTTCGGCTTCGCACGGGTGGTTGAGAGGAGAGGGGCAGGAGCCCTTGTCACCCTGTCGGACGTGCTGGTGTTGTACGGCAGGGGCGGCGTGAAGTCGTCTCTGTCGCTGGAAGACGTCGCGTCGCCGGCATTTTCGATGCCCGCCGAGGCCACGATCCGGGAGGCCCTGAAGGAGATGTTCAGCCGGAGAATCAGGCGAGTCTTCGTGGGCGAATCGCGCGAGTATGTCTGGGACAGGAGCATTATCGAACACATCTTCAGCCCTGCCGTCCTGGCCAGGGTCGCTCAGAACGCTTCCGAAGACATCCTCGACATCCCCATTTCGGCGATAAGGACGAGCGCGGCTACCGAAGTGCGCGGGGGCATGAAACTGAAGGATGCTGCGGCAGCCCTGAATACCCAAAGCGGGAAGTGCCTCGTCTTCGACGGAAAGGTCGTCACTCCCTGGGATGTCATCATGAAGCCGTGGAAGGCCAAGGAGCTCAAGATCAGACAGTCCAAACGCTCCATCCGGTGAGCACAGCTCGAACGGTGAGGGCGTCATGGTGTCGCGCTCGTCGACTTCTGCCTCAGGGTCCGCTGCGCCGCGACCTGATCAGCCTCTTCCTGCCGCTCAGGGCTTTTTAGTGTGCGAGGCAACTACCTGCCCTGATGGGGTCCAAAAGACAGAGGTACGCAAGCTTCATGCAAACTGCCTTGGAGGAAGCCAGGGCTTCGCTGAGGGGAGGAAACAAGGGATTCGGAGCCGTGCTGGTCAGGGACGGGAAGGTCCTGGGTAAGGCGCACGACACCGTGGCCGAGGATTCGGATCCGACGTCTCATGCTGAGATGAACCTGGTAAGAGAGGGATGCAGAAAACTCGGGAAGGACCTGACTGGCTGCGTGATTGTGTCGACTCACGAACCGTGCCCCATGTGCACGAGTGCGATGATATGGGCGAGGGTCTCTGAAGTCGCCTATGGGGCTCGCATAGTTGACTCGAAGCGGGAGGGACGGACAATGATAGAGCTGGGCTGCCAGGAGATAGTCGAGAGGTCTCCCTGGGGCCTGAAGGTCACTGAAGGCGTACTGAAGCAGGAGTGTTCTTTGCTGTACGACGACGAGGTGAGGAGGCTCGTGAAGGCGTTCAGGGCTGCAGGAGGAGCCGCGTTGGAGGGGATGGGCCGGGCCCTCCTTGAGAAGCGCATTGCGTGGTTCAAGGAGGACGAGGACACGATTAGAGAGGAGCTGAGCGGAACGGATGTCGAGAAGGCCTACCAATTGCTCCTGATGAAGCTAGGGATAGACGAGGACGAGGCCCCGATAGTCAGCAAATCGGACGAGAGAATCGTGTTCCACTCCAGGAATTTCTGCCCGGCCCTGGAAGCGTGCAAGATCCTCGGACTCGATACGGCAGAAGTCTGCCGGAAGCACACCGAAAAGGCCACGGAGGGACTGATCAGGATGATCAACCCAAGGCTTGTCTTCAGAAGGGACTACGAGAGACTAAGACCGCGTTCGCCCTTCTGCGAAGAGATCATCGCTCTCGGTCAAAGCGCCCGGCGGTGACTGAGCCGCAGCGGTGCGTTTTCACATCCTGCGTCGCGTGACATGCGCCAGCCGGACTCCAGGGAAGTGCGGGTACCGCGAGCCAATGGGGAAAAGAGACGGACAGCGAATCGAACAGGGGGCCTCACCAGAAGCTGTAGACCTTGACTCATGTTTCTTCAACTTCCACAAACTCAGAAGCCTCGTCGCCCCGGATTGTCGCGAGGCCCGCCACTCCCCCAGCCAGGCTGACGGCATCAACCCCCATTCTGGAAAGAGACTGAGCAAGCCTGCGAGACGTGCTGCCGTTCATGCACACCAGCAGGAGCTTCCTTCCGTCCTTCGGAAGAAGCTTCCTGAAATCCTCGGACATTTCTTGGCCGCCGTAGAGCAGCCCGACGTCCCGAGGGGCTGCGACGGAAATCAGTCTCCCGTCGTAACGCAAAGCGGACGCTAGCAACTCAATGCCTTTCGTCGAAGGCGCGAAGACGGGGTGCGTCCACAGGACACCTCCGAAGTCAGCCAGTCCTGAGCTCGCCTCCTGCACCGAGACTTCAAATCTCCTCTCGTCTGGCTCGGTTTCCGACGCTCTGTACTTCTGGCTTCCATCGGCGAGAACCACAACGAACTTCTTGCCGATGCCGCCGCTGGCGAGCCGAATGGCTGCGCAAAGGGCGAGAGCGCTGCTCTCGCCAATGTCGTACCCCTTCTTGACGAAGAACTCGAGGGCAGGCTTCGCCTCCTCGAAGTCCACTTCGTGCTGACCCGCGTACTCCCAGGGCTCGTAGAACCTCAGGCCCAGCGCCTTTCCCCTGTCCCGTATTCCGGCGACGTCCTGGCCTTCTAGCGGGAAGACGACGTGCACAGACTTCTTCCAGTGCTTCTCCAAGACGTATCTGCTGAGGCCCGCTGACGTGCCGCCGGTGCCGAACGTGCAGACGACCTCGAACTCCTTAAGCGAGCTCCCCAGCGATCTGAGCTGCTGCTCTATTTCTGGTCCAGTTAGGACCTGGTGTGCCCTTGCGTTCAGTTCGTTGTCGTACTGCTCGGGACAGAATCCGCCGTAGATCCTCGCGAGGTGCTTGGCCAGCGCTATCGCGTCTCCCCTCGCCAGCATTTCTTCTATCAGCGGTCGAGACGCTTCGAACACAGATGGGTCGAAGCCGCGGCGGGCGAGCAGGCTGCCGACGCCGGAGGCCACCGCCTTCACGGCGAGCGCGTCAGGGTCCACCTTCATGCCCGGCGCAGGGCAGAGGTCGACGTCGAGGTTCAGAAGCTTCACGCCTGCTCTGTCAAGTTTCCTGATGACGCCCTCCTGGAGCCGCCTTGAGACCAGGACGACGACCTCGAGCCCGAGCTCCCTCATCAGTCCTAGCGCGATTCCGAAGTTGCCCGATGTGGCCTCGAAGACCGTCGTTCGTCCGGTGAGCCTGCCCGAGGCTATCGCCTCCTCGATTATCTGGACCGCGGGCCTGACCTTGATCGAGCCGCCGAGTATGCTGGACTCGAGCTTGCCGTAGACTCTGAGACCATTGCCGGAGATGTCAAGGCCGTACACCGACCGAGCGCAATCGATTAGGTCGTCGGTCATGTCGAGCAGCGGAGTTGCGTTTTCAACGACCGGCTCGGACACGCCGCTGGCGAGATGAGGCACCCTGCTCTTGATCTCGCTGCGGAACCGCTCTAGCAGGAGTAAGTCTGGCCGCTCGACTTCTTCGCGCGTCTCCAATCAGAGTCTCCTCGCTTCGTCCTACACGAAGATGGTTGCCGTGCCCGCCGACGTGGCCCAGTCCAAGAAGGTCGACGCGCCGACTATGTCGTCGGTCAGAGGCACCAGGTCCTTCTCCTCCATCCCCATCAGCCCCATGGTCGGAGAGCAGGCGTGGAACCTGACGCCCATGTCCTTCGCCTGCCGCATCATCTCAGGGATCGTCGGCCAGTACTTCTTGATCTTGCCCTTCATCATTCTCGTGGCCAACGCGGTCATTCCCGGCAGGACCCCGATTATGTTCGGCATAGGGAGCGCGGGATTGCCCACCGGGGCCATTTTGGTCTTGGTGTGGCTCTTCCTGTCGAGGAGCTTCAGGCCCCAGAACGTGAAGTAGATGTCTACCTCCAACCCCGAAGCCGCGGCTGTGGCGGCCAAGATGAGCGGCGGGTAGACCTGGTCGATGGTGTCTTTCGTCACCACCAGCACGAGGCGGTTCGCCCTCTTGTCGGCCTCGGCTTGCCTTGACTGCTGCGCCACGAGGGTCATGGCGATCACCTCAGCCTCCTGATGCGGAACCTGTAGACCTTCGGTGTCCCGCCTTCTTCGGATACGTCGACGAGCTCGTTGCCCGTCATCCTCGTCCATGCGGAAATGTCAGGCTTTGAGCCGGGGTCGGTCGCGAGCACTTCGAGCACCTCCCCCACGTTCACCTGCTTGATCGCCTGGCTGGTCTTCATGATCGGCACCGGGCAGAGAGAGCCCCGCGTGTCCAGAACCAGGCTTGCGTCCGTGGTTGTCAAGTCAGGGTGGCGTGCCTCGGCCACCCTACATAATACGTGTCATCCACGCATAATCTTTAATGATAAGCGCAGTTTCTGCGTGGACTCCGATCCACAATGAGCGGAAGACTGCTGGACGAAGTCCTAGAAACGGCGCGCGAAGGCAAGCCGCGGGAGACAGGGCTCACCGTGGCCTCAGACCCTCCAGGCTCGCTAGACGGCGGGCTGCTGGAGCAGGTCGCAGACTACGTGGACTACGCAAAGATAGGCCTGAGCAAGCCACTCATGTTCGAGAACTCGAGGCTGCTGGAAAGGATACGTCGGTACCACGACCTGGGAATCAAGGTGATGAGCGGGGGAACCTTGGTAGAGGTCGCGGTCCAAAAGGGGGTCCTCCCCAAGGTGCTGGAGAGGCTCAGGGCTTTTGGATTCGACGCGGTGGAGATCAGCGAAATCGCTGGAGAAATGCCGCCCGAGACAAAACGAAGGGTGGCGGACGAGGTCTCCGAGCTTTCGATGGAGTACCTGCTCGAGGTTGGAAGCGGAGGCAGGCCCGCGCCTCCTGCGAGCCGGGTCATCTCAAGGGTCCGGCAGGCGCTCGAGCTGAAGAGCCACCGGGTCGTGCTCGAAGTGCCGCAGGAGCGGGAGGGCACCGGGAATTACGGCCCCGGCGGGGGGATCCAGTGGGATACCCTGAATGAAGTCGTAGGGGCGTTCGGCCCCCCGAACCTGATCTTCGAGACCCAGCAGAAGCAACAGCTAACGGCCTTGATACTGGAGTTCGGACCGGCGGTGAACCTCGCGGGCCTGCCTCTGGATGAGGTCCTCGTCCTCGAGATGCAGAGGCTGGGCCTGACGGCCGAGACTCTCGGAGTGTCCCCGACCCCGCAGGGTTTCGAAGGGTCGCCGGCGGCGAAGTTCGTCTATCACCTCATAAAGGCCGAGCATCCCATCGACCAGGCGACGCTGGGTCTGAGGTCGGGCCTGCCCAGGAGGACCATACAGGCTGCGCTGGGGAGCCTGGTCAGCGGTGGCCTGGTCCGGGAAGTGTCGGACCTTTCGGATTTGCGCAAGCACAGGTACACCGTAAAGTGAGTCGGGGGGGCGTGACACAGCCTGCGGGTTCGACAGAGCGGTTCAGAATCCTGCTAGCCTCTGAGCTCTGTAGCCGTCTCCGATCCTGCCATTCCTCAAGATCGACGAGGGGCGACGCGCACAGTTCGGCCGCTGACGATCCGCATGGCCTCTACTCTTCTGCGGCCCTTGCCAGTACCTTGAGCGCCGTGAGCGTTATCCACTTGCTGGGCCGTCCGGCTTCCTCGAGCGCGAAGGGGACTGTCCTGCGCTTTCTGTTGTGCTTGCCCCACGCGTAGCTCGTCGGGTCGGGATGGACCCGGTCAAGCTGCCACCTCCCGCCCTTCTGTTTCCCATTCAGAATCTCGAGGGCCGGCTCGAGCCGCCTGTCGCCTCCGAATCCGAGACGAGTGATGACGTCCAGGCCCACCAGAACATCGTAGTAGTAGTGGACAGGATAGTGCAGCCTGAACCACGGAAGGTATCTGGCCTCTCCTTCGTCCGTGAGCCGACGCCGGAGGTAGAACTCGGCCCCGCGGTCGATCGAGCGCTCGATCCGCCTCGTCCTCCTCTGCTTTGGAAGTACAGCAAACGCGGCGAGCGCTTCCCAGCCGTCGAGAGTCCCTCTGTCAGTCTTCCGGCAGTGCCAGCCGCCGTCCTCCTTCTGGTCCTCGAGCAGGCGGTCGAAGAGCCTCTTTACTCTCGGGTCGCCGTAATAGCCGAAGCAGGTCAAAAAGCGGGCAGTGTTGCCCACGATGCAGACTTCGTCCTCGAAGACGTTCTCCTTCTCCGGGTCCATCCATACTTTGAAGAACAGATCCGCGGTCTCTGCTATCCTGGGATCCTCCTTGGTCATGCCCAGGTCGGAGAGGACCAGCGCCATCCAGTTGGTGGCTGTGTATTTTGGCCGGTACAGGTCGGCATCGGATTCCCAATGGCCTCCCGGCTTCTGCCTGCGCAGGATGTCGGCCGCCCAGCCCTTCTTTGGAATCTGGGAACGGGCAGCCTTGACATCCGAATCGTTCTCCGATAGCCCCATCAACTCCACGAGCGTCTGGTACCTCACTGCCGGTTGATCACTCTCAAGCAGCCATGAGAGGGTCGGATCCTTCTTGCTCAACGAACTGGTCGAGGCGAAGTTGGTTAAAGGCGTGTCCCAAACGAGCAGGGTCGCTCGGCCCTCAGAAGGCTGGAGGGGCTTAGCCCGCTCGAGCATCGCGAAGGTCGGGCCGGGATACATGAGTTCAGTGAATCCGAGATGGTCGCAGTAGAACGTTATTGACTAGCTGACGTCATCGACGATACCAAACCTGGACCTTCGCCATGAGACGCTTCTTGCTGGCGCGCCAGATAAGGGAATCGAACTGGAGCACGTGCGGCCCGTCGCAACCTCGCCGGAGCGATCAGCTGAGAAGAACGCCGGCGAACGCAACCGACTGTGAAATATTACCCCGCGTCTTAGGTAACTGGTCCTTAGCCAGGCAAGCCTTCCACGTAATTTGTGAAAGCGGCCAGCTCTTCAAGAGCCGAGGACTCCGTTTCGTCGCTATCTCGCGTGGTCAGAACCCTTGCCCAGGCCCCCCTGACCTTTACGTCGAGCTTCGCCGTTATCCTGGTCCCCTCCGGGACCTCTTCGAACATGACACTCCTCTTAGTCTTGGTGAACCGCGTCTCGGACTCGGACTCGACCAAGCAGGGCGGAGAAAGTTGAACTGTTCTTGGAACATTCCGGCGCCTTCCCCCAGAAACGCCCTCGATATCCAGGTGTACCGTGTCTCCCTCCCTCTTGGTCACCTTCACCGATGCAAGGGGTGTCCACCACTTGGGCATGGACTCGAAGTCGGTGTATGCCTTGTACGCCTTCTCCCGTGGGACCTTCGCGGTCAGGGAGACCTCAAGGTGCATAGCGAACGACCGTCCCCTTGGACGGGACCGAGATATACGTCATGGCCGATTCCCTGCGCTTGCGGCCACCGCGCCTCCGCCAAGATGCGCTCTGATCCCGCGTCGACCACCTTGAGCGTAGGCGCTTCCGGTCATCGAAGACATCCTGACGATGCGAGGGCAGAGCCCCAGGGCACCGACCGATTCTGCCGCTATCTCCTGCCGCGGCGGTGGCGCCTTCTGGTCGGTCCGTTGATCACGACGACATCGAACAACAGGCGCCTGTAGTTCATGGTCACGGTCCTCGCGAAGAACTGGTTGTCTATCTCCATTTCGTGAAGGTTGTACTCGTTCTTCTGGTGCAGATCGAACCTCTCGAAGGACAGGCAGTCGGCGAGATACGGCTCGAGTCTGAGGGTGTCGAAGTCCACCAGGACCTGCTGCGGGATGGGCTCGCCCTTCGAAGCGAGTAGCAGATCGTTCAACGCCTCCCTGGCCGCTTCGTAGTTCTTCCACGCTTCGTCAACGAACGCGACGAAGATGCCGTTGGCGACCATCCTTGACGTAAACCCCTCCCTGTCTCCCGCGTACCCCCTGAGAAGATGCGCCTTGATGTTGAGCTCGTTCGACCTGTCGAAGCCGTACAGGAAGTGGCGGGCCAGGCCCTCCAGCTCGGACCTGTGGGCGTGGTTGAGCGAATCGCCGAACGCGCCGCTGGCCAGGAGGAATCTGGCCGCGTCGTAGTCGCCTGAAATCAGGGCGTCGGAGATCATGTGCGCGAAGTCGGGCTCGTACGGGATCTCGCTCATCAGAAGCCCTTTCCGGGTGATCCTGTAGCTACGGCGGTCGATCGCGCCGATGCCGATGAGCCAGTCCTCGGCGAAGGCGACCTCGCGATGGTTCACCTTCGACATGAACTCCAGCTCCGAGAGCTTGAGGCCGTACTTCGACATGAGGAGCACCAGGTCGAACGGGGTCTCGGTCTCGAGGGCCTTGCGCACAGGTATGGGGTTGATCTTCTTCGGTACGGGCGTGTCGGAGATTACCACCGCCCGGCCCGGCTTAAAGCGGCCTATCCTGCCCATCATCTGCAGGAGGGAGTTGTTGTCTATCGTCCTGTATTGGAGGGTCTTCTGGCCGAGCCTCTCCTTGCCGTCCACCACCTCGTTGAATATCAGCACGTTGTCGACGTAGATGTTCACGGAGGATGCGATGACGTTTGTCGCGAAGATTCTCAGGTTCCTGTCGCGCTCGGCCCTCTGCTGGATCTTGTTGATCTCAGAGCCTTCGAGGCCACCATGGATGAAGACCCCGCCGTAGCTGCTGGCGTACCTCTCCACCAGCCGCCGCGTTGGGAGAAAGACCAGCCAGGACTCGTCGCGGGGCTGCGAATAGAGGTAGAGCGAGAGGATTCTGAACATCTCGTCCGAGTCCTTCGCAGGCTCCAGCTCGAGCCTGACCGGGTACCTGCGGCCGCTCAGCGTGTAGAGCCTCGAGATCCCCATGAACGAGAGGAACTCCCCCGGATCTATCGTGGCGCTCATGATTCGGAACAGGTTCCCCGCCTCGGCCTCTTCCTTCTTGGCCAGCGACAGGCACAGCTCCAGCTGGGAAGACATCTGATGGCTTTCGTCAAAGTAGATCGAAGAGTCCGAGATCGTGTTGTCGGCCAGCATCCTCAGCAGGACGCCGTCCGTGACTATCTTGATCCTGCCGCCGATGTTGATCTTGGTGTCCTTTGTGATGACAGACAGCTCGTCTTTCGTTTCCGGATGAAGCGCCTGAAGAGAGTAGAACAGGGCGTTGCAGGCGGCCCTCGAGGGCTCCCGGATGACGATCTCTCTGCCCCTTCTGTATGACTCGAACTCGTGGATGGGAGTCACGGTGCTCTTTCCCGTCCCGACGTCGCCGATGATCACGAAGTGCTCAGAGAAGTCGATTGAGCCGAGGATTGAGAAGATCGGGAGCCTCTGCTTGGCTCCCTTTCCCGCCGCTGCTGGGACTCCTTCCTCAGGGGCGGGTGGTTCTGAAGGATGTTGGACATTGGATTCTTTGCTGGCCAAACCAGGCCGGAACTCTCCTAAACAACGCGGTTGAAAGAGGGAGATAAACCAGTCTATGGCGGATGGGGGACCGATGTCCGGCAATGGCCGCTATTGCCGCGGACCGGTTCGTCGCGCCGCCGGAACGGGCCTTCGAATCCTTCGTCATGGGAGTTCTGCAGGGACCTGCCCAAGAGTTTGGTGGGAAACGAGCCTTTCCCGCGGTGCGAGTGATCCGTCTCGCCTCCGCGGAGGGCCGCTCATCCGGCCTCCAGGCGCCTGCTTGCTTCACTCCCGCCTCAGGTGGACCCCGAGGCGCCTTGACAGGTTGTCGAGATCCTGCGCCACATAGAAGAACGCCATCCAGCTCCACCGTCCCCATCTCCTGATTCCCTCCCGCTTCACTCGCTCTATCGCATCCCTCCTGTTCTCTGGCTCCCTGCCGAAGAAGAGGAGTCCGAATACGTCCACGGACCAGGCGTCTATCGGGAAGCCCGCGTGAGGGTTGATGATGTCTGCCGCGTAATCACCAATCCCCGGCAGTTCGACCAGCACGTCCTTGGCCCTCTCTGGAGGCATCGCCATTATCTCGCTCATCGTGGGGAAGCCTCCGACGATCATCTTCGCCGACGCCACGAGATACTTGGCCCTGTAGCCGAGCCTGCACTCCTTCGCAAACGAGCCGGGGTCGAGCCCTGCGATCCTATCGGCGGAGGGTTGGATGAGCACCCGCACCCCGTCGAATTCGATCGCTTCGCCGTAGCTTCGGTCGATGGCCTCCATCATCTGGTTGCTTCTCCTGAGCCTCGCCATCTGGAGGCAGATGCTCAGGACCACCGAGTTGAAGAGGGTCGCAACCTGCGTATCGTGCATCCCGTAGAGGCTCTCGACGACGTGTTTGAGAATCCCGTCCTTCCGTGCGAAGGCGTAGAACCCCGCCAGGTCCTGCTCCGCGCCCAGACAGGTCGTGAGGGTCGAGCGCAGCGCTTCCGACCGTCCTGCGGAAAGGCCGCCCTTCGAATATGCTTCGACCGCGACCCTTGGCTTGGCGATCGTTCCTGTGGACTCCAGCCGGAGGCCAATCAACCTGTCGTCGAGCCTGATTCCGGTCCAGAGGGTCCCGTCCCTGAACACCTCCCCGCGGGTGAACAGGTCCCACCCGGCGGGCTTCCTGACGGTCAGGCCGAAGTCGAAAGGTGGTACGGGCTCTATCTCGAACCTGGCGGCTCGGCGCAGGTTCGTGACGGGCGGTTCGTAGAGCAACCCTAACGGGCGCCGAGGGCACCGGAGGCGATAAATCTCTTACGAGGACTCGCGGAGTGGGGTCCGGTGGGAGAGCTCGAGCAGATGAGGATGTGGGGGATGTCCGAGATGGGTGGCGAAGGATGAGCGGTCGGGTGACCGTCAGGCCCTGCAGGATTGGGGACCTGGACAGAGTCGTGGCGATTGAGAACGAGTCCTTCACCGACCCGTATCCGTGGGCCGAGTTCGCGGCGCACATCCTGAGCCGTCGAAGTGGGTTCGTGGTCGCGTGCATCGACGGCGAGGTCGCAGGCTACGTGCTGGCCGCGCGCGAAGCGAGTGGCGAAGGGTGGATCAAGTCCATCGCGGTCATTCCGAGATTCAGGAGGAGTGGTGTGGGCGCAGCCCTCGTGGAGGCGGCGATGGGGTCCCTGGCAGGATGCGACCGGGTCCGCCTCCTGGTGAGGAGGTCAAACGAAGCGGCGATGGCGCTCTACCGGAAGTTCTCCTTCGGCGAGACGGGAGTCGTGATTGAGAGGTACTATCCGGACGGGGAGGACGCGGTGGAGTTCGAGCGGACGCCGACTGGAACCAGGTAGGGCATGTTGCGCCCCGACGCGGCGGTCGCTGGGGTGCCCCTTGCTCCGGCTGAACGTAGGACGCCCGCATCACGGCGCGTGCGATGGGACGGACGGAACCAAGGATTCACGGCCCAGATGGATCTCGACAACCCATTTCGCCACTCGCCCGGCCACGTCAGGGCACTTGTCGACGTGGCCTCCCGCGGCTTCGAACTCCTTGTAGTCTTCGGCGTTCCACATGTCGAAGGACTTCCCGAAGATTCTCTTCTGGACCTCTCTGCAGGAGCAGCCGCCGAACTCCTGCACGAATCTGTCATACAGAACCTTGGCCAGCTTGTACGAGTTGAGGAACCTTCCCTTGTCCATGTCTTTGGCCCCTCTGCCGTGCATGAAGCTCAGTGCCATCATCCCGCCAGAAAGGGCGCCGCAGGTCCCGAATCCAGACAGGCCCGCTCCTCCTGCCAGTGCATGCCCGGCTTTGACCGCGTCGTCCATCTTCACGCCTAGCACCTCGCTGACCGCCAGCAGCACGCACTGTGGGCAACTCCCGTACTTGCGCTCGTTTTCGAACGCTAGCTCGAAGGCCTTCTGAGAGAGTTCCATGTCAGATTGAGTGAGGGGTAGTCTTCCTGACATGTCTGCCGCGAAGGTGGGGTTTGTCTATTTAACCTGGGACCCTTATGTTCAGGTCAACCGACTGTATTCATGGTTCATTGCGCCTCCGCAGATGGCACCTATGAGTCGCGTCTCGGGAGGTTGAGGATGGCTTCGGGCGCCTCATCGGTCGCTTATCTTCAAGACCAGCTTGCCTCGGTTGTGCCCCTCGAGTCCCTTCTGGTACGCTTCCTTGGCCCGGGGAAGCGGAAAGACCTCGCTGACGATCGGTCGAAGCTTCCCTGAGTCAATCAGGCGAGACATCTGTACCAACTGAGCCCGGTTGGGCTCGACAAGCATGGATACGCCGTTCACGCCGAATCCCTTCGCCTTGTCCTCCGGAGCGTCGCCCACGATCGTGACCAGGGTGCCGCCTCTGCGCAAGACCGTCCAAGACCTCTCGAGAATGTCGCCTCCTATCGTGTCCAGCACCGCGTCCACCTCTTGCACCTCGTCGTCGAACCTGGTCTTCGTGTAGTCGATGACTTCGGACGCGCCGAGCTCGAGCGCTAGCCCGGCGTTGGCCTTCGAGCAGGTGGCGATTACATGGGATCCTTTCCACTTCGCAAGCTGGACCGCGAAGGACCCTACCCCGCCCCCTGCACCGTGGATGAGCACCCTGTCTCCCTGTGAGATCTCGGCGTGGTCAAAGAGGGCCTGCCACGCGGTGAGCCCCGAGAGAGGGACGGCGGCGGCGTGGACGAAATCGAGCGATTCCGGCTTCGGAGCCATGTCGGACGAGCGAGCGGCGACATATTCTGCGGCCGCTCCATCCCGCCAGAAGCTCAAGAGGCCGTAAACTTCGTCGCCAAATGACAGGTTGGATTCATCGGAGTTCGTCTTCTCCACGGTGCCGGATACCTCGAAGGCAGGGATGACAGGCAGCCGGTCGCTTCGATCCGCGTTCGTGAAAGTGGAGTTCCAGGTGAACTCCGTCGGAGTTATCCCGGCGGCGTGGGCCCTGATCAGAGCGTCCTTGGGACCAACGGTGGGTACGGGCGCATCCTCGTAGACCAGGTTCTCCGGGCCGCCCCGAGAGTGGGTCCTGATCGCTTTCATGGGGCGCCGCCATCTGCGCCTTTTGCCGGAGGAGTGTCAAAGGCGCCCGGGTCGAAGATGGTTTGAATCGAGGTAATCTTGCCGCCCCTTACGTGGTACCAGGAAGCCATGAACACGGTCTGACCGCCTGTCTTCAGGTCATACCAGAGGCTCACGTCGTCTCCGTCGGCGAAGACCCTCTTGACTTCGTACCTCCCGCGATACTTCCGCAGCATCGCGATGAAGCCCTTTGGAACGCCGAAGGTCTCCCCAGCCGGGCCCCTGATGCGGACGTCGTCGCTCAGGAACCGGAGAGCACCGTCGTAGTCCAGCCCGTCCAGCGCTTCGATGTAGGACATCACCACGTCTTTTGGTTCGTTCGTCGCACCCATGGTTGACTCTCCTGCCTGGAGACAGGAAAAGGGTTATGGCGTAGATAGAGCGTATCGGTCGGAGGTGGCGCAAATATGTCGGACAAGACACAGTCTGCGGGCGAGCTCGTGCGAAAGGTCGTAGAACGTGACGGGGTGGTCCGCAACGGACTTGCAAGAGGCCTGGTGAACCACAGGGCCCTCGCGAGATGGATTCAGTCCACTTCAGACGGCGCGAGCTTCGACGCGATCCTCAGCGCCATAAGGAGGTACCCGATCCGGCAGTCGTCGGCGAGGAGGCAGGTCCTGGGCAGGATGATCCTGAAGCTCTCTCTCAAGAACGGGGTGACCGTGCTTTCGCTGAAGAACGAAAGGGAAGTGCAGAAGGCGGTGGCCCGCTTCTCGGAGGGGGTGAACTACGCCAACGGGGAGACATTCCGAGTAGTCTCGAGCATGGAGGCCGTTAGCGTCACGCTGGATTCCAAGAACTCCGCAGGACTCGAGTCCCTGGTCCCCAAGTCGGTCGTCCTAAGGAAGCTGGAGCATATGGCCGAACTCGTCGTGTCGATGGGGATCGAAATCGAGAAGGAGTCCGGGGTCATCTCGACGATCGCCTCCGAGCTCGCCATGAACGACGTCAACATCAGGCAGCTGACCTCCGTGGGCCCGGGGCGCATCTTGGTCCTGGTCGACGAGAAGGACGCGATGGAAGGGTACCGTGCGCTGGAGTCTCTGGCTCAGGCGCCGGAAAGATAGTCGGGAACCAAGCAGCCGCCCGCGAAGCTCGGGCTCGCCGACAGATCGATTCCCGCCAAGGCACCGCAGGCTGGAGCGAAGGCGGGAGCCGGCTACGAAAGACGTCAAAGAGGTCGTCTTCCTTCTGACGGTGAGAAGGATTTGATGCGCCTCTGCCGGCCGGGGCTGTCTCGGCAAGCCCGAGTGACTAGAACACTTGCGTGGAGTCGGCCACCTGGGCTGGTGGAAGATCCTCGGTCAAGGCAGCCCTCCGATGGTCAGGCTTTGGTCAGAGCACCGGGGGTTCAGGCCGCTGTGGCCGGCTTGATGTTTTGGTTCAAGTGGAAGAAGTTCGCCGGATCGTACTTGGCCTTGAGCTTGCGAAGTTTTGCGTACTTCTCGTCCCCATAGGCCGCTATCACCCTTGCGTCGCCTTCCTCGCCAAGGAAGTTGACGTAGACGCCTGAGGCAAACCGCTGGAGCGCCGCGAAGAGGTCCCTCGTCCAAGCGATGTTCTTCTCGTCATCCTCCGCCGCACGCCAGGCGGAGACCAGGTTCACGGCGAATTGGGAGTCGCGGTTGCCGAACGCGGTGGCGTCGTCCCCGACTCTCCCCATTGCTCCTCCGAGCTGGTGGATGTGAACAGCTGAGAAAGGCGAGGGGATGGCCTTCACGTGCTCGAGAATGGTCTCTATGACCCCGTCGCCCAGTCCGGCGAGGTAGGCAGATTTCCAGTAGTTCCTCATCCCGGCGGGCGCTGCCGCGTCCAGGAGCGATTGGAAGGCCGTATACGGCATAGGCTGGAAGACGTCGGCCACCGGCTTCCCGAACTCCCTCAACGGCGACAGCGCTCGTTCCCCAGACGAGACATCGCCCGAGTAGCACCCCAATATCGCGACCAGATGGGTCCCGACGACCTCGGCCGGAAGGAACGGCAGAGGAGGGGCCGTCAGGAACACGACGAGTGTCGTCAGCTCGTCCGGCGTTCCTTTTGCGAAGTCTCTGTAGAACTTCAGGAGTGCAGGACCGTCCTCCGCTCTGTGCAGCACCATGCCTGCCATCACGACCGGCCCGACTGGATGGAGTTGGAACTCGAAGGATGTGGCGACGCCGAAGTTTCCTCCACCGCCTCGCACCCCCCAGAAGAGGTCCGCGTTTTCGCTCTTGCTCGCTGACACCAGCTTTCCTTCTGCCGTCACCAGGTCCACGGAAAGAAGGTTGTCCAGTGCGAGCCCGTGCTTACGCACCAGCCACCCTATTCCTCCTCCCAGGGTGAAGCCTGCGACCCCCGTCGACGACACCAGCCCGCCGGTGGTCGCCAGACCGAAGGCCTGAGCCTCGAGGTCGAATTCTCTCCATATCACGCCGGGCTCCACTCGGGCGGTCCGGCGGACCGGGTCGACCCGTACGCTCCTCATGGGCGATAGATCTATCATCAGCCCGCCGTCCGGGACGGCGTTCCCTGCGACGTTGTGCCCTCCTCCTCTGACAGCGACCACCAGGTTGTGCTCGTGCGCGAACCTGACGGCCTTGATGACGTCGCTCGTTCCGGCGCACCTCACGATGATTGACGGATGCCTGTCTATCATCCCGTTCCAGATTCTTCTCGCCTTTTCGTAGCCCTCGTCGCCGGGGAGCACGACCTGCCCCCTCGTGTCGGCCTTCAGAGCACCGATGGCTTCGGGCGACCATCCAGAGTCGATTGTCGATTGCAAATCGTTCGCGCGGCCCTCATCGGTTAGGTTCGTATTTTAGTTGGCCGCTCGCTGCTTCATTCCCGCCTGCGAACAAGCAGGCTGCTCTCGGCCTGCCTCCCTGTAGGAGTTGGCCGGGGAAGTGGCCGACGCGTCGATGGGCCCTCGCTGCCTTGGCAGGTTCCATTGCGACTCTGCTCCCACGTTCCGAATTCGTCTGCTTACATAGCTGTGGGAAGAATGTCTAGGTGGGTGATTCTCGGGATTCCGTTGAGAGATATTGAAAACCCGAGCTCGCATCCGTGAAGGCGGCATACGTCCGAGTTGCAGCAAGTGCCAACTGCGTTCCGTCGGCGCCAGGGCAGATTCCACGATTCGTGTCGGTCTGGAAGCGACCGCTCCCTGAATCAGGGCTTTGGCTCAGTCAATGACAGTCCCGCAGTATGGGCACTTCAGGAGCTCGCCTTCGAAGACGGCCGTCGTCTTGAACTTCTGCATGCAACTCGGACACGTCTGACTGCTGCCAGTCTCTCCGGGGAACCTGCCTTCCTGAATAACGACTACTCCGCGCGTACGCTCTGTTCTTCTACGTCTTCTCCGGCTCGAGTACGCAACCGGCAGCGCGACAAGGAGGAGCAGCAACACAATGACAATGAGGACAAGTTGGTACGGAGGAGTGGTCATTCGCCACACCACGCCCTCCTCCCAGTCGTCAAGATCGTTCGTCCCCTTCCAGCTTGCCTAGTAATGCAAGACGGAGGATGAGGGCCTTCCTGATGAAGGCGCTCTTCGATTCATCCAGTTCTTTGGCGGTCTGAACGATCAACTCGTCCAGGTCCTCCCGAAGCGGGAAACAAGCGGTGGATAGTGCCTCCCGCTTGCTCGGAGTCCCAATCAGTTCAACGCGGAACTTCCATACCTCGACACCCGGATAGGAGAACGAATGGCCCACTTCCTCCGGGAGTGCCATGATGAACCTGCCGATTCCCGCGTCCTTCGCTGCAGACAGTTTCTTCTCCAGGTCTGTCGGGAAGATATAGCATTCGACCATTGCCCGCTCTGAACCCTTCCTCCCAAGGACGTCTGCGATGTTTTGGTCGCCGACCGGCTTGTCAATCTCGATGTCCTTGTATCCCTCGGATACGAGCTTCTCGATAGCGTGCCTCCTTAACTCCTTGTGCGTAAGAGATTCTGGCAAGACCCCTCGCCTCATTCGAGACCGGGTACTATTTACGCTTATATCCTCACTATGAATTTAGTTTTTGAAAGATGTATAAGTCAGGATATAATTGTATCCTCATGAGGTGAGAGGGAATTGACAAGCGTCTTTGATCCGGTGGTCCTTACGGCGATAATCATACCTTTGCTGGTTGTCGCGTGGGCTGCAGTATCTTCGTTCCGACGTGTGAGGCCGACTGAAAGGGGTTTGATTGAGCGGTTGGGCAAGTACCACAAGTTCGCCAGCGGTGGCCTCACGTTCGTCCTGCCGTTCATCGACAGGATAATCAAGGTCAACATCACCGAGAGAATGACCCCTGTGGAGCCTCAGGAGATAATCACGAAGGACAAGGTCTTCCTCAGAGTGGACGCCGTAATCTTCTACAAGATCAAGCCCGATGAGGACTCGGTCAAGGCGTCCGAGTACAATGTGGCCAATTTCGCCGCCCAGATTGATACGCTGGCCAGGACGGTCCTTCGAGACATCATTGGCGGGATGGACATGGTCGACGCGAACACGTCGAGGGCCTCGATTAACTCCAGACTTCTCGAGCAGCTGGAGCAACTGACCAACAGCTGGGGCATCAACATCACGAGGGCCGAAATCAAGGATATCGTCCCTCCGGGCGACCTCGTCGCGTCAATGGAGGAAGTTCTGAAGGCAGACAACGTCCGCCAGGCCAACGAGAAGAGGGCGATAGCGGTCAAGGTCCTGGCTCAGGGCGAGGCAAACGCCACCATCGCGACAGCCGAGGGTCAGAAGCAATCCGCCATCCTCCGGGCAGAGGGAGAGAAACAAGCGGCGGTTCTCGTTGCCGAGGGTCAGGCGAAGGCCACGGAGCTCACGCAGAGCGCAATCAACAGGTACTTCGTCGACAACGCCAGAGCCTTCAAGGAACTCGAGGTGACGCAAGCTTCGCTGCAGAACAATACCAAGTTCATCGTGCCAGAGGGCAAGTCGCTGACGTTGATCATGGACGAGAGGAAAGGCCTCTCGGACACGATCACGCCGATCGCTGCAGCGCAGCCAGACACGCCGAAGAAGATGACAGAGAGCAAGTAGGGAGCTTACCGACAACGCCCTGCTGGCCCAGGGTCTGGAGCCACTCAGTTCAGACCCGCTCTTCGCTGGTATGCCGGTCGGATTGGAGCGGGTTTGAAATGGCTCCAGATGGACTCCGCTCGAACAATCAGCTGGCCAAGAGATTCTAGACCTCGCTGGCCCTCGAAGACGCCTACTCCATTCTAGAGACCGTAGTTAGGCGGTCTGAACTCAGGCACCTTCTCCTTCAATCTTCCAAGCGAATCCTCGATCAGCTTGCTCTCTTCGGGGACGCTCGCGAGGAAGTCCTTCAACAGCTTGAGGTATCTCAGCTCAATCGCAGGCAGCCTCAGCCGGACCGACTCCTCGTCGATGATTGCCACGGCCTCCCTCGCGGCCGCGACGGTCCTTTCGTAGTCCGTCTTGGCGGAGACGATCGCGGTGGCGAGGCGGACGGCGCTTTCTGGACTGAGAATGAGCGCCTGCGGGTCCCTGTACTTGTCGGAATCCACGTACAATCGCTTCAGCGACTCCCGCGTTCCCGATGAAATCGACTGGTTCATCAGTGCCGCGTCGTAGTTCAGCATCTCGAAGATCACGGCTGTGGTCTTCCCGCCGAACGCGTCGTCCATCACTATCGTCTCGTTGGACCACATGTCGCAGGCGGCCGCCGCCACGTTGCCGACCAGACTCGAATGCGCCATGGCAGACGTCTTGCCCTCCATCGACATGGGATACCCTGTGACTGCCTTCACTATCACGTTCTCATAGGCGCAGTCCTTGCCGGGGCCCCGAGCCCCCTCTTCGTAGCAGGCCAGGGTCCTCACGGCGGTCATCGCCCTGATCACAGCAGACAGGGTGTGCGACAGCTTCCTTCCCGACAGTCCGTCGGCCAGGACCATTGCGCTGTTCGCCAGAGCGCAGCCTGTGTCGCCGGCGGGGATTGCGCTTTTGATCCTGACAATCTCCCGCCATAGGAACCTCACGTCGGCGGGAGCGAGCACCCCGACCGCAAACAGAATCCCGGCGAGGTCGTTCCTGATCAGGGAGTAGGAGAAGACCTCCTGACCTCCCCGCGATTCGATGGAGAGGAGGTCGGCGCCCCCTGCCGCGGCCGCCTCGAACGACTCCATCATCCTGCTGTAGTGCCCGCCGCCTCTGAGGCCCTCGCCGAACCTCCTTACGTCCGCAACGGTCGCCCTGAGCGCGGTCCTGACCCCGTGCTCGTCGTGGTACCTGTGAAGCAGGTCCTTCTGGGTCCTCGCCACGGCCTCGCTCCACCCCCCGTTCAGGACCACTGGTTCGACGAACTCCGTCTCCATCTGGACGTCGGAGGCGCCGAGGTTGATCGACCTCTCCATTATGGAGAGGGTGACGTTCCTGTACTCGCCGAGGAGCGGCTCGAGGCTCTTCTCGAAGCCGGGCTTCAGCATGTACTTGACTTCGGGGACGACCTTTCCGTCTCCGACCGAGAGCCCGAGACCGTAGCTAAGCGGCGTCCGCGCCGACCCGAAGGTGAGCTCGTCCTGGTCGTTGTATGCTGGCTGGTCGAACCTCAGCTATGACCACCGCGGGAGACCCAGGCCCACGAGCTCGTTCCACTCGCCGTCGTACATGGCGGCCCATTCCGCAGAGGGGCGGAGGGTCCTAAGGTCGGTGCACTCCGGGAAGCTCTTGCCCTTCGGCGGGTCCCTCAGCTTGTCCTCGTACTTCGGGAGCAGGGCCTTGACGATCTCGTTTGCGTCCGGCAGCTTCAGGTTGCGGGCGGACGACTTCAGGACTTCGGCGAAGAACTTGTTCTCCAGCGCGCTGCCGTAGTCCTTGTACCTGCACGCCGCGGGCCGCGTGCCTATCTCCAGCGCGACCCCGGAAACCGAGTCCGCGATCGCTATGGCGGCGGTCTCCCGCAGCAGCATCTCCGTGCAGGGTCCGCTCACCTGGCTCGTGATGCCCAGGTTCATTATTCTGTTGCTCGACGACCGCGCCTGCATGCTCGTGCTCGAAGCCCAGAGCGCCTCCCGCCCCGTGTTACCGAAGTACCTCGAATCCACCACCGTGCTCTCTATGACGGTGGGGAACATGGACGCCTTCTGCAGGATCTGCGCGGCCACCGTGCCCACCACCACCCCCTCGGGCGAGCCGAAGTACCCGCCTATGGTGGAAACGTGCCCAGCCTCCAGCGCCGCGCCGACGAGCTGGTTGACCGTGACCCTGTGCAGTATCTGGTATGAGAGAATCAGGGGCTCCGGCACGAGGGCGATCCCGATCGTCCTGTCCGGCTCGAAGCCTCCCGGGAGGTAGCCGCCGAAGTAGCCGTATTCCGTCGGGGCCCCTTCGACGCCGTGGAGAGGAAGTCCGGGCCTTCCGACCCTGGCCAGGGCCTCCTTGACGTACCTCGCTTCATACATCCCCATTATCGTCTCATAGGGCGTCCTCGCCCTGATTTCGTACCCCTTGATGACGTCCAGAGTCGGTGCCAGAATCATGTCGATCACGTCGTACTGGGCGATGGCCATGCAGAGCGGCACGAAGTATTCCTCGCTGATGGACATCCCGAGGGCTGCCCCATCGGCGACCGGCGGACGTGGGTCCTCCGGCGTCCGGCTCCTGATCGTCGCCGCGTCCTTCCCGTAGCCGAGCCTCACCTCGGTCGGCCCCCTGGACACTGCGGCGTCTAGCTCCCGCTCGTCGAAGAATATCCTCCTGGCGGTGTCCGGGCAGAACATCCCTATCTTCAGCGCGAGCTCGCGGCCTGCGCGGTAGAACTCCTTGGCGAGCCCCAGGTCGGTGTTGATGGGGTTGTTCGGGTCGAAGGTCTTCTCCAGCCCATGCTCCTTGAGCGTCTCCCGGGTCGCCTGGGGGACCAGTTTGAGCTCGAATTCCCGCTTGGTTATGGGAGGGCCGGTTATCGTCCTGTCGAGGATGTCAAACAGGAGGTCCACTCCGCTCGCCCCCTACCGCCATTCCCCGACGACCAGAGGCTTCTCGTGCTCCACGTTCTCCTGGAGCAGCATGTCGCAGAGCTGGACCGCCCGCTCGGCGTCCTTGGCCCATCCGTCCGCCCCGATCTCCTTGGCCCAGCCGGGGTACACGGCCGCGCCCCCGATTATGACGTGGAACTTCTCCCGAATCCCTTCGTCCTTCAGCCTGCGGATGACGTCCCTCATGAAGTACATCGAAGGGGTCAGGAGGCAGGACATGCCTATGATGTTCGCACCCTCGTTCTTCGCCGTCTCAACGAACTTGTCGGGCTGGGCGTCGTTCCCTATGTCGACGACCTGGTAGCCGTTCGCCACGAGTATGGCGGCCGTGATGTTCTTTCCGATGTCGTGAATGTCGCCGTAGATCGTTCCGAGCACCACCTTGCCCTTGGCTATGGAATCCATTCCCTCTCTCGTGAAGAGCAGCTTCAGCGCCTCCTGGGCGGCGTCGCCGGCCAGCACGAGCTCGGGAAGGAAGACCTCGAGCTTGTCGTACCGCCTGCCCACCTCGTCCATGGCCGGCCTCACGGCCTGGCTCACTACGTCGAGCGGCTTCACGCCCTGGGCCTTCAGGGCGGTGGCTGCGGCCTTGGCCAGCTCCTGATCCCCCTCGACAATCGCTTTGTAGAGCTTCTCGAATTGGTCCTTAGCCAGCGGATCGACGCCGGCAGGTGAATCCTCAGTCATGCCCGAACCTGAAGCGGACTGCTTTTATCGTTTGGACGCGTGCTTCGCATAAGCCCGTCTATTTCTCAAGCAGATGTCAAAACATCCGAAGACCACTTAACAGACTTCTGTGAGAGACCGGGCCAGATGTCCCCTTCTCGCCTGACGTTGGGCATCCCCGAGGCGGGTGGTGCACAGTTCCCTTCGTGAAGTTCCTCCCGGAGGGGAAGACGGTCAGGGGGAAGGCGGGAGAGAGCATCCTGGATGTGGCCAGAAGCGGCGGCGTCGATTATCTCGGCCCTTGCGCGGGAACTGCGCTCTGCGCCAAGTGCACTATCAGAATCCTGGCCGGAGGCGAGGCGCTCTCCCCGGTGAGCCCTGATGAAAGGGCGGTCCTGGGCGCCATGGAGATTTCGGATGGGTACCGGCTCGGCTGCAGGTGCCTGCTCGGAGCCGAGGGCGAAGTCACCGCGTTCACGCCGGCGGAGAGCAGGCTCGGCACCTACGTGCTGCTCTCCGAGTCCAGGGCGAGCAGCGGCAACTTCGACCCTGCAGTCTCCGCCGCGCTCATGCCGCTCTCCAGGCTCGGTGCCCTAGCCTCGGGAGCGAAGCGGAATCTGTCTCAGGAAGAAGGGAGCCTCTCCTTCACCGCGCAGGCGCTGCGGAGCTTCTCGCAGATTGAACGGTCGCCCGATTTCGACGTCGTCCTGGTGAGGCGTGGCCAGGAGGTGCTGGACGTCAAGAGAGAAGGCGGGATCTTCGGCTTCGCCGTGGACGTCGGGACGACCAAGATGGCGGGGCTCCTGGTCAATCTCGAAGACGGAAGGACACTCTCGACCGTGACCGACGTCAATCCCCAGATGATCCACGGCGAGGATGTGATTTCGAGGCTGGCGTTCGCGCTGCAGGGCGGGAGGGACCGGCTGAAAGAGGAAGTGGTAGGATCCATCAACGCCCTCCTGGCCAGGGCGTGCGACGGCGCAGGCGTACGCCCTGAGGAGGTCTACGAAGTAGTGGCCGTCGGGAACTCCGCCATGCACCACCTGCTGCTCGGATACGACACCCGGACCCTCGCTTACTATCCGTACGCTCCAGCCACCACGGCCCCGCTCGACCTCAGCGCGTCCGAGCTTGGCCTGAAGGCGAACTCGGCCGCGAGACTCTTCACTCCTCCCCTTGTCGCCGGGTTCGTGGGAGCGGACGTCGTGGCGGACGTAGTCGCGACGGAGATGCTCGACGACGGCGGGCCGTCCATTCTTGTGGACATAGGGACCAACACCGAGGTGGTGGTGAACGCCAGGGGCCGGCTCCTCACCTGCTCAACGGCCTCCGGGCCGGCCTTCGAAGGGGCGCACGTCGCCTTCGGGATGAGGGCCGCATCCGGGGCTATCGACAGGGTAGAGATCTCGGGGGACTCCAAGGTCAGATACAGCGTGATAGGGGGAACGAAACCTCGGGGTGTCACCGGCTCGGCGGTGGTGGACGCCATCGCCGAGCTGTTCAGGTCCGGACTGCTCGACAAGAGCGGCCGCCTCCTCACCGCGGACGGCTCCGGGCTCGTCAGGACGGGCGAAAGAGGATACAGGGAATTCGTGATCGCGGACAGGAGCGAGACGCTCGCCGGTGCGGACCTGACCCTGAACCAGAGGGACGTCAGGGAGATACAGCTCGCAAAAGCGGCGATCAGGGCGGGACTGAACATCCTGATGGGCGAGGCCGGCGTCGACCCCGGCGAGGTGCAGACCCTGTACATCGCTGGGGCCTTCGGGTTCTTCCTCAACCCGGTGTCGGCCGAGGCCATCGGGCTCTACCCGGAGATCGACGTCAACAGGATTCGGCTGGTGGGCAACACTGCCGCCAGCGGCGCGCGGACGATGCTAGTTTCCGAATCCACCAGGGCGGCGGCTCGGCGCATGGCCGAGAGGATGGAGTACGTCGAGCTGGCGAGGCATCCCGGCTTCAAAGGGGAGTTCATGAAGTCCATCGCGATACCCTACGACCGGGGGGCCCCGACTCGCGGTCTGGCGACCTCCTGACAGATTGGCAGTTCGTCGCCGCGCAGGTGGATCATTACACAGCTGTCGAGACTCGGTCCCATCCTGCCTTCGGTCAAAGATGGCGGGGTCAGAATCCGCCGAATATCTCGCCCAAGATCTCCTGCTTCTCTCCGTCGTCGATGTCCAGCTTCTTCACGCGCCCGACTCATCCTTCCAGGTCGCCGACCTGGCGCGGGTAGTCGCTCCCCATCGCCAACCTCTCCGGCCCCCAGAACGCCAGCGACGACGCGAAGATTGACCGGGAAGGAGCCAGCAGACGTCTGAGGAACCCGGCGTTCTATTACAGAAAGGAGGCCTGCGACGTCTTGGCCTTGCGAGTCAGACTTCGCCTAGCGGAGCGCGCTCTCCCAGAAGTCCGGGACGGGGCCTCTGTACACGACCTCCTTGGCCCCGACGAAATCCGCAAGCCTTTCGATTGTCTCCCCGATTCTGGATGAAATCTCCCTGCCCCCGGGCGCGCCGGGTTCTGCGTGCACCGAGTTGATTATGAGCTTCTCCTCCTTCTTGTCGAGCTGCGGGTCTATCCTGCCGATGAACCGCTCCCCCCACAGGATGGGGAGAACGTACGTCCCAAACCTCCTCTTCTCCTTCGGCAGGAACTGCTCGCGGACGTAGTCGAAGCCGAACACCTGAGAATGCTGTCTGAGCATGTTGTCGAATGGGGGCAGGAGGGACATGCGCGGCTCCCAGTCGCCGGTGGTCACCGACTCGAGGAGCTGAACGTCCTGGTCATGGATGTACCGCTTGTCCTTCCCCCCGAGCCCGCCGACGCTCACCGGATGTATCACCGATTCCTCTTCCAGCCGGGCCAAGGTCGACTTCAGGTTCTGGTAGCGCCCCGGCGGGAAGTAGTAGCGGACCTCGCGGAGGACGGCGGTCCCCAGGCCCCGGATCGCCCTCTGCGCTGCCACCCGCTCGTATTCTTCCTCGGAAAGCTCCTTCCTCACTGCCCAGCTCGGAAGGAACCCTTCTGAAAGGCCCCAGATGTTCTGGTTCCCCTTTCGGCCCACGACCATCACGTCGCCGCTCATGTGCATGTGGAACAGCATGTTCGAGACCTCGTTCCCGCTTCCCCATCCGTCCGCGCTCCTCTTCGTCCGGACGTAGTCCCGGAACTGCGCGGGTTGCAGAGGGCCATTCTTGAGCTCGGCCAGCATTCTCTTCCGCAGCTCACGGTGCCCGGCAAGGAACTGCCTGGCCCTGGGGATGTGGTTCCCCCAGGACTTCGTCAGCGACTCCGGGTATCTCTTCATCAGCGAGTAGTACATGGGATAGTCCTCCGTGAGCACCAGGAACGCGATGGGGGTCCAGTGCAGGAACACCTTCTTGTCGTTCCACATCAATCTTTCAAGGTCCGAAATCCTGAAGGCGCCGAGCCTGCTCCAGAGCGAGATGATGTGCGACGGCGCGACCACTGTTACCGGGTCCCACTGCACGAAGGGAAGGTCGCGGATGAGTTGTACGATGTCCTCCGCCGACGGCCTCTTCGGAAGCATCCCCGCGAGGTGCTGCCTCGCGACCGCGAGCCGCCTGACTCCTTCCAGGCTGGCCGAGATGGTCTCTCTGCCCAATCAGGTCGGCTTCGTGCTCTGCCTATCTATCGGTTTCTGAGGCGCCGCTGCAACGAGTCGCCGCGGGGAATCTGGATATGGGAGCCTTCGTCTCCTTCTTCCAAGACTTCTGGTCGCTCCCGCAGGACGACGACTACACCGTGTTGGACATTCCCCCGATTCTCAAACCACGGCCGTCATCATTATCGAGATCAGGACGTTCGGGACGTCCACCCCGAGTCTTGCCACTGCCCGAGTCGGCTGATCCTTGGAGAAGATTTGAGGGTGCGCCTTGTTCATCGAGTCAAGGCTTCGCCGGAGATCTCGGGATCGTCGACGGAAGTCAATGACCTCCCCCATACATCCAGTTAGACCAAGCAGATGTCGTTCACGACGCGAAGGCTTCTGTTAAACGTGTGGTGCGCGCACTGCGTTCAAGACTCTCTATGCGGCTTTCGAGGAGTCTTTGGCCGGAATCTCGGCGAAGTCGCTGCTCCGTCGCAGCCGGCGCATCAAATCGTCCACGTCTGAAGGGGGTGCCCGAGGCCGACGTCGCTCCAGATCAAACCACACGCCCTCCGACGTCACCGTTGCCGCGACGTCCTTGGCTGCATTGCGGAGCGTGTTTCTCACCCGGAACCGCACCCCGTCGGCGGATATCCCTGCCAGCTCAAAGTCTACGGTGAACTCGTCCATGAGCCTGAGCTCCTTACGGTACACGAGCTCGTCGCGCACCACGACGGGGCCGAACTTCTCCGCGGCGAAACGCGCCACGGTGAAGCCGTGCTGTGCGAAGAAGAGTATGCGCGTGTTGGACGCGTGGTCGAGGAAAGAGGAGTTGCCCATGTGAGCGTTGCCGTCTATGTCGCGCCAGCCGACGTGGGAACGCTGCTCGAAGTGGATGGCATCGGCTGCCGTGCTCAGCGGCCTCCCTTCGAGGCCCGCGTTGAGTAGTCCATCGTTCCGATCCCTAGGTCCCCAGCTTTATTTGTGTCGTGGGAGTCTATCGGCCTTTGGCGCCGTGGTAGAGGGGGAGCGCCTCGGTCAGTCGCCGGCAGCACGGTCCAGCACTCCCAGATCCCTCTGATCGGCTCCCCGGCCGGGTGATAGAGTAGGTGATCTGACAGCCAGATGCTGTCAAACTCGTCCGCTTCGGCCTGTTGCGCTATCGCCTTGATTGAATCGTAGGAACGAGCGCCGTTGTCTTAGCGGTTGTTCGCCGTGAACACCAGCAGCCCGACTTTCATGGCCGGTTCTTCTGCCTCGTGGCGGCCATGACGTTGGAAGCCGCACCAAAGGATGCCGCACCCCGCAATGGCAGCCGCGGGAGCGACGTCAAACTGACCCGGGGTCGCAGAGGCGCTCGTTACCATCTCCTTTGATCGCTTGCTCAAGATGTGTAGCGAATGGATTGGCGCGTCTGCGCAGTAGACTCGCTGCGCCTTGCGGGCTGCCGTCAAGTAGCGGCGTGCTGGGCGGCCAGGCCCGTCATGCGCTCGCTCAAGCTCCACAGCCTAGCAGCCGCGGCCTCATCGTACGACCGTTCGGACGACCTCTTCGGTTTGCACTTTTCGAAGTACTTCCCCGTGATTCCGTCGACCTCGGGCGAAGACGCCAGGTAGACCGAAGTCTTCGCCCCCTCGTCCGGGCTGAGCATGAAGAGAGCCGCGAGCCGTGTCAGAGGGCTGAAGACCCCCGCGTGGGACCAGATGTTCGTCCTCACCGCCCCCGGGTGGAGGCAGTTCGCCGTCACTCCGCTCCCCTGGAGCCGGCGAGCGAGCTCATAGGTGAAGAGTATGACGGCAAGCTTGGACCTGCCGTAGGCGCCGAGGCCGCCTGCCCCCATCCTTCCCCTGCCGTTGATGTCGTCGAAGTCGAGCGAGGCTCCGTAGTGGGCGACGGAGGAGACGTTGACGATCCTCGACGGCGCGCTGTTCCTGAGCGTGGGGAGGAGAAGGTTGGTGAATAGGAACTGCGAGAAGTAGTTCAGGGCCATCGTGCGCTCGATCCCGTCCTCCGTCTCCCGGTAGCTTGTGAAGTCGGAGCCTGCGTTGTTCAGCAGCACGTCCAACCGGGAGCGCGTCGAGAGGAACTCGGTTGCCGCCCTCCGCACCTCCCTCTGCAGGAGCATGTCGCCGATGATGAGGTCTACACGCCTGCCAGACGAGGAGGCGATGTAGTCGCGCGCCTTCTCGGCCTTTTCACGGTTCCTGCAGAGCAAGACCACTTCGGCGCCCATTTGAGCTAGGGACACCGCGGCGGCCCTCCCAATCCCGGAGTTCCCTCCTGTAATGAGGACGGCCTTCCCATCCATGGGCGAGGTCATTTACGTCACCGAGGCTGTGCCGATGATAAAAGGCGAGCGCGAGCTCTTTTGAGAAGTCCGCTCTTGGTTTGGACGCGGCTTGTGAGGCGGTACAAGTGGATCGTAATAAGAACTGGGGATTCAAATTGACCCTCGGTTGGTAATTCTATTTGGTGCGCGCGGTCTAGTGCGTGGTTCTGTCCAGGCGGGTCAGACTGCTGAACGGGTCACCAGGAGCTTGGACTCTATCACTTCCATGGACTCCCTGTACGACAGGCGGTAGAGCGCCTCGGCGTCCAGAACGGTGACGGGCGCCCGCCGGTATCCCTTCATGAACTCCTTGAACGCGGCGTTGATGCCGTCGAGGTAATCGAATGTCATGTACCTCTCGTAGTCGCGTCCGCGCTCTCTCACGCGGTCCATGAGGAAACCTGTGCTGGCGTTCAGGTAGAAGACCTGCGTCGGTGCGGGGATCCTCTCCTGCAGGGACCTGAGAAGCGGCAGGAACGCCTTCCGGTCGTCCTGGGAGAGCGTGTATTTCGTGTAGGCTTCGACGCCATCGAAGAACAGGTCGCAGACCACTTCCTGGTTGAACAGGCCCTCCTTCGCGGCCCTGGCGATGTCGTGGTAGTGCATTATTGTGAATATCATCTCCGTCTCCAGCGCGTACGTCACCGGGTCCTTGTAGAAGTCGCCTATGAGCGGGTGATTGGCCACCGCTTCCATGAGCGCCCTGGTTCCCCGGTGCTGAGCGAGGCGGCCGGCGTACGTCGTCTTCCCCGCCGCGAGCGGCCCGCCGAAGACGATGAATGATGGCATGGCCTCACGGCGTGTCCGAGGGGCGCATATTTCAACAAGACCTTGGTCAGCCCGACGGCCCGTTCTGGCGCGGAAACTTGAATCGCGGCCGACCGTGAATGTGGGTTCACTCCGCCTCGGCTGTAGTCTCCGTTCTAGGTCGCTTAGATTGGTCGGAGGCGAATCGGCTCCAATTCGTGATCAATCATCAACTGGATGGACTCTGCGAACTGAACCGTGTGTGGGAGACCGATGTGGGTCTCGAACGCTGCGTCGTCGACCCAGTGAGATTCGATGAAGAACAGCCTAGGATTGCGCACGGAGCGGTAGGCTTCGTGGGACAGACAACCGGGGTCGGCTCGAGAAGAAAGGACTTCGGAGCGCAGCGCTTCGGCGACGGCGCCTTCCTGTCCCTCCCGGGCATGGAAGCGCGCGATGATGAAGAGTTCTTTGCGTTGTCTGCCGTCCTGCTTCATGCTGATGGCTGTTCCCGAATGCCGTTAGATTAAGGCCATGGTTCGGGTTGACAAGAGGAATTAGGACTCGCTGCGCCGGAATTCATCGGGTCGTCATCGAGTGCGTTCTCATCCTGCGTTGGGTCGAACAAACCACCGCCCCTCGATTATCCGCTGCAGAGCGCCCGAATCTGGCACCAACGTTAATAGAAGTGACGACTGCGAATGCGAGTCATTGATCGTTGTCGACCTTCAGACCACGGGCTGGAACGAGCGGACGGACAGAATCGTGAGCATTGGAGCCGTCGACTTCCTCGACAAGGAGAGGACGTTTTACGAAGAGTGCCGGCTCCCTCCAGGAGCGAAGATTGCCGCAGAAGCCCAGCGCACGTTCAAGTTCGACGTCAGGTCGCTGTTCGAGCCGGGCAGGCCGGGCGCGAAGTCGTCAGTGCTGCGCTTCATGCGATGGGCGGAGCCAGCCGACGACAGAACACTCGCGGGGCAGAACTCCTGGTTTGACGCCGCGTTCCTCAAGGAGGCTGCAAGGCGATACGGCCTCCCTTGGGCATTCGGTTACAGACAGGTCGACCTTCACTCCGTGTGCTATGCGAGGCTCCTCCGATCAGGCGATGCCGTTCCGGTCAGAGAGCACTTAGACGCGCTAGGCCTGGGTGAAATCCTGCACTACGTCGGAATAAGGTATGGGGACGGAAGACACACCGCCATAGAGAACGCGAAATTGGAGGCCGAAGCCTTCTCGAGGTTGATCCATGGAAGGGCATTGTTCGATGAGTACCGGGAGTTTGAGGTTCCGCCGTCGCTCCTGCCAGGTTGATAGGGGGTTCATCGCGCCTCCGCCGGAGCCAAAGCGCTAAATCGGGAACCGTATTTCAAAGATCTGACGTGAGATGCGCCGCAGATTCGCGATTGGAAGCCGTGCCATCGGCTTCCTCCTCATCCTAATCATCCTGCTTGGTTCGTTCGCCGTGCTTGTCGTAATCGTCATGGCTCCCCCGGCTCGAAACGGGACGACTTCTTCGAAGACTCCCGTGGGGGCTTTCTACTACCTCTGGTACGGCAACTCCACGGGAGACGTGGGAGGTCTCGGCTCGCCCGGCTGGAACAGCAGCAGCTACCCCGGAGGAGGCGCCGTGGTGGACAGGCCCGGCATAGGCTATTACGTCTCCGACAGCAACCAGACGTTCGCCAGGCAGGTAGGCCAGATGCAGAGTGCGGGCCTGAGCTTCGCCGTGGTCAGCTGGTGGGGGCCGAGCAGCGCGGGCGAGACGGGGGCTATCAACAAAGCCGTGCACGACCTCTTCCGCTACCTGGCCGCCGCGCGGTCGGGTTTCAAGATAGCCGTAATGGTGGACGCCTACAACGGCACGTCAAACCTCTCGAACTCCACCCTCGCAAAAGACTACGGCTACGTCTACAGCGACTTCGTAGCCCCTTACAGCGGCTCGTACTTCCAGTGGAACGGAAGACCGCTTCTCCTTTTCTTCAATCCAGTCTATCCCAGTTACAACGACCCGCGGTTCACTGTCAGAACTGTGGGCAACAGGCCGAACCCGGTTGAGTGGACCTTCTGGGACGCGCCGCCGCAGTACTTTGCGGGTCAGGGAGGGAGCGGAGTCAACGCGACGAACGATGAAGGAACACCTCTCATATCGTCTGACGGCGAGGTGACGGTGGTGCCGAGGATAGACAGCTTCTACAACAGGGGATCGCTGGGGGGCTCGTTCCTGCGGTTCGACCCCGACCTATCGACGGGGCTGTACAACGAGCAATGGAGTTTCGTGCTGAATAACTCAAGAGATGTGAAGTTGGTGCTCATCTACAGCTGGAACGAATACCACGAGAGGAGCGAAATCGAACCGCACCTTGATCTCTCAGGCATTGTGTCAGATTCTTACTTACTGAGTCTGACGAGTTCGTTCACCAGAGAATTGGGATGAGGTGGAACAGGCCCATTCCTATGCAAGGCTCAATTAGACTAGGCTCCTGCCGCAATTCCGGCAGAACTTTGCGTCACTGCCGACTTGCTTGCCGCATTTGGAGCAGAAGTTCGCCTTTCCGTCTCGTGGGCTCACGCTGGGGAATTCTCGTCCGAGCACCTTCCTGAACTTTGCCCTGAAAACCCAATCGAGATTGTTCATGTTATCTGGATAGATGCTGATGAACTTGATGTTGTTCTCGTGGTATTGGGCCATCTTCCATTTCATGATTCTCCTGTAGTCCTTGTCCACGCCGACGAGACCCCAGTACTCAATGTACACGTTGTAGTCTGGCAAGTAGAAATCGGGTCTTGCGAAGGTGGTCTTGAAAATCAGGGCGTTGGTCTGCGCACCGTGCTCATACTCGTACCGCACGCCGTTCCGCGTCAAGTAATCTGCAATCTTCTGTTCGGCGTGGCTCTTCACCGTCTCACCCTTCAAAGTCTTCGACGGTGTGCCGTACTCGTTCTTCTTGGCGAGGGCATCTCCTAGGAGATCCTTCAACAGACCCATGAGAAATCAAACAGTGAGATTCTATTTATTGTTGAGGGGTACTGCCAAATGCTATATGGTCAAAGTCCGATTGGAATCGTATGAAATACTACGCAGATAACATGTTTAACGGCGTTGCAAAAGAACTGGCCAAAGCTGGAATCGAAAGCGAGATGGTTATTCAGGCCATCTGGGGAGATAGAGATTCCAGTGTAAAGGGACGGTATGATGCGAAAATCTTTCGTTTCTTGCTTGAGAAGAAATACAGAGTGAAGCCTCTTGAAGAACCAACCGAAGATTGCATTGTTATCACAGCCGACAAAGACCTCGCGAGATACTGTAGCGAATTCGACATCCGTTGCGAACTCGTAAATCGAACCGCGCCGCCTACCAAAGCCGAATCAGAAGAATTGGCGAAGAAGATAATCGCCAGACACAAACCGAATTCGACGTGAGGACACTACCACCAGTGCAGGGATTGATCCCACGAGTCGAGAGACGGCTACGGACCGGCGGACCGTTGCAAGTGTGAAGGAGCAGCCCGAATGTGTTGTTGACTCCAGTGCTGAGACTATTCGTAGCGACAGAGTAGATGTGCGCTCTCGTCCTGCTGGAGTGTATGTGTTGACTTTGCGGTGCTAGAGTTCATTGCGCCTCAGCTAGGAAATATGCAATCTACGCCGCGACCATGCAGACGAGGATGGCTATCAGAAGGGCCAGTCCGACGCCCGTGGATATCTTGAGCCTCATCGCGAGCTTCGGCAGGAACGGCGGCGGAGGGGTCTTGTTGTCCACCATTTCTCGGGTCGTCCTGACGATCCTCCTGCCCGTCGGGAAGACCACCCCGAACGCCACGACCCACACGAGCAGGGAGAGGACCGCCCCGGCCGATATGTACAGCCCGAAGGTCGTGCCGGGCGAGAAGACGCTGAAGCTCCCGTTGGAGTAGGAGAGCGCGGTCAGCAGCCCCAGGATGGGCGTCAGGCCCGTGAAGACCATCATGTACCTCATGTACTTCGGCAGGAGCTTCACCACCACCTCCCCGCTGGTCGGGGGCGTGAAGTCGCCTATGGTCGGGCCGACGATCAGCGCGAAGAGCATCGCGGCTCCGAACCAGCTCGCAGCGCTGAAGACGTGCAGCCAGAGCAGGATGGAGTTGAGGGCCAACCGTACGTCCTCGGCGAGAACGGAGTAATAATCGTGGTGGACAGTTCAGCGGCTTCGCGTTCTTCTGTCTGGCATTGGCTATCAGGCAGCCCGCGTCAGGAGACCGCAGAGGGTTCAGTCCAGAAACCGAGTGCTTCCCTATCGGCCGTGTGTAGGGTTCATTGCGGTTCCCTAGGATTGCTCACATCCTCGATAGAAGCCATCCAAGAGAGCCCGGTGGGAAAGAGGCATTCACATGATGTAGGCGCTGCCCGCAGCGACAAGCCCAGCGGGGGTCTCGCTCGGCGCACCGACGATGTCCACGTTGCCTCGCGCATTTACCGAGAATCCGAAGTGGCCACCGGCTTGCGCGTTCGGGCTGGAGAGCGTGGTGATGACCGCGCCTGACGTCGCGTCTAGGTCGTAGACGTGGCCCGCGGCTCCGAATCCTCCCGCGTCCTCGAACGGCGCGCCGACCAGGACCGTGCTGCCCTCCAAGCCGACCGAATAGCCGAATTCCCCTCCCGCCTGGGGCTTCGGAGGCGAAAGGCTGGCTACCAGCGATCCCGTCGCCAGGCTGTAGACGTAGGCGTTGCCGGCCGAGGACTGTCCGCCTGCGGTCTCCGAAGGAGCGCCTACGGCGAAGAGTCTCTTCACGACCGAAACCGACCAGCCGAAGTGCCCTCCTGACTGAGCCCTCGGACTGCTCAGCGTCTCCGTCAGCGTCCCCTTCGAACTGAAGAGGTAAGCGCGGCCCGCTCCGCCGCCTTCACCGGGCGCCCCGACGACGATGGTCTGACCGAATGCGGCGACCGACCAGCCGAAGTGGCCGCCCGCGGCCGGCCCGGGACTGGAGAGTTCCATGAGCGGCCGGCTCTTCATGAAGTTGAAGGCGTAGACATTCCCCGCGGCAAGAACACCGTCATAGGGCTCGAATGGAGCGCCCACCAGCACGGTGTCGCCCTTCAGTTCCAGCGAGTAGCCGAACTGACCACCGGTCTGTGGGTTGGGGCTCGCAAGGGTGGTGAGGAGGACGCCCGTGACGGCGTTGAAGACGTAGGCGTTGCCGGCGTCGGCATGCCCTCCCGAAGTCTCGTCCGGCGCACCGATGACCGCGATCTTGTCCCCCGTCGACGTCGACCCGTACGCGACCGACCAGCCGAACAGGCCGCCCGCCTGCGGATTGGGGCTAGTCAGCGAAGCGATCAGGCTCCCGTTGTTCGTGAAGAAGGCGTACGCGTTCCCCGCCTTCGAGAACCCGCCGGCGGTCTCGTTGGGGGCGCCGACCGCGGCTATCTTGCCCCGGGAATCGACCGAGAAGCCGAAGGAGCCGTTCGTTCCGGGGTTCGGAGAGGAAAGGCTCAGGTGGGAGGCGCCCGAGGCCGCAGACGCGGAGACGACGAAGAGCTGGCACGCCAGGATCAGTGCCAGGAGCGACAGGGCGCGGACTGCCCGACTGCTTCGCCCTACGGTGCTGATGCCCAAATTTCAGGGAGGGCCGAGGCGTGAGTGAATTAAGGATTTGGAATAGAAACGCCCTCTCGTGGTCGCGAACTCCCCATGCGGACGCTTTGACGAATTGAGCTGTGATTGTTTGACGGATAGCATCCGTTCGTATGAATGGACAGAAGTTCGTAGGGCCATCGTCGCCGTGCGTTGAGTTCACTGCGCTTCCATGAGGACAGCCTGCGGCGTTTTCCATTCCAGAATCCTGCATGGGCACTGCCTAAGGCAGACAGGTTCCATGTGGCAATAGGCCGGCGTCGACGTAGGCCTGGCTCAAGGTGCCCGGGAGGCTGATTAGGTAACCGACGTTCTCATGCGGCCCTTCAACCGTTACATAGATCGCGGTGGTCGAAGGATTGAATGCGACGTACTGAGCGCCCGCTGTGACGTTGACCATGTTCGCTATATTGCCCGTTGAACCGTCTATGAAGAGCAGGTACCGCTGACTGTCGAACGAGGCGTAGATCTGGTCCGAGCCCGCGTTGACCGCGAGGATGCCGCCCCCAGCACCGGCGCAGGACCCGCGGAGCCCCGCGACATACTGAATCCTGCCGGAGGTCCCGTCCATTGAGACGAGGGATATGTTAGACCCGCCTAATCCCATTGTGTACACGGTGTCGGTCGCCTGGTCGATCACGACGTTGAAATTGAGCGCGTCGAAGTTCAGCGGCGTCGTCCACTGCACGGTGTGGCTCGTCCCGTCTACCGCTACCACCTCTGCCCCCAAGCAAGGAAGCGGAATCTGCTTGCAGGCCTCTACATAGATGGTGCCTGTCTTCGCATCGACGGTCAGGCCCAGAGGGTCAGCGCCGAGTGAAGTGTTGGCGAGCACCGAGCCTGTCTTCGCGTCGATTGCGAGAAGTGAGCCGGAAGCGTTGTAGTTCGTGCCGAGAAATGGGTAGCCCGTAAGACCGTACAGGACTCCGGCGCCTGGATCGACGCCCAGGTGCTCTGCATCGACCGGGAACTCGGCGACCACCGCGTCGTCTCTTCCGTTGATTTCGACTATCCCTCCCTTCCCCGTGCTGCCGCCCGTGCAGCTGTTGTTGGCGCCTGCCATGTTGGTGCAGCCGTACACGGGGACGTAGATCACGTCTCTCTCCTGGTCTATCGCCATGCCGAACTGGGCGGTGCCCGGAAGGGCGATTGTGTCCACCACCGAGTACGACGATGCGTCGACCACTGTCAGCCTGTTCGCGAACAGGTCTGCGACGTAGATTCTGCTCGTGTTTGCGTCGACCGCGATTTCGCCCGGGTAGCCGCTGAGCGCCACGCTGGCAAGGGCTACGCTGGAGATCTGCGGTAGCGTGGTGCTCGAACCGCAAGTCTCTCCGAATTCGGTGATCGTCATGTTGGTCCTCCCGGACGGGAGGTATACTGTGGCGCAGGTCAGGGAAACCGGTCGGAGGTCGGCCGTGAAGTTGCTGGTCTGACCCGAATAGACGACCGAGATGTTGTACCCGGCGTCGTTCTGGCTTGGAAGCCCGACCCATTCGCTCCCGTTGGTCGTGAAAGTGACGGTTGTCTGGGGCGCCGCCTGCTGGCCATCGCAGTACGCGGGCTCACTGACGGCGGCGACTTGGGCGCCGCGAACCGGCCCTCCGCTCGAGTCGTTCAGAACCCTCAGGTAGAAGCCGGCTGGCTGGCCCGTGATCAGGCATATGGTAGAGTGAGAAGCCGAGCTCGATGTCGACAGACTTCTGGTCGGCTGATTAGGATTCGCAGCAGGCAGAAGCAAGACCACGGCGACGGCCGCCACCAAAATGACGATGACAACCAGGACGGCCGACAGCGTGCCTTTCAAGCTTCTTCGCGAAGCATTGTGACCGGCTGTCTATTTACAACTAATGTGGAGAACACCAAAGAGTCGGACATTGGCGGGCCTTTCGGTGCCAGGGTTCGTCGCGCCTCCGCCACGATGCGCTCTCATCCTGCGTTGGGAAGTAGTAAGCTCACTGCCCTATCAGTATCGACAGCACCGCGAGAAGGATTCCCATGCCGATAATTGTGGAACCCATTACGCTGAAACCTCTCCTGATCTGGACATAGCCCAATGCGAGATTGAAAAGAAAGAAGAATGGGACGAAGAATGGCTGCGACAGGCCGAAGTTCTGGCTTGCCAGACTGACCGCGAACACGGAAAAGAAGAACGCCGCACCGACCCCAGCTATCCAGTCGAGGGAATCCCTCGCGAAGCTCGACCTGGAGGCCATGCCTGAAAGAACGAGGTAGCAAAGTGCGAACCAGAACCCAAAGTCCAGCACGGCCGGCAGGAGCTGGAAGTGGATCGGGCCGAGCCCGTTCATGTCCGTCCTGAAGGAGAACTGGAGGGGAAAGCCGGTATCGTCGTTCTCGAAGGCCACCCCGCCCTGATAGAAGAAGGAAACCAGGGTGAGGAACACCCCGGCGATCGCGCCGTTGGCGAACCTTCCCAATCGGAGAGGCTCAGGAGGTGCCGCCCGGGTCCTGAACAGCCGAGCTATCCCGACGACGACGAGAGCCACACTGACGACTACAAGCGCATAGAACCCGGCGACTATGATGGGACCGGTCAGCTGGGCGCCGTTCTCGCTGAAGAGCAACCACCTGTATGTGACGGACGCGACGAAGACCATGGCCGCGCTGCTGAAGAAGGGCAGAGGACGCGAGGAGACGACCCCGCTCGGCAGCTCGCCCGCCTTCGTTCCGTCGGAAATCACGCTGTGAGAAGGGAGCCTCGCGGTAGTTAAGCCTGATTGGGACCAAAAAGAGATTGCCCGCTATCGCCGCGATCGCGCCTCCGACGAGACGCGCTCCCACCCTAGAACCCGGGTCAGCGGCGAACGAGCCGAGATGAACAGAAAGGAAGCCTTCCAGTTTCTGGAGACTGCCGACAGAATTAACAATCCCGGGGGCCCGATCGCGGCGATGCCGACCCCTCGCGAAAGAGTCATGGCGGCTGTCGACCTAAAGTCGGCAGACGCCGCCGTTCCCGTCGTTCCGCAGATCACCTACGCCAACGCCCGGCTGACCGGAATCTCCTTCGAAGATGGGATGCGCGACCCCGAGAAGATGGCGAAGGCTCTCGTGGCCGGGTACAGGGCCTTCGGCTACGACGGGATCTACGTCGGATGGGAGTCGTCGTTCAACCTTGCAGCCGAGGCCATGGGGTGCACGCTGAGGCCGGGAGGCGGAGGCATCCCCTCCGTAAGCGGGGGGATCGTGAACGGGCCCGACGACCTGGGGAAGGTCCTCGCCGCAGACCCGGAGCGCGACGGACGGCTGCCTCTGCATCTGAAGGCGCTGGAGCTCGTCAGGAGCGAGGTCGGCGGAGACGTTCCGCTCTTCAGATACGTGCCCGGACCGCTCACTCTCGCGGGCCTCCTGCGCGGCCAGGACAGGTTCCTCGGCGACCTCATCAGGAACCCGGACCTCATCCGCGACCTGCTGAAGCTGGCCACGGCGGCTTCGAGGCGGTTCGCAGCGGCGGTGGCGGAGCGCGGCGCGGACGTGGTGGTCGTCGCAGACCCGATGGCGTCGTCCTCGGTGATCTCTCCGAAGATGTTCGAACAGTTCGCGCTTCCCTACATCCGCGAGGTGCTGGCGGAAGCCAGAGGGGCGGGCTGCGTTCCGTCGCTCCACGTATGCGGAAGGACGGGCCCGATACTCAGGAAGATGGCGGAGACGGGAGCCAGGATCGTGGAATTGGACTACGCCGTGGACCTGAAGGCCGCAAAGGAGGAGATAGGGAGGGCAGTATGCATCGAGGGGAACGTCGACCCTGTCTCAATCCTGCTGCACGGCCGGCCGGAGGACGTCGAGAAGGAGGCCCGGGGCTGCGTCTCGAAGGCCGGGCAGGGCGGAGGCTTGATCCTCAGCTCCGGTTGCGAGGTGCCTCTGGATACGCCGGCGGAGAACATCAGAGCGCTGGTGTCGGCCTCGGGGAGAGACAGGCAGTCGGCCTGACCGGAGCCGTGGAATGCGAGAGCTGTTTCGGCGATTCGGACCCGCGCGTGGGGTTCACTGCGCCTCCGCCGAGATGCACTCTCATCCTAGAGTTGGGCGACCACGACCATCGTCTGCTCTAATCCAGGGGAGAGACCAGCAGGAAGACCCGCGGGTACTGCCCGCTTTCGATCAGGATGCCCGCTCTAGGCCCGATGTGGTGCGACAGGAAGTAGGCGTAGGACAGGTCCCCGATGACGCCGCCGGCCGTCTCGTTGAAGCTGATCGGGAATGTCATGTTGAACATGATCGCCCCCGCCATTACGATGGTCTTGACCTGGCTGGCGGTGCCGCCGGGGCACCCGCTGTAATACGGCGGGCAGATGGTCGCGAACCTCACCCCCTCGAAGGCGATCGACCCGTTCACGAAATAGGAGTATCCGGGGTTCTGGACCACGGTGTCGTTCGACACGTCGTCCACGTTGTAGAGCGACCCGTTCACTTCCATCACTAAGGGCTGAAGGTGCTGGCCGCTCGTCGGCCTGTAGAGCGTCTCGGTCACCGTCCTGCTCTGAATCACCCCTGCGCTCCAGACGTAGCCGGTGCCTGCGCCTATGACCAGGGCTATGGCGACCAGAGCGACGGCTACGCCGTTTCTCATCAGGCCTCGGTCAGGGTATCCGCAGACTCGGAATTAGTTCTAACTATGAGAACACCGCACCGAGACAGGCCGCTAGGATGCCCAGCTTGGCCAGGGCGACCAGCCAGACGAGCGCGATGCCGGCCACGGGCAGAAGGATCTCAGGCTTGTGAATCTTGTGCCTGAAGACGAAAAAGGCCAGGAGGACGCCGGCGAACCCGCCGACCGCCGTGAGAAACAGAATCGTCTTCTCTGGTATGCGCGACTCGCCGTAGACGGCCCTGGCCTTGTCGATCATGGTGGCGAGGAACCCGACGAGCCCTGCCGCGGCGAGCCAGTAGACCAGCAGGCGAATTGGGACGCTGTTCAGACACTCGAACATGATTGAACAGAAAGTCTGAGCTAATCAAGACCGCTGAAAATCGTTTTGGCCCTTGTCTCCGTGCCAGGGTTCATTGTGCGCCGGCTGGGATATCTCCCGTCGAGGAACCAAGACGCTCTTGCTTGGCTCCATTGCTGATGCGCTACGCCTCGGCCTTGCGCTTTGCCAGCTCTCTGTCCAGATAGAGCAGTCCCGTTGAAACGTCCTCGACTCTCTTGATGTCTTGGATTATGTCGTGCGCGCTCTTCTCCTCTTCGACCTGCTCCTTGACGAACCACTGGAGCATCTCGTAGGTCGCGTAGTCCTTCTCCCTGGTGCTCAGAGATACCAGCTCGTATATGGAGGATGTGACTTCCTTCTCGTGTTCGTACGCGTCCTCGACGGCGGCCAGAGCCGACTTCCATTCCGTCGGAGGCTGTTGTACCTTCGTCAGCTCCACGGTTTCGTCTCTGTCGATTATGAAGTCATAGAACTTCATCGCGTGCTTCATCTCTTCCCCTGATTGGACCCTCATCCAGCTCGCAAATCCCCTGAGGTCTATCGTTTCGAAGTACGCAGACATGGCCAGATAGAGGTAAGAGGAATAGTACTCCGCGTTCAGCTGCTTGTTGAGCGCGCCCACCATCTTCTTTGATGCCAAACTCTCACCGTCATGTTTTCCCGCCCGACTAAAAACCTACCGAATCCGGTCACCATAATCCAGAACGCGGAGTGATGGCACGCTCTCCCTGATCGAGAAGGAGAGCCGGCATGAGAGACTTTGGAAGCGGCTGGTCGTTGCCGTGCTAGAGTTCGTTGCGCCCCACCAGGACTCCTAGGGAGACTCGGTCGAGTTCGTGAACGTGATGCTGGCGACCGCGGACTGGGCACCGAGCGGGACTTGGTACCCCGTCGCACCACTAATCAGGTCGAAGTGGTAGGACGAGATACCGGGTGCATTGCAGAAGGTGTCCGGCTCTGAGAAGTCCTGGGAAATCGTAAGGCTGCCCGAGGTGACGGCGGGAGTCGGATAGGCGCACCCTGAGGAGTTGAAGTCCAGCTGAACCTGCAGGACGACCTGGTTCGCGTTTCCCGAGCCGCCGTTCGGCAAACTGACTTGGCACGTGGCCGTCGCCCCGTCCGGGCTTATGGAACAGGAAGCTGATTCCGCCGACGTCTCCCCCTGAAGAGATACGCCCCGGACCGGTATCACGGCAGGGACGCCTTTTGCTATAGATATCGAAAGCTGGACATTCACAACGTCGACGTGGTTCGTGTAATAGTAGTACCCGACCACCGCGATTACTGCAATCGCTATGATCAGCGCTATTGCAACACGATGCCCCTTCTTCTTGGTCGCGCCAGACATGCTGCTCTGCCTTGGTCTCGTCGTCGCATAGTGATTAGACGAGCAGTGCCCTTTATGCATTCGCAATTGCGTCACAATCGGAGTCAGATTGGCCCCTATCACCGTGCTTAGGGTTCATTGCGCCTCCGCCGGGACATCTGGGTCGGAAATTCAGCAAGTTGTACGAACTGTAAAATGCCGTTGTCTCAAAAGCAGAAGAGGACTGCCCCGCGTGTTGGAGGTCTGAAGGCTGCTCACTCTTGAGCTACTCATGAAAGGTTAAACTGCTGGGACACCCCGCTAAGAAGATATCAAGAAATCATGAACCGGTCAGATGATACCGCAGTCCGATGGCTCCTTCGGTCTAAGGATCCCTCTGTGCGCTACCTCGCAATGACCGAACTCATGGACAAGCCCAAAGACTCATCGGAGGTAGAATCCACCAGGGAACTCATTCCCACCGGACCAAGGGTCCGAGCGCTACTCACTGGACAACAAAGCGACGGAGGTTTCGGTGTTCATCCATATCAGAAGTGGACCGGTGCTCACTGGCGCCTAGTCTCTCTCGTCGAACTGGGAATCACGGGGGAAAATCGGCAGGCGGTGAAAGGGACCGAACTAATCTTGAAATGGCTGCTCGGTGAGTCTCACCTTCAGAACATCCCTAGGATCAACGACCTGTATCGAAGATGCGCGTCCCAAGAAGGAAATGCGTTGGCCGTCTGCAGTAGGTTGGGGATGGCCAGAGACCCCAGGGTCGTCAGACTCGCCGAGTCCCTTGTAGAGTGGCAATGGCCAGATGGTGGATGGAATTGCGACAGGAGAGCGGACGCCTCGCATTCATCATTTAACGAAAGCCTCTCCACATTGTGGGGTCTGACTGAGTTCCATCGGGCCGGCGGCGACACGGGCTCCCTGAGAGCGGTAGAGAAGGCGTCCGAGTTCTTTCTAAAGCATCGCCTCTTTCGTTCCTGTCGGACCGGAGGGGTGCGCCCGCCTGAAACGTTTCACTCCCTGATTCACAGATCGGTTCATCCTTGGACGAGCCTTCACTATCCTCTGTACTGGCACTTTGACATTCTGCAAGCGTTGGTGGTGCTCTCTCGAGTAGGGAAACTTGACGATCCGAGAACCAATGACGCGCTGAATCTAATCGAAGCCAAGAGAGGTCACGACGGCCTATGGCGGCCAGAAGCATACTACTGGGCCCTGCGACGGAAGCCAACCAAGGTAAGAGTCTCGAATGTTGATGTTGTAGATTGGGGACGAAAGGGGCCAAACGAGTTCATAACGCTAAATGCACTGCGAGTGCTGAAGGCCGCGGGCCGATTCTAGGATTAATCGCGCGCCGAATCCAACGCAGAATCACGCTGTCACCATTCCATTTGACACTTTGATATGATGTCGAATGGTTTTCGGGTTGTGAATAACGCGCGCCTGAGGAAGATGCGCTGCCAATGCTTCATGGGTGCGGTCGCCGGGACGAATCTCGGTTGCGTAGCGACCGATTCTACCGTGTATAGGGTTCGTTGCGCCTCCGCCTAAGAGAACCTTCTGTATTCCCGGAAATCTGCCCGTAGCTACCGACCCGCTACAAGGTTCTCCTTACTCTGCGCTCTCCAATCTTCCTAGTCAGCCATTCTGAAAGATGTATTCCGAGTTGTTCGTTGACCGGGTCGTTGAATATCTCGAGCGTGTTTCTCGGGTCGTTATCAACCTTGAAGGAGTTGTCTTCCTCGCTCTCGAAGAGGGCTTGTTGCGAGGGATACAGGGTAATCACCAATCTGGGCTTCACAATTGGAGGCCTGCTGGGAAGAGCGCGGAGCAAGCTCTTTTGGGGAATGAAGATGGAATTGATTTCCTGATACGAAAAACTGCCGTTCTGTCCTTGGTTGTGGTGCTTCGCCACGAAGCCGTCTTCATAGAATGCGATTCTCGGCGTGCGAAAGACCACCAATAGAGAACCTCCAATGCCGAGCGCCACAATCGCGAAGCCGACGGCCATCAAGGCACCCTCCGCGTACAGAACGAATGGAAGACCGAGCGCCGCGACCAGAACCATCCCCAAAGTCGTGCCAATCATCCTGGATTTGGTGTATCCTCCAACGAAAAGAGGTGTTCCCTTCGAAGACGACTCACCAGCCCGGAGGGCTTTCGGCATCATATGCACTCGGCGGGGTTCAATTCATAACACTACCTCCCCTGTCCTTGCGCGGCAAGGAATTCAGCGAGTCTGGTCCGAAAGCCGTTCCTGCCGTGCATGGGGTTCATTCCTACTCCGTCGAGGTGCTTTTGGATTGGTTGCCAACAGTCGACATACACCGAACCCGTCCGAACGGCTTCCAATCTTCACTCCTTCAGGTATCCGAGCTTCACCATGAGCCAGTGATGCATCTTCTCGTCGCTGCCTCTCACTTTCCCGTCTGTGGCGTCCCACCAATCCCGCGACGTGAAGAAGGACTTCTTCGCGTTCTTCACTGAGACACTGAAGTGGCGGCCTTGCCAGCGACCGTTCTTGAGCGCGCCTACCTCGATGGATGGGTATCCCAATTCGCGGCTTTCGCCACCTATCACCGGCGCCGAGACACGGATGAAATCCTCATAGAATGTTATTCCGCTCGATCTTAGGAATCCCCAGACATAGGCCGCTCCAATCCCGCCGAAGAAGACGGCAACGACGTACATTTCGATGACGGAGCTGCTTGCTGCGTCTGCACTTGCCCTGTCCAGCGATGGCACGGCCGCTATTCCCAAACCCACTGCCAACAGGAGAGCTCCGTAGATCAGCGAACCCCATTTTCGATGACTTACATAGATCGGGGCGGCCGTATCCATTTGACTGCTAGAAACGGATGCGTCTCATAAACGCTTCAGTTGTTCTGTGGGCCTTTGTTGCCGTGCTAGGGTTCATTGCGCCTCCGCCGAGATGCACTCTCATCCTGCGTTGGGTTATAGGTGCCGGACGGGCTGAACTGGTCGCCCTTGCGGGCTTCCAGCGTACACCCCCGGTCCTTCAACGCCATCTTCTATGGCCACCCTTCCGAGTTCGCAGGCCCCCCTTGCGGAGAGCCCTTGGACTCGCGGCTCACTATTCTCGGGAGTGGCTTCCCGCTTAGATGCTTTCAGCGGTTATCCACAAAAGCTTAGCTGCCCGGCGGCGCTCTCTCGAACGACCGGTACGCCAGAGGCTTCGCCCCGCTGTTCCTCTCGTACTGGGCAGGGCTTCCCCTCAGTGAACCACCGCTTCCATCAGGTAGAGGCCGACCTGTCTCACGACGGTCTAAACCCAGCTCACGTTCCCCTTTAATGGGCGAGCAGCCCCACCCTTGGCCCCTGCTGCAGGACCAGGATGGGAAGAGCCGACATC
>Ga0335081_10001055_pt1 | contig 44306 bp, 38 predicted proteins | sample Lox_Sample_35_FD_206713 | JGI IMG/M metagenome (GOLD analysis project Ga0335081, IMG submission 206713) | Soil microbial communities from Loxahatchee National Wildlife Refuge, Florida, United States - Lox_Sample_3.5 | ecosystem: Environmental > Terrestrial > Soil > Wetlands | place: USA... | reverse complement strand
CGACACGAAAATTGACAGGGGCGAACGCCGTTTGCCACAGTGAGCCATAGCAATGGCGGAGCAGGAGCCGCCCACCATCAGCTACACGCACCAAGCGGAGGCGCCGTCGACTCTAACAGCTCGCAAGCTTTGCGGCACCCCAAAACCCATTACCGGCATCATCCTCGCCGCTTGTTCCTGGACGGCGGTCCTGCTGTTGATCAATCGTGCCCTGTTCCGGTTGAGGCTGATCGAAACCGGTGATCTCGCCACCATCCTCTATCAGGTGAGAGATGCGAAGCGTTTTCACGAATTGCTGGGCAACTATTCGCGATGGGGTTTTCATCATCCCGGACCCGGATTCATGTACGTCCTGGCGTTGGGGCTCTACATCAACTTCTTCGCGCCGATGGGCGTCGTGGTTCGAGGACCGCGACGTGTGCCAGCACGTCGTAGGTTTGAGTGATCTCATCCTCACACCGGCCCCGAACATGTGTGTGCCGCCCTGCCAGCTGCTCGTCCAGGACAAGAACTGGTCGGCAGAGCTGGCGCCTTTTCCCGCCGCCAGGCTGCCATTCACAATCGATACTTCGGAGAATACCAGCCTCTACATCAACTTCTTCGCGCCGGAGAATCCTCCTTATGGGCCACGATGGACGAAGCGACAATCCGCGATACGCTTCTTGCTTAGCTCGGATTGGGCAAGTGCTCCGGAAATATGCTTCCGGATTACGGGCGTCGCTGTATCAGGACGTCAGGTACAAGTCTTGTTGAATGGCGAGAAGATCGGTGCCATCGCTGGGAACGGGCCTGTCTCCAGCGAATTTGTCGTGAGCCGGGATTTGTTTCGCGCAGGCCACGAGAACGAACTGCTATTCAAGACTGTGAGCGACGCTGGTCTCGAGTTGATCTCTATAGATTTTCAACCTGCAGAAGTCAGCAGCCGGTAGCCAGTTGTCAGCTGTCAGAAAGGAAAAACCCCACTCAAACTGGCGAGCCTGAGTGGGGCACGCTTCATGCGCGCTGAGCTCGTCAGCGGTTCTTTCCCAGATGTTGACCGAAGCGGAACGAAATGCCCGCCGAGTAACGAAATTCGTTGAGATTGAAGTAGGGAATTGACTGAGTAGGTGTTCCGAACACTACAGCGGCGGGGAAGCGTCGCAAGAAGTACTCAGCCTGGACAGGCCGCAGCGAGATGCCGTGGCCAATGGCAATATCGATGCCTCCGCCCAGCGCCATTCCGAACTTGTTATAGCTTTGGCTATAGGTTTGGCCGGCGACCGCACAACCTTGGGTGCCGGCAGGACACTGCGGCGCCGAGACGACGGTGAGCTGATTAAGCGTGTGATTGACGCCGAACAGCGCTTGCGCAAACGGTGCATAGCGCGAATGGCGATAGGTGAAGTGAGGACCGAAGAGGAAGCTGGTGGGCGCCTGATGGATCCTGAAAGTAGTGGGCCCGATCTCCGGCGTGCCGGGCGCCACGGTGGAAACGGTCTGATACTGCCCGGAGAAATCGCTGGTCACTCCGAACCACCGGTTCAGAAAGATCGTGGAGGCAGCGTCCCATCCGTTGAACGTGCCGTCTCCGTGGAGGAGCGAGTATCCCCCAAAGGCCTCAAAGCGCTGCGTGTCTTGTGCGATGGCAACACTCACCAGAAACAGACTGGCGAAGGACAGGCACATCAGCCTGTACAACGGTGCGGTCTTCATGGGTAGAACTCCGTGTTGCTGAGTTTCGGGGAGGGAGAGCGGATTGTCTCACGGGATGGGGGAAACCGTCCAGCTTCAGCTGCCGGTAGCCAGTTGCCGGTTGTCAGAAAAACTAAAGCCCAGCGTCGCTGCGAGGCCTCTGCTGGCTTACCTAAATGCTAAGTAGGCGCCGATTAAGTGCTGCTTTGAAAGGGACCGCCTTCAGGCGGTCCGCAAAGTTCAACGAATGGAGGTGGCTTTAGTCCCCGGCGGCATTGCCGTCGACTTAATCAGAGCCTCCCTGAGTGCCAAATGCCAAGTGCCAGGGAGCAGGTACTACATCTTTGCCGGAGCGCTGGCGCTGGCGATGCACTGCCATTTGCCGTTCGGCATCTTCATCCAGGTATCGATCCAGTTCTCATGCGAGTCGACCGGCTTGCCGGCCGCGGTGCCTTTGCCCTGCCAGGAGCCGGTCGCAATCGCGGTGTTGCCGTGGACCATCACCTTGATGTTGCTGACCTCGTTCACCTGCCACTTGGAGCCCTTCATTCTGTCCATCATCTGGGCTTTGGTATTCAGGCTGCCGTCGCTGTCGAGCTCGACGAAGTTGTCGGCCAGGTTAGCAGCGACCGCGTCAACGTTACCTGTCTTCGAGTTCGAGGCCCACTGCTGCTCCATTTGCGTGATCGCCTGAGCGACACTGCCTCCCTTGTCGCTCATCTGCGCCGCGAGCGGCAGCGCCAGGATGAGTACTCCAAACAACACCAGCATCTTTTTCATCGGAGATATCCTTTCTACTTCCTGGGAATTGCAGGGTTGTTGCATCGGTTTGAACGCCTGTTGAACAGATGGCGGCATTGTACAACCGTTGTCGGTTGTCGGTAAGACAAACCCCATTCAATCGTAACGAGCCTGAGTGGAACGCACCAGAAATGCCCAACCTGTCAAAAGTTGTTCTAGTGTTCCGGCTGTTGGTAGATGCGGACTCGGCCAGGTTCAACAATCCATAGATTGCCGGACAGATCTTCTCGTTCGAGAGCACTAAGCAACGTCTGGCACGCTTCTTCAATATGAGCCTGTGACAGCGGCTTCGACGGGCGTAGCACCGCAATCCCGGAATACTCAGAGGGCCTGAAGCGCAGCGGATTGCCAAAGTCTAGATCGAGCGTAACGAGTGCCCGACCTTCTTGCTTACATAGCTGAATAATGTTCATGTCGGCCGCGCCACAAACGTCTTGACCCGATACGGTCGCCGTATCGTGCCCGGCCGACTGGAAGGCGCGCAGCAAGTGGGCGCCGAGATTCTCGTCTAGTTTGATCTTCAAGACTGCGCTTCTAAGGGAATCTCGACGTAGCGTTCACGGGCCATCTCTGCACCGTAAGCCAGACAGGCATGGACGTCCGCCTCCTCAAGCTGTGGATAGTCGTGCAGAATGTCGTCCATCGTAGCGCCCTCGGCTAAAAAATCGAGGATGAGAGAGACCCAGATGCGATGGCCACGAATGCAGGGTTTGCCGAAGCAGATCTCCGGGTCGATGCTGATTCGTTTTAGAAGCTGCTCGTGCTGACTCATGGCGGGCTCTCGGATTCAGGATATCACTGACAACCTGTCGTTAGTATGTAGTCGCTAGTAGTCAGTCGTCATAAACGACGAAGGCCCCACGTTTCCGTGAGGCCTTTGTCTTTTGCCTTTAGCTAATCCCTAACTGCTAATCGCTAACGGCTGTTTTTAGTACATCCCGCCCATACCGCCGCCGCCGTGAGGCATCGCCGGTTCCTTCTTCTCTTCCGGAATCTCCGATACCAGGGCTTCGGTGGTGAGCATCAGGGCCGCGATGGAGCCGGCGTTCTGCAGGGCCGTGCGCGTGACCTTGGTCGGGTCGATGACGCCGGCCTTGACCAGGTCTTCGAACTGCGCGGTCTGCGCGTTGTAGCCGTAGTTGGCATCCTTGTGGTCGCGGATGCGGCCCACAACGATGGCGCCCTCTTCGCCGGCGTTGCCGACGATCTGGCGTAGCGGCTCTTCCAGCGCACGACGCACGATGTTGCCGCCGATCTTCTCGTCGCCTTCCAGCTTCAGCGCGTCGATCGCTTCAGCGCAGCGCATCAGCGCAACGCCGCCGCCGGGAACGATGCCTTCCTCCACCGCAGCCCGGGTGGCGTGCATCGCGTCCTCAACGCGGGCCTTCTTCTCCTTCATTTCGGTTTCGGTGGCCGCGCCAACCTTGATGACGGCAACGCCGCCGACCAGCTTCGCCAGCCGCTCCTGCAGCTTCTCGCGGTCGTAGTCGCTGGTGGTCTTCTCGATCTGGCTGCGGATTTCCTTCACCCGGCCTTCGATATCGCCAGCCTTGCCCTTGCCCTCGACGATGGTCGTGTTGTCCTTGTCGATGGTGATCTTCTTGGCCTGGCCGAGGTCCTGGATCTGCACGTTCTCCAGCTTGATGCCCAGATCTTCGGTGATGGCCTTGCCACCGGTAAGGATGGCGATGTCCTGCAGCATGGCCTTGCGGCGATCCCCGAAGCCAGGGGCCTTCACGGCCGCTACCTGCAAGGTGCCGCGCAGCTTGTTGACCACAAGGGTGGCCAGAGCTTCGCCTTCCACGTCCTCGGCAACGATCACCAGCGGACGACCGCCCTTGGCGATCTGCTCGAGCAGCGGAAGCAGGTCCTTCATCGACGAGATCTTCTTCTCGTGAATCAGGATGTAGGCGTTCTCATAAACCGCTTCCATGCGCTCCGGATCGGTGACGAAGTAGGGCGACAGGTAGCCGCGGTCGAACTGCATGCCTTCAACGACCTCGAGCTGGGTCTCCATCGTCTTGGCTTCTTCCACGGTGATGACGCCATCCTTGCCGACCTTCTTCATGGCCTCGGCGATGATCTTGCCGATGGTCTCATCGTTGTTGGCCGAGATGGTGCCGACTTGGGCGATCATCTCGCCGGAAACCTTCTGCGAGAACTTGTCGAGGGCCGCGCCGGTGCGATTGCCTTCGTTGTCCAGCGTGCCGCAAACGGCGGTAACCGCCTTCTCAATGCCGCGCTTCAGGGCCATCGGGTTCGCGCCGGCAGCAACCGTCTTGACGCCTTCGCGGTAGATGGACTGCGCCAGAACCGTGGCAGTGGTGGTGCCGTCGCCGGCGACATCGGAGGTCTTCGAAGCCACCTCGCGCACCATCTGCGCGCCCATGTTCTCCAGCGGGTCCTTCAGCTCGATTTCCTTGGCTACGGTGACGCCGTCCTTGGTGATGAGCGGCGAACCGAACTTCTTCTCGATCACGACATTGCGGCCCTTGGGACCGAGCGTGACCTTTACAGCATCAGCCAGAACATTCACGCCACGAAGAATCGACTGGCGCGACTCCTCGCCGTGCAGAATTTGCTTTGCCATTGTTTTCTTCTCCTTCGATCTCTTGATGAAACTCGTGTTGTCGGTTCTCGCTTGTCAGTTGTCAGTGGGTGACCCGCGGCGGCTCCAGTGACATACCGCTCGCGAATTCTGGTCGGCAGCTTCGGTGGTTGTCTTAACCGACAACCGACAACTGACAACCGTTCCGGACAACTGACAACGGGCGCCAAGCGCGCCTACTTCTTCGCGGCGTGTTCCTTCGCCTTGGCGGCGCCTTCCAGGATGCCGAGCACTTCTTCCTCGCGCATGATCAGGAAGTCTTCGCCGTCGATCTTGATCTCAGTGCCGGCGTACTTGCCGAACAGGATGCGATTGCCTTCCTTCACATCCAAGGGGAAGGTCTCGCCTTTGTCATTGGTCTTGCCACGACCCACGGAGATCACTTCCCCCTCCTGCGGCTTGTCTTTTGCGCTGTCGGGGATGATGATTCCGCCACGCGTGGTTTCCGCCTCTTCAACTCGGCGAACCACGATGCGGTCGTGCAGGGGAGTCAGCTTGGTAGCCATTCTTCAAACTCCTTTCGAATTTTCGAACTCAGTTGATTCCGTTACACATTGCCATCCCTGGCTCGCGGTTGCGGGTTGCGGATGGCAGGTCTTCGTTCATGAAGTTGGGATAACGCGGGTCCGAGGAGTGAGTACCGGAAGCAGTGTTAGCACTCACAGCCATCGAGTGCTAAGAATACTCGAATCCCCCTGCGGCAGTCAAGAGGGACATGAGTTAATTGCGCTCATATTTTTGCGAAACAGGAATAAGTTACAAATCAACAACTACTTACGAGACAGGAAGCTGAGCAGTGGTCCCGAGCCCGCAGGGCGGTTATTGCAACGATTCTTCCGGGCAGCGGAGATGGCAGATGCAGGCAGAGCAAGACGCGAATAGGCCCACGCGGAGCTAATGTTTGCCGGAAATCGCGAGTCTCCTTACGAGCCAGGGAACCTGCCTTGGGCGATCTCCGACAAGTGCGTGCGCCTCAGTAGCACCCATCCGCAATGCGATGAGTGAATGCCTTCACCGTGCTGTTCACCTTGCCGCCTTGCGTTGCGCCGGAGGAAAGGTCCTCCATCTCTCTGCGGGCAGCGGCCTCGGCGAGTTCCAAAGTCGGCTCATAGCCCCAGGAGAGCAATTCGTCTGGGTTCTGCGCACGGCAAATCATCCAGTGGTGGCGTCTGCTCTTGTGAAAAGACTCTGCTTGAAAGGACACGACATACGAACTAAGAGATGGTTTCATTGCCCCCACTTCTTCCGGACCAGCCTGAACCAAGTCGTCTATTTTCATGATACGCCCCTTCCTCGCGTCTGTATGTGGCGAAAGAGTGGGAGGCCCCGGCTAATCAGCCCCGGAGCCGACTGGCTTGGCGAAATCTCTAGTTCACTGCAGCCCAGTCATCAGCGCGAAAGGTTCCCTGCAGAATCTGGTTTCTCGGGCTCTTTGCCGGCGCTCTCCGACAGCAGACCTGATGAAAAACGCAACACAGTCGACCGGACAACGTGCCCTAGCTCGCAGATCTCCACTACAATCCTTATAATCCTCGCAAAAACGCGCAGAAGAGGTATCCAGCAACAACCCTTCTGCATCTATGGCGGTATCTCGCGCTGGCGTCGTTCACATTTCCGGCTTAACCGGTGAACTTTATAGTTCCCATAACACCGAGTTTGGCAGCATAATCGGATTTAACGTCAGGTGTGACCGTGCCCGATCCCCGTGCCCTTCGAAGCTCTTCGCGCTCCGCGCTTCCGTGGAGAAGTCTGTTCTTCGGTCTGGTTGCCCTGCTGTGCCTGCCCGCGCTAAGCGCGGCGCAAGCTGCATCTTCCCCGGCCCTGGCGGCTCCGTCGCCGACGACCCAAGCCTCGCCTCAATCGCAAGCTCCGGCGACGAGCGCTGACAAGGCTGCGGTTATTCCGCCAGATGCTTCGAGTGGCGAAATTCCCACTGCGGCTCAGGTGCAAGCCGAAGGCGCGCGCGACGCAGCCCAGACGACCGAAAGCAACTCCGCGCCTTCTGGCGACGCGCCAGCCGCTGCAAAGCCGCCGGCTTCCGCGGCCACAGCCTCTGCGGGCGCATCAACGACCGCCGCCAAGCCCGATCCGAATCTCGCGCCAAAATATAATGTCGGCCTGATCGGCCAGCGCAATGTGGGCAACGGCCTCGACTTCTACTCGCTCGATCGCGAGATGGCTCTGGGACGGCAGCTCTCGCAGGAAGTCGAATCCAGCGCGCGGCTCGTGACCGATCCGGTCATCAACGAATACATCAACCGTATTGGCCAGAACCTGGTGCGCAACTCCGACGCACGCGTGCCCTTCACCATCAAAGTCCTCGATACCGAAGAGGTAAACGCCTTCGCGCTGCCCGGCGGCTTCTTCTACGTGAACAGCGGGCTGATTCTTGCCGCCGACAATGAAGCTGAGCTGGCCGGCGTAATGGCGCACGAGATCGCGCACGTCGCCGCACGTCACGCCACCAAGAACATGACGCGGGCACAGATCTGGAACATGGCGTCCGTGCCGCTCATTTTCATTGGCGGACCCGTGGCGTATGCCATCAGCGAAGTCGCTGGACTGGCGGTGCCGCTGGGCTTCCTCAAGTTCTCGCGTGATGCTGAGCGCGAAGCCGATCTGCTGGGACTGGAATACGATTACGCCACGGGCTACGATCCGGAGGCGTTCGTGGAGTTCTTTGAGAAGCTGAATGTCGAGAAGAAGAAGCCGAACCTTGTGGCGAAGGCTTTCGCGACGCATCCCATGAACGTCGAACGCATTCAGGCTGCGCAGGATGAAATCCGTAAGTATCTGCCTGACCGGCCGGAGTACATCGTCGACACTAGCGAGTTCGAAGCCGTGAAGGCGCGTCTGGCATCGCTGGAAAACGGCCGTCACATCGGTAGCGGCAAGCAGGATCCCAGCCGTCCCGTGCTGCTGAAGCGGACGAGCACTACCACCGACACGAGTTCCGGCAGTCCAACGCAGGATACCGCCAGCGCGCCCGATCAGGACGACAGCGGTCGGCCTACGCTGAAGCGCAATCCGTCCAGCGGATCCGGCGATTCTACGCAGGACAAAGCCAGCACGCCGGACTCGACCGATGACGGTCCTCCCACACTGAAGCGGAGTCCTTCGAGTACGCCTGACTTCGCCAAGGATGGGCTTCTTCTGAGCGCTCAGGACTTGAAGCCATGAACTTGTTTCCACTGTATGCAACCGCTGTAGGTCTCAACGGCGCTGTCGTTCTGGCAGCGGTATTGATCGGCGCCAGCGTTCGCGTGATGCTGCTGCTTCATCAGGGCCGGGGAATGTGGCGGGGTTGGCGACGCTAGCACAGCCCCGACCACCAAACCTCGCATTCCGTTCTAGAATGTCCTCATGCCCGCGTCTCGCTTCTTTCCTGTTCTGCTCGTCGCGGTTCTTATGTCCACGGCGCTGTACGCCGGCGAAAAAAAGGACGAGGGCTCGCGGTCCTCTGTGAACTTCCTGGTGCTCAAGGACGACACGGGCAAGCCCATCCGCAACGCGGCCGTGGTTTTGCATCCCGTGGGCAAAAACGGCAAGCAGGGCAAAGGCGGATTCGAATTGAAGACCGACGCCGAAGGCAAAACCCACTTCGACGGCATTCCCTATGGGCCACTGCGCATACAGGTGATCGCGCCCGGCTTTCAGACCTTCGGCGACGATTACAGCATCAACCAGGCGGAGCAAGTGATCACTATTCGCCTGAAACGCCCGCAGGGGCAGTATTCGATTTACGAGAAGCACGACGGCACGAGCGGAGGCAGCGGCGGCAATACGACGCCCCCAACCGATGTCAAGCCATAAGAGCCCCTTTTCGCGGTTCGCTTTTCGCCAGAGGGGGCTGCTGTTGGCTGTGCGCTTTTGGCTCTTAGCAGTCGCGATGTCCCGCTATCGATAACGGTTAACTGCCAGGAGCTCCGCATGATTGAAGCCCGTGCGCTGTGGACCGACAAAGAGCGCTTCCTCGGTGAAGCGGCGAGTGGTCACGCACTCATCATCGATGCCGGCAGCGAAAAATCGGCCAGCAGCCCGGTCGAGTTGGTGCTGATCGCGCTCTGCGCCTGCACGGGAAGTGACGTCGTCGGCATCCTCCGTAAAAAGCGCGAGCCCTTCACCAGCGTAGAAGTGCGCGCCACCGCCGAACGCGCCGAAACCTTCCCCAGAATCTTCACTTCCATTCGGCTCGTGTATCGCGTCACGGGCAAGGTCACACGGAAAGCCGTTGAAGACGCCGTGCGCCTGTCGAAAGATAAGTATTGTTCCGTCTCGGCCATGCTGGCACAGAGCGCCAGGATTGAGTTCGAGATCGAGTTCGTTGAGAGCATGTAATGCTCGCTATTCGCCGTTCACTCCTCGCCAGAGGCTCTTTCCCTTTAGTTCTTAGCAATTCCTGCTCAAGCAGCCTGCTAAGAGCTGAGCTAACGACCGCAGCCCCGGGGAGCGAGGAACAACCGTCGTCCTCCGGCGGTCCCCGGCCAGGGTTATAATCATCCGTTTGCCTATGACGACCACACAGACACAATTGCGCCTGGCCAAGCGGATGTCGCGGCTGGGCACCGAAACCGCCTTCGAAGTCCTGGTTCGCGCTCGCGCCTTGGAGCGCCAGGGACGAAACATCATTCACCTCGAGATCGGAGAGCCCGACATGGACACGCCAACCAACGTTGTCGAGGCTGGCGTCGACGCACTGCGCAAGGGCTACACCCATTACGGCCCTGCGGCCGGGCTACCCGAGCTGCGAGCGGCCATCGCCGCCGAGGTCGGCAGCTCCCGCAGCATCAAGGTCAGCCCCGACGAGGTGGTGGTCGTACCCGGCGGCAAGCCCATCATCTTTTTCGCGATGCTGGCGCTGGTGGAAGAAGGCGACGAGGTCATCTATCCCAATCCCGGCTTTCCGATTTACGAGTCGATGATCCACTTCCTCAACGCCAAAGCGGTGCCCATCCCGCTGCGCGAAGAGCGCGATTTCCGCCTCGACGTCGACGAACTGGCCAGCCTGATCAACGACCGGACGAAGCTGATTATTCTAAATTCGCCGCAGAACCCGACCGGCGGTGTCATTACCAGGCAGGACGTGCTGGACATTGCTGCTGCCATCGGCGACCGCGACATCATGATTCTGAGCGACGAAATCTACAGCCGCCTCCAGTTTGAGGGTGAGCCATACAGCATCGCTTCGGTTGATGGCTTCAAAGACCGCACCATCATTTTGTCCGGCTTCTCGAAGACCTATTCCATGACGGGCTGGCGGCTGGGCTATGGTGTAATGCGCCCGGATCTGGCAGCTCAGTTCACGCGCCTGGCGACCAACTCGACATCCTGCACGGCAACGTTTACGCAGATTGCCGGCATCGAGGCGGTGAACGGCGACCAGAGTGAGCCGGAGAAGATGCGCCAGGAGTTTCAACGCCGCCGCGACGTTTTCGTGAAGGGGCTGAACCAGATCAGGGGATTCTCCTGCCGCATGCCGCAGGGCGCCTTCTACACCTTTCCGAATATCAAGCAGACGGGCTGGCCGTCGAAGAAGCTGGCCGACGCCCTGCTGGATGATGGGGGCGTCGCAGGGTTGTCGGGCACCGCGTTTGGATCATTCGGCGAAGGCTACATGCGCTTCAGCACGGCGAATTCGATTGTGAATCTGCAGGAAGCTCTGTCGCGGCTGGATGACTGGACGAAGAAGAAGCTGTAAAGGCAGTGGTCAGTGGCTAGTGGCTGGAACTGGTTTCACAAATGGATTTGAAAGGGCACGGCTTTCAGTGCTTTATCTGTACGCCTTCAGAGGTCGCTGAAAAAGTCGAAGTCGCTACGCTTTGAAGGGGCGCACCTTTAGCGCGCCGTCAGAAACCCTTTCTTTGTGTAATCCCGAGCGGGCTTCAGCCCGCGAGGGACCTGCTCTTCCGACTTTTTCAGCGACTCCTGAAGGCGCACTCCACCGGCAGCAATTCTGGACTCCTTCGTAACGACCCGCATGTGGGGTGCTGGCCGAATCTGATCCCGACACTCAATCATCCGAACCTCCATGCCTGATCGCAAATTCCGCATCTTCGCCACCGCCGACATCGGCGACGCCGCCCTCAATCGGCTGCGCGAGCGCGGCTACGAACTTGAGATCTATCCCCATCCTCAGCCCCCGCCAAAATCGCTCATCATCGACAAGGTCCGCAGCGGCATCGACGGCCTTATCACTACCCTGCGCGATCCTATCGACGCCGAAATCTTCGAAGCGGGCAAAGGCACCCTGAAGGCTGTGGCGCAATACGCCGTCGGTTTCGACAACATCAATCGCGCCGACGCCAATCGTTACCGAATTCCGTTTACGCACACCGCCGACGTGCTGACCGAAGCGACGGCGGAGTTCGCCTTCGCCGCACTGGCCGACCTGGCGCGGCGCCTGTGGACGGCCGAACACCTGGTGCGCGAAAACAAGTGGGACTCGTGGCATCCGTATCTGCCGTTTCTGGGTGACGAGATGACCGGCAAGACGATGGGAGTTCTCGGCACCGGCCGTATCGGTCAGGCGATGATCAAGAAGTGCACCGGCTTCGACATGAACATCCTGTGCTACGAGGCACTGGGCCCGAATGCGAAGTTCGCCGCGGCGGTGCAGCAGGAGATGGACCTGCGCTTTCAGCACGGCTTGCAGGGCGAACGGACGTCGATCAAGTACGTACCGCTGGAGGACGTGCTCAGCCAGTCGGACTTCATCAGCATTCACATGCCGCTGCTGCGCGAAGGCGAGAGCGAGACGCCGACCTATCACCTGATCAACGAGCGCACGCTACGCACCATGAAACCGACGGCGTACCTGGTAAACACCTCGCGCGGGCCGGTGGTCGATGAGAAGGCACTGGCGAAGGCGCTCAAGGAAAAATGGATTGCGGGTGCGGCCCTCGATGTCTACGAGAAGGAACCGCTGCCACACGACTCGCCGCTGCGCGATCCGGAGATCGAAGATCGCTGCCGCCTCTTTCCTCACTTCGCCAGCGCGGCCAACATTACACGCTTGTCAGTCGATCCTTCACGCGGCATGGCCGGACGCTGCGTGCAGGCGTTGATCGATGTGCTCGAGCAGAACTACGGCGGCGACATCACCAAAATGCCGTACGTGGTGAACAAAGAGGCGTTCCGGTAGAGAGGCCGCTTTTCGCTCTGGGCGATGGCGAGGCAGCGCGTTAGAGCGTCATCGGGGCGGGATGGTCGCCTGCTATTTCGCCACCATGGCCGAAACCAGCGAAGAGAAGATTTTGGCGCCGTCGGTCATGCCCAGCTCCGGCTCGCTGGCGCGCTCCGGATGCGGCATCATGCCGAGCACATTGCGGCCCGCGCTACAGATCCCGGCAATGTTCTCCCGCGAGCCATTGGGGTTGGCTTCAGCTGTAACCTCGCCCGCCGGTGTGGTGTAGCGGAAGACAATGCGGTCCTGATCTTTCAGCTCCGCCATGGTGCGCTCGTCGCAGAAGTAGTTGCCTTCCATGTGGCCGATGGGAATCTCCAGCACCTCACCCCGGTTGAGCCCCTGCGTGTACGGCGTGTTCGTCGTCTCCACACGCACATGCACGGCCTTGCAGACATACTTCAGTCCGGCGTTGCGCATCAGCGCGCCAGGCAGCAGGCCCGCCTCGCACAGAATCTGGAAGCCGTTGCAGATGCCCATCACCAGCCCGCCTTCAGCGGCGAACTTGCGCACCGACTCCATCACCGGCGAGAACTTCGCGATCGCACCTGTACGCAGGTAATCGCCGTAGGCGAAACCGCCGGGAACAATGATCGCGTCACAACTCTGCAGGTCCGGCGAATCGTGCCATAGGAAGGTCACTGGCTGCTTCGCCACCTCGGAAATCACCCAGTAGGCATCGTGATCGCAATTGGAACCGGGGAAGATGATGACGCCGAATTTCATGGCAGCTGAGGCTCCAGCCGAAGACCTGATTCGAGTGTAGCATGGGGTTGGAGCGTTCCTCGCGACGCGGCATCCAACATGGCAATGCGGTTCACCCGGCACATCAACCTCACTGCCGACGCACTGCGCCGCTGGTTCATTGCGCAGTGCTACGACTCGCTTGCCGTCGGCGCGCTGTGGCTGCTCGGACTCTGGTATTTGCATGTGCCGTTCGCGCCGTTCTGGGCGGTCCTGGCGGCAGCTCTGCAGTTCATCCCCCACTTCGGACCAGTACTGGCGTTCTTCGGTCCAGCCGTGGCAGCGCTGTTCAGCGATGGCCTGGAGGGCGTGCTCTATGTGCTCATTCTGTATGGCGTGGTGATCATAGCTGACGGCCTGGTTTTGCAGCCGATCATTATGCGGCGCACGGCGCGTGTACCCATCTGGGCATCGCTGATCGTACCGATTCTGCTTAGCCTGTTCTTCGGCTTCTGGGGATGGCTGCTGGCCGCGCCACTGCTGGCGGTGGTCTTCGCTTATCGCGCCTACGCGAAATCGAGAGGGTCTACTGCCATACCGGCGCACCGCCAGACGCCCCCGGGACAGATCATCACGGGCGGGCAGTTGATCTCGCCCGGTGGGCCGACCGGCGACGCGCCGAATCAGGGGCTGTGAGGCTCCGACGAGTCCCGTTAACGAGCTGGGAGCATCAGTGTTGGGCGGTCGAGGTGAGGCTCCCAAGTTTCCTCAGCGGTGGAAGCCGACGATCTAAGAGCGAATGAATGCACCGCTCAAGCGATGCTCCACCCGTCACGCTCCCGGATGTATCAGCATCCAGATACCCAACACCAAGATGATGCTGGCGACGATAACGCGAAAGACATTCTGCGGAATGCGGCGCAGCATCCACTTCCCTGTCAGGGTTCCAACTACGACTCCCGCCGTCGCGATCGCCATCATCGGCCACTGCGCCACAATTTGCTGGAACTGTAACGCCGCGTAGACCGGCATCCGAAATACGTCAACCAGCAGCGCGATGGCGGTCGCCGTCGCGACAAATGCATCGCGTTGCAAATTGAACCCCAGCAGAGCGGCCGAACGAATGCCGCCCTGGTTGCCGACCAGTCCACCGAAGACGCCAGAAAGAGCGCCCGCGATCCATCCGGCAGCTTGGCTGAATCGCATGCGCGACGCGATTCCCGTGACGCCGGTAATTCCCGCAAACACCAGCAGCGCGCCAAGAACGTAGCCTAGGACTACGCTGCGCAGCCAGATGTGCAGCACCGCGCCTATCAGCCCGCCGGCCGCGCTGGTGATGCCAAAGGTCCACAGCACATGACGGTCGACGTGCTTGCGAATGACGACGAAGCGCAGCCCCGTGCCGATGAAATGCGGTATGGACACCACCGCAACCGCCAGCTTGGTACCGATCCACAGGGCCAGCAGCGGCGTCAGAATGCTGCCGATACCAAAGCCGGAGATGGCAGCAATGGCGCCGGCGACAATTCCGGCGAAGTTGAGAAGCAAGGCGTGGCTCATGAATTTCGCCTCATGCGCCGGCCTGCACCGCCTGCATTCCGTCCTGACCGGGCGCCGAGGCAGCCGGCTTCAGCTGTCCGGTGAAGACGATCCAGGCGCTGAGCAGGCCCAGCGGAACGTAGCCCAGGATGCCGGCATACGAGGTGAAGATGGCGTTCTTGCTCCCGAGCAGCAGCAGCAACAGCGAGCCTCCGATGGCGTTGGTCGCAGCGTGCGCCAGACTCGGGCACCAGATGCTGCGGGTTTTCATCCGCAGCCACCCGAAGATGATGGAGAGAAAAATGGTGGCGATGGGAAAGACGATAAGCCCGACAAGGCGATGATCGGGATAGTTATAGCCGCGCAGGTTGATGGGATAGTGCCAGACGCCCCAGATGATGCCGGTAGCGACAGCAGCCAGCACCGGGCGCTCGGGAAATAGCCGGAGCTGAAGATAGCTGCGCCAGCCGAACTCCTCGCCAAACAGAATTGGCGTCGCGAACAGGGCGTTGATCGGCAGACTGAGAACAACGATCCAGGGATGCTCCAGCAGAGGCGGCGGGACGCCGTGCGGCATCGCCTCTCTTAAACCGCGCGCTAGCGTGAAGTCGGCGCTGCCGAAACCGAACAGCGGGGAAAGAACGACTAAAGATCCGACTACCACCAGCGGCAGGAAAAATGCCACCAGATAGTACGGCCATTTGGTGATATCGATCTTCAGGCCGGCGTCGGCGAAGCCCTCGCGTGTAATCCACATGCGTACGATGAAAGCAGCGATGGCCGGCGCAACCGCTCCGGGCATGGCCAGGACCTTGAACAGCGGGTTGTCGACGGCGAAGCCGTGACGCAGCACGAACTCCCAGTTCGCCCAGGCGATTCCAAACGCGAGCGGCAGATACGCGATGACACCTTTGGTGTTGTTCATGCAGGCCTCGCCGGGGTGGGAGTGAAATCGGCGGCATCATACCACGCGAGTTGGAAAAGCGAAGTAATTAGCCCAGCGCGGAAGAGTCTGTGTGAGAACTCCCTTGCTCGACACTCGGTGGAACAAAGCCGACGGTTGAGCTGCCAAGAAACGAGCGCCGTAGGTGCGAAAGAGTTTAGCCCAGCCTTTCAAGGCTGGGTAAAGTGGGAACAAATGCCGAGTCCCTTTAGGGACGACAGGTTCTCACACAGACTCGGAAGCGCTGGGTCAATTGCGTTGTCCAAGATTCCAGGCCCCTTCAGGGGCGACAGGCCCCGTCCGCGATCCGGAATCCCAGGTTAGCGGCCAAACGAAGGCCGCGAACCTGGGGCACAATCGCACAATCGCACAATCGCACGACAACGGCCGTGTTTTCCACTTTTCCTCAGTCAGCAGGCGCCGCCCTGAGCGCATAAAATAAAAGCAGCGATGTCGCAACCGGAATTCGTTCATCTTCATCTGCACACCGACTACTCCATGCTCGACGGGGCATGCGAGGTCGAACGCCTTGTCGGCAGGGTCAAGGAGCTTGGCATGCCGGCGGTCGCCGTGACCGATCACGGCAACATCTTCGGCGCGGTGAACTTCGTCAATGCCGCCAAAGATGTGGGCGTGAAGCCGATCCTGGGTTGCGAGCTCTACATCTGCAAGAAGGAAGACCATCGCGCCGCGCCCGAAGGCGACAGCTACAACCATCTCATCGTGCTGGCCGAGAACGACCAGGGATATCGCAACCTGGTGAAGATCGTCTCCGAAGCTTCGCTGCACGGCTTCTACTACAAGCCGCGCATCAGCAAGAAATTTCTTGCCGAGCACGCGCAGGGGCTGATCGGCCTGTCGGGCTGCCTGAAGGGCGAAGTCGCGGAGAACCTGACGGAAGGCAAGTACGACGCCGCCCGCGAGGCCGCAGCAAGCTTCAGCGACATCTTCGGCAAAGGCAATTTCTATCTCGAGATTCAGGACCAGGGCATTCCCGAGGAGAAGCGCATCCAGCCCAACCTGCTGAAGCTGGAGCAGGAGCTCGGGCTGCCGCTGGTGGCGACGAACGACAGTCACTATCTGTGCGAAGAGGACGCGCACGCGCAGGACGTGATGGTCTGCATTCAGACCGGCAAGTCAATCAACGACGCGAACCGGCTCAAGTTCCACGGCAACCAGTTCTTCGTGAAGAGTGCCTCCGAAATGGCGCAGGTCTTCACCGGCTACGAACGCGTGCTGGCGCGCACGATGGAGATTGCCGAGCGCTGCAATGTGCGGCTGGAAAAAGTTCACGACCCGTTCCCGCAGTTCGAGGTGCCGGCGGGATATTCGCTGCCCGACTACTTTGAGCACATCACGCGCGAGGGCTTCGCCAAGCGGCTGAACGTGCTGCGCGAGTTGCAGACCATGGGCCGCCTGGCACATTCGCTGGACGAATACGAGAAGCGGCTCTCGCGTGAGATCGAGATCATCCGCCAGATGCAGTTCTCGGGATACTTCCTCATCGTGTGGGACTTTATCCGCTATGCGAAGGAGCGCAACATACCCGTGGGCCCGGGACGCGGATCGGCGGCTGGATCTCTGGTCGCGTACGCTCTCGCGATTACCGACATCGATCCGCTGCAGAACGAACTGTTGTTCGAGCGCTTCCTCAATCCCGAGCGCGTCAGCTTGCCCGACATCGACATCGACTTCTGCATGAACCGCCGCGGCGAAGTGATCGAGTACGTCACCCGCAAGTACGGGCGCGACCAGGTGGCGCAGATCATCACCTTCGGCACCATGGCGGCGAAGGCCGCGATGAAGGATTCGGGCCGCGCGATGGACGTTCCGTACGCCGAAGTCGATCGCATCGTGAAGATGGTGCCGGCGACGCTGAATATCACCATCGACCAGGCGCTGAAGGATTCGCCGCCGCTGGCCGCCGCCTACGACAACGAGCCGCAGACCAAAGAGCTGATCGACACGGCGAAGAAGCTGGAAGGACTGGTGCGCAATGCCGGCGTCCACGCGGCGGGCGTGGTAATCGCGCCGCAGCCGCTGACGGAACTCGTACCGCTGCATCGCACCAAGAACGACGAAATCGTCACCGCCTACGACATGAAGGCGGTCGAAAAGCTGGGCCTGCTGAAGATGGACTTCCTCGGGCTCACAACGCTCACCATCATCGACGATGCGCTGCGGCTGATTGAGCAGACGCGCAGCGAGCGGATTGACCTGGAGAAGCTGGCGCTGGACGACGCGAAGACGTACGAAAAAGTCTTCCACACCGGCCTGACGTCCGGCGTCTTCCAGTTTGAATCGCATGGCATGCGCGACGTGCTGCGCCGCTACAAACCCACCACAGTGGCCGACCTCACGGCACTGAATGCGCTGTACCGCCCGGGGCCGATCCAAGGCGGCATGATCGAGGACTTCGTCGAGCGCAAGTGGGGCCGCAAGAAGATCGAATACGAAATGCCGGAGCTGGAGCCGATCCTGAAGGAGACGCTGGGCGTCATCGTCTACCAGGAGCAGGTGATGCAGATCGCCAACCGCCTGGCGGGCTACTCGCTGGGTGAAGCCGATCTGCTGCGGCGCGCCATGGGCAAGAAAGATCCCGAGGCCATGGCCAAGCAGCGCGAGCGCTTCGTGAGGGGCGCCACGGAACGCGGTTTTCAGCCCAGGAAGGTCGAGAAGATCTTCGATCTGATGGAGCAATTCGCCGGCTACGGCTTCAATAAGTCGCACTCAGCCGCGTACGCGCTGCTGGCGTATCAGACGGCATACCTGAAGACGAATTACCCGGTCGAGTTTATGGCCGCGCTGCTGACGTCGGTGTCTGGCTCGACCGATGACGTGGTGAAGTACATCAACGAGTGCCGCGAGATGGGCATCGCAGTCGAGCCGCCCGACATAAACGTCAGCGACGCATACTTCACGCCGCACGGCGAGGCCATCCGCTTCGGTCTGGCCGCGGTGAAGAACGTGGGACAAAACGCGATCGAGTCGATTGTGGCGGCGCGGAAGAAGTGCGGGACGTTTCAGTCGTTCTATCAGTTTTGCGAGAAGGTCGATCTGCATCTGCTGAACAAGCGCGTGGTCGAGTCGCTGATCAAGAGTGGCGCAATGGACCCGCTGGGCCGACGCGCGCAGTTGATGGCAATCGTCGACAGTGCCATGGAACACGCACTGAAGGCGCAGAAGGACGCGGAACTCGGCCAGCATGGCCTGTTTGGCATATTCGAAGACGACAGCAACGGCAACCACGCCACCGAGAAACCGCTGCCCAACACCCCCGACTGGGACGAGCATCAGCGGCTCGCGTACGAGAAGGAGATTCTCGGCTTCTTCATCACCGGACATCCGCTGGAGAAGTATCGCGACAAGCTGGCTGACTTCCACGCGCTGTCGACGACCGATGTTTGCGAGATGAAGTCGTCGACCGGGAAGGACGAGATCGTCATTGGCGGCATCCTGAAAGGCATTCGCGTGGCGAAGTCCAAGAAGGGGGATCTATACGCGCAGGGGCAACTGGAGGACATGAACGGCTCGGTCGATATTCTGTGCTTTGCAGAGCCGTACCGCCGACTGTCGGAAAAGCTGAAGCTCACTGTGCCGGTGCTGGTGAAGGCGGGCGTGAGGGTTGAAGAAGGTTCGAATCCCAAGATCATGATCGGCGACATTACGCCGCTGGAAGATGCCAAGCCCAAACTACCGACTCACCTGCGCATCAAGGTGGCGCTGGAGACGGCGTCGGCGTCCACGATCGACGAGTTGCAGGCGCTGTGCCGCGAGCGCAAAGGCGAGGCGCGCGTGCTGTTCGATCTGGAGCGCAAGGGCGACTTCACCGCGGTGATGGAGGCGGAAGGCTATAATGTGTTGCCGGACCGGGCCTTCATCAGCCGGGTGGAAGAGTTGTGCGGCCGCGGCAGCGTGCGCGTGGTGGATTAGCGGTGGAAGAGCAGGCCTTCAGGCCTGCGTCGGAGCCGACAAGGATTTTGTTCGCAGATCAAGAGCCGCCGGGCCTGGATCTGCGAGGAGAAAATGGCGCTATTTACGCGGGCCTGAAGGCCCGCTCTTCCGCCGAGGAAGACGTGGCCGACGAACCCCAGCTTACCCCTGCGCAATCCGGCATGCTGTCGGCGCTGGATTTCTGGCTGTACGCCGCGGAAGCGCTGTACTGGGCGGCGAGCAAGAACAACGACACCAATATGGAAGCTGCCTCCAAAGCGCAAGAAGAGCTGACGCGAATCGAAGAACAAATCCAGCAACTGCAGAGCGCCACCGGTGAGAACCAGGAGGCACAGAAGCAGCTGCAGGGGCTGCATGATCGTGTGGAAGCGCTGCGCCGCCAGATGTCGGGACGTCTGACGGCGTGGGAGCGTACCGAACTGGCGCGTCATCCCAACCGGCCGTATCCGCTGGATTACGTCGAGCGCCTTTTTACCGACTTCAGCGAGATCCACGGCGATCGCGGCTTTGCCGATGATGCGGCGATGGTCTGCGGCATGGCGCGCTTCCGCGGGCGCGAGGTGATGGTGCTGGGCACGCAGAAGGGACGCGACACCAAGCAGCGCGTGCATCGCAATTTTGGGCAGCCGAATCCCGAGGGCTATCGCAAGGCGCTGCGCGCCATGAAGTTTGCCGAGAAGTGGCGGCGGCCGGTGATCTCGTTCATCGATGTAGTGGGCGCGTATCCCGGGCTAGGCGCGGAAGAGCGCGGACAGGCGGAGGCCATCGCGCACAACCTGCGCGAGATGGCGCGGCTGGAAACGCCGTTCATCGCGGTCATCACCGGCGAAGGCGGCAGCGGCGGCGCGCTGGCGATCGCCGTCGCCGATCGCGTGCTGATGATGGAGAACAGCATCTACTCCGTCATCTCACCGGAGGGCTGCGCATCGATCATGTGGCGCGACTCGAACAAGAAAAATATTGCGGCGGAGGCGCTGCGCATCACCGCCAAGGACAACCTGGAACTCGGGATTTGCGATGAGGTGATTCCCGAGCCGCAGGGTGGCGCGCATCACGACCACGACCTGGCGGCCAATGCCGTTGGTGCTGCGCTGGAGAAGCATCTAGCCGAGCTGGACAAGCTGCCGACCAAGGCGCTGCTGGACGCGCGCTACGAGAAGTTCCGCAAGATGGCGCAGTACTTCAAGACCGAAGAGGTGGGGGCGTAGCCTCTCGACGGTATGCCTCCCCACTTACCAACGGTTCCGCACCCATCGGTGTTGTTATGGCCGCACTGTGGGCGCATCCCATCAGTTGCTCTGCGGGCCTATAATGGAATGTTCTGCCCTCCGTCCTCATCCATTTAGTAAGGGGTATTGATGGCCACAACTGAATTTGCCGTACATGGCGCCGAGCAGGGCGCCGTGCGTGAGCCTGTCGTCAACGATTTCAGCATCCAGGTGGCAACCGTAAACGGATCGGGCTCGCAGAGCGCGAACACCGTGCTGTTGCGCACCATCTTCCAGATGGGCGTGCCCGTCTCCGGCAAGAACATGTTCCCTTCGAACATCGCCGGCCTGCCGACGTGGTACACGATTCGCGCCAGCAAGAAGGGCTACATCGCGCGCAAGAAGGAGATCGACTTCCTGGTGGCGATGAATCCGGAGACGGCGCGCGAGGATGTGCTCTCGCTGGCGCCGGGCGCTGTTGCGCTCTACGACGAGCCGCTGAAGCTGAACGAACTGCGCTCCGACCTGATCTTCTACCCCGTTCCCTACGACAAGATCACCGCCGCGGTCTGCCCTGAGTCGAAGCTGCGCAAGCTGGTCAGGAACATGGTGTACGTCGGGGTGGTGGCGCAGTTGCTCAACCTCGACATGACCGAGGTGGAGAAGGCGCTGCGCAAGCAGTTCAAGAAGAAGGTAAAGGCGGCGGAGCTGAACTGGAACGCCGCAAAAGCCGGCTACGATCACGCCGCCAGTTCCCTGACCAAGGCCGACCCGTTCAGCATCGAGCGCATGAACGAGACTGCCGGGATGATCATCATCGACGGCAACTCGGCGGCCGCCATGGGCGCGATGTTTGCCGGAGTCACGGTGGTGACGTGGTATCCGATCACCCCGTCGTCGTCGCTGGTGGAGAGCCTGATCGACTACATGAAGGCCTACCGCATCGGGCCGGACGGTAAGGCGACGTTCGCGATTGTGCAAGCGGAGGACGAGCTCGCCGCGGTGGGCATGGTGCTGGGCGCAGGATGGGCAGGGGCGCGATCGATGACCGCAACCGCCGGTCCGGGCATCTCGCTGATGGCGGAGTTCGCCGGCCTGGGGTACTACGTCGAGATCCCCGGCGTGATCTGGGACATCCAGCGCGTAGGGCCGTCGACGGGATTGCCCACGCGCACCTCGCAAGGCGACATCTCGTTCGTCGCTAAGCTCTCGCATGGCGATACCAAGCACGTGATGCTGATTCCCAGCTCGCCGGCAGAGTGTTTCAGCATGGCCAGCGATGCCTTCGACCTGACCGAGCAGCTGCAATCGCCAGTGTTCGTCATGTCGGACCTCGATCTCGGGATGAACAACTGGATGTCGCAGCCGTTCGAATATCCTGACAAGCCGCAGAAGCGCGGCAAGGTTCTGTCGGCGGAAGAGCTGGAGCGGCTGGGCGGCTTCGCGCGTTACAAAGACGTGGACGGCGACGCCATCGGATATCGCACGCTGCCGGGGACGGAGCATCCCAACGCGGCCTGGTTTGCGCGCGGCAGCGGTCACAACGAGAAGTCGCAATACAGCGAGCGTCCCGACGACTACGCCAACAACATGGACCGGCTGGCACGCAAGTTCGAGACGGCGCGGACGCTGGTGCCGCGGCCGGAGATGGTGCGCAACGAGGGCAACGAAGTGGGCATCATTGCCTATGGAACGTCGCATCACGCCCTGGTGGAGACGCTCGACCAGCTCGCGACGGAGTACGGCGTGAAGACCGATTATCTGCGGCTGCGGGCGTATCCGTTCACGCGCGAGACGCATGAGTTCATCGCCGCGCACAGGCGGGTCTACGTGATCGACCAGAACCGCGACGGCCAGATGATGGAGCTGCTGAAGCTCGACATCGCGGTGCCGGAGATCGGCAAGCTGCGCAGCGTGCGCCACTACAACGGGCTGCCGATTGACGCGCGCTCCATCACCGACGACATCATTTCGCAGGAGGGCAAGTAAATGGCGGCCACAGTCACGCCCCAACCGAAGACCAACCGCATCGGGCTGACCGTGCTCGACTATCGCGGCGGCAAGACGACGCTCTGCGCCGGCTGCGGCCACAACGCCATCTCCGAGCGCATCATTGACGCGTTCTACGAGATGGGCATCGAGCCTGAGCGCGTGATCAAGCTTTCGGGCATCGGCTGCTCGTCGAAGACGCCGGCGTACTTCATGGGCCGGTCGCACAGCTTCAACTCGGTACACGGGCGCATGCCGTCGGTGACAACGGGCGCGGTGCTGGCCAACTCGAAGATTGTCGCGCTCGGGGTGAGCGGTGACGGCGATACCGCTTCCATCGGCATCGGACAGTTTGTCCACCTGATGCGGCGCAATCTGCCGATGATCTACATCATCGAGGACAACGGCGTGTACGGGCTGACCAAGGGACAGTTCTCGGCCACGGCGGACCTGGGCTCGAAGTTGAAGACGGGGGTGATCAACGATCTGCCGCCCATCGACACCTGTGCGCTGGCGATTATGCTGGGTGCGACGTTCGTTGGGCGCTCGTTTTCCGGCGACAAGCGCCAGCTGCACACCATGCTGAAGGCGGCGCTGTCGCACCGCGGGACGGTGATGCTGGACGTAATCTCGCCGTGTACGACATTCAACGATCACGACGGCTCGACCAAGTCGTACAAATTCGTAAAGGACCACGAAGAACCGCTGCACGACCTGGATTTCGTGCCGCACTTTCACGATATCGCGGTGGAGTACGCCGAGGGTGAGAGCCTGAACGTGACCATGCATGACGGCTCGTCGCTGCGGCTGCGTAAGCTGGAGCACGATTACGATCCCACCAGCAAAGTTGCGGCGATTCAGCGACTGGTGCAGTCGCATGATGCCGAGGAAGTGTTGACTGGCGTGCTGTACGTGAACACCACCGCGCCGAACTTCATCGACATGATCAACATGACCGAGCGGCCGCTGGCCACGCTGCCGGAGGACGTGACGCGTCCCTCACGCGAGGCGCTGGAAGAGTGCATGGAAGAGCTGCGGTAGGGCCGTTGTCGGTTGCCGGTTGTCAGTTGCCGGTCATGGAAACTCTGATTAGGTGCGGCTTTGAAAGGGACGCCTTCAGGCGGTCCGTAAGAGTCGAATAAATAGAGACGGCTTTAGCCGCCGAGGGCGTCACCATCGGCTTATAGCTCTTACTTGTAATCTGGTTCCAGCCTGAGTTCGGAGAAGAACCTCTTGATTCCCGACGCGGCGCAGTCGCCGCCACCCCCGACATCTTCCTCGCCGCAAACTCCCACGGGCGCACAGCGTCTGTTTCTGGCACTGATCGCGATCGCGCTTTGCCTCGTCCTGTTTCTTGCCCTGGATGCGGCGTACACCGCGTACGCCGGACATTCGCGCTCGGCGATCACCGCGGCCAGCACGTGCTTTCACGCCGATCCGGTAAAGCACCATTCGCTGCAGCCGGACTGCAGTTGCGTGCGGCACTGGGGAGCGAATTCGTATCCCTTTGCAACCAACAATCTCGGCTACCGCGACCAGAGCGAGCGCGACGTCCCGCTCGCTGTCGAGCCGCCGCGCATTCTGCTGCTAGGCGACTCTTTCACCGAGGGCATGCTGGCATGGCCGGAGACGTTCGTCGGGCAAATCGCCGCGCGACTGCCGCAATACGACTTCCTGAACGCCGGTGTCGAAAGCTATTCGCCGTCGAATTACCTGAACGTTACGCGGCAACTGCTGGCACGTGGCGTCAAGTTCGACGAAGTCATCGTCTTCATCGACATGTCGGACGCGCAGGACGAGGCGGCGTTCTACCAGGACAAGAGCCCGACGGGGGCGGTCGACGGGCCGGCGCAGATTGTGCACAACGATAGCTGGTACGCCAGCCTGCGATTGTTCATCGCCGAGCACCTGCTGATCACCAACAGCATCTTCGACCGGCTGGAGCGCGCGGCGGTGCGGCACGGCATCTACCGGCTGAACGTGGGACACGGGCAGCTATTCGATCTGCCACGTGCGGCGTGGACCTATCGCGAGGTCTCCGACAGCGAGCCCTACGAGATTGGCTACGGACCGCTGGGACTGGAAGCCGGGCTGCGAAAGGAAGAATCGAAGATGACCGCGCTGTGGCAGGAACTGCACGCCCGCGGCATTCCAGTGAGCGTGGTGGTGTATCCGTGGCCGGCGCAGCTGGCGCATGACAAGGTGGAGTCGCGGCAGGTGACGATGTGGCGCGACTGGTGCAACGGCAAGTGCAAGCGCTTCGTTACGCTCTTCCCGGCATTCTTCGCCATCAAGGATGCGTGTCCGCACGACGCGCCGGGCTGCTGGTATCTGAACGACTTCATCTTTGGCGACAGCCACTACAACCCGGCGGGCGATGCCGTGGTGGCGGATGTGGTGACGAAGAACCTCAACGACGATCCGCCGTCGAAGATCCAGAATGGAGTACCGACGGCACCCGGAGTGCAAGTGCGACAATAACCCGCCCGCACTTGCCATCCGCGGCCCGGTAACGATACAACCGTTTGTTCCACCCGCGAGGACGGCTTGAGCTATATCCAATTTCTCGGCGCGGCAGGCGTCGTCACCGGCTCGAAACATCTTATCCACGTTGATAACGGCGCGCGCCCACTGCAGGTGCTGGTTGACTGCGGACTCTTTCAGGGACAGAAAGAGTGGCGCGAGCGGAACTGGCAAGACCTGCCGGTACCGGCCAAAACCATCGATGCGGTCATCCTGACGCATGCGCACCTGGACCACTCCGGCTGGATTCCGCGATTGGTGAAGCAAGGCTTCCATGGCCCGATTTACGCGACCCAGGCGACCATCGACCTGTGCAGCATCCTGCTGCCCGACTCCGGGCACCTGCAGGAAGAAGACGCCGAGTTCTACAACAAGAGGCTGGCGTCGAAGCACCATCCCGCGCTGCCGCTGTACACGATGGAAGAAGCGCAGCAGTGCATGACGCTGTTCCGGCCGGTGAACTTTGGCGAAGCGAAGCAGTTGACGCCGGAGTTCGGCTTCCGCTTCGTGCGGGCGGCGCACATCCTCGGCTCGGCGATGGCGGAGGTCACGCTGCAGCCGTCGGAGTGGGCGCGAAAGCTGCTCTTCAGTGGAGACATCGGGCGCGTGCGCGATAGCGAGATTGCGCCCGGCCGAGTGCTGCACTCCGGCCCGACCGAGGGTGAAGAGTGCGACCTGCTGGTGATGGAGAGCACGTACGGCAACCGGCAGCATCCGCACACCGATCCGCGTCCGGAGATGGCGGCGCTGATCCGCACGGCAATTCAGCGCGGTGGCAGCGTGGTGGTGCCGTCGTTCGCGGTGGAGCGCACGCAGAAATTTCTCTTCCTGCTGAAGGAGCTGATGGAGACGCGGCAGATTCCGCAGGTGCCGGTGCATGCCGACAGCCCGATGGCGATCAAAGCGGTGCAGATCTTTTTGAAGCACAGCGAGGAGTTCTCGCCGGAGACGAAGGCGCTGATCGGGAAATACGGTTCGCCGCTGGAGTGGCCGGGCTTTCACTTCGACGAGACGCAGGACGATTCGAAGAAGATCAACGACGCGCCGGGGCCGGTGATCATCGTGTCGTCGAGCGGGATGGTGGCCGGCGGACGCGTGCTGCATCACCTGATGCAGCGGCTGCCCGATCGCAGGAACCTGGTCCTGTTTATCGGGTTTCAAGCGCCGGGTACCCGAGGTTTCACCATCAAGAGCGGGGCGGAGACGGTGAAGATGTTTGGGCAGGAAGTGCCGATCCACGCGCAGGTGGCGGCGCTGGAGCAGTTCAGCGATCATGCCGATACTCCTGAGCTGCTGGAGTGGCTGCATACCTTCCGTCGCGCGCCCAGAGAGATATTCCTAGTGCATGGCGAGCCGGCAGCTTCGTCGCAGCTGCGCGATGCCATGACCCAGGCGCTAGGATGGAATGTGCAGGTCGCGGGCTATCGGCAGAAGGTGCAGGTAGAGTGAGTCTTCACACCCTTCGAGTGTGCTCAGGCGGGGACACAAAGGTGTTGAAAGTGGAATGGGATACGATGTCACCACAGAGGACGCGGAGCTCACGGAGGTTTTTCTTTCTTCACGATTTTCCGTGTTCTCCGTGTACTCCGTGGTGAAAGGAGTGCTTGTTATGGCGACGTACGGACTCATCGAATACTCTGATGCCAGCCCTGAAGTGCGCGCCGTCTACGACGACATCATGGCCACGCGCAAGACGGACTGGATCAACAATTTCTGGAAGGCGTTAGCGCACGATCCCGCACTGCTCAAGCGCACTTGGCAGGACATCAAGCAGATCATGGCGCCGGGCGCGCTCGATCCGCTCGTCAAAGAGATGATTTACGTCGCGGTCAGCGTGACCAACGGCTGCCCGTATTGCATCGCTGCGCACACCGCGTCGGCGCGCAACAAAGGCATGACACCGGAGATGTTTCATGAGCTGATGTCGGTGGCCGGCATGGCGAATGAGAGCAATCGCCTAGCCAACGGCTATCAGATCGAAGTGGACGAGCAGTTCAAGCCGCCGCTCGGGTGATCGTGTCAGGCATTGGGCCGCGTCGTGGGGCAAGGCGAGGGGCAACGCCGCTAGGACTCGGCTGCAAAGGAGGGCGGCACCTACTCGCTGCGCAGGCGGTCAAGCAATGCGCCCTTCGCATCGACCAGCGCGATGTCCAGTGCCGGGACTCCAAGCGCGTGGGTGGAGCAGCTCAGGCACGGATCGTAAGCTCGCACTAATGCCGAGACGCGGTTCAGCATGCCCTCTTGCAGCTTGTCACCCTGGATGAAGTGCTCGGCGACCTGGCGCACGCCGTTGCCCATGGCGCGGTTGTTGTGTCCGGTGGCGACGATCAGGTTTGCCCAGACGATGGCTCCGTTCTCGTCGACCTTGTAGTGATGGATCAGGGTCCCGCGTGGCGCTTCAATCATGCCAATACCTTCCGGCGCATTGACTCCGGCCTCGGCGCGCACGTGGGTGTCGAGCACGTCCGGCTCCTGTAGCAGCACCTGCATGGCTTCCAGCGCATACATCACTTCGATCAACCGCGCGTAGTGGTAAAGAAAGGCGCTGTGCGGCATGCGCCCGAAGCGCTGGCGAAACTCCACGAGCTCGGCATCGGCGCGCGCCGTGCCCATCTTCTCCGCAACGTTGATGCGCGCCAGCGCGCCCACGCGGTAAATCCCTTCCGGCCAGCCCTGCGGCTTGTAGAACGGCGCCTTCAGGTAGGAGTCGTGGATTGTGGCTTCGCCGATGAAGCGGTGATAGTCCTCCGCCGCAATGCCCTCGTGCACGATGCCGGAATCGGGCCACCGCATCCGCAGCGCGCCATCGTAAAACTGGATGTTGCCGGAGCGGTCGACCAGGCCGGCATACATGGTCGGCGCCGAGCCGAAGTTCTCGATCTCTTCCTTGAACGAATCAAGCACGCCCTTGAAGATGCCCAGCGTCTTCTCCGTCGTCGCCATGGCTTGCGGAATTGCGGCGAAGAAGCGGTCGCGGGCTTGCGCCGTCATCGGTGACTTCACGCCGCCGGGCACGATCCATGAGGGATGGACACGCTCCTCGGCCAGCCCCTCGATTACCAGCAGCCCAAACTTGCGCAGATCGATTCCGGCGCGCGCCAGCTCAGGGTTAGCCTCGATCAGGCCCGCGACATTGCGCGTGGCAGGATCGTGATCCATGCCCAGCAGCAGGTCGGGGGCGGAGAGATAGAAGAAGCTGAGGGCGTGCGACTGTACCACCTGGGCGCAATGAATGATCTCGCGCAGCAACTGCGCGGTGCGCGGAATACGCACCGCCATGATGGCGTCGCAGGCCTTGGAAGCCGCCAGCTGATGACTGATGGGGCAGATGCCGCAGATGCGCGAGGTAATGCCGGGCATCTCGTAAAAGGGACGGCCCTCGGTGAACTTCTCGAAGCCGCGGACCTGGGTCACCTGGAAGTTGGTGTCGGCGACCTTGCCCTCGTCGTCCAGCTGAATGGTGATCCTGGCGTGGCCCTCGATGCGGCTTACCGGCTCAATCGTGATGCGCTTCATGGCAAAACCTTTCACCACAGAGGCACAGAGACACAGAGTTTTTGATCCTCGTTCTTTTCGTTCCTTCGTTCGTTCTTGCTTTCCTTCCTTCTTTCTTCTTCTCTGTGTCTCTGTGTCTCTGTGGTTAATCTTCTCGCCCTCGTGGCATGCAGCCCCTCGTTTACCCAAACTTGATCTTCTGGTTGGCCTCGGGCTTGCGGCCCTCCAGCAGGTTGTTCAGGAAGCCGGCAATCACCTTGTTCTGCGGCGGACAGCCGGGAAGGCACACGTCAACCTTCACAAAGTCCTGTGCCGGGCGCGCCTGCTTGGACAATTGCGGCAGTCCATCGTGCGGCATGCAGCCGTCCGCGTCAGCACCCTCGACGTAGACCCGCTGCAGCAACTGGTTTACGGGGAATACGTTGCGCATGGCGGCGACATTGCCGGTTACAGCGCAATCCCCCAGCGACACCAGCATCTTGCTGCGGGAACGAATCTGGCGCAGGCGCTCCACGTCTTCCTGGGTGCTGATGGCGCCTTCTACCAGGGTGACGTCCACGTCCTCGGGAAATTCCTGCGCGTCCACCAGCGGCCCGTACACGATGTCCACCTTGCGCACAATCGGAATCAGCGCGCCATCCAGGTCGAGCAGCGACATGTGACAGCCCGAGCAGCCATCCAGCCAAATCGTGGCCAGCTTCAGCTTCTTCATAGGCGAACTCCTCTGTGGCGGGCGAGCGCGGTAATCGGCAGCGTCGAGCGGGTCATCTCCTCGACCGCCTTGCCTTTCTCCGCCAGGGCGCCGGTGGGACAGGCCTGCACGCACTTGCCGCAATTCGTGCAGGTCTTGGCCTCGCCCCATTTTCGGTTCAGGTCGGGAACAATGCGCGCATGGATGCCGCGCGCGATCATCTCCCACACGTGCGCGCCTTCGATCTCGGCGCAGGTGCGCACGCAGCGCGTGCACAGGATGCAGCGATTGTGGTCGAGCACGAAGCGCGGATGCGAGGCGTCCACCGCCAGGCGCGGGAAGTTGTAGGCGAAACGCACGCTGGTGATCCCCATGGTGTAGGCCATGTCCTGCAGCTCGCAATGTCCGTTGGCCACGCATACGGCGCAAACGTGATTGCGCTCTACCAGCAGCAGCTCAATGGTCATGCGGCGGTAGCGCGACAGACGCGGGGAGTTGGTGGTCACCGACATGCCGTCCTGCACCGGGGTGGTGCACGCCGGGAACAGGCGGTCGATGCCCGAGACCTCGACCATGCACAGACGGCAGGCGCCCACCGGAGTCAATCCCTCCAGAAAACAAAGGGTCGGAATGGATTTGCCGCTGGCCCGCGCGGCATCAAGGATGCTCTGCCCCTCGAGCGCATTCACCAGCTCGCCATCGATACGCAACGAGATTTTCTTTTGCGGCAAGGTCAACTCCCTTCCCGGTAACCTGACGTTCCCACCGCTGAAACGGGTAGTGCGGGCCTTCAGGCCCTCGTCCCAGCCGTAATTCCAAGTCCCGAGGCAGCTTCAGCCGACAGGACTGTTCGCATGAACCCGAAACGCAGATCCCTCGTCGGGCTGAAGCCCTCCTCGGGATGACAATCTGTAAACGCCCCGGCGTAACGCCCACCTGAAGGTCGGCACTACCCGATCCCGCACGAGCGTCAGTCGCTCCTACCGCGCCACCACCGTAGCCGCATCGCAACGCAGGCAGCGGCAAGACTCCTCATGCGTCTCTTCCGCCGACAGGCCGATGTCGACTTCCTCAAACGAGCCGGCACGCTGCCGCGCCGGCATCACTCGCGAACGATGCCGGCGGCTCTCGCTCGGCTGCTTGGGCGGCATCTGGTCGTAGTTCATCGGCCGGAAGAGCATCTCCCAGCGCTTGCTGTCCATCAGCTGCTCGTCGATGGACTGCGCCGCCTGCTTGCCGTAGGCCATAGCGTTCGACACGTTCGAGGCTCCGGTCACCAGATCGCCCCCGGCAAAGAAGCGTGGCCGGCTGGTCTCCAGCGTGAAGTGGTTGACTACGACAGTCCCGGCCTCCTTGATCTCAAGCCCCGAGGCCTTGGCGAAGTCAAGATCCACGGTCTCGCCCACGGCCAGAATGACCGAGTCGCACTCGAAGCGCTGCACCTCGTCGGTGAGCACCGGCTTGCGGCGTCCGGAGCGGTCGTATTCGCCCAGCCGGGTCTTCACCACTTCCAGCGCCCGCACATTGCCCTTGGCGTCGCCGATGATGCGGTGCGGCGCCGACAGGAATACCATCCTCGCGCCTTCTTCTTCGGCCGCCGCCGTCTCCTCTTCAATGGCGGGCATGTCTTTGCGCTCGCGGCGATAGACCACGTTGACGCCGGAGCCCATACGCAGGGCCGTCCGCGCCGAATCGATGGCCGCATTGCCGCCGCCGATGACGACGACTTTCCGCCCCAGGGGCACGAATTCGCCCTTCGCGACCGATTCCAGGAACGGCAGCGCCGGAAAAACGCCTTTCAACTCCGTACCTGGCAGGTACACCCACGACTCCTTCCAAGTGCCGATCGCCAGGCAGACAGCGTCAAATTGTTCGTCCAGGTCATTCAGCGGAATGTCGAATCCAACCCGCGTATTGAAGATGAACTGCACGCCCAGGCGCTCGATGAGGTCGAGTTCGCGGCGCAATGCCGGCTTGGGCAGGCGATACTCCGGCAAGGCGAAGCGCAGCATCCCGCCGGCTTCCGGCATGGAGTCGAAGACGGTCACGTCATGGCCCAGCAGCGCGAGATAAAACGCGGCCGTCAGTCCCGCCGGGCCGGCGCCGGCAACGGCAACTTTGCGTCCCGTCGAGTCCAGCTTGCGGGCCGTGATCCGCTGCACGGCTTCCTCGAAGTGGTCGCCCAGCAGGATGTAGTCGCCGATGAAGCGATGTACCTCGCGCATATTGACGGACTCGTCCACCGTCATGCGCCGGCAGCGCTTGTCGCAAGGGTGCTGGCAGACGCGACCGGTGGAGCACGGCAGGGGGTTGTCCATGATCACCGACTCGAACGCCTCCTCGATCTGTCCTTCCTTGTAGAGCTGGAGGAAGCGCGGGATGTTCATGTGCAACGGGCAGCTGTTCTCGCAGGGGGCCAGCGCCAGCTCGGTGCAGATGCCGGCGATGCAGCGATGGGAGACGATGTGATCTTCGAACTCCTGGCGGAAGTGCCGCATGGTGGTCAGCACCGGATTGGGCGCGGTCTGGCCCAAGCCGCACAGCGAGCAGTCGCGGATGTAGCGGCTCAGTTCGTCCAGCCGCTCCACGTGCTCCATGCGGCCGGCGCCGTCGGTGATGCGATTGAGGATGCGCAGGCACTTGTTGAGTCCCACGCGACAGGGTATGCATTTGCCGCATGACTCGGAGTTGGTGAACTCGACGAAGTAGCGGGCAACGTCGACCATGCAGTTGTCTTCGTCCATTACCACCATGCCGCCGGAGCCCATGATGGAGCCCAATTGCGCCAGGCTCTCGTAATCTACCGGCGTGTCGAACATCTCGCTGGGAATGCAGCCGCCGGAAGGCCCGCCGGTCTGCACCGCCTTGATGGTGCGGCCATCAAGGCCGCCTCCGCCGATGTCGTAGATGAAAGTCTTGATCGGCGTGCCCATCGGCATCTCGACCAGCCCGCTGTTGTGAACCTTGCCGACCAGGGAGAAGACCTTCGTACCCGCGCTCTTGGCGCTGCCGGTTTCGGTGAACCACGCCGGCCCTTTGGTCACGATGGGCGCGATGTTGTACCAGGTCTCGACGTTATTGATGTTGCTGGGCTTCCCCCACAAGCCTTTCTGCGCCGGGAACGGCGGACGCGGCCGCGGTCTTCCCGCTTCGCCTTCCAACGAGGCGATCAGCGCCGTCTCTTCGCCGCAGACAAACGCTCCCGCGCCTTCCACAAGTTCGATATCGAAGTTGAAGCCGCGGCCGAGGATGTTCGAGCCCAGCAGGCCGTACTCGCGCGCCTGCTCGATGGCGCGATTCAAGCGGTGCACGGCCAGCGGATATTCGGCGCGCACATAGATGATTCCTTGCGTCGCACCCATCACGAAACCGCCGATGATCATGCCTTCAAGCAACGCATGCGGGTCGCTCTCGATCTCATTGCGGTTCATGTAGGCGCCAGGATCGCCTTCATCGGCGTTGCAGATGATGAACTTCTGATCGGCAACCGCCTTGCGCAGGAACTCCCACTTGTTGCCGGTGAGGAATCCGGCACCGCCGCGGCCGCGCAGCTTCGAGGCCTTCACCTGCTCGATCACGACTTCCGGCTTGTTGTCGATCAGCGTCTTGTACAGCGCCTGGTAGCCGCCGACAGCGATGTACTCCTCAATATCGTCCGGGTTAATCAGGCCGCAGTTACGGAGCACGATCTTCTTCTGGCCCTTGAAGAAGGGGACATCGTTCCAGGCCGGCACTTCCGGATAGCCGTGCCCGTAGCGGATCGAACCGGTGACGTGGTCCCACTCCTCGACCTTACAGTACGCCAGTTCGTGGCTGATCTTGCCCGTGGTGATGTCGTGCACAATGCGTCCTGCATCGTTGGCCTGCACCCGGTGCAGGATCAGCAGCGGACTGCCGGGAAGGTAGACGTTCACCAGCGGCTCCTGGCCACAGGCTCCAAAGCAGCCGACGCTGGTGAGGTAGAAATCCGTGCCGCTGCGTTCGATGACCTCGACGAAAGCGTGGTACAAGCCTTCGGCGCCGTTCCCCCGGCCGCAGGTGCCCATGCCGACGGCGATGCGCGGCACCGCGGGCACCAGCTTGGCCATGCCAAATTCGCGCACCGTGTTGAATACGCCAATGTCCTCAATGCGCGGCATCAGTCATTCTCCCGTTCCAGCGAGCGAACTTCGCGCTGTAGCGTCCGTTCGTTGACATGTCCGCAGATGCGATGGTTGATCTCGACCACCGGCGCCAGGGCGCACTGCCCGAAGCAAGCTACCGTCCGCACGGTGAACTTGTGGTCGGGGGTAGTGAGGGTGAGTTTGTCGGCTTCCGCGCCGTCGTCCCCCTCGTCCATGCCCAGGCCCAGTTCCAGCCGCAGGCTTTCCAGCAGCGCACGCGAGTTGCGGGTGTGGCAGGCTGTGCCGCGGCAGATGCAGATGGTGTTATCGCCCTGCGGATCGAGGTTGAAGAGCGCGTAGAAGGTAGCCACGCTGTAGATGCGCGATAAAGGAATGTCCAGCCTGGTGGCGATGTATTGCAGCGTCTCAACCGGGAGACACTTGTGCGGGTTGCGCTCCTGCACTGCCTCCAGAATGCCCAGCAACTCCCCGGGCCGTCCGCTCTGTTTGGCTATGACTTGGTCGATGTACGCCTGCTCGGCGCTGTCGAGTGAGATTTGCGCAGTTGCCATGTGCCTGGCGCTCCTTTCTGAGTAGGAACCAGCACGCGGCGGGACTTGCAGCGCCAATCCCGGCTCAGGAAAGGGGAATTTGGAGTTTCCCCGAGGCACTGCCCAGTCCCTCGCTGCTTTCAGATTTTCACGGGGCCGGGCGAAACGGCAGTGCGGTGCGTCACGTCGCGGGGTGACCGGCGATGCGGAAATGGGCCAAGTACGATTGCGGGAAGGGTTTATGATCCGAGGGGATTCGCATGCCCTCATCGCGTCAGAATGCCGTTTTGTTGATCTTCCTGGTGGCCGTGGCCGGCGCACTCGTCTGCTGGCGCGTCGCTCCCGCAGGATTGCTCTTTCCCGCGCTGCGATGGATCGCCCTTGCCGCCCTCATCCTCTACGGCTGCCTGCGCCGCACGCTTACCGCCTGGATCTTCATTGCCATGCTGCTGGGCGCGGAGATCGGCCATGACTTCCCCGCCGTCGCCGATCATCTGCGCGTGCTGGCGCTCATCTTCCTGCGGCTGATCAAGACCATCATCGCGCCGCTCATCTTCGCGACGCTGGTCGTCGGCATCGCCGGACACTCCAACCTGCGACAGGTCGGCCGGCTCGGTCTGCGCTCCATCATCTTCTTCGAGGTCGTCACCACCATCGCGATCTTCCTCGGCCTTGGCGCCATCAACCTCAGCAAAGCCGGCGTCGGAGTTCAGCTCCCCGCCACGCCGAGCGCCGACACCGGCTCCGTCGGCAAGCTCAGCGCCGAAGACACTATCCTGCATGTTTTCCCGGAGAACATCGCCAAAGCCGTCGCCGACGGCGCGGTGTTGCAGGTGGTGGTCTTCAGCCTGATCTTCGCGGTCGCGCTCGCCATGCTGAGCGAGCCGAAGCGCCGTCCCATGCTGACATTTTGCGAAAGCCTTAGCGAGGTGATGTTCAAGTTCACCAACATCGTGATGTACATGGCGCCGCTCGGCGTCGGCGCGGCTGTGGCCTACACTGTGGGACATACCGGCATCGGCGTGATCGCCAGCCTGGTGAAGCTGCTGCTCACGCTGTATGCCGCACTCGTCATCTTCATTCTCGCGGTGCTGCTGCCCATCGCGCTGATGTTCCGCGTGCCGCTGCGGGCCTTCTGCAAAGCTGTCGCCGAACCCGTCACCATCGCCTTCGGCACCGCCAGCTCCGAAGCCGCATTGCCGCGCGCGATGGAAGCGATGGAGGCCATCGGCGTCCCGCGGCAGATCGTCGCCTTCGTCATCCCCACCGGCTACAGCTTCAACCTGACCGGCAGCTCACTATATCTTTCCGTCGCGGCAATCTTCGTCGCGCAGGTCTCTGGCATCCACCTCACGCTTGGCCAGCAGCTGATGATCATGCTGACGCTGATGCTGACCAGCAAAGGCGTCGCCGGAGTCTCGCGGGCGGCGCTGGTGATTCTGCTGGCGACGGCGACGTCAGTCGGCCTGCCCACCGAGCCGGTCTTCCTGCTGCTGGGCGTCGATCAGATGCTCGACATGGGACGCACTGCGGTGAATGTGCTGGGCAACTGCCTGGCCGCGGTGGTCATGGCGAAGTGGGAGGGCGAGTTCGCGTCGGAGACACCGTCACCGGTGGTAGCGGCGGCGATAGAGTGAGAGCCCCCTTTTTCGGGACGGACTTTACCGCGGGACTGCTTGATAGAATGTGCACGAGCAACCCGTACATGATTACTAAACGAGATAAGCGGGTGATAGAGTGCTGGCTGCGTCTTTACAACCGGCTTACCAGTTCTACCTTTACAGTCGTGGACTGGCCAGATAAGGATTCGTCAAAGAAGAACATAGACGCAATCTGCCGTGATGGTAGGGGAATAAGCCTTGCCGTGGAGCACACCCTAATTGAGCCGTTCGAGGGCGACAAAGAGGACGGTGCGCGCTTTATGCGAACATTGGGATCCTTGGAAAACCATCCCGATCTCTTGCAGCCGGGCTATGCGTTCGACGTGACGCAAGCGGTTGGTGCGATCCCAAAAGGAATTAACTGGGCGGAAGTGCCTGCCGAAACTATTAAACAGCTGCGTGGCGTGCTTGCGCGGCTTCCAGAGGGCGCGAATACAGCCGTCATCAAGGGCACGAAATGGCAACTTCCATTGAGCGTGCGCAAGACCAAAACCAGTCCCTTAGAGAAGCCGACATTTGAAACAGCCAGATTTTGGCCGGGCGATCCGGGTTCCGAGTTGATAGTTCGCGCACTGAGGGCCAAGGTGCCAAAGCTCGCCGCAACTTCAGGTGCTTTCAAATTCCTCTTGCTCGAGAAGGATGCCGTGGCCGGAACTGTGGAGAGCCAGTTTGAGCAACTGCCGCATACAGCGGAAGTTGTGTCGTTGTTGGGCGCTATAGATCAGATCTGGTCTGTGAATACGGTTTCGCTGGATACCGAGGGCGTTATTTTCACGAATCAGGTGATGCCAATGATCTGGGACCATAGCAACTGCTGCTCGCTTAACATCGACACGAATGAGTTTTGGCGGGTTCAACGCTAACTCTCGCCCGTCTAAAGTCCCGCCCATTTGCACTGAACAAGCGAATCCTCGAACACCAAGTGAACCGCTGCCTTAGAATCGAATACAAGTGACTTTCCGACGCAAATCGAAGACGCTGCATTACCTGCGTTGCAAGCTGCGGGCGCTGGCAGGCCTGCGCGAGGGCTGTGAACTGCCTTGGACTCCTCCTCATTCCCGAGACGAGCTGCATAAAAGATAGGCCGACTGCGGCTCACATCCGGCTGGCGGGAAGCGGGATCGCGCTTTTCGCCTGGCGAATCTGAAGATGCCGCCGGCGGAAGTGTCCGATGGCGCGCTCGCCCCACACCTTCACGAAGTAATAATTCAGGCTGGCGCCGATCACTCCGCTGACGATGGGAATCAGCCGCGCCGTCCACTTCTCCACGATCTCGGCGCTGGCGCTGACTGCAATGCGCTGAATCACGCGTGGCACGAACTTCGAGACGAACTGCTTCTCCACCAGCTCGCGGCTGATGTCGACACCGGCGGCGCTGGCGGCTGCGACCCACAGCTCGGCTTCCTCCTCTTCGGTGTTATAGGGGAAGCCGTAGAGCAGGCTTAGCTTCTGGATCATGCGCAGCGTGATACCGGCGAGGATGCCGAGGTCGGGCAGCATGGTCAGCAGCCCACCCATGCCGAGCCCCGCGCCTTCGGCCGCGGCCATGCGCATGTGGGCGCGAATCGTCTCCTCGGCGATGCGATCGAGCAGGTTGGGATCGACCGAGTAGACGCCGTCGTAGGTCAGCACGGGCAAGTCGTAAGCCATGCGCAGGTGCTGGAGGTAGTGCTCGGGATTGACCTTGATGGTGTCGTAGGCCTTCATGAAGGCGCCGCGGACGGCAGCCTCTACGCGGCGGCGGACCCAGGACTTGGGGAGGTTGCGTGCCATGGTTGCTACACCAGTATAACTAGCGTCGTAGAGCAGGCGTCACAGGTAGAGCCGGCCTTCAGGCCGGCGTCTCATCGCTCTATCGATTCCGGTTCGTGTTATGACGCAGTCAAGATCACACCACTTCGCTGTACCGTCTGGACGCAGCGCTAAAAGCCTGCCCTGACCGCAGTCGAAGAGCGCTGCTCTACCGTCTGCCCTGTGCTAGCATCGAACCTTGCAGATGTCCATCGGAAAGCTCCAGGTAGTTCCTCTCGGCGGTCTCGGCGAATTTGGCATGAACTGCATGGCCATTCGCTGGGGTGACGACATTATCGTCATCGACGCCGGACTGATGTTCCCCGAAGCCGAGCTTCTTGGCGTGGACATCGTCGTCCCCGACCTCACCTACCTGATCGAGAACCGGGCGCATGTTCGCGCTGTGGTGCTGACGCATGGTCACGAGGACCACATCGGCGCTCTGCCCTGGTTTCTCTCCGAGCTTAACGTCCCGGTTTACGGCACCGAGTTCACGCTGGCCTATGTCGAGGGCAAGCTGGAGGAACATGGCCTGATTGATGATGCCGTGCTCAACGAGATCACGGCCGGTGAGCGCTTCAAGATCGGCCCGTTCACCATCAATCCTATCCAGGTGACACACAGTCTGGTGGATTGTGTGGCGTTGGCGATTCACACTCCTATCGGCACACTGATTCATACGGGCGACTTCAAGGTGGATCCCACTCCCACGGACAATCGCCTGTTCGATCTGCATGCTTTCGCCGAGTACGGCAAGGAAGGCGTGCTGGCGCTCTTTCAGGATTCCACCAACGTCGAGCGCCGTGGCTACACGCCGAGCGAACGCGCGGTGCGGGCGCGCTTCCAGGAGATCTTCGCGCGCGCCGAGCGGCGGCTGTTCATCTCCTGCTTTTCGTCGTCGATCCATCGCATCAAGCTGGCGTTGGACCAGGCCTTCGAGAACGGCCGCAAAGTCGCGCTGGTGGGCCGTTCCATGATGGAGTCGGCGGAGATCGCGCAGGACCTCGGCTACATCGAGGTGCCTGACGGACTGCTGATTCATCCGGCGCAGATGCGCGACTTCCCCGCAGACAAAGTTTGCGTGCTGATCAGCGGGACGCAAGGCGAGCCGATGTCGGCGCTGTCGCGCGCTGCCGTGGACAATCACAAGCATGCCCGCATTCAGCCGGGCGATACCGTGGTGCTGTCGTCGCGCATCATCCCCGGCAACGAGAAGGCGATCTATCGCGTGGTCGATCACCTATTCCGCCGCGACGCCCATGTGATCTACGAAGACGGTTCGTCGCCGCCGGTCCATGTCAGCGGCCACGCCAGCCAGGAAGAGCTGAAGCTGATCATCAATCTCGTCAAGCCGCAATACTTCATCCCGATTCACGGCGAGTATCGCCAGCTGAAGCTTCACGCTGAGATGGCGGCAGCGATGCATGGCTCGGTCGGCAAGGTGATGATGATCGAGAGCGGTGACGTCCTGGAGTTCGACGAGCTGGGCGCTCGCAAGGCCGGCAAGACCAACGTCGGCCGGGTTTGCATCGACTCCAACTCGATGGGCGACGTGGTCGAGGACCTGGTGATTCGCGACCGGCGTCACCTCAGCGAAGATGGCATCGTGCTGCCGATTATAGCCATCGATAAGCTGAGCGGCCGCGTCGAGAGCTCGCCGGAGATCGTGATGCGAGGCTTCGGTGGTGGCGGCCTGACCGACGACGGCTTCGTGGAGGAAGCGCGACGAACGGTGATGAACACGCTCGCCTCATCGAGTGACGAAGAGAAGGCCGACTATGGCGTGATCAAGGAGAAGATTCGTCAGGACCTGAAGCGCTTCATCGTCAAGAACACTTCGCGACGACCGTTGATCATGCCGGTGATTTTGGAAGTTTGAAGCCGGCGAGCTAAGGACAATGTTCCACGGGGAACGTTTTTCTCTCGGTAAATAGTTTATTTTCAATAGCCTACAAGCAGCACTCACGTATCGTACTAAGGCCTGCAGATGCGGTAATGAGCGTTTGCTCAAGCTGGCCGCGTAAGCTATTTAAGACATGTGACCACCGTCCCCTGGCAAGGCCGCAACCCATCACGCAAGATTCGGCTGTTAGCCTGGCTGCTGCTGCTGATGCCCGTCATCGTGGCCCTGCTTTATCCCATCGCGCAAGATTACCTTCGCGCCGTTTCCCTGCTCGACCGCATCTCCGATCCGCACGCCGGCGGCTGGATCGCCAACTACGATGTGCATCCTGTCGACGTCTCCGACATGACCTTCGACTTTCGCGGCAAGCCGATTCCGGCGCGCGTCTACCTGCCGCGCGGCGTCGGCTTCGCGCCCGGCATTGTCGTCGTCCACGGCATGCACGAGCTCGGCATCAACGAGCCGCGGCTGGTCGGCTTCGCGCGATCGCTCGCTGCCAGCGGCTTCTTCGTCATGACGCCGCTGGTTCCCGGCATCGCCGACTATCGCGTGCAAGCCGAGTCGGCCGACGTGATCGGAGTGGCTGCACAAAGCTTCGCGCACCAGCTCAGTGTCCCGCGGGTCGGCGTCGTCGCCATCAGCTTCTCCGGCGGGTTGGCGCTGCTGGCCGCCAGCGATCCGCAATACGCTTCGTCGATCGCCTGGGTCGCCTCCGTCGGCGGCTACTACGACCTGGCGCACGTCCTGCGCTTCTTTGCTACAGGCGAGGCAGTTCGTCCAGACGGCACGATCGAGCACTTGTCGCCGCACGAATATGGACCGCTGATCGTCATCTACGATGAGCCCGGCGATTTCTTCTCGCCACACGACGCGCCCATCGCGCACGACGCGCTTAAGCTGCTGCTCTCCGGCCAGGGCAAAGCCTCCGAGGTGCTGACACGAAGGATGACCGCCACCGGGCAGCAGATCATGCAGGACATCTATCACAAGCAACGCGAGAGTCTCGCTCCGCCGCTCCTGGCCGAGATCGATAAACGCGGCGATGCGCTGGCGGCCGCTTCACCGGCGGGACATCTGCGCTTTCTGACCATGCCGGTGCTGCTGCTGCACGGCTCCGACGATACCGTCATTCCGCCGACAGAATTGTTGTGGCTGAAGCGCGACATCGCCCCGGAAAATCTGGTGGCGGCGTTGATGAGTCCGGCCATCGGGCATGTGGAGGTCGGCCGCAAGGTCGGCCTCTTCGATAGGCTGGCACTTGTACACTGGACAGCGTTGCTGATTCGCACTATGCGAACTACAGTCGCAGGCAAAGGGCTGCAGTTGCCGGCGGGGATGTGGATGGCTTCAGTGGAGACATGGTGGTAGAGCAGGCCTTTAGGCCCGCGTCTGAGCCACGTTATTTTTTCTCGAGCGCCGGCTATGGAGTTGGAGGCAAAGGCTTGATGACGGGCCTGAAGGCCCACACGACACGAACCATGGTGAACCTCAAAGACATCAAGCGCGCGCAAGAGCGATTGCGTGGCGTTGCGGCACGGACGCCGCTTATCCCGTATTTCCCCCCGACGCAAAATCCCGGCACGGGTCCTGAACTCGACCGTGGCCAGCTCTGGCTGAAGCCGGAGAGCTTCCAGCCGATCGGCTCCTTCAAGCTGCGCGGGGCGTACAACAAAATCGCCTCGCTCTCCCACGACGAGCGCCGGCGCGGCGTCATCTCTTACTCCAGTGGCAACCACGCCCAGGGTGTCGCATACGCCGCCCACGCGCTCGGCGTGAAGGCTGTCATTGTCATGCCCAGCAACGCGCCCAGGCTCAAGGTCGAGTGCACCGCCGCTCTGGGCGCGGAGATCGTTACCGTCGGCCCCGCGTCGACCGAACGCCTGCGCAAGGCGGAGGAACTGGCGCGGCAGTACGGCTACGTTATCGTGCCTCCTTACAACGATGAGCAGATTATCGCCGGCCAGGGAACCGTCGGCCTGGAGATCCTGGAAGATTGTCCCGGCGTTGAGCTGGTGTTGGCGCCCACCGGCGGCGGGGGATTGATCAGCGGCATCTCCGCTGCGATCAAGCTGAGCGGTTCGCGCGCGAAGGTGGTCGGGGTTGAGCCGGAGCTGGCCAACGACGCGCAACGGAGTTTTCGCCAGGGCGAGATTATCGAGCTTTCTGCGGAGCGGGTCTCTAGCACCCTGGCCGATGGCCTGCGCACGCAATCGATTGGGCCGATTAACTTCGAGCACATTCGCCGCTACGTAGACGACATCATTAACGTCTCGGAAGACGAGATCCGCGCAGCCATGCGGGCGATGGTCAAGAACGCCCGCATCGTTCCCGAACCCAGCGGAGCGGTGACGCTGGCGGGGTGGCTGTTCCACGCGAAGGAGCTTCCGGAGGCGAAGAAGACGGTGGCGGTGGTCAGCGGAGGCAACGTGGATCCGGTGCTGCTGGCGCAGGTACTGAGCGAGGGATGACAGAACAACCATCCACTGTCATCCTAGCGGAGTGAGGTTGCGCTAGCAACCGAACGTAGTCGAAGGACCCCTATTCAGGCAGGGCTGCTTGTACCAGTCGCAGCTCAGGTCCCGCCACTGCGGATTCATGCTTTCGATGAGCGCAACCTTCTTCTCCCGCCGCCAACCTTTGAGTTGCTTTTCTCGGCCGATCGCTCGCCGGACATTTTCATATCTCTCGTAGTAGAGCAGCCGGTTCACTTCATATTTGGAGGTGAATCCGAGGAATGTATGGTTCTTATGTTGACGGATGCGAACCGGCAGATCGCTGGTGACACCGATGTATAGCGTTCCACTTATGCTGCCGAGAATGTAAACCGAGTAGCAGTGCCTGCGTCGCGATCGCACGGTGGGAGCTACTATAGGGGTCCTTCGACTGCCTGAATCCTGTCGCAAGCGACAGGATTCACTCCGCTCAGGATGACAGAGCGTTGTTGTTTGACCGGTGATGCTTGAACGCGAACACTGTGACCGCTCAAGCATGAGACGGGCGCGGATTGCTCCGCGCCCAACTGGCTACTGGCTACTGACGACTAATTCAGCACGTGAATATTCTTCTTCGCGCACATCTCCTTCAGCACCTTGGGCCACACGGTAACGCTGACTTCTCCGAGATGCGCCTTGCGCAGCAGCAGCATCAGCGTGCGCGACTGCCCAATACCTCCGCCGACGCTAAGCGGGATCTCATGATTCATGATCGCCTTGTGGTAGGGGAAGTTCAGGAAGTCGAGCTGATTGGTGAGTTCGAGCTGTTTCAACAGCGACTGCGGATTGACGCGAATGCCCATCGATGACAGCTCGTGCCGCCGCTTGGTCACGTGGTTCCACACCAGGATGTCGCCGTTGAGCCCGTGCCGCACATGCCCATCTTCGGAGCGCGTCTCCGTCACCCAGTCATCGTAATCGGCGGCGCGCATCTCGTGCGGATAGCCGTCTTTGAGCGTCCAGCCAATGCCGATGATGAACACCGCCGGATACTTCTGCAGGATCGCCGTCTCGCGCTGCTTGCGTGGCAGATCGGGATACATGTCGAGGATCTCTTCGGCATGCAGGAACTTCAAGTTCTCCGGCAAATCGGGATAGTGCGCGTCTTTGAGCTGAGGGAACAGTTCCTGCGCGTAGCGCTCGGCGCCCACCATTACCTTCCAGATCTTGCTGACGATTCCCTTGAGGAAGTTCAGACTGCGCTGCTCGGGGCTGATCACCCGCTCCCAGTCCCACTGATCGACGTAGGCGCTGTGATCGTGATCGAGGAAGTAATCTTTGCGCACGGCGCGCATGTCAGTGCAGAGCCCTTCACCGGGCTGCATGTTGAACTGCTTCAAGGCCATCCTCTTCCACTTGGTCGCGGCCTGCACGACCTGCGCGTTGATGGGGTGCTTGTCGCGGTCGTTCGAGATGTGGAACTGGATGGGCGTGCGCGAACCGTCGCGGTCGAGATAGTCATTCACGCCCGACTCCTCGTCCACGATCAGGGGCACGGTGACCATCATCAGGTTTAATTCTTTGCAGAGGTTCTCTTCGATGTAGTTCTTCACCTCGAAGATCGCCTTCTGGGTATCTTTGCGTGACAGCAGCGAGCAGTAGTCCGCCGGAAGGGCATGTTCGAGCTCGGTGTAGTCGCCGATTCCGGGTCCAGCGAGATCTGCTTTCTTGTCAGCCATGCGGTTCTCCTTGCGTTGCGGTCGACGTGACGGCGCAGCGCAGTCGGTGGCGCTGCAGGCCTGGAAACGCACGTCGCCATCTCTAGGAGACCACCATCATGGGCCGCCAGGCAGTAACCGGCGTCACCGGGCTATGTGCGATGGAAGGAGCCGGCCGTCCACGCGGACCTTCTGGAATGCAGGCAGCGGCGGGGCTGCCATCCTGTATGCGACCGACGCGGTCAACCTCGGAAACGAACTCTACAACAGCGATCAGGTTGCCGGCCGCGACACCGCCGGTCCGGCAGTGAAGTTCGCCGTCCCCACCGTAGCCGACGGACATGTGTACGTGGGAACGGCCAGCGAGCTGGATATTTATGGGTTGCTGCCGCAATAAGGGCACGGAGCGCCCGCGCCGCGACGCTCGCGCGCTCTACCCTCTTCCTCTACACTAGATAAGTTCCTCATATCGCGACCGAGCTAAGCCTCATCCAATACATGAGGAGAAACGACGTCATGTCACCTTTGGCTACTCAGGAGCAGAGTTCCACGTTGCTGACTCCGTACGACCTGCATCTGTTCAACGAAGGCAAGCACGTCCGCCTCTTCGAAAAATTTGGTGCCCACGTCACCGAGGTCGATGGGCGGCGGGGCACGCACTTTGCGGTCTGGGCGCCGAATGCCGAGCGCATCTCCGTGGTCGGCGACTTTAACGACTGGAATCCCGACTCCACGCCCATGAATCCGGCCGCCAACTCCGGCGTGTGGCAGGCGTTCGTTCCCGATCTCAGCCATGGTGCGGTGTACAAGTATCACATCCGCTCGCGCTACCACATGTACACCGTCGACAAGGCCGAT
>Ga0335081_10001054_pt1 | contig 44322 bp, 36 predicted proteins | sample Lox_Sample_35_FD_206713 | JGI IMG/M metagenome (GOLD analysis project Ga0335081, IMG submission 206713) | Soil microbial communities from Loxahatchee National Wildlife Refuge, Florida, United States - Lox_Sample_3.5 | ecosystem: Environmental > Terrestrial > Soil > Wetlands | place: USA... | reverse complement strand
AATCAACGCGATGCGTTCCCCGACGGATTTCGATTGCATGACGCCCTGATTGGAGTAGGTACAAGTGATCGCACCGTCCGCGAGCGAAAGATTGACGAAGTGCTGCGCGGAATCGAGAGAACACCAGACGCCGTTGTGATGGACGACCAGATTCTGAATGGATGCGTTGGGGTCGAAAAACTTCCAGCGTGGCTGGCCGGTCTGTGGATTGAAATCGATGATCTGGCGCGACGAGTGCACCATGATATGATCGCCTTGCACCTCGCCGAGCCGCAGCGCGTCACGGAAGTCGAAGCTGCCCATCGGAAATTCCGCACCGCCGGCGGCGGGCTTCGGCGGCCTTACCTTCTCTTCAAATTCCGACAATGGGACGGTCCACCGCTTTTGGCCCGACGACAATTGGACGAGCGCGAGGTTGTCATCGGTGACCACCACAGCCAGGTCTGGCCGGAGAAGTTTGGCGCTGAATGATTCCATCAGTGACGGACTCGAAACGGCGCTGGTGACCTGTCCCTTGGGCGCAGTAACTTTCTGGTAAATAGAAAAACCGGCGTAACCGAGACCCGCGATCACGGCGAGCATCACCAGTCTCTTCACCCAGAGGCCGAATGCTTCCATGGTGCGCTCCATTTTTTCCACGGAGGGACCCATGTCGCGATCGGCTTTCGTATCGACATCTGGCTCAGTCGCCCGGACGGCCTCACGGCATTCGTCACTGCAATAATAGCCGCGCTCGCGAACGCAATCATTGCACAGCGGCTTGCCGCAGTTCATGCAATTGTGCATGGCCACGTGATCGGGATGCACTCCGCAGGCCACGTGAAACTGTTCGGCTGCCGGTTCCTGGGGGGGCATCCCGCCGGCTGCGGCAATCAGATCGGAGGCTTTGGTGCCGCAACGGGGGCAGCGGGCGCGTTGGGCGACTTGTTCGTTGACGACTTCGAATTGCGCTCCGCAACTGCATTGAATCTCAATCATTGCGGTTTCCCTTTCCATTTGAATTCACGGCGAAACATCAGATTGGGGTGCGGCGATGGCGCACTCGCGGCAGTTTGTGGTGATGCGGTGTGAGCCGCATTGGCAGCCACCCCCTTGCGGGTCATGGACGCGATTTCTTGCTCGATCACGTTGGAGTGGTCCTCCCAACCGCGTCCGCGGTAGACCGCCAGCGCATCATACAAGACTTTCTCAGCCCGCCGCGGCAGGCCCACGCATTCCCAACATAGCGCCCATTTCGTAACGGCCTCGACGCAGTGCGGGTAACGTTCGGCAATGCGCTGGTAGAGTTCCATCGCCGGGTACCACTTTTGTTTGTAAAACCGATGATCGGCTTCCTTTAGTAAATATTCCTCGCCGCCCTCGCGCCACTGTCGCGTGGCCATCGCCATCGCGAAACCCAGCAGGAATCCGCCGATGTGTCCCCAGTAGGCCACTTCGGCGCCGCCCGCGCGCAGCGCCTGAACACCGAAAACCAGTTGCAGCCCAATCCAAAATCCAATGAAGACCAGCGAACTGATTCGGGTAATTCCCTGCCGCATGATCAGCGGGATGGGAATGAAAGCGCCAAACCACATCCGGATTTTGAATCGGGGAAATCGCACCAGATAAAACCCGAGCAATCCCGCGATCGCGCCCGAAGCGCCCACGCACGGCTCGTCGATGCCGGGAAAATTACCGGCCCACGCGGTGAACCAAAACAGCAACGCCGACGCGAACCCGCTGAGGAAATAAAGTCCCAGGAATTTCCCGGCGCCGAGCACGTCTTCCAGGTCGCTGCCGGCAAACCACAGGTAGGCCATATTCCCACCGATGTGCAAAACGGCCACCAAATAAGCGGTCCACTCCGCGCTCGGATCCCGCGGCCATCCCGCGTGCAGGAACAGGCTGGTGATGAACTGATACCAATGAGGTTGTGCCGCCACGAACCCGAATTGATGGACGATCTTCTCGTAATCGAGGCAATTGACAACGATAGCGACCAGAAGATTCAGCGAAATGAGCGATAGCGTTGCGACTGGCAGCCGTGACCGGTCGTGATCGGACCCTGTCGGTATCAGCAGGGCAATCATCGCGCACCGCCGCGCATCCTAGACAGACGCGTCGGAAAAGGCAAACCGGAACTTGTCGGCCGCTGGCACGAAAAAATGTTCCTACGGCTACCCCATGCATTGATTCAAGCGCCTGGGAACGACCGGTCAATGTAGAACAGGTCAATCTTACCGCGCAGCGACGGCGTGTGTTCATCGCCCGCCAACAGCGCCGCCATCGCCAGCAGGTTGTCGCCGTAAATCAGCCGGTTGAACCACCCGCGCCCCGTCTTGCTGGTCAACTCGCCTTGCGATGCCGCTTCGTTGACGAGCGGCATTTCCCCGGCAAGTGTCGCGCCCGGTTTCCCCGCCGCCTTGACGCAGGCGAACTCTTGCCAATTCGAGTCCGGCGCCGGTGTCACCAGTTCCCGCGTCTGCAACCCGACGCGGGTCTTACCTTCGAGGGATTCGAGAATCTGTTCCGCCTGCCGTTTCCCGATGCGGACAATCTCCGGCAATTTTTCCAGCAACGATTTGTTCATGGCAAAGGTTTCAAACCTTATCCCGCAACACGGTATTCTTCGGGAAAGTCCAATCCCGGTATGGCCCACTGTAGCCGAGAAGCTTGAGAAAAATTCTGTCAACAAAGTGAAGCATGAACCCAAACTCGTTCAGCGCAGTGTCCAAACTATTATCTCGCGGCGTTGTGGCCGTGCAGTGGAATCGCCCCTTGTGAACTAGCGTATTGCGGCATTCAACGAATCTATCCACATCACTAGACACATCCAGATCGATGTCTCTGCACAATTTTTTCAAAACGTATCGAAAAGACCGGCGATTGAGGCCGAGGATTTTCCCTTTCGTACAGATTGCCGAACTCAGGCACTTAGGAATACCGTTCTTGGTGAAAACATCATAGAGGCTGGCCTGAATCTCGGAAATTAGGACTTCGAACTTCTTCTCGTTCACAACGAATTCTTTTTCTTTGTTCTCCGGCAATTCGAGATAGACGGTCTTGAGCATCTCCAGCGTTATCGCCAGTTTGATGCCTCTGCGTTCAATGTTGTCGTCGCTGGCCTTGGCTTCCAAGTAGGAGACGATAAGTCCCGTGTTAAGCCGGTAGAAATCTCGCTTCTCAACGTAAACACTGTACGACTGCTGTAGGAAATTCTTCGTCTCCGCTGGCTGATTTGAGTCAATCAAGGCCCATGAATGGTGTGGCTTCGTTCTCCTTGAGTAATGCCGGCGTTCAAAGCAGCTTCCGCTTCCGTCGTAAAGATCAACGTAAATCCATTGAATCAATGTGCCACGCGCAACGGATAAAAGATGGCAGAGATTATCGACAATCCCTTCAAGGAGTCCCGCGCTCGCCGTGGCTGTGTCGATTATCACCTCAGAGGTCAAATCAGTAGCGCCCTGAATACGAAAGTATTCAACGATCTTGTCGTAGTTGGGGAGGCGCACAATCGAGACTTCCGTTCCATCCAAAACCAAGCCGAGACACACTCGCCCCGTCTTGTCGATGTCCTGTGGCAAGAAATCTAGGTTCGTCAGCCCAAAGCGTACAATTTTCCTTTCTGCGCTGCCGCCGGCCATTTCAACTTTCAGTTCCCAGATATTAAAGGCATGCCAGCATCCCTCGCGATCTGGAAGGAATGGACACCAAGTGATGCCTCTTCCGTTGTCGCCGCGTTGGGCGGTCAGCCGGTGACCTTCATCGGTCATCCCGTCAAAGGCCGTTCCTACCGGATGGAATTCAGGAATGTATTCTTCAAATTTGCAAATCAACAAGACATCGCCTGTCGCTAACTGCCCGGCAGTGAACGAGCATTGCGTTTGCCGGCCGTCTTCAAGCGTCATCTGGCCTTTGCCCTTGTATTCGGCAATGGCCTTTCCGTAATGCGAAAGTATCCCGGCTTCGATCCCCGCGCTCTGCGTTTCGGCCATCGCCGTGCAGTATGGCAAAGCGAGCCAGTAGGGCAAGCCTCCTTAGTGGAAGCTGGGATCTCACAAATCATAAGTCCGGTCGGGGAAACTGACCGACCACGGACGGACAATCAGCGGGATTTGTACTTGCCACGACGTTCCCGAGCGACAGCGACGCGGGGTGGTGTCTCCACATATTTGAGGCCGTGACGGCAAGCAAACTCTTTGCCCTGCCGATTCGCCTCCGCCCAAGACTTCTCGTTGCCGACCCGTTTCCCATCGGCATGCATTGCCTGGCGAATCCGATGCAGTTCGCGGATGGCGCAAGGCTCGTTTTTCGCGGTCGAATCGTCCTTCACTCTCAGCGCTCGCGGCAAGGTCTGGCGTCGGCTCAACGGGAGCGAGACCCTTCGACAAGCTCAAGGTCAAAACCGGGGGCAGACGGCGGATGCCAGCGAGGGTTTGCGTGACTATAGCTTCTCGTGTAGTCTGTAGCGCGTGAGTCCGACAGTATTGTGGTGGAAAGGTTATCGGTTCTTTTTCTTTTCACGCGAGGAGCGGCGGATGCACGTGGATGTGCATTGCGGGGATGGCGAGGCGAAGTTCTGGCTCGAACCGAAGGTCGGATTGGCAAAGAATTACGGGCTCACCAAAAAGCAAGTTGGAGAAATTCGCAAGGCAATAGTGGAGCGGAAGGATGAAATTGTCAACGCTTGGCACAAACACTTTGGCTGTTGAGATCACTCATATCAGCGCACACGGCGTGTGGCTAATGGTGAAAGGTCGCGAACATTTCTTGTCCTACGAGGATTTCCCTTGGTTCAAGGAGGCAAAGCTGCGCGACATCCTCGACGTGAAACTGCTTCACGCAACGCATTTGTATTGGCCAAAGTTGGATGTTGATCTGTCACTGAAGTCCGTCCAAGACCCCGGCGCGTATCCCCTGATCGCGAAGTAGCAGTCTGCTGGTGCTGAAACAGACGCCTCCGAGATGATTCACGCTCCAAGTTCTGCACTTGCCCGATAGTCTAGCGCGCTATAAACTATCGTGCATTATGCCTGATTTCGACCTCAAGCGAATTGTCGCGGAACGACTCGGCGAGAACTACGAGCTGCACGAGAAATACATCAATCCGACGCTGGTCAAGGTGTTTCGGACGATCGGCTTCGACAAGGCGTACAGCAAAGCCAAGGGACAATACCTCTGGGACAAGGAAGGCAACCGGTACCTCGACATGCTGAGCGGGTTCGGCGTCTATTCCGTCGGACGCAATCATCCCAAGGTGGCGCAAGCCATTCGCGATGTGCTGGATTTGGACCTGCCCAATATGGTGCAAATGGACTGCGCGTTTCTAGCGGGTATTCTGGCGGAAGCGCTGGTCAAACGTTGCCCCCCGCATCTTGAAGCCGTGTTCTTCTGTAACTCCGGCACCGAAGCGGTGGAAGCATCATTAAAATTCGCGCGGGCGGCGACAGGCCGCAACAAGTTTGCCTATCTCGACCACGGCTGGCATGGGCTGACGCTGGGGTCGCTGGCCATCATGGGCAACGAAGAATTCCGTGAAGGCTTCGGAGACATGCTGCCCGGCGTGCAGGTGCCTTATGGCGATTTGGAGGCATTGGAGCGTGTATTGGCGAAGAAGGATTGCGCGTGCCTCGCAGTCGAATGCATTCAGGGCAAAGGCGTGCGGATTCCGCAAGACGATTATCTGCCGGCGGCGCAGGCTCTTTGCCGCAAATACGGCACCCTGTTCTTCTGCGATGAAGTGCAGACCGGTTATGGACGGACCGGCAAGCTGTTCGCTTTCGAGCACTGGCATCTGGAACCGGATATCATTTCGACGAGTAAAGCGCTGAGCGGCGGCTATGTGCCGGTCGGCGCGATGATCACGAGGCGCTGGATTTACCAGAAGGTGTTTCACCGGATGGATCGGTGCTGGGTGCATTCGTCGAGTTTCGGCCGCAACAATCTGGGGATGACGGTAGGTTTGGCGACGCTGCGGATTCTCGACGAGGAGAATTTGATCGAGCGCAGCGCCACGCAAGGAACCAAGCTTCTCGATGCGATCAACGCCTTGAAGGCCAAACACGAGGTGCTGATGGAAGCGCGCGGTAAAGGTTGCATGATCGGGATAGAGTTCCACGAGCCAAAGAGCCTGAAGATGAAGATGGCGTGGAAGATGGTCCATGCGGCCCACGATGGTTTGTTTGCGCAGATGGTCGTGATGCCGCTACTGCAAAAGCACCACGTACTCACCCAGGTGAGCGGCAATCACGGGGATATCATCCGCATCCTTCCGCCGTTCGTGATTACGGACGAGGACATTCAGTATTTTGTCGGCGCGCTCGACGATGTTCTGACGGATTGCCACAAGCTGCCCGGACCGATGTGGGATCTGGGCGCGAATCTCGTGAAGGCCGCGTTGAGCAACAAGGGTAAGAAAGCCGACGCGCGCGAGCCCGTCGCCGCCGACCGTTGATCCGCCAAGCTTGTTTTTCCATGTTGGCCATGTCATAACGTCAATCAGCTTCCCATGCGACGATCGTTTCTACGGGGTCTTGCTGATTTCATTTGTCGATGGCCGCTGGCATTTGTGCTGGCGGGTGTGGCGCTGGCTATCGCCGCTTCCGTGTATACGGCGCGGCACCTGGAATTCAAGACCAGCCGCAATGATCTGATCGGTCGCGACAGCGAATACTGGCGATTGTACAGTGCGTACGCGCACGAATTTCGCGCCGAGGAAGATTACATCGTGTTGGTGGAAAGCGGCGATCCGCAACGCAACCGCAAGGTCATCGACTCGCTCGTCGCTACGCTGTTGTCGCCCACGAACAATCCGGCTCCGGGGGATAGTCCCGCCGCGCAACTGTTCACCCCGGACGATTTGTACTACCGTGTTGACTATGATGCGTTGAAGCGTTGGTTCCTTTATTACCTATCGATTGATGACCTGAAACAGATTCGTGATTCGATCAAGGATTTCAAACAACTGGTGGCCATCCTCCAACATCGTCCCAAACTGGATACGTTCTTTGATTCGATGAATCGGATGTTGTGGCAGATGGAAGGGGCGCCCGAATCCGAGCGGCAACAGATGGAAGCTTTTCTGCCAACCGTGACCGCGATTGTCGCCCAGATGGGCACCTTCAATTCGGGTGCAGAAGAAAATGCATTGTTATCGCCATGGGCGAATGCATTTTTCAGCACGGAAATGCTGGGCGAAGCCGAGCAGCAAATGCGTTGGCAGGGATACCAGACGTTCCGCAACGGACAGATGTTCCTGCTGTTGATCCATCCGCGCGTGGATGGCGGGAACGCCGCCGCGCTGCACGAAGCGACCATCCCGAAATTGCGGCGCATTCTGACCGAGGCGCGGAAACGATTTCCCGACGCAAAAATCAATCTCACGGGCGAGCCGGTATTGGACTTTGATGAAATGCGCCAGTCGCAGAACGACGCCACCAAAGCGACAGCGCTCACGTTTATTCTGATTTGCCTGTTGTTCGCGGTGAGTTTTCGCGAGGTGCTGCGACCGTTGCTGGCGGTCGGCTGCATGGTCATCGTGTTGGCCACCAGCATGGGTTACGTGACGCTTACCGTGGGCCATCTCAACATGATCACGGTGACGTTTGCAGTCATGATTCTGGGTTTGGGAATCGATCTTGGTATCCAATTCATCGCCCGGTATGAGGAAGAACTGAACCGGGGCGCGCAACGCCGCGACGCGATCCACACAGCGATCGAATGCACCGGGCCGAGCATCGCGACGGCTGGCATCACGAACGCGGCCGCGTTTTTCGCCATGGGGTTGAGCGGTTTTCGAGGGGTGATCGAACTCGGCGTCATCGCCGGCGGCGGCATGTTGATCGCTTCCATAGCCACGTTGACCGTTTTGCCGTCGCTGCTCTTGCTCGTTCATCGGCAACGCGAATCCAGACACATCCCGGCGCGCTCGGCGGCGACGTGGTTCGAGCAGCTTCTGCTGCGACGACCGTATCTGGTGCTGACCATCTGTGGCATTCTGACGGTCGCAGCGCTGTTGGCAAGTTGGGCGGTGCGATTTGACTACAACGTGTTGAACCTGCAATCGCAGAAGCTGCCCTCGGTACAAACCGAATTGCGCCTGCTCGACGCCGATGTGGAATCGACTTTGTTCGCTTCGATCGTTTGCGACAATCTGGAGGAAGCGCGCCGATTGCAGAACCAACTCAGCAAGCTCCCCAGCGTGGCGACGGTCCATAGCATTGCCGAATTGATTCCCGAACACCAGAAGCAGAAGGCAGAGATTATCCGTGAGATTCAACACGAGTTGGGGCCTGTGCATTTCGACGTTCCAACCTACGATCCGGCTGACGCGGAATTGGTTATCCGCTCGCTGCAATCGCTGCGCTTGCACGCCAGCAAACTCGGCCGGGAAGGAAAGATCAGCCCGTCCGTGTTGACGCCGCTGACGAACGCCCTGAGCCAAACCCGCACGCAATTGCAGGACATGGATTCCTCGCAGTTGCAGACACGGCTGGCAAAGTACGAACAAAGATTCTACGCGGATCTGGAAGCGCAACTGCAACTCATGGAAAATCAGGTCGTGGATCGGCCCATGGGGCTGCAAGACATACCGCAGGAGGTCCGCAGGATGCTGGTCGGGAAAACGGGCAAACTATTGGTGCGCGTTTTCCCGAAAGAAAACATCTGGGAGCGGAACGCCCTGGTCGATTTTGTGCATCAGGTGCAAGCCGTAGCACCCAACGTGACGGGCACGCCACTGGGCATTTACGAATTTGTCGAGATTCTGAAAACTGGTTACTGCAAGGCCGCGCTGTGGGCGCTACTGGCGATCGCGATCCTGATTTTCGTCGACTTTCGTGGCGGGTACGCCACTCTGTTGACGATCTTGCCCTTGCTCGTGGGCATGGCGTGGATGCTCGGGACCATGGTGATCCTGCATATCGATTTCAATCCCGCCAACATCATGGTGCTGCCGCTGCTCGTGGGAATCGGAGTCGCCTACGGAATCTACGTTGTCCAGCGCTACCGGGAGAGCGGTGAAGCCACGTTTTACAGCAAGAGCACCGGGCGGGCGGTCATTCTCTCGGCGTTAACAACCACTGTGGCTTTTGCGAGCCTGACCATTGGTGCGCATCGGGGAATTCACAGCTTGGGATTGGTCGTTACAATCGGGGTGATCGCCTGCTTGCTGGCCGCGTTGGTGCTCTTACCGGCGCTGTTAGAGGTCGCGCGCCGCAAGGGCTGGAAGGTGTAAATTGCCGAGGGCCAATTCCAGGAAACGGGCGAGGCTGGCACCGGAACGCTTGGCACGATAGCCAAGCCGGGCCAGGTCCCCGAGCACGCGCGGGTCGCGAACGCAACTCGAAAGCACGCGCTTGGCCCGAAGTTGCCCCAGCACAAAGTAATCGTTGAACTCGCGGGGCAGATCCTCGTGATCGTTGTCCGTGATGCACCGCACGGCGAGAAAATCAATATGCCGGGCCGCGCAGACGGAGGCCACAGCGCTGGTTTCCATGTCGACGGCCAGCGCGCCGGTGACGTTCCCAATGCGCTTTTTATTCGTCGCGCGCAAAACCATCTCGTCCGTAGTGATGATTTTCCCGTAATGGACGCGCATTTCCGTCGAGCCGTTGCCATTGATGCGTTTGGGATACGTGGTGGTGTGCATCAAATCACAAGTGATCTCAGACCCTTTGTCCTTCCGCAGTTCGAGAATTTCGGTGCCCACCACGATATCTCCGTCTTGGACGTGACTCTGGAGGCCGCCACCGAAACCGGCGCTGATAATCAGATCGGGCCGGTAACAGCGGACCGTCATCTCGGCGGCGATCCGGGCGCATTCCTTCCCGATGCCCAGTGCCAACAATGCGACGGGCTGTCCGGCCATGGTGCCTTCGTAAAAGTCAAGGTGCTCCTGGCGGACGAGATGGTTGGCCTGTGCGCGGCGGAGGATCGGCCGTAGTTCCTGACGGACCGCAACGAGAATAGCGATCATGGGAAATGGTTCATGAACCGGAAGTTACTGGTCGCAGCCGTTGCCGGTTTTTCCGGCAGCCAGGGCTGCAGCTACTTCACGGTCAGCGATTACCCGCAAGACGTTTGCCTGAACGGCCTCGCGTTTGCCCGTGAGATGACCGCGGCCTGCAGTAACCCCGTTATAGACGTTCACGCCGGCCGCACCGGCAACCGGACTCGGGCGAGCTCCAAAATTGTACTTGATCAGCTTCCACGTGTCGCCCGCCTGTTTGTCGATACCGAGCGATGGCGTCGGTTCGTAACCGCAATGTGTCATGCAGTTCTCGCAGCGCGGATCGCGCACCACGCCGTCAAAAACGCCGTACTTGTCCCAATCGACCTTTTCCAACATCTCTTGGTAATGGTCAAAATGACCATCGGTCATCAGGTAGCAAGGCGCTTTCCAACCCTTGATATTGCGGGTGGGGATGGCCCAGGCGGTGCAATGCAGATCGCGTTGGCCGGCCAGGAATTCCAAATAGATGGGGGAACCGAAGAAGGTGTATTTCTGCCCCCACTCGATGATGTTCTTGAATTTCTCCCGCGTGAGTTTGCGGGTCAGGAAGAAATCTTCCGGCTTCTTATTGAGCCGAACGATCATATCCTTCTTGGCAGCGTCATATTCGTAGCCGGGCGTAATCGTGTGGCCGTCCACGCCCAGATGGGAGAGGAAATCGAACATTTGTTCAATCTCGGCCATGTCCGTTTCCTTGTACACCGTGCAGTTGGTCGCGACCTGATATCCGAGAATCTTCGCCATTTTGATGGCTTCGATGCATTCCTTGAATACGCCTTCGCGTTCCACAATAAGGTCATGGATGTATTCCAAACCGTCGATGTGGACGTTCCAATACATCCATTTGCTGGGAGCGATGCCGGGACGACCATCGTTCTTGCCCTTGCGGATTTCGGCGGCTTCCTTTTCGGTGAGAAGCTTTTGCGCCAGCAGTTGCTTCAGGGCCGGCTCTTGGCTCGGGCTGTAGGAGCGCGCCAGGTACTCGCGCATTTTCTTGCGCATGAACATTCCGTTGGTGCAGATATAAACGATCCGACCCTGTTCCAAGAGGCCGCGCACCAACTCTTCCACCTTCGGATAAATGAGTGGTTCGCCACCGCAAATCGAAACCATCGGCGCGTTGCATTCCGTCGCGGCGCCGAGACAATCCTCCAGACTCATCATGTCTTTGAGATTGGTCGAGTATTCGCGGATTCGACCGCAACCCGTGCACGTGAGATTGCAGGTGTGCAAGGGCTCCAACTGCAGAACGAGCGCAAACTTGTCGGTTCTTCTGATCTTGTTGATGATGATGTGCCGCGCGATTTTAGCCGACAAGGCGAAGGGGAATCTCATTCGTGGGCTCTCCTGTATTTCGTCTTTGTTGCCTTAGATTTCCGTCAAATGCGCCAGGGCGCGCAACCGCGCCACCTTCCGCAAAATCCTGGGTTGCTTGAAAAACAACTGAATGACGCGCGATTTCTCCTGCTCGCGCGGCACGGGCGGAAAACTGTGCAAGGCGTGGCGCGCATACATGCCGAGCGCCATCAACGGAAAATAATGACAATAAAAGTGATATCGCAAATAAAAGACGCGCGGGAATCCGGTGCCAGTAAACTGCTGTTCCTCCCAGGTGCCGTCGATCTCCTGGTGATTGAGCAGGTATTGAATGCCGTGCGTCAATTCGGGTGAATGGACCTCGCCGGCCGAAATCAAGCCCATGACGGCCCAGGCCGTTTGGGAAGCCGTGCTTTTGCCGAGGCCTTTGAACTGTGAATCATCATAGCTGCGAAGCGATTCGCCCCAGCCACCATCGGCGTTCTGTGAAGACTTCAACCAGGCGACCGCGCGACGGATATACGGCAGACGCATGTCTTCGCCGATGACTCGTAAGCCGCGCAATACCTGCCACGTCCCATAAACGTAATTCGTGCCCCAGCGCCCGAACCAGGAACCATCCGCGCTCTGGTCACGCTTCAAGAAGGCGATGGCCTTCTGTACGCATTCGTCTTCGGTGGTGAATCCGAAGTGACCCAATGTCTCCAGCACGCGGGCCGTAATGTCGGCGGTGCTCGGATCAATCATCGCGTTGTGATCGGCGAACGGGACCTGCGTGAACAGCCACTTGTCATTGTCCTTGTCGAAGCTGGCCCAGCCCCCATCCTTACCCTGCATTCCCAGTACCCACCGAATCCCGCGGCGTATGGCAGCAGATTTCTCACGGTCGAAGGATGTGTGGACACGGTTCAGCGCCATCAAGACCATGATCGTATCGTCCACATCAGTATAAAACTCATTGTCATATTCGAAAAACCAGCCACCGACAGGTTTGTTCGGCTCGGTATACCGGTGGCTCTCGGAGTGTTTCACACGCCAGTCGCCAGGGCGGTGCACCTCTTTATCGAGCAACCAGCGTGTGGCCGCCTGGAGCGAGAGATGATTCGCGGGCAGACCCGACTCGTGCAAAGCGTTGATGCTGATCGCCGTGTCCCAAACCGGTGAGAAACATGGCTGAAGACGTAAGGTGTCGCCTTCCTCAATCTTCAGCTTCTCCATCTCGCGAATACCCTGCACGACGAGATAGCTCTCATTGGTGTAGCCCAAGGTGCGCAGCGACATGACGTAATTGGCCATGGCGGGAAAGATCGCTCCCAAACCGCCGGGAGTACGTCCGTGTTCGATTACCCAACGTTCGGCCTTGCGCATGGCGTGCCGGCGCAAGACCGGCAGAGGATGATGGCGGTGGACGAACTTGAGAACATTATCCACAACCAGAAAGAAATTGTGCCACGTAAACGTCCGCAAATCGCGCTGAAGACGTATATCGGCATCCGGGCGACCGCCCACCCAGAGTTCATCGATATGGACAGCCGTCGGCAACGGTTTGACGGGTTCCCGCGAACGAATGATGGAGAGCGGCACCAGCATTGCGCGCGACCATGCTGACATATTGTAGATGCTGAAGCTGAACCACTTCGGCAGCAGAATGAGTTCTGGTGGGATGGCTGGACATCCCCCCCAGGGATACAACCCGATCATTGCTAGGTAGATCTTCGTGAAGGTGTTGCAGCGTGTCACGCCCCCTGCGGCCAAAATCGCCATGCGAGTCTTTGCCATGTGAGGCGCATTGAGGGGATCACCGGCCAACTTGAGAGCCAGATACCCCTTTACCGACGCGCTCAACTCCATCGGCCCGCCCGGATAAATCGCCCAACCGCCTTCGTGCAGAATCTTTGACCGGATGTAATTGGCTGCTTTCCGAACCTTTGTTGGCTCCAAACTATCGATGAAGTGCAGGTAGATCAGGTACTCGGATTCGAGGATGGTGTCGCCTTCCAATTCTGCGCACCAATGCCCATCGACCGCCTGTTTTTCCAGAAGCCAGTCCTGCGCGCCATCGATTGCAGCTTCGAGACGCTCAGTGAGTTGTAAAGACATCGATTGTTGTGCTGCCTGAATCATTCTCCTTCAGCCGCCTTTCCCTCCCTAACCTTCGGCATGGGAAAGTCTAATGGGGAAAGGAAACGATGTAAAGAGCATTAAAACGCCCGACGCACTCTAGGATTTTGCCCTACCCGGTTCCAAAAATCTGACAGTTCCGTTGCCAAATTGAAAATGGAAGGCGCCCGTTTCAGACTCTCGGCCCAGTCGGGCGGGAAAAGGCTGGAATACTGCGTCTGCGCAAACCGCTGGCATACAAGGACTGCCACACCTTGATCCGATTCGCTGCGGATCAGTCGGCCCACGGATTGGATCACGCGATTCATCCCGGGATAAAGATAGGCGAACTCGAACCCTTTTCCATACCGTTGGTCGTAGTACTGCCGCATCAGCTCCCGTTCAAAGCTCACCTGAGGCAATGCTGGACTGACCACCACCACGCCGCAAAGCGTCTCTCCCGGATAGTCGATTCCCTCGGCAAATAGACCGCCTTGGACGGCAAAAACCAGCTTTGGCGGTTGCGGTTCCTTGAGGGCTTCCAAGAGCTTCACGCGCTGCTCCTCGGTCATCTTCGGTTGCTGGACAAGAAGTTCCCAAAGCCCGTCCGGCAATTTGGCGGCTACGCTTTGCATAAACTCGTAACTGGGGAACAACGCCATGTAATTGCCTGTACGGGCCGCCGCCGTGGTGGCGATGATTTGGGCGATTTTCTCGTAATGCGCGGTTCGAAGGCGGTAGGTGGTGGATACCGAAGGCACCACGATAATCCTTCGGTTTTCCTTGGGAAACGGCGATGGGTAGCTCCTCTGATCGGTTCTCTTGGGATCAAAGCCCAGCATCTGCCGGTAAAACTCCATCGGCTCCAAGGTCGCCGACATGGCAATGACGCTGCGGAATCCGTCGAGTCGCTGGGCCAATTGGCGGGACGGGTCCTTGCAGACGATTTTCAGGGAATCGCCGTTGGTGGTATCGAAAACATACGAGAACTCCTCTCCTTCCAATGCGAGGACGACGCAAAATTGGCCAAGATCCGAGAAGAATTCGTCCACTGGATCGTCCGGGATGGCACGACCGCTTGTGAGCTTGTCGAGCAAGTAGCGCATCGTTAGCCTGTTAAACTCGGGTTTCAGTTCCTCGAAGTATTCGCGCGGCGAGAGGATCAAGTATTTGTCCCGACTCACCTCGCCCTCATCGAGCTGGGTGTATTCGTCGCCCTGCCGACGGGATTGACTCCGAAAGAAATCCTCAATCCGGTCCAGAAACTTCCGCAGTTCCCTGGCCAGCGAAGATTCGACGTGACGCAGGTCCTTGCTCAAATCCCGGATCTGTCGCCGGGACAGGCTCGGCGAGTAGTATTCCATTGCTCGCTGAACCAGATTATGCGTTTCGTCAACGATCAGGACCGCATTCGAGTAGTCGGCATCCTGAAAAAACCGACGAAAATAGACCTGGGGGTCGAAAACGTAGTTGTAATCGCAGACCACCAAATCCGTCTGCTCGGCTTCGATCAAAGCCAATTCAAACGGACACAGACTTGTTCCCCTTCCCGCCTCCATCATTGATTCTGGCGTGATGAGCCGTTGCGCGAGTAAACGGTCAACAACACCGGTCGTTTCGAGTTTCGCCCGAAAGTCGCGCAGATGCCGGCAAAATTCCTCGCGGCAGGCGTACACGTCATTGATGCACATTTTCTCGCGGGCTCGGAAAAAAACGGCGTTCGGATGCGCGGCGCCACGAGCGGCCATTGCCTGAAGCGTTTCCCGCACAATTTGTTGCTGGGTGTTTTTCGCGGTCACGAAAAAGGCGCGGCGGCCCTGCCCCAGCACGTATTTGAGCACCGGATAAATGGCGGCGGCCGTCTTGCCGACACCGGCCGGCGCAGAAACAAGCAGATGACGACCTTCTTTGAGAGCGTGCCCGACGGCCTGAATCATCTCGTCCTGATACAGGCGCGGCTGGCTGTGGGGAAAACGAAGCTTGCCCGATTCGGTCTGACGTTCGTCTTGCCGTCGTTGTTCTTCCTGAGCCTGTGCGATCAACGCTCGTACGCGTTCGGTAATCAGGCGTTCGCAGTCCTCGAACGGGCCGCAGACCTCGATTTCCTTCGTTGTTCCGTCGGCGGCATTGACGAAAACAAGGCGGCCGAGCACTCTTTTCTGTTCGCGCTCAATGAAAAAACAGTACAGCCGCAGTTGCTCGACGTAGTGCGGATAGGAACTCATATCCAGTGCCGCCAACACCAGTGGCGGCACGACCACTGACTTGATTTCCTCAATAACGTATGAGCCGCCATTGATCGGCGGGTGCACGCCGTCGATCCGTCCTTGGATCGTGACCACGAAGTCATCCACGTTCGTCGTATACCGGACGAACATTTCGCGGGCATACCCCTGATGAAGATCAGCTTGGGCGCGTTGGTGGCTGACGTGCGCCTCCCGCCCCAATGCCATGCGCGTCCAGACGCTCAAGCCGGCCGCACGACCGTTGTTGGTGAGGGGTTCGGCCAGTAGGTCACGCACGCCCAGTGCGATTCGTTTCTTGCCTAGATCAATTTTGACAGCCATCGCGACAAAAGAATACAGTAGGCAGAATTCAGAATCCAGAATGAGACCACGCCTTTTAATTCTTATGGCCGCCCTTCTATTGGCCTCTCCATTCTGGCTCCCGAATTCCGGGGCAGAGAACCTTCCAACCTTCGAAGACTTTCGAAGTTCCGACCGCGAACGACGGGCCACCGGACAGCGAGAAACTGTGGATTCACTGCGCCTGATGCACGTCGATCTCGTTCGGGTCGCTCGTGTGGCGACGGAGAATCCAAAGGATCCCGAAGTTCTGTGGGGTGCGGCGGAATTGGGCGGCGACTGGTCAACCGCGCTCGCCGCCGGTGGCACCAATGCCGTCGTCGCTCTTCGTTTTGCCTGTGCCCGCGCTGTCAAACACGATTACGTAACCGCTTTGCACTGGCTTCGATATTGCGAAAGCCATGATGTGGGCAACCTTGTTCCCTGGCTCGGCGAGCTTTGGGTATTGCGGCAACAAGGCCAGACGCCAGAAAGTTTTCATCCGCCTGAAAGCGCAACTGCTTACCGCGATTACGCCGTGCCCGCCGCTCGGGCGCGTGTCCGTGTGCTGGAAAAAGCCGGCTACAGTCCCTACTCGGCACGGCGGATCGGTTTGATGCGAAATACGTTCGTCGAATCCATGGCGCAAGACCTGAGCCGCGATTCAGTCGCTCAGAAGTCGACTGCCCCGTTTCTGCTCAAGGTCGCCCGCGCGATGCAGTCTCGTCTGACATTTCTGATAACCGAACTCGTGGGCGAGAGCCTCGAACGCGCCGTGCTCACATCCCAACCCGAAAGAAAAGTAGAAGTGGCGGAGACACGGCTTCAAGAGATCGATGACCGACGAGAACAGCTCAAACAACTCGTGGCCGACACCGAACAACGTACGGCCGATTTCACAACCGAAGCAGAAATGGTGCAGTATTTCGACGATGTTCTGTCGTTCGGAGAAGAGATTGCCATGAAGCGGCTGCAACTAACGGTTCAGCGCGGAGTTCTGCAACCTAGGTGAATTTGTAAAATCCGCGGTTCAAGTTTTCTGCGCTACCGCCTTGAAAAAGGTGTAACAAAACACACCATCCGGTTCCGTTGTCCGGTACAAGTCCCGGATGCCCTGGTCAAAAATCGCTGCGTCGATGATTCCTGCTCGAAGAGCGGCCTCGCGAACGCCTTCGATCATCGCCGTGAACGTGTTCTTCGTAAAGCCTGCAACAAGCTCTGGCCGTGTGGAATCGACGTAGACCATGCGCGGCGAGACTTTAATCGCACTGTAACCGGCCTCCTGCAAGAGCGGAAACAGCTCCCGACCAATCGAAGCGTTGCCGCCCGCGCGCCGCTGCAATTCGACCTGACACTGAATCGCTTGGTGGGCGGCCTGACTGTCGGGATGGAAAAATGTCGAGCCATGATCACCCTCGATAACCGTGATCGTACCGCCGGGCCTTAACAAGTCTTTCAGATCACGCAACGCTCGAATCGGCTCAGCGAGGTGTTCCAGCAAGAAACAAACAAAAACGTGGTCGAAAGATTCCGATTTGAAAGCCAGGTGGAAAACGTCTCCCTGCTGGAACTGAACGTTGCTCAAGCCCAACGCTTCGACCTTCCGCTTCGCCTCCGCAATCGAAGCAGCGGATAGATCAACAGAGGTGATCAGAGCCTCCGGACTGTTTCGAGCAAGGGTAATGGTCTGCGCGCCGACTCCGCATCCGGCCTCCAGAACGCGGCTACCTGCGGGATAAAGGGTATCGTGGTGTAGCAACTCGACCAAGGCGGACGCCTGGTCTTGCAGGCGGACGGTTTCCCGTGTGTCATACCCGTGAACGTAGTCGGTTTTCATAGCCGCCTTGGTTCTTCAGAATTCGGTCGTCGGACGCAGTGCGACCGGCCCCAACGGCTTGTTCTCTCGCAGTTTTATGAGAGCATTTCGAGTCGATGTCATCGCCGGGTTGTGTGTCAGATGCTCGTCATCATCCCAGAGGAAACGCCCGCCCACGGCAGGTAAGCAGATGAGAATGGTCACAAGCATGATGAGAACTGCACCCCATCGAAACGTGGTGGAAGTCTCTTTCATTTTGAACTCATTGCCGAAAATAGCTGGCGACCCCAACGGGATTCGAACCCGTGTTACCGCCGTGAAAGGGCGATGTCCTGGACCGGGCTAGACGATGGGGTCGCCAAAACTTGTCCCGGATAATTTCGGGAAATGCGCGGCGAATATAACGGATTGAGCAGGAATCGCAACGGCAAATTGGTGATCGGAGACTGGTGGCTGGATATCGGTGACGAGCAATCTTCTGAAAGGTGCCTCAGAGACTGGCCGTTGCAAGCCAAGTCACCAATCACTATTCACCGATCACCCGCTTCACACCGCCAGAATTTCCTTTTCCTTATGCGACAAGACCGTATCGATTTCCTTGATGTATTCGTCCGTCTTGGTTTGGATTTCCTTCTCCGCGTGCTTGAGTTCGTCCTCGGTAATCTGGCCGTCTTTCTGGAGTTTCTTGGCCTGATCGTGCGCATGGCGACGTTCGTTGCGGACGGCCACCCGGCCTTCTTCAGCCATCTTCTTGATCACCTTATCCAACTCCTGCCGCCGTTCCTGATCGAGTTCAGGTATGGGAATGCGCAGGATTTTACCATCGACGCGCGGCGTAATGCCCAGTTCGGATTTCAAGATCGCTTTTTCGACGGCCTGAACCAAGCTCACGTCCCAGGGCTGAATCACGATCAATCGCGGTTCGGGGGTGGAAATGCCGGCCAGTTCGCGCAAGCGCATGTGCGCGCCGTACGCTTCCACCTGAATGTTCTCCACGAGCGATGTGGACGCCTTGCCGGTGCGGACCGTGGCGAATTCGCTGTGGACGAACTCGAGTGTCTTCATCATCTTCTCTTCCATCGTGTCGAGGACTTCTTGCAAGGTCATGGCGCCGACTCTATAAAAGGTGGTCGGATAAATTCAACAACGAATTGAGGCGGCGCAGTTTCCCGGTTCGCGGTTCTCAGTTCTCGGTTTACAATCGGCCGACATGAAGATTGAACGTTCTGAAGAGACTGACTCGTGGAAGATTGCACGGGCGGAACTCTATGAGCAAGCTCGGTTGGTCCGCGCCAAAATCGGTGCCTTCATTCGTTATCTCAAACAAGCCCCCAAACCCTGAAATCTGAACCGCGAACCTTTTCAAACTCCGAACCTTGAACCCTCAACCGCGAACTCTCCTCATCGACGCCGACGACACGCTCTGGGAGAACAACGTCTATTTCGAGCGGGTCACAACCGCTTTTCTCGACCAACTGTCGGCGCGGAGCATTCCGAAATCGCGCGCCGAAGAACTTCTTTGGCAAACCGAACAACGCAACGTGAAGATTACCGGCTACGGCAGCAAAGCCTTCTGCGCTTCCCTGCATGAGGTCGCGCGCGAGCTGGGCTGCAGCGATCTGGAACCGTGGATTCAGGAACGCGAGAACTGGATTTTTCATCATCCAATCGAGCTGATGCCCGGGGTGCGCGAAACGTTGCCTCGTCTTTTCGCCAACAATCAAACGATCGTGTTGACCAAAGGCCGTGTCGAGGAACAAACCGCCAAATTGGAACGCTCGGGTCTGGCCGGGTTTTTCCATGCCATTGAAATCGTCTTCGAGAAAAACGAAGAAACCTACCGCGAGATCGTCAAGAAACGTCAACTCAATCTCTCAACCACCTGGATGATCGGCAATTCGCCGCGCTCGGACATCAACCCCGCCAAGGCGGCCGGTCTGCGCACCGTGTTCATCCCCTATCACACCACCTGGCAACACGAGATCGAAGAGATTTCCACCAACGGCCCGGAAACATTGGTGCTCCAAAGGTTCGACGAACTGGCTCAGGATTTCGCCTGAGCGTTCCGTCCTGTTGTTGTAGTGGCCGCCGTCCCCGGCGGCAAAATCTGCCACCGCTCAGACATTGAAGGACGTAAAAATTCACTTCCGCGCATCCCCGCAACTGCGCTCTTGCTTTGGCCCGACTTAACTGCTCTACTCATTCCCAAGGAGAAAGTTGGCGGCACGATCCCACCTGCCGCTACAAGGAGGAGAACGTGAGACGAAGTGCATTGCCACTGTTGTACTTCATGCTCGGGATGATCTGTTTTTCGCCTGCGAATGCCCAGTTCACCTTCGATTATGAAACGAATCTCATCAGTGGCGTCATCAGCAATTGGTCAGGAAACTACGTCGTTGGCAGTAACACTGTCGCGGATCTTCTGCGCATCGAAAATGGCGGGGTGCTCTCGGACGGTTTTGCTTATGTCGGCTATGAATCGAACGCCGTCAGCAACTCAGTGATCCTCAGCGACGACAATTCAATCTGGACCAACCTCTTCACGGTGTACGTTGGCTTCTCAGGTTCGGGCAACAGCTTGGTGGTCAGCAACGGCGGGAAGCTGCTCAGCATGGCCGGTTTCATCGGACAAAACAGCAACGCCTGCAGTAATCGGGTCGTCGTAACCGGACCTGGATCCATTTGGCGAAACGATTACAGCCTTGGCTTGGGCGACAACGGAGGTTCTGGCAACAACTTGGTAATCAGCGATGGTGGCCAGGTGATCACCGAAAGCGGCGGGGACATCGGCGGCTGGTCCGGTCCTGCCAACAGCAATTCGGTTTTGGTGACCGACGTCGGCTCGATCTGGAGCAATGACACATCGAGGAGCCATTCGGGAATGTGGATCGGCGAGGTCGGTTCAGATAATCACTTGGTCGTCAGTAACGGGGGCGCGGTGATCAGCACGGAAGGCGTGATCGGTTGGGATTCCACGACCACCAACAACATGGCGGTAGTGATCGATGAGGGCTCAATCTGGCGGAATGAAGGCGATCTTTTGATCCATGGCGGCGGTAATCGACTCGTCGTTGGCGAGGGTGGAACCGTTATCGCCAGCAATGTATACGTAAGCTTTGGCTTGGCGGACAAACTCAACTCGATAGAAATCTTTGGGGGCAACCTGCTCGCGACCAACGGCACGGTCATAGCCGGGGCTGCAAGCACAGGGGAAATCAACATTTCAAATGGAGTTGTGCTCGCTCAAAAGCTCTATGTCGGGTACACGAATGGTACCGTTGGCACTTTAACAATGAATGGCGGGGTGGTCGCTACAAGCAGAATGACGTTGGGTAATTTTGGCGGATCTACTGGCAGCCTGTTCGCGACCGATGCGAATCTGGTCTGCGATAAATCTGCTTATATTGGAGGAGGAGGCGACGGGATCATGCTGCTTTCCAACTCCCTAGCGTCGTTTGTTGGCGGAATAGCCGTCGGCGGAGGCCGAGGAGCACGTGGGACCTTAACTGCCCTCGACACCACCCTTTATGTATCCGCATTGTCCATTGGTGACGGGGGCGGCACAGGCTCCGTTTGGATCACCGGCGGAGAGTTGACCACAGCCACCGATGCGACAACGTATGTCTCCAACTTTAGTCCCGGTCAGATGACCTGTTCCAATAGCGTGGTCAATCTCGCGACATTGACCGTCTCTGCGAGTTCTTACAATGCGGGCACACTGACGGTGATAGGCGGATCGCTGGTTGCTCGTCAATTCAACGTTGCACACGCTGGGATTGGATCGGTCGGCGCCGTTTGGATCTGCGACGGGGCAAGTGTGACCGCCACGAATGATCCCAGCATTGTCGTTGAGTCCGGCATGGGAACGATGGCCATTTCCAACAGCATTGTCCGTCTGGCCGCCCTGACCTTGGGGAAGTACTTCCTGGTCGACACACAAGGCACGCTGACAGTGGCTGGCGGGACCTTAACGCTGGCGGGCACGTTGACCTTGGGAGAAGAAGGAATTCCGTCAATACCTGTCGGGTCCAAAGGCACCATCTGGCTGACAGAGGGGCAACTGATCGCTACGAATGCGCCTTCCTTCATCGGCGTGAAGGGCTCCGGCCAGGTGAACATTTCCAACGGTGTGTTTCTTGCCGAGAGCATCACCCTCGCGGGAGGCCATAGCAGTCTCACTCTTGCGGAAGGCAAAGTGTCGGCGATGAATGTGACAATTGGCACTCCGGATTGTGACGGGACCGGCACGTTGACCGTGAGCAGCGGTCTCTTCGAGGTCACTAATGCTTCCCATGATGCCGTCCTCGAGGTTCGTAGCGGCACACTTATCCAAAACGACGGAGAACTCATAATCGATAAGCTCGTCATCACCAATGCCTGTGGACATTTCATCCACAGCGGCGGCAGTCTCAGTATCGGCACAGTTGTTCTGGAACCCTCACTCGACGCCGATGGGGACGGCATGCCGAATGGCTGGGAGCAAAGTCATGGGCTGGACCCTCTGACTCCGAATGCAGACGACGATCCGGACGGCGATGGATTGTCGAACATTCAGGAATTCCAACTCGGCACGGATCCGCATGACGCCAGTTCACCGTACCGCATCACAGCGATTACGCCGGAAGGGGCGAATGTTCGCGTGACGTGGACCACCGTTGGCGGCAAAACCAATTTCGTGCAGGCGACCTCGGATCCGGCTTCCAACTGTGCGGATATCAGTGGCCCAATCTTCATTGCCGGCACCACTGTTACCCCGACCAATTACGTCGATACCGGTGCGCTAACCAATTTCGCCTTGCGCTTCTACAGAATTCGAATTGTGCAGTAGACGTAAGAGTCCTGACCTCGAATCGCAGCGGAAGGGCCTCCCCTTGCATCTTCGTTAATTCGCTTGTAGGGCTCGAACGCCCGTGCCATTTAGTGCTTCACGGCGGTTCCTACGCAGGCCTACCGACGAGACGCCGCCCGTCGTATTCTTGCGGCAATCTCTGCCGTTTGTGCCAGAGATTATATATAGCGCTATATATAACTTCGGTGCGCTTACGGATGCGGGATTTGAGGAATCTGCTTCTGCATTTGCTGAAACATTTGCTGCTGAATGCTCGCCGCTGCATTCATGCTTTCTCTGACAACTGCCCAATAGGAAAGGCCCATTAAGAAGCCCATTGCCCCCAGTAGCAATAGCCCGTGCTTGACATGGCCGACGCACATTCCATAGATCGCACATAATGGAGCTGCGGCTGCGAACGGCCCAGCCACGTACAAAATAGCCGCGGCGGCGAAAAAGTCCTGTCGCATAAGGATTAAAAAGATGAGGCCCACTGCAACGGTGCAAAGGGACGAAGCCGGTTTAAGAATGCCTAACAACACTGTCTCTGACTGTAGCCGCAACGTGAGTTGCGGCCAGATTCGTGGGCGAAATGGAACGCCGAGTCCGAAGCTCACGCTTCGGCTACAGGTTTTGTGACTTGACGGTCATAGACCCCCGCTACAGGGAGAACCACGGTTGCCGACGAAGAAACAAGGTTACTCTGCGACGAAATAAGCTCACTCCACGTCCAAACAGAGTTACTCCAGGTGAAAACGAGGTTTCTCTACTTCAGAACAAGGGCTTCCAACGAAAAAATAAGGTTACTCCGAGAGAAAACAGCGGTACTCCCGATGAAAATAGCGTCACTCCGGGAGGATTTTAGGTCGCTCTGGCCCGTGATAACGTCCCTCCCACGGCGGGCAAGCTTGGCAGTCGTTCGCTAGAACTGTAGTCGCAGGGTTGTCGTGAGGAGGCCCTCACGGCGTCTCGTCAGTTGCTCGGCTTAGCCTGCGCGGGGAGGGCGCGCCCGTAAAGGGTGCGGCTACATGAGAAACGGTTTTGTTAGGCGCTCTCAATCGTAGGCGTGGCCGCTCTGCAATCTGCGTGTTCTGGATTACATGAAGCGAACGCACCGTGTCGCAGATGCTGTTCTATCTGTTATGTTGTAGAAAATGGTGTCTTGAGGGAACATCTCTTACATGAGCGATTGCTGGCACGACAAAATGAGTCCGGGTTCGACAGCGAAAGATCCCGTTTGCGGGATGGACGTTGATCCGAAAGAAGCCGGCGCCTCTTGCGTGCACGAAGATCAAACCTATTACTTTTGTTGCACTCATTGCCTGGAAAAGTTCCGCGCGGAGCCGGCCAAATACCTGGCTCCCCTCCCCAAGCCTCCCCTGCCCCAATCCTCCGCGGCCAAATACATCTGTCCGATGCATCCCGAAGTTACGAGCGACAAGCCGGGTTCGTGTTCGAAATGCGGCATGGCGCTCGAACCGAAAGAGCCGACAGCACCATCCAGCGCTCCGACGAAATATACCTGCCCCATGCATCCCGAGGTCGAAAGCGACAAGCCTGGCGCGTGTCCCAAATGCGGCATGGCTTTGGAACCGGTCTCACCCGCCGCCGTTGAAGAGGAGAATCCCGAACTCCGCGACACGACGCGCCGGTTCTGGATCAGCCTCTTGCTCACGGTGCCCGTGTTCCTGATCGCGATGTCCGATTCGATTCCGAGTCGGCCACTGCAACACTTGGTTGGTCCTCGAGTGCTGACGTGGATCGAATTGATCCTGGCGACCCCGGTTGTGCTTTGGGGTGGCTGGATTTTCTTCCAACGCGGCTGGCAATCCATCCTCAACCGCAGCCTGAATATGTTCACGTTGATCGCCGTCGGCACCGGTGTGGCATGGAGCTATAGCGTGGTGGCAACGTTGTTCCCGGAAATCTTTCCCGCGTCATTCCGCAATCCTTCCGGCCAGGTCGCGGTGTATTTCGAAGCTTCCGCGGTGATTGTCACACTGGTGTTGATCGGCCAGGTGATGGAACTACGGGCGCGCAGCAAGACCTCCAGCGCGATCAAGGCGTTGCTCGGCCTCGCGCCCAAAACCGCACGCGTGGTACGCGACGACGGAACGGAAACAGACGTGCCGCTGCAGGACGTCAGGCCGGGCGAACGGATTCGCGTCCGCCCCGGCGAGAAAGTGCCGGTCGACGGTCAGGTGTTGGAAGGTTCCAGCGCGGTGGACGAGTCCATGATGAGCGGCGAACCGATCCCGGTCGAGAAAAAGGCCGGTGACAATGTTACGGGTGGCACGGTCAACGGCGCCGGGGGTTTCCTGATGGAAGCGCAACGGGTCGGCAGTGACACTTTGTTGGCGCAGATCGTCCGCATGGTCAGCGAAGCCCAACGCAGCCGCGCGCCGATCCAAAAATTGGCGGACATCGTTGCGGGCTGGTTCGTGCCCACGGTGGTTGCCGTGGCGATCATCACCGCCATCGTCTGGAGTCTGATCGGCCCGGAACCGCGGCTGGCGCACGCGCTTGTCAACGCGGTCGCGGTGCTGATCATCGCCTGCCCTTGCGCGCTCGGGCTGGCCACGCCCATGTCCATTATGGTCGGGACTGGCAAGGGGGCGACCGCCGGCGTGCTCATCAAGAATGCCGAAGCGCTCGAAACGATGGAGAAAGTCGATACCCTGATTGTGGACAAGACCGGCACGCTTACCGAAGGCAAACCGAAGCTCGCCTCCATCGTAACCGTTGACAAACGCGACGAGTCCGAGTTGTTGCGGCTGGCAGCCAGCCTGGAACGCGGCAGCGAACATCCCCTCGCAGGCGCCATTGTCGCTGGCGCGGAAGAGCGCAACATAAAATTGGCCAACGCAAGCCATTTCAAATCCGTTACCGGCAAAGGCGTCAGCGGTGAAGTAGACGGCAAGCAAGTGGCCCTCGGCAACGCCAAGCTGCTGGAACAATTCCAGATCGATCCTGGCGTCCTCCGTAACACCGCCGAAGAAATGCGGCGTGAAGGCCGGACGGTAATGTTCGTGGCGGTCGACGGCCAGATCGCCGGCCTCGTCGGCGTAGCCGACCCGGTCAAGGAATCCACATCGGAAGCGATCCGTTTGCTGCACGACGAGCGCGTTCAAATCATCATAGTCACCGGCGACAATTCCGCCACGGCGCAGGCCGTGGCGCGGAAGCTGGGATTGGACCGCGTCGAGGCCGACGTTCTTCCCGAGCGCAAGAACGAGGTGGTCAAACAACTGCAGAGAGAAGGCCGGATCGTGGCGATGGCGGGCGACGGCATCAACGACGCTCCGGCGTTAGCGGCGGCCCACGTGGGCATCGCGATGGGCACGGGTACGGACGTGGCCATGGAGAGCGCCGGCATCACTCTGGTCAAAGGGGATTTGCGCAGCATCGTCAAGGCGCGACGATTGAGCGAGGCCACCATGCGCAACATTCGCCAGAATCTATTCTTCGCTTTCATTTACAACAGCCTCGGCATTCCCATTGCCGCCGGTATTCTTTACCCATTCTTCGGCCTCCTGCTCAGTCCGATGATTGCCGCCGCGGCGATGAGTTTCAGCTCTGTTTCCGTGGTGACCAATGCGCTCCGGCTGCGGCGGGTGAAACTGTGACCCGAGGCGTCTTCCTTCTGCAACTAACGCGTGCTATGATGCCGCGTACCGTATGACCAAAGGCGAAATTGCGGAGATGTTCGAGGAGATTGCCGATCTGCTCGAACTGAAGAACGAGAATCCATTTCGGGTGCGGGCCTACCGAAACGCAGCGCGGGCTCTGGACGCGCTTACCGAGGATTTGCAGAAGCTTATCCAAGAGGAACGGCTGACCGAAATCAAGGGCATTGGCAAGGATCTCGCCCAAAAAATCACGGAGTTCGCCACCACCGGACAGTGCAAGGCTTACGAGGAACTGAAGTCTTCATTGCCGCAAGGATTATTGCAGATCATTCGGATTCCCGGATTCGGCCCGAAACGCGCGAAGATTTTGTACGATACGCTGAAGATCGACACGATCGAAAAACTGGAAGCAGCGTGCAAGGACGGACGCATTGCCAAGCTCACAGGTTTCGGCGAAAAATCGCAGCAGAAAATCCTGGAAGGTATCGCTCTGGTCCGGCAATTCAGCGGACGACACTATTTCCATAAAGCCCGCGCGGTAGCCGATCCGATTCTTGAGGCCCTGCGGGCGCACCACGGCGTGATCCGCTGTAGCATCGCCGGCAGTTTGCGCCGCTGCCGCGAAACGATCGGCGATATCGATTTTCTTGTCAGTGCCAAACCGAAGGATGCGGCGGGCGTCATCGAAGATTTCGTGCAGATGTCCGGTATTCTCAGTGTGAGCGCCAAAGGCGACACAAAAGCCAGCGTTGTGCTCAAAGGTGGCATCCAGGCCGACCTGCGCGTTGTCAGCGACGCCCAATACGCTTTCGCTCTGAACTATTTTACCGGTAGCAAGGAACACAACATCGCCCTACGCGCCCGGGCGTTGAAGTTGAAAAATCTTTCGCTCAACGAATACGGTTTCTCCCCTGCCGGGGAAAAGGAGAAGAGCGCCAAGGAGCTCGGTAGTTCCATCAAATGCAAGACTGAGGAGGATTTGTACCGCGCCCTGGAATTGGATTATGTCGAGCCCGAGATGCGCGAGGAGATGGGGGAGATTGATGCCGCCGAGAAACACGAGTTGCCGAAGCTGATCGAAAAGGAGAACCTGCGCGGCACGTTCCACTGCCACTCAACCTGGAGCGATGGCATCGAGAGTGTCGAAGCGATGGCCAAAGGGGCGAGGGACCTGGGGCTGGAGTATCTCGGCATGGCCGACCACAGCAAATCGGAGCGGCAGGCTCACGGCCTCGACGAGAAGCGCGTCCGGCAGCAAGCCGAGGAAATCAAGAAACTCAACGCGAAGTTCGCCAAGGACGGTTTTCGTATCTTCTTCGGCACCGAATGCGACATTCTGGGTGACGGCACGCTCGATTTCGACGAGAAGACACTCGATCTGTTCGACTATGTGGTGGCCGCTGTGCACCAGGGCTTCAACATGGATGCCGACAAGATGACCAAGCGCATCTGCAAAGCGCTGGCACATCCGAAAGTCACCATGTTGGCGCATCCGACGGGCCGTTTGTTGCTCGAACGCGAAGGCTATGCTGTCAACATGCCCGAAGTGATCGAGGCGGCCGCCAAACACAACAAGATCATTGAGATCAACGCCCACCCGTACCGGCTCGACATGGATTGGCGCTTGTGGAAGCGCGCCAAGGAACTCGGCGTCAAATGTTCCATTAACCCTGACGCGCACAGCATCCCGGACCTGCAATTTCTGGCTGTCGGCGTCGGCATAGCCCGCAAAGGTTGGCTGGAAAAGAAAGACGTCATCAATTGTCTGCCTCTGAAGGAAGTGGAGAAGGCGCTGAGACGGTGAACCGCGGCTGAACCCCCGCCTCAGGGTGCTCGCTTCTTTTGGGCCGCTGCGCACTGCTCGCAGTTGCAGAGGTCTCGCAGATATTGAAATGAATAGATGCCGGAGGCGTGGCCGTCGCCCCATTGCGGCTGGACGCCATAGCCGCCCACGTATTGCCAGCCGCGCAGCTCAAAACTTGCGGGGGTGAATTTCTGCGGCTGCGGTTTGTACTCCACCATCACGTTGGCTTCCCCTTTGCACAGGGCACAGGGGCAGGCGCGGCGAAGCACTTCGAACTCGTAATAACTCTCGTGTCCATCGTCCCAGACAATGGCGACGACACGGTTAATGACTTCGATGCGTTTCGGTTTCTTCATCATTGCAGCCGCGAGTGAGATTCGCGGCTACTTCGCCCTTGTCTTGTGCGGCCAGGGGCACAGCTTGTTCACGGAACAGTTCGGGCAATTCGGTTTCCGCGCCATGCACACGCGCCGGCCGTGAAATTGCATCAGGTGACAAAACCTCGTCCATTCCTTTCGTGGCACGATCTCGACCAGGTCCGCTTCGATTTTATCCGGGGCATCCTGTGTCGTCAGCCCCAGCCGTTGCGACAGCCGCCACACGTGCGTGTCTACGACGATGGCGGGCTGACCGAAGGCGTTGGCCAAAACGGCGTTCGCCGTTTTGCGGCCGACGCCGGCAAGTTTTAGCAGATCGTCAAGGCGATTCGGGACCTTGCCTCCAAAATCCTTTGTCAGTATCGCTGCCGCCTTTTGGATCGAACGCGTCTTTTGCCGGAAGAAACTGATGCGGCTCACTTTGTTTTGCAGCACGGTTTCCTTCTCGTTCGCGTAAGCCGCGGCGGTGCGATACTTCGCGAACAACTCCGGCGTGACCTGATTCACCAGATCATCGCGTGCCTGTGCGGCAAGGATCAAGGCCACGAGGAGTTCGAGGGGGTCGGAGAAGTGCAACGCCAGCTTCGCGTCAGGATGGGTGCGCTTCAGGACCGCGATGATTCTCTTGACCCGTTTGCTTTTTGCTTCGAGAGATTCTTTGGCCATCGCGAGTTATTTCGACTCGATCAGCTTTTGAAACTCGGGATTACTGCGCAGACCGTTGAAGCGCGCGTCCTCAGCAATTTGCTTCTTCAACGGCGGCGCCAATTCGACGGCCTTCGCCAGGAGCGGAACCGCTTCTGTCGCGTTGTTTTGCGCGGTGCGGATCAAGCCCAAAGCGAAGTACGAGCGGGCGTCCTGCGGGAAGCGCTGCATCATCAGGCGCAGCGTGGCAATCGCGTCATCCATCCGATTGATATTTATGTAGGCCTGAGCGGACTGCAAAATCTCATCAGGAGAGAGATTGGTCTGCGTCAAATAGCCCTGCAACAAGGAAGGAATTCGATCACCCTGTCCTGCTCGCACATAGGCTTGGGCCAATTGGTTCAACAAGCCGAAATCGCGAGGATTGCTGGCCCGGGCGGTCTCCAAACGGACCGCATCTTGCCGCGACTGTTTCAGGTTGGCGATTTGCTGAATGGCCGTTTGAATTTTTTCGTTGAGCGGGTCAAGTTTTTGCAGCGCTTGGAGCGTCGCGAGGGCGTCATCGGTTCGGCCAAGTTCCATGTACAGTTGCGCCAGGCGGAAATTGGCTTCCGGACTTTCGGGACAGAGCTGCAGCGCCTGTTTAAAGGCGTACTCGGCTTCGGGTATCATCCGCCGATAGGCGTACACACCGCCAATGGCAGAACGCAGTTTGGAGAATGTTTTTTGCGCATCGCTATCCCGGCGAAACTCGGGTCGGGCCTCAAAATCTGCGCACAATTTGTTCCAGTACGCCGTGTCGCGATCAACAATCTGCTTCCACAGTTGCGGGTTCTGCTGCGGGCTAGGCAACGGATCGCGGTTGATCTTCATGATAATACCAGCGGGAGTGAGATAGGGATACATCCAGTCAATGACGTAGCTTTCTTCGACGTAAAACGAGTGCTTGTCCTTGCTGTGGTCGAAAATCCATTTCGTCAGGATGCCGTTGATCTTCATCACGCCCGCCACACCGCGCACCTGGACCTGGCCGCCTTCGAGCGTGACCTGTTCGTCGGCACTGAGTTGTTCTCCGCGGGCTTTCCGTTCCTGCACTTGATTCACATATTCCTGAAACGCGCGTTGCGTGTCCTGCTCGCTCGGAATCCAGATTGGCTCTTTGGGATACATCGTATCCCGGTGTAAGTGATGCCACCCCCAGCGAAACAGCGCCCGCTGCCACGGCAAACGACGCAAGAGCGTCTGCGGGCTATCCGGATCCGGCCGCGAAAAATCGTAGTGATCGCGGACGTAGGACATATAGGTGCTGTCGGCCAAGGCGTTCTGCGTAATGATATAGACGTCGCGGCGGTCAAAATCCGCGCCCCCCTTGGGGTCGAGATACGGATCGTGATAACGATCTTTTGGAGCCACCCGGCTCTCACAGAAAATCATATACGTGGGCACAAACCGTCCCGGGTCCGTCCCGCCATAAAGCACGGCGTCCCGATCCATATCGGGATAACCGCCGCCGGGTCGGAACATCCGGTATCCAAATTGATAGCCGAAATCGTGATTGCGTTGCTCGCAAAGATAGCGATTGCGATAGAATGAAATCAGCGGGAGTGCCAGCAAAACCACACACGCGGCCCGCATCACCACCCGCGGAAAACGATGCAGCCGCACCAGAACCCAGGCGGCCGCCACGGCCAAACCATAGCCAGCCAGCATCGTGAAAAACCCGTGGGCCGGCGCGAAGAACTTGATGTTGATTTCCTGGTTCTGTTTGTCCAGACCAGGGTTGATGATCATGAGCATTCCATAGCTGGTGGTCAGGAACGCCGCCCAGACAAAGATCAACCAGGCGCGTCCTCGTTGCCTCACGTTCTTCCAGTCGAAGGCGAGAAGACCGACGGTGAGAGCCGCTAACAGAAAGAACGGAATCCCCAGAAGAAAATCCCCGTCGAACCCAGCCGGCGGACTGAACTGATGCAGCAAGGCCCGTAAAAACAACCCGATTTGGATGAAGAAGTCCTTGCTAAGGGGACTGGCGATGTTGAGCTTTTCGTATTGGCCGCGGGTAATGTGATGCAGAAATCCCTGCTTCGTGTAAGCGTATCCCCAATTCATCGGCGGATTCGTCGAGGAAGCGATGGGCATGTAGACGTAAAAGCTGCAACCGAGTAAAAACATCGCCGAACAAATCAAAGCCGTCTTCCGATTCAGCCAATGTTCGCTCCCAAACCAAATCAGCAAGAGAATCCCCACGCATAAGGGCAGCAGAATCAGCACCGACGCGCTGATCATCGGCCCGAACAGGATGAATAAATTCACCTTTTGCGACATCACCGAAGCGTTCCCCGAGGTCTGCAGCCACGCAAACAGGTAAGCCCACGCGGCCCAGCCAAACAACAGCGCCACCAACAGTTCCCAGAACGTGGACAGCGCCGGCATGACCAGGGGCGCCTGCCACGGGCGCCGCTCCCAAATGGGAAGCAACCCCACCGCCGCCGCCCCGACCATGAACGGCAGGGCCATTACAAAAACGGTTTGATGGTTTGCGATCCCCAGCGCAAACAACAAGATCGTGGCGTAGAGAAAACTGTGACGCTGCGGTCGCATCATCCAAGCGAAAAAGGTGCACGCCGTGATAATGAACATGAATACGTTCAACACGCGCATCTCCGGTACGCAGGCCCACAACCACACGCCTCGATTGAACCCAAACAACAGCGCGGACGACGCACCTACCGTCAGCGCGATCCAGTGTTTCATTGGGTTTTCCAAAGCGTCGGCCCACTTCACGGATCGTAGCAACATCATGATCGAGCGCGTCATCAAGAGAGTCAGCACGCCCACCACCAGCGCGCCGGTGAGCACCGACATCAAACAGATCCGCCACGCCGGATTCCCGAACGGCAAGAGATGCCGCCACATCCAGCCCAGAAACGCCCACAACGGATACCCCGGCGGATGCGGCACGCCAAAGTTAAATGCTCCGGTCACCAGTTCGCCCGAGTCCTCCAGCGTTACTTCCGGTGACATGAAATAGAAAAACGTGATTGCCGCGATCAGGAAGGTGATCAACGCCGCAATCCAGTCCTCGGGCTTAAAAAAGCCGTGCAGAGATTGCGACGACTCCATCGGCTCCGGCTGCTCCGGTGGCGGAGCAGGCGGGGCCAAAGTGGCAGTAGCGGAAGGGCTTGGTCGGTTCGGTTTGCGTTTCTTCTTTCCCATAACGATTCTCTTCAGTAGCGGTGGCGAAGCTCTAGCGTCGGATCTGGATATTCGTCAGCAACGTGGCTGATCGCGGCACCGGCACGGCATTGATGCCGATCTGTGAAGCCGCCGCGAATCTTGATTCCAGTAGGGCCAGCGACGGCAGCAGCGCGCTGTTGGTTACCAGTATCGTTGGATTTTCCTGTGGGCGCGGACGTGGGGTGCGCGATAACCAATGCGAACTCACGATCAGCGTCACGCACAGCGCGCCTGCCAACGCCACCTGTAGACCGGCGCGATGACCAGACCACCAGAACGTGCGGCGGTGCCCATTCAATTTGCCGTCCATCTCGTTCAAGATATTCCGACGGACCGATGTGGGCAGATGCGCAGGACACATCTCGTTAAGTTGCCGCTCCAAGTCTTTCTCAGAGTTCATGGCGTCCCTGCTTTCGCAAAACGTTTCCGCAACGCGGCCAACGCCAGCCGGTAGCGGGACGCCACCGTGTTTCCGGACTCCCCGGTCACCGTGGCGATCTGTTGAAATGTCAGTTCACCCCAGATTTTCAATGTCACAACTTCCCGTTGCTCCGTCGGCAACGCCAGAAGCGCCGCTTCCAGTTGGGCCTGCTCCTCAGCTTGTTCCAAAGATGATTGGAACAAGGGCGACCGTTCATACAACCTTTCTCCGGCAATGGTCTCCCGCTGGCGGCGGCGAGCCAGTTGCCGTTGGCGATCCAGCACGACGTAGCGGACCGCAGCGTAACAAAGCGCCGGCAAATCGGGCTCGGTAACGCCGTTGCGGGCATGCTTGCGCCATGCTCGCAGAAATGCTTCCTGCACCACGTCGGCGGCATCGGCGTCGTTGCCGCATAACTGCCGCGCGTAAAGGAACAAACCGTCCCCGCATCGATACAGCACTCGATGCCACATGGTCTCGGTTGTCGCGTCACCAGTCACGCTGCTGACGTTTTGCCAAGTATGAATCGTCGCTGACCACGTCATTTGTCACCAAAATCACAGTTCATCACGCGAGGGTCGGCTTTCAATGCCGGAAGTGCCGGATTCCCGTAAAAACCATCGCCACGTTCCGCTCGTCGGCGGCCGCGATTACTTCGCTATCGCGCACGCTGCCCCCGGGCTGAATCGCCGCCGTCGCGCCTGCTTCCACACAGGCAATCAGCCCATCTGGAAAAGGGAAAAATGCGTCGCCGGCCACGACGCTTCCTTGGAGGCTGAGCCCGGCTTCCCGGGCTTTCCATACGGCAAACTTCGAAGAATCCACTCGACTCATTTGACCCGCACCAACGCCCAGCGTTCGACTTCCGTCGCGGTCGGATCTTACGAAAACGATGGCATTGGATTTTACATGCTTGACCACGCGCCAGGCAAACAACATGGCGTGCCGTTCCTCATGGGTCGGAGACCGTTTGGTAACGGTTTTCATATCGGATGCTGAAACCAAACGGGTATCTCGTTCTTGTGCGAGAAGTCCACCGGGAATGGTACGAAAGGCAAGCGGAGAGGACGGGAGGGACAGTTGGCGAATCAGCCGCAGGTTCTTCTTCTTCTTCTGCAAGACGGCCAGAGCACCGGATTCAAAAACGGGCGCGATAATCACTTCACTGAAAATTCCCGCAACGGCTTGGGCAACTCCGGAGTCCAACGGACGGTTCACGGCAATGATCCCACCGAACGGCGCCTGCTTGTCCGTGGCGTAGGCCAGGTTCCAAGCTTCCAGCAGCCTCTTCGCGCTGCCAACGCCGCAAGGATTCATGTGCTTGATGATCGCCACCGTTGGCTCTTCGAATTCGGCAACCAATTCTGCCGCCGCGGTAAGATCGAGGATATTGTTGTAACTAAGTTCCTTGCCGTGCAGTTGATGGAAGTGCTTGAAGAAATCTCCGTACAACGCGGCTTGCTGATGCGGGTTCTCGCCGTACCGCAAGTCCTGCGCCTTTTTCAACGCGACATGCAACTCCTCCGGTAATGCAGCGGCTTGGCTCGTTGGGGCTTCGCCCTTTGCCTTCAGCCGCTCGGCATGGAAATACTGCACAATGGCGTTATCGTAGCGCGACGTCGTTTCGAACGCTTTCACAGCCAGTTTCCAGCGGAACATCTCGCACGTATTGCCGCCATGTTCGTGGATGTCGCTGAGCACGGCATCGTAATCACCGGGATCCACCACCACCGTTACACTGGCGTGGTTCTTGGCCGCACTCCGCAACAGGCTTGGCCCGCCGATATCGATATTTTCAATCGCCTCCGGCAAAGCCACGCCCGGCTTGGCCACCGTCTTCTCGAAAGGATAGAGGTTCACGACCACCAGATCGATGGGCTGGATACCGTGCTTGGCGGCTTGTGCTTCATGCTCGGCATTGCCGCGAACGAACAGCAATCCGCCGTGCACTTTGGGGTGCAATGTCTTGACGCGTCCGTCCAACATTTCTGGGAAGCCCGTAAACTCGCTGATCTCAACAACCGGAATGTCGGCCTCTTTCAGTGCGCGTGCCGTTCCGCCTGTGGAAACGATCTCGACGCCAAACGTTAGCAGTCCCCTCGCGAAATCTACCAACCCCGTCTTGTCAGAAACGCTGATCAGTGCCCGTTGGATTTTGGCCATGTCCCGTCGAAGGTAGCGGATGCCGCGGCGGGCTTCAATCGAATTTCAACTCCGGTGATTCGGCGCGAACCAGCTTCCATGTCGAGTCAACTTTCCTAAAATGGAGGCGGAAACGGTCGGCCCGAATCTCGTTCGGGGTAACGCTGCCTTTCGCCTTGGCTAAGACCTTGGCGATAAAGATCGCCTGCGCTGTCTGGTGATCGGGATCGACCGTCACCTTCAGATCGCTGATATGAATGAACAGCGCATCGTATTGCGAGCGGAAAGAACGCACCGCACCGAGCAACGTGGACTTATCCAGCCCCCAATCATCACTGTAATCGGCGGCGAGTGCATCTGAGAGCCGCAAGACATCGCCTTTCTCCACGGCGCGAACCATGCCCGCAAGCTGGTTCTTGACGCGCTGCTCGTCGGTGACAAATATCCGCTGCCAAATCCGCCACGCGGCGAACACCACGATAGCCACGAGCACAAGGCGCCAAAACCATTTCATCTTTTCCACCTCCAATGCCAGAGCAGGCGGGCCTGCACCAGTCGTGTCGCCACCAAGCCAAGCACATAATCTTCGCGTTCAAAGTCGCGATTATCGCCGATGACAAACACTTTCCCAAGCGGAACCGGCGTCGGGTCCATCTGCCAATCTGGGTTGACAGTCGTGTACGGCTCCTTCAAGGGTACGCCGTTGATGCAAACGACTCCGTCATCAATCGCGAGGCTTTCTCCCGGCAAAGCGATGACCCGTTTCACAAAATACAAGGGCGGATCGTCAGCGGTGCGAAAGACCACAATATCTCCCCGACGCGGCTGGTAATGATAGACGCGCCGCATCAGGCACAAGTCCCACGACCGCAAAGTTGGCGTCATGCTGTCCCCCACGACGACGAACGGCGTCACGACGAATCGCGCAAACAGAAGAATCCCCGCGCCGAAGGCGATGAGCCAAACTAATCGCTTTGCGAGGCGCTTCATGGCCGGACTGCGACTAACATGACCGACTGCTCAGTCAATGGCAACCACCGGTTTGCCTTTGCGTATCTCGCCAATCAGGTAGGCTGGGATGCCGGTTTTGGTGGCAATCTCTTGGACCGCAGCCGCTGACTGCGCCTCCACGATCAACACCATGCCAATCCCCATGTTGAAGATGCGATACATCTCTGCCTCCGTTATACCGCCGCCCTCCTGCAACAATTTGAAAATCGGCAACACCTTCCACGAACCGCGATGGATGGCCGCGCCACAGTTCTTTGGTAACACTCGCGGAATGTTGTCGCGGAATCCGCCACCGGTGATATGCGCAATGCCATGGATCGGAGACTGGAGACTGGTAACTTGTGACGGGGATTTTTTTGACCCGGTCACCAATCTCCGATCACCGTTCAACAACTTTTGGATCACCGGCCAGTAATTGCGATGCACCTTGAGCAGTTCCTCGCCAAACGTGCAGCCCAAAGCGCTGTGGTATTCCTCCAGCCGTACACGCATCTTGGTGAAGAGAATCTGACGGGCCAACGAGTAGCCGTTGGTATGCAAGCCCGTGCTCCCTAGACCAATCACAGCATCGCCGGGACGAATCTTGGATCCATCGATGATGCGGTCGCGTTCAACGACACCGACAACGGTGCCGACCAAATCATAATCGCGCGCCGCATACAAACCCGGCATTTGCGCCGTCTCGCCACCGATCAAAGCGCAACCCGCGGCGGCGCACGCTCTGGCCAGCCCCTCGATGATCTGGTCGAACACGCGCCGGATCAATTTGCCCATCCCGACATAATCGAGAAAAAACAAAGGTTCCGCGCCCAGTACGGCAATATCATTTACGCAATGATTGACAAGGTCCTGTCCGACGGTGTCATGACGATTCATCATCACCGCGATCTTCAACTTCGTGCCGACGCCGTCCATGCTGCTCACAAATACCGGCCGTTTGTACTTCCTTTTGTCGAATGCAAACAGCCCTCCAAACCCGCCAATCGCACCGAGCACTTCGGGTCGGCCGGCCTTACGGATCTTACTTTTGAGCCCGGCCTTGAGCGCATCGGCCAGAGGGATGTTGACGCCGGCACCGGTATAGGCGCTGGGGGCTTTGCGCTGTGGGCTTTGAGAACTGCCTCCGGAATTCACGGAGCGCAGTGTGTGCGAATGAAGCAAGAATTGCAAGGCGCGGGGAGTGTCTTGATTCGATGATTTCAAGCCCCGGAGAAGAATCGCGGGAGCAATAGCGCCCCTCGATTGCCCCTCACCAGAAAGCCGTACGCAGCCAGAAGTCTAAAGCCGTTAGGGAGATGGGGGGTTACAGAAATTTCTGTTGTGCGTCGTCACGGACCAATTCTGAAACTGGGCGGCGGGAGCGGGTGCGGTGTTGTTCCATGACGAATTTGTCGTGCTCGGACTCGAATGGCGACGGATAGTTGCCGGTATAACAGGCGGCGCAAAATTCACTTGCCGGCAGACCTGTGGCCGCGATCATGCTTTCCAGCGACAAGTAGCCCAGTGAATCGGCGCCGAGGAAATCGCGGATTTGTTCCTCCGCGTTATTCGCCGCCATCAGTTCTTTGCGCGTCGGAAAATCAATGCCATAGGCGCAGGGCCATTTGTGCGGCGGACAACTCACACGCATGTGGACTTCCTTCGCGCCGGCCTCGCGCAGGGTCGTAAGACGCGCCCGCGCCGTCGTGCCGCGCACGATCGAATCGTCGACCACCACGACGCGTTTGCCGGCTACCATTTCCTTGATGAGATTGAGCTTTACGCGTACGCCAAAATCACGAATGAGTTGGCTCGGCTGCAGAAACGTGCGGCCCACGTAGTGATTCCGAACAAAGGCATTGCCAAACGGGATGCCGGATTCCTCAGCAAACCCCATCGCCGCCCAATTCCCGCTGTCGGGCACGGGAATGACCAGGTCGGCCTTGACGGAGTGCTCGCGGGCAAGTTGGCGGCCGAGATTGATGCGGACCGCGGCGACGTTCTTGTTGTAGAAATCGCTATCGGGCCGGGCGAAATAGATGAATTCGAAAATGCAGAACGCGTGCGATTGCTGGGTGCCGGCCCATGGATTGACCGAACGAACGCCGTTTGGATCGATCACGACGATCTCCCCGGGCGCAACGTCGCGGACGTATTCGGCCTGAATCAAATCGAGCGCGCAGGTTTCGCTGGCAAGAACGTAGGCATAGGATTGGTGCTTGGTGATCGGTGATTGGTGGTCGGTGACCGGGAGCCTGCCCAGCACCAGCGGACGGAAGCCGAACGGATCGCGCACTCCGATGAGTTCATCCTCTCCCATGATGACGAGCGAGTACGCGCCCTGGATTTTGCGCATCACGGCCTCCAAAGAGTGCACGCGATCTTCTTCGTCCGGACGGGCCAGCAAATGGAGAATGATTTCACTGTCGACCGTCGTCTGGAAAATCGAGCCCCGGTCTTCCAGTTCGGATCGCAGCCGCGCGGCATTGGTGAGATTGCCGTTGTGACCGATGGCGATTTGTCCGCGGGCGCAATCCACGACCAACGGCTGGGCATTCTTGAGATTGGTGCTGCCCGTCGTGGAATAACGCACGTGGCCGATGGCAAGGCGGCCGGGCAACGAGCGCAGAATGTTCTTATCAAACACTTGCCCGACCAATCCCATACCCTTGTAAGTGCGCAGATCGACGCCATCGGACGCCGTGATCCCCGCGCTTTCCTGACCGCGATGCTGCAGCGCGTACAACCCGTAATAAGTCAGCTCCGCCGCATTCGGGTGTCCGTAAATCCCAAACAAGCCACAGTAATGCCGTGGCCGCGTGTTTTCTTCCGGATTCATTCTCGGTCAACTCGCTTGCGACCCAGACCAACTGTCGAACGTACCATCCTCCACGGAAACTGATTAGCTCAACGCCAACCGAATAGCAAGAGACAACGCGGTCGAGGCCGCAAAAACAAGGGAATAAATCCGCTTTCGATTGAGAGCGCGCGCCAGCGGGGGAGATCAGGCGGAAACAGAGATTTCCGCTGAGGAGCTGCCTCCCAATACGTCTTCAATGGTTTCCAGCAATTCACCGTTGCTGAATGGCTTGGCGATGAACCGATTCACGCCTTTTTGAAAGCTGGGGGGAAGTTCGTTGACCTTAAAACCCGACACGGCGATCACTTTCACGCCCGGATTGAGTTGGCGCAGGTACTGGAGCGTTTCAGCGCCGTTGAACCCCGGCATGTTGAAATCGAGCAACACTGTCCGCACGCCGCGGGGTGCATACCGAATCATGTCTAGCCCCTTGGGTCCCGTGTTGGAAGTCAGTACGTTGTAGCCCGCGCCGCGCAGCAAAATTCGCATGGTCTCCAGGAACTTTGGATCGTCGTCGATCACCAAAATCGTGGACTTCGGTTCTGCGCCATTCCCTGCTCCATTGCTCCCGTTTCCTTTGGAATTCGGTTTCTGGCCGAAAAGCGCTAAGGCGGCGGCTACAAGATCCATATCCTTGCTCCTTGAAATGGTCTGCAGTTGTTGATGTCCCAAGGCATTGGCTGCGTGATGGCGCAGGGTTTGTGCCAAAGGAGCAAAAACGAGGCGGTGCGATGCAACTTCGGATTCAGACTGAGCGTTATAGACTGCTAATCAATAACTTACGACAGAATGCAGGAGGTTCAGGAGGCGCAATGCTATCAATTCATCAAACGGCTAATTGCGTTCCACCAAATATCTCGCAGAACTTCGACTGCCCACAATAGTTCACCTTGCCGCGCCTTGATTCTCAAGCCTTCACCGCCGACCGTACCGAGACGGCTAACAGGCACTGAGGCCGAGGTCTGCACGATTCGCTCCACGTCCTCGGGCGAGCAGCTAATGATGATTCGCGATTGTGTCTCGCCAAATAGCAGAGCATCGAGACGACCGGCAACTTTCGTCAGGTCGATCGCCGCTCCGATCATGGCGTCGCCATTGCTCATGCAACATTCTGCCAATGCCGTTGCCAGTCCGCCTTCGCTGCAATCATGCGCGCTTCGCGCCCAGCCGTTACGGATAATGGTCAGCATGAAATCGTGAAGTTCTTTCGCTTTCTTCAGATCCAGCTCCGGTGGCACACCTTTCTTGAGTCCGTGAAGCCGTTTCAAATACTCAGTACCGCCGAGTTCGTCGCCAATGCCGCCAAGCAACAGCACCACGTCGCCGGCGTTCTTGAACCATTGTGCCGTAATGTGACGGGCATCGTCGATCAGCCCCAGCATCCCAATGACCGGCGTCGGATCGATTCCGGTGCCTCCTTGTCGGGACTCATTGTAGAAACTGACGTTGCCGCCGGTGACCGGCGTTCCAAAAACTCGACAGGCTTCGCTGATGCCCTCGACACAGCGGCGAAACTGCCAGAAAATTTCCGGCTTCATCGGATTGCCGAAATTCAGGCAATCCGTGATCGCCAGCGGCCGTGCGCCACTGCACACGAGGTTACGCGCCCCTTCCGCCACGGCGATCTTGCCGCCCTCGAACGGATCCAGATAACAGTAGGTCGCATTACAATCCGTGGTGAACGCAATGTACTTGGGGGATGGTGATTGCTGATTGGAGATCGGTGAACCGAAATCCGGCCGATTCAGGTTGATCCGAATCACGGCGGCATCGCTGCCCGGGGCGACTACGGTTCCGTCCTGCACCATATGGTCGTATTGACGGTATACCCAGTTCTTCGACGCAATGGTCGGTGAACTCAGAAGTGCCAGAAGCGCTTTTTCGTAATCCTCCGGTTCCGGGAGAGTTCGGATTTCGAACTTCGAGCTTCGAATTTCCCACTCCGGCCGGGCCGCTTCACGGTGGTAAACAGGCGCATCGTCCGCAAGCTGTTTGGCTGGAATCTCAGCGGCCACTTTGTCCCCCACCTTGATGCGCATCATTCCGTCGCCGGTCACCCGGCCAATCGTCACGCCATGCAGGTCCCATTTGTTGAAGATATCTTCGACCTCCTTCTCGCGTCCCTTCTGCGCAATCAGCAACATCCGCTCCTGCGACTCGCTCAGCATGATCTCGTATGGAGTCATGCCGGATTCGCGTTTCGGGACCAGATTCAAATCGATCTCGTTCCCGGTGCCGCCACGGCTGGCAGTTTCACAGGTCGAACAGGTCAAACCCGCTGCGCCCATGTCCTGAATGCCGACCACCAATCCATCCTTGCGCATCACTTCGAGGCAGGCTTCGAGCAGCAGTTTTTCCATGAAGGGATCGCCCACCTGCACCGCCGGCCGATCCTCCTGCGATTCCTCGGTCAACTCCCGCGAGGCGAACGCCGCGCCCGCCAATCCGTCCCGTCCCGTCGCGCTGCCGACGTAAATGACCGGATTGCCCACGCCCGCCGCCTTGCCGCGCTTGATCTGCTCGTGGCGCAGCACGCCGAGGCACAAAGCATTGACCAGCGGATTGCCGTTGTAACATTCGTCGAAATACACCTCGCCACCGACCGTTGGAATCCCGATGCAATTGCCGTAATGCGCGATGCCGGCCACCACGCCGGCGAACAGGCGGCGGTTGGCCGCGTAATCGGTGATTGGCGGTCGGTGATCGGTGCGATTCAGGTCACGAGTCACCGGTCTCGAATCACCCGGCCCGATCGGCCCGAACCGCAGCGAATTCATGCTGAGAATCGGCCGGGCCCCCATCGTGAAAATGTCGCGGATGATCCCGCCGACGCCGGTCGCCGCGCCCTGGAACGGCTCGACCGCGCTCGGATGATTGTGCGACTCGATCTTGAACGCGATGGCCCAGCCGTCGCCGATATCGACGATACCGGCATTTTCTTCGCCGGCTTTTACGAGAATGAACGGCGCTTCGCGCGGAAACTTCTTCAGCTCTGGCCGGGAGTTCTTGTAGCTGCAATGCTCGCTCCACATCACCGAGAAGATGCCGAGTTCGGTAATGTTCGGTTCGCGACCGAGAATCTTCTTGATCCGCTCGTACTCCTCCACAGTGATGCCGTGTTTCGCGATGACCTGCGGGGTGATGGCGACGTCAGCTTGCATGAGCGGCTCCGGCTTTGCGCGCCACGGCAACAAGTCGGCGAGCGTCCGCCCCGTACGCTTGACCGTCCAGATCCCCGTACAACTTGACGTCAACAAAGCCGGCTCGCCGGAGCAGGTTCTTGAGTTCCTGGCCGGAATACATGGTGTGGTGGAAACGGAATGTCCGTGCCCGGTTGCCACGGATGAGGATCCACTCGTTGCGGATGCGCGACCATTCATCGAAGATCTCGTGTTGCTGCACAAACAATGAGCTGTTTGGCAAACGTTGAGACGTAGTGCCCTGAAAATCCTTGGCCAATCGTTCCTTGCCGAAGACATCGACGACGAGAACTCCCCGCGATTTAAGGCTGCGAAAAACGTTCTCCAATACCCTGAAGTCCTCAGCCTTATTGTCGAAGTACCCGAACGAAGTCCAGAGGCACAGCGCGAGGTCAAACGTACCCGGCCGGACGAAGTCGCGCATGTCAGAGAGAACGAATTCGACCTTCACCCGCGCTTTGCGTGCGAAGCGTTTGGCCTTGTTCAGGAGAAACGCCGTACGGTCGACGCCAGTCACATTAAATCCTCTCCGCGCCAATTCGATGGAGTGCCGGCCGGGTCCACAGCAAAGGTCGAGCACCGCGCCCTGTCGTCGCCGAGCCAGGCGCAGGATTTTTCCAACTTCCGCTGCGGCTCTGGCAAATCTCGCCTCGTCAAACAGGACAGGATACAGCTCTCGCCAGAATCCTTCGTTCTCGAACCATTCGCGCATGGCGAGACGCTACCAAATTTATCATCCCCGGCGAAGACGAGAATCGGAGCGTGTCAGCCCCACCTGCATGCAACAGTTCATGGAGGGAACGACTTCCTCAAAAACGCCGCAAATGGCTTTGACCAGTTCGAGGCCGGTGCAGTTGCGGACTTCTTTCTCCGGCATCGGATAGTAAAGCTGGAAACCCGCCCATTCGCGCTTCGAGTAATCTTTTATCCCATCGCCGATCTGGCGAGCGGAATTGAAGTTGGACTTCGTCAACACGGCGTTCGACTCGAAATCGCCGACTTCGACCACGAACCCTTCGCGCTTGATCAAACGATGCAGTTCCCTGTCCAACTCAGAGCCCACAGCGCATTGCTCAATCAGCCTGTGCCAGTCCCAGTCGTCTTTCAGTAGGCAGCCAGGGTACGGCTCCGGCCCGACAGCGTAACCGCGTTCCACCTGCAAGCCGCTCTTGAAAACGCGTTCCTCTCGCTCGGCAGAGATGAACAACTTGGCGCAGCCGAAATTTATGTCGTGCGAGATCGGCTTGGCCTCGCGGTTGGCGCGCGGCAGCCAACAAATCCACTGCCAATACACGCCGCGACCCCAGCGGTCCGTCACGAAGGCCGTGCGATAGGTTTGTTCAAGGTGGAACTTTAGAATCTGCGTAATCCGCTCGTGGGGTTCGAGGTTGCCAACGCGAATCCCGTTTTCAAAATCAATCCACTCGGGTCGAAAAGCTTCGCCTGTTGGCAATTCGGCAGCGCCGTCCTCCGCCTTCGCCAGCGGCAGCCAGTCCTTGGTCGAAGGCCGTCGTTTCATTGGAAAACGGATTCAAGATAACTGCTGAGATGCTTCGACAAGCCCAGCATGACAGCGATGACGAACGCAAAATATGTGGCGCATCATCTCGCGTGCACCGAGACCTTCTGAACGCCGATGTTGCCTTCATCATCGGTTGCGCGGACAGCAACGAAGTGCGGACCGGCGGCCAATGGACCGACTTTGATTTCAAACGCTTCCTCGCGGTCGTCGAACACACCATCCTTCGGCGCGAAGAATTTCCATTCGCCGCCATCGATGGAGTATTCGAGGGAACGGATCAGGCTGAGATTGTCACGAGCGACGCCCTTCAGAACGCCCGTGGCCGCATCACACGAAAGCTGCAGCACTTGCGGACGTGTATTGTCCACCTTCACAGGGTCACTGATCTTCTCGTCCGTAAGGGCGTCTCCCGGAGGATTGGATTCTTCGTCGCTGGCCACGACCTTGATGCGATACCAGCCGTCGGGAATCGATTCCGTGTTCCACGAATACTCGGTCTTCTTGAGCGGCTTCTCCAGAAAGGCCGGGATCCAGGATTCGTCGCCGTCGGCCTGATAGTAAATCCGGTACACGAGCGTGTCGCCGTCCTTATCGCTCGCGGTCCAACGGATCTGCTTGATTGGCGAGGCGGGCTTGGCCGTCGCTTCTTCGGGTTTCGCCGCGGGGGTGACGCCTTCAATGGCCGCGGTCACTGCGAGCTCGACATCCGCATCAGATTTTCCTTCCGCGCTCACATCGGTCTTCGACTTGACCGTTGGGGACTCTTTCTGTCTCTCACCGACCTCGACCGACTGGATTTCCGGCTTCTGGTTTTGCATCCGGTAGAAAACGCTCAGCGACTGCAGGACGGGCTCGGGACTACCGGCAAGCTGCGTTCGC
>Ga0335081_10001053_pt1 | contig 44362 bp, 48 predicted proteins | sample Lox_Sample_35_FD_206713 | JGI IMG/M metagenome (GOLD analysis project Ga0335081, IMG submission 206713) | Soil microbial communities from Loxahatchee National Wildlife Refuge, Florida, United States - Lox_Sample_3.5 | ecosystem: Environmental > Terrestrial > Soil > Wetlands | place: USA... | reverse complement strand
CGTCCGAGCTGCTGGGTCCCCCGGCCGACGCCGAACCCGCCGACCGTGACGACTCGCTGGCCCTGCTGTTCGGCTGCTGCCATCCGGACCTGTCTTCGCCCAGCCAGATCGCGCTCACGCTGCGCGCGGTCGGCGGGCTGTCCACGGCGCAGATCGCCGCGGCGTTCGGGGTCCCGGAGGCGACGATGGCGCAGCGGATCAGCCGGGCCAAGCAGACCATCGCCGGCACCGGCTTCGACTTCAGCCTGCCCTCCGGGGCGGAGCGGACCGAACGGCTGCACGCCGTGCTGCACGTCCTCTACCTCGTCTTCAACGAGGGTTACACGGCCAGCGAGGGTGACACGCTGACCGTGCCCGCGCTGTCGCAGGAGGCCATCCGGCTCACCCGCTGGCTGCATCGGCTGCTGCCGGACGACGGCGAGGTAGCGGGCCTCCTGGCGCTGATGCTGCTGACCGACGCGCGGCGCCCGGCCCGGACCCGGTCCGACGGGTCCCTGGTACCGCTGGCCGAGCAGGACCGGCGGCAGTGGGATCAGGCGAAGATCGCCGAGGGCGTGGCGCTCGTCACCGGGGCGCTGCCGCGCGGTGAGGTCGGTCCTTACCAGCTGCAGGCGGCCATCGCCGCCGTCCACGACGAGGCCACGACGATGGCCGACACCGACTGGCCGCAGATCCTCGGGCTCTACGACCTGCTCGAGCTCGCCGCGCCGAACCCGTTCACGGCCCTCAACCGCGCAGTGGCCGTGGCCATGGTGCGCGGACCCGCGGCCGGGCTCGTGGCCATCACGGCGCTCGAGGCGGACAAGCGGATGGCCCGGCACCACCGCCTGATCGCGGCCCGGGCACACCTACGCGAGCTGGCCGGCGACACCGCCGCGGCCGCCGCCGACTACCTCGACGCGGCTCGCCGCGCGACCAGCCTGCCCGAGCGTCGCTACCTGGCCCTTCAGGCGTCGCGGCTGGCCGGGTGAAGGGGTGAAGGGGTGAAGGGGCCGGGCTAACGCTTCTTGGCGCGCTTGGCGGCGGTCTTCTCCGTGCTGGCGTTCCCGGTGGTGAGCAATCCGTCGGGTGCCTCCAGGTGGGCGCGGACGAACCAGTGGAATTCCTCCAGCTGGCGGGCCTGGCCAATGAGCATGTCCTGGGTGACCAGCACCGGGCGGTTCTAACCATCTGGGACGCGAAGCTATACCGTGAACTGAGATCGAGACCGGGAGCGGGCAGCTGATGGGCATCCTCACCGACGGCATGAAGCGGCTGATCGACGAGCAGAAGCTCGCGTTCCACGCCACCGTCTGCCCCGACGGATCGCCGAACCTCTCGCCCAAGGGGTCGACCCGCGTGTGGGATGACGACCACCTGTTCTTCGCCGACATCTGCTCGCCGCAGACGACCGCGAACATCCGGGCCGGGTCGCTCGTCGAGGTCAACGTGGTCGACCCGTTCGTGCGCAAGGGCTACCGGTTCAAGGGCCGGGCGGAGATCCACGAGCGCGGGTCGGCCGCGTTCTCCGAGGGCGTCGAGCGGATGCGGGCGGACGGCTCGAAATTGACCGAACGGGTCGAGGCGATCGTCATTATCGAAGTGCGATACGCCGCACCGCTGGTATCACCCGCCTATGACGACGGGGCCACGACGGAAGCGGAGATGCTCGAAACCCAGCGTGCGCGGTTCTCGCGACTCCACGCCCGCGGGTAGGCCGGATGGAACTGCTGCGGACCCCGCGCCTGCTGCTCCGGCACTGGGAGGAATCAGATCTCCCCGCGTTCTACGACCTCTACTCGCGGGACGACGTCATGCGCTGGCTGGGCTCGCACCCGCGCCGTACCCTGGCGACCCTGGACGAGGCGCGCGAGCGGCTGGACCGATGGCACGCCCGGGAACGAGACCTCGACCCGCCGCTCGGCCTGTGGGCCATCGTCCCGCTGGTATCCGGCACGCCGTCACCACCGCCAGTCGGCACCGTCCCGCTCTTGCCCCTGTCCGACGCCGGCGGCCCTACCGGCCTGACCGAGGTCGGCTGGCACCTGCACCCGCAGCACCAGGGGCAGGGACTTGCCACCGAAGCAGCGGTCAGGTCTCTAGCTGCCGGCGTAGTAGACAGAATTCATTGCCTTCCGGATCGGCGAGGACGTGCCATCCTTCGTCGCCGCGCTGACCGACGTCCGCGGGCCGGGCTCCGGCCGCCAGCAGCCGGGCAAGCTCGGCGTCTTGGTCGCAGCCAACCGGGCTGACGTCGAAGTGCAGCCGGAGCAGGCCGGGCGTGGGGTCCGGGTGAGCCGAGAGCACGATCGTGGGCTGCAGGCCGCCGAAACCGGTACTGGCCGGTCCGATCTCGATGCTGTCGGCGTCCCGGGCAAGTTCGGCGTAGCCGAGGACCTCGCACCAGAAGGCCGCTAGCCGCGACGGATCGCGGCAGTTGATGACCAGTTCGCTAATCCTGCACGCCATCTCGTTACCGTACCGGCAGCTCAGGGATTCGTTTCCAGGCTGATCACCTGATCGGCGGCCCGGACACGGAGGTCTTCGAGAAGGTCGGCCTGGCGCCCGGCCCGGGCGATTAGCTCGTCCAGCAGGACGGGTTCGAGCCGCTGGTCGGTATCCGCGAGAACCCGCAGGGTACGCCAGCCCGCGGCCTTGCCCTCCACGCCGAGCCGCAGCAATTCCAGCTCTTCCAGGCGGCTGAGCGGCGACCTGGTGAAGAGGCGGCCGTTGAACTTCAGCCGGCCGGCCTTCTCACCGATCCAGCCGGCGTAGACCTTGTAGGTCCGGACCGGGATGCCGAGCGTGGCCATGATATTCAGTAGCGCGACGCGGTCCTGAGCCACGTCGGCCGCCAAACCGCGGAGGGCGGAATGGTCCTCGCGGTCCTGGGCCGATCCGGCGGCCCGGCGGGCCAGTTCGGTGCCTGCCGTGGCCCCCGCGAGATGATCGTTGAGATAGATGCCGAGCACGTTCGGCTCGGTTCGCCTAGTGCTCATTGCGCTACCTGCTCTCGTCATGATCTCTGCGTTCCGGACGCCGCCGTCTCGCCGGTCTCAGTCATCCTGGCCGTTCCCTTCGTTCTTCACCTTCCCGTGGCCAGAGCCTGTACCGACGGCAGGGCCGTGGTCATGGCCGTTTCCGTTGCCGTGACCGTGACCGGGAGGATCGGCCACCGCGACGGCCGGGCCGACGCCGGGACTCGCAGCGGCTGGCCGCCGCTCGACCACCGATCTGGCCGCGGGCGGCTGGCCGGGACTTGCGGCGGGACCGCGGGCGGGCGGGGCAGTGGCGTCACCGCCTCCGCTGCCGCCGCCATGCGACGAGGCCGAGGCCGGGGCCGGGGCCGGGGCCGGGGCGGCGGAGACCGGACCCGGGGTGGACGCGAATCCGATGACGCTGGCCAGCACGACGACGACGACGATCACCGCGACACAGGCGTAGGCGAGGACCGTTCGGCGCTGGAACAGGCCCGCGGCGGGCGGTTGTTCCGGCCACATCTGGAGCGAGGCTACGTCGACGCCATCGCGCAGCAGGCCCGCCCACACCGCGACCTCGGCGGCGCCGCTGAGACGGCGGGCGGGGTCCTTCGCGGCCAGCCGCATCACCAGAGCGGCCACGCCGACGGCGACCGACGGAGGTAGCGGCGGCAGCGGGCGATCCCGGTGGGCCAGCGCCACCTCCAGGGGCGTACCCCGGAACGGCGGAGTACCGGCCAGGCACTCGTAAGCCAGCATGCCCAGGGAGTACAGGTCGCTGGCCGGGGTGGCCCGCTCCCCCATCGCCCGTTCGGGTGCCAGGTAACCCGGCGTGCCGATCAGCTCCCCGCTGGCCGTGAGCGGTGCCGAGCCGATCGTGTGCGCGATGCCGAAATCGGTGATCTTTACGGTGCCGCCCGGCGTGATCAGCAGGTTGCCCGGCTTGATGTCACGATGGATCATCCCGGCGGCGTGCGCGGCCTGCAGGCCGACCGCGGCCTGGCCCACGATGTCCATGGTCCGGGTGTCATCCAGCGGGCCGCCGGTCAGCACGGTCTCCAGCGACGGCCCGTCGACCAGCTCCATCACCAGGTACGGCGGCTGCCCGTCGGCTGGCTCGCCGTAGTCGAAGACCTGCGCGATGTTCTCGTGGGACAAGCCCCCGGCGTGCCGCGCCTCGGCGCGGAACCTGGCCAGGGCCTCGCTCCGCTGGGTATAACGCGGGTGCAGCAGCTTGACCGCCACCGGCCTGGTCAGGACGGTATCGGTCGCGCACCACACCTCGCCGTACCCGCCGTTGCCGATCTGATCATCAAGTATGTAACGTCCGCCGAGTACCGTTCCAGCCTGGGCCATCAGCGCCCGTTACCCTGGGCGGCAGACTTTAACCACCGGTGCTGCTGGCATGATCGTGGCATGACGGTCGTGAGGATCAACGCGATTACCGTGCCCGCCGACAGCGGCGACGAGCTCGCCCGCAGGTTCGCGGCACGGGCCGGCGCGGTAGACAACCAGGACGGCTTCGAGGGCTTCGAGCTGCTCAAACCGACCGACGGGCGGACCACCTGGCTGGTGGTGACGCGATGGCGGGACGAGGCGGCCTTCCAGGCGTGGGTGAGCTCTCCGGCGTTCGCCCACGGGCACCGGTCGGCGGCCGAAAGGGCAGGCGGCGAGGCGCCTCACCCGGTCGGCATCGGAAGCGAGCTATGGTCCTACGAGGTGGCCGGCGGATCATCGCGGTAGGCCCGGTCTTCCGGGTCTCCACCCACAGCGGCTGCCTCATCTGCGCCTGACCTGGAACTGTCCCGCACTGAAAATTCCGCCGCCGCGACCCTCGATGATTACTTAAAGAGACACTACAGTTGCTCTAGGGAGTTAGTCATGTGGGGGGGTCATGGCGGCAGGACACGATCAGGGGAGTGCCGTACCGACGCAGCAGGCCATACCAACGCAGGCAGGAGCCGCCGCGGACCAGGGCCGGTCCTGGCCGCGCGAGGAACGGTGGTTCCAGTCCTGGTTCGAGCACATGCCGTGCGGCATGGTCGTGATAAGCATGGCCGCCGACCGCCCGAACCTCTACCTGGCCGCGAACGACAGCTTCTGCCAGCTGACGGGGTACTCGTGGGCCGAACTCGCCGGGCGCGAGTTCCTCGGCGACTTCCACCCGGAGGAGCAGGCTGCTCTCGACACCGCGATCCAGCAGGTCGTTTCCGGTGATTGCCAGAGTGTCTGCGCGAAGTGGCGCCTGATACGCAAGGACGGCGAGACCATATGCGTCCGCGTGACCGCCGCCGCTGTCCAGCCCGCGTCCGGCGAGCGATATCTCACCGCCTTCTTCGAGGACGTCAGCCTGGCCGAGCAGTCCGCGGCCGAGATGTCCCGGCTCCGGCACGAACTGGCCAGGTCACACCGGGCGAAAAGCCTCGGTCACCTGGTAGACGGGATCGCGCACGACTTCAACAACCTGCTGATGGTGATCGAGAGCTACGCAAGCCTGGTCCACGAACAGGTGAGCATCGCCGAGGCGGCCGACAGCGCGACTAGGTGGCGTCCGGTTCGCTCCGACATCGAGCAGATCCAGGATGCGTCCGAGCGTGCGAAAATGCTGATCAGGCATATGCTCGCCTTCGCCCGCCGGGAGCCAGCCCAGGCCGAGGACGTCGATCTCGGGCAGGTGGTGAACGACGCCAGCCTGCTGCTGGGTGGCCTGCTGGGCGAGCACATTCCCGTCACGATCCGGCCCGCCCGGAACGCCTGGCTGGTCAGGGCCGACCCGGCCGCGCTCGAGCAGATGATCACCGACATCACGGCTAACGCCCGGGACGCCATGCCGGCCGGCGGGCAGCTCACCATCGGAATCGAGAACGTCGACACTTCCGGCTCGGACGGCATAGCTCAGATCACGATCAGTCATCAGGACGCTAACGAACTCGCCGTGCTGCTCCCCGGCCGCTACGTCGTCATGCGGATCACCGACACTGGCACGGGCATGGATCCCGCGATCGCCGAGCGGGCCTTCGAGCCGTTCTTCACGACGAAGGACCAGAACCAGTCGACCGGACTGGGCCTGACCGCCGTGCACGGGTTCGCCGCACAGGCCGGAGGCCGGGCGTGGCTGCAGTCGGAAACCGGGCGCGGCACGACGATAACCATCGCGCTGCCCGCCGCGCCGGGATCGGGCTATGACGTGGCCAGCGCGGGCACCACGCAGGCCGCCTCAGCAGCGTGGGGCGGCTCCGTGCTGGTGATCGACGACAACTCGCAGATCCGCGAGGTGGTGCACCGCGTGCTGAGCAGCGCGGGCTATCACGTCACCACGGCCGCGAGCGGGCAGGATGCGCTGGCGCTTCTTGATGATCCGGCTATCGCGGCCGATCTGGTGCTGACCGACGTCGTGATGCCGGGCATTACCGGCAGCGCGTTCGCGGCTGAGCTCCAGGCCAGGCGGCCCGGCATGAAGATACTGTTCATGTCGGGATACGAGCGTCCGCCCGACGGGAGCGAGACCTGGCCGGGGGAAAGCCTTCAGGTAATAGGCAAGCCCTTCTCCCGGGCCGCGCTGCTGGCTACGGTCAGCCGGCTGCTGGGCACAGGCGTCCGGGGACCTGATCCCGAATGAACCGGCCGGCCCTCTTGCTTCCGCCGCGGCACGGGCTGCACCAGTGGTGGCTCGACCGGTCGATCCGGGTCAAGGGCATGGTCGTGGCCACGGTCCCGCTAGTCGCCCTGATTCTGATCGTGCTGGCCAGCGTGGTGCTGCAGAGCAACGAGCGGCAGGAGCGCCAGGTGGCCCTGGCCGCCTCGGCGCTGAGCACGTCGGCCAACCAGGTCCTGGCCGACGCGGTGAACGCGGAGACCGGTGTTCGCGGGTACGTGGCGACGGGAGACCCGCTGTTCCTGGATCCGTACCACCTCACCCTGGCCCGCCTCGCCCCGGACCTCGCCACGCTCCGCGCGGCGGCGGCATCCGAGAGAGACCGCACGCCGGAGCGGGCCGTAGCCGCGACCACGGCCACGGAGATGGCCGAGCTGGCGCGGCTGCGGGCCGCGGTCGGCACGGGCGCCCGCGCCAGCTCCCTGCGGCAAGGGCTGGAGGCGGGCAAGCAGACCATGGACTTGCTTCGCCGCCAGGTCGCCGGCCTGGCCGCCAGGCCGGCCGCCATCGTCACGGCCCGCAGGACCGACATCACCCGGATGGAATCCGCGATCGGCGCGCTTACCATCGCCGGCGTCGTCCTCGGCATCCTCGGCGGTATCCTCGGCATCATCTTGTTCACGTCCGGTATCTCGCGCCGCGTCGTGGCGATCGCAGGCAATGCCGAACTGCTGGGGCAGGGACAGCCGCTGCGGCCGCGGCCGCCCGCCCGCGACGAACTGGGCCGGCTGACGAAGGCGCTCATCCACGCCGAAGAACTCCTGGCCAGCCGGGCCGCCGAGCTCGTCGCGGCCCGGGACACGGCGCTCAGCGCCACCCAGTCCAAGAACGCGTTCCTGAGCAGCACCAGCCATGAGATCCGCACCCCGCTGAACGCGATTCTCGGCTTCACACAGCTGCTCCAGCTCTCTGACCTCAGCGCGGAGGACCGGGACGGTGTCGAGCGCATCCTCGGGGCGGGACGACATCTGCTGGCACTGATCAACGAGCTGATCGACATCGCCAGGATCGAGTCCGGAGAGCTCAGCCTGTCCGTCGAGCCGGTCTTGGTCCGGCCCCTGATCGAGGAAACCTGCCAGCTCATGGCGGCCCTCGCCGCCGAGCGTTCGATCACGATCGGTCCGTGCAGCCCAGAACCTGGCATGGCCGTCCTCGCCGACCAGCAGCGGCTCCGCCAGATCCTGGTCAACCTGGTCTCCAACGCGATCAAGTACAACCGGCTTGGCGGGACCGTCTCGATCACCTGCCAGCCGGAGGGAAATGACCGGGTGAGCATGACGGTGACCGACACGGGCCCGGGGATCCGGGCGGCCAGGAACGGATCGACGTGCCACGGCCAGCCCCGGCCCCGCCGGCCGACCTGGACGGCGACGTGATCAGGATCCTGTACATCGAGGACAACCCGGCGAACATCGAGGTCGTCACCCGCTTCCTCAGGTCAACGACCAACGTCGTCCTGCACACGGCCAAGACGGGCGAGGCCGGCCTGGAGGCCGCGGTGCGCGATCACCCCGACCTGATCCTGCACCGGGCGTCATCCGCCGCATGCTGGCCAGCGGTGTCGCCGCCTACCTCACCAAGCCGCTTGACCTCGCCGAACTCGGCCGCCTGGTCCACTCGTTCAGGACCGAAGGGCGCTCGGACGCGATCCCGGGGACGAAACCACGATGAGCCATACCGTGCTGTACATCGATGACAGCGACGACAACCTCGTGCTGGTGGAGCGCATTCTCCGGCGCCGCGAGGACGTGCGGCTTCGCGTGGCCAGAACCGGGCACGACGGCATCGCGGCGGCGCTCGGCGACCCGCCGAACCTCATCCTGCTCGACAACCGGCTGCCCGACAGCAGCGGCATGCAGGTCCTGCTTCAGCTCGCCGCCTCGCCGGCCACCGCGGCGGTCCCGGTGGTCGTACTCAGCGGCGACTCGGGGCAGGCGATGGTCCAGGACCTGCTCGCCGCGGGAGCGTCCGGCTTCCTGGCCAAGCCGTTCGCCGTCGGCGAGCTGCTGGCTATCATCGCGCGCCACCTCGACTGACCGGACCAGAACGGCCAGAACCCAGGCGCCGCAGCAGCGCGTTCTTGATTCCCGGGCGTGACCCGAACACCAGCAGGAACAGAGCCTCGCGGCCGAGCCGCTGGGCGTGCTGGTCCACGGTGACCGACCGGCTGCCGTCCTGCACCGCCAGGGCGGCCGCCGCCCGCACGGCCAGCTCAGAGGCTGCCGCGCGCGCCTCCGCCATCGCCGTGGCGTCGGCGGTGATCGCGTCGTCGAGCAACTCCCGGCAAGCGGCCAGCTCGTCGTCGAGTGGCCCGGGACCCAGCAGCCGAGTGCACCGGCGGACCAAGCCGAGCGCCAGCGACCCGTTCACGCGCAGCCGGTCGGGTCGCAGGCCCTCTGCCGGGTCGAAGGGCTCCTGGCCGGCCCACCGCTTCCCCGGCACGAGGACGCCGTCGAAGCCGAGCCGGACAGTGACGCTCGCGTGGACAGCGGCCAGCCGCTCGCGGGTCACGGTGAGCCCGGGCTGGGCGGTCGCGTCCATGATCAGGGACACCACGCTGTCCTCCGGACCTCGCGCCACGACCAGCAGCAAGTCGATCAGCCCCCACCCGGTGACCCACGGCGCGTCGCCGTCGAGCCGCCACCCGCCGCGGTCCGGCCGCGCGCGCAGCCGCGGCGGCCCTGGCATCAGGCCGCCCAGCGCGATGCCGCCGCGCACCTGGCCCCGGCAGGCCGGACCGAGCCACCGGTCGCGCAGCGCGGCGGGCGTGCCGTCGGCGGCCAGCGTCATGACCAGGCCGCGGTGCTGCAGCCAGACGAACGTGGTGGCCAGGCAGCCGCTGGCCAGGTCCTCCACCACCGCGCAGTAGGTGGCCAGGTCCAGCCCGAGGCCGCCGGCCTGGACGGGCGCAGGCGCACCGTACAGGCCGAGCGCGGCCAGCGCGTCGAGGTGGCCGGCCGGGAGCACGTCCAGCCCGTCGACCCGCATCGCGTCCGGGAACAGCAGGTCATCGGCGAGCCCGCGGACGTCCCGGACCGTGCTGTTCAAACCGTCCAGGCGGTGGCGAGCTTGTCCATCACCGCGTCCATGGCCGTGTCGGTGACCTGCCGGGCCGGATCGGCCAGGTACCATTCCGCGATTTCCCTGGCGCCCTGCTCGAACGGGATCACCGCCCGCCAGCCGGGCACGATGCTGCGCAGCTTGGCGTTGTCGAACACCATCGAGTGCGCCTTGTCGCCCAGCAGTCCCGCGCCCCAGTCCCGGTCGGCGGCCGCGATCGCGTCCGACGGCACGTGCACCAGGCGCGGCGTTACCCCCAGGGCCGCCGCGAGCGACCCGGCGATCTGGTTCCAGGTGAGCACGTCGTCGGAGGTGATGTGGATGGCCTCGCCGAGGGTCCGCGGGTGCCCGAGCAGCGGCACGAACGCGCGGGCGAAGTCGTCGTGGTGGGTGAGCGTCCACAGCGAGGTCCCGTCGCCGTGCACGATGACCGGCTTGCCCGCGAGCATCCGGCCGAGCACCGTCCACCCGCCGTCGAACGGGACCAGCGTCGCGTCGTAGGTGTGCGACGGCCGGACGATCGTGGCCGGGAATCCCTCCTCCCGGTACGCCGTCACGAGCAGGTCCTCGCAGGCGATCTTGTCGCGCGAGTACTGCCAGTACGGGTTGCGCAGCGGCGTCGACTCGGTGACCGGCATCCGGGCCGGCGGCGTCTGGTAAGCCGACGCGGAGCTGATGAACACGTACTGACCGGTTCGCCCGCGGAACAGGTCGATGTCGGTGCGGACCTGCCCGGGGGTGAAGGCCACCCAGTCCACGACCGCATCGAAGTCACGGCCTGAGATTTCATCCCGAACGGTCTGGTGTTCCCGCACATCCGCCCGTAGCAACCTCACGCCGGGCGGAAGCGGCCGTACGGTACTCCGGCCCCGGTTCAGCACGAACAGCTCCATGCCGCTGTCGACCGCGACCCGCGAGCACGCCGAGCTGATGACCCCGCTGCCCCCGATGAACAGCACCCTGAGCTTCGTCATCCTCTAACGCTAGACCGGGATCAGCGAGGCGACGGGTGCCGGGGCTGGTAGATGGGAAACTCGGTGCCGTCGGGCAGGCGGATCGCGGCCACCAGGCCCCAGCGCTGATCAGAAGGCTCCTGCGCGACCTCGGCTCCCCTGGCGCGCAGGTCGGCGAGCGTGGCACCGATGTCGTCGCACATCAGGTAGAGCTGGTGGCGGCTTTCCCCGTCGGCGGGATGAACCGCCAGCTCAGCGGGCGGCAGGGCGAAGATGAGCCAGCCTGCGCCCGCGTCGACGCTGGACAGGCCGATCACGTCCGCGAAGAAGTCGCGGACCTTCTCCGCCTCGGGCGAGAACACGATGGCGTGCATCCCGTTGATCATGCTTGGCTCCTAGTCGAGTCCGTCGCGGTCGGCCCACCGCAGCAGGGTATCGAGTGAGTAGGCGGAGTCGTCGATGCCCCGGTGCAGGTCGCCGAGTTCGGCGTAGCGCGCGGGCACGGTGGCGATGGTGAACTCGCGCGGGTCGACATCGTCGATCTCGTCCCAGCTGATCGGGGTGGAGACGGTCGCCTCCGGCACGCCGCGGACGGAGTAGGCGCTGGCGATGGTGTGGTCACGGGCGTTCTGGTTGTAGTCGACGAACAGCATGGCCGGGTCCCGGTCCTTGCGCCACCAGGTGGTGGTGACCAGGTCCGGGGCGCGGCGTTCGACCTCGCGGGCGAAGGCGAGCGCCGCCCGCCGTACCTCGGCGAAGCCCCACCGCGGCTCGATCCGGACGTAGATGTGCAGGCCGGCCCCGCCGGAGGTCTTGGGCCATCCGGTCGCGCCGAGCTCGCCGAGGATATCGCCCGCGATCCGGGCCACCCGGCGTACCGTGGCGAACTCGCAGGCCGGCCCGGGGTCCAGGTCGATGCGCCACTCATCGGGCCGTTCGGTATCGGCCCGGCGGGAGTTCCACGGATGGAACTCAACCGTGGACATCTGCACCGCCCAGATCACCGCGGCCAGCTCGGTTACGCACAGCTCGTCGGCGTGCCGACCGTAGCGGGGGAAGTCCAGCCGGACCGTCTCCAGCCACGGCGGCGCACCACCCGGCACCCGTTTCTGATGCACCTTGTCCCCGGCGACCCCGGACGGGAACCGGTGCAGCATGCACGGCCGCTCCCGCAGCGCGCGCACGATACCGTCGCCCACCGACAGGTAATAGCGGGCCAGGTCCAGCTTGGTCTCCCCGCGGGCAGGGAAGTACACCCGGCCCGGATTGGAGATGCGGACCGTCCTGCCCCCGACCTCGATCTCCACCCCGTCTGCGGTCATGACAGAAGTTAACTCAGCGGCGGGCCGATGGCCCGGCCGCGCGGGTGACAGGATGAAAAGCCCCAGTCAGGAAGGGACCGATCGGATGAACGGCACGGGCTTGATCCGCCGGCCAAGCAGCAGGCTGGCCGAGGGCATCGTCACCCACATCAGCCGCACGCCGGTGGATGTGGAACTGGCCCGGTCCCAGCACGCGGCCTACGCCGAGACACTGGCGGACAGCGGCTGGGCGATCCGGCAGGTCCCCGCCGCCGATGACTGCCCGGATTCGGTCTTCGTCGAGGACACCGTCGTGGTCTGCGAGGACCTGGCGGTGCTGACCCGGCCGGGCGCTGCGGTGCGCCGGCCGGAGGTCGACGGCGTCGCCCAGACCGTTCGGCCGCTTGGCCTGCGCACGGCGCGGATCGAGGAGCCGGGGACCCTCGACGGGGGTGATGTGCTGCAGGCAGGCGGCACGGTATACGTCGGCCGCGGCGGACGGACCAACGGCGAGGGCATCCGCCAGCTGCGCGCACTGCTCGCGCCGCTGGGCCGCACCGTGGTCGGCGTCCCGCTGGGAAACGTGCTGCACCTGAAGTCCGCGGTGACCGCGCTGCCGGACGGCACGTTCCTGCTACTGCCGGAGCTGGTGCCGGCCGAACTGTTCCCGGCGGTGCGCCCGGTCACCGAGGAGGGCGGTAGTCACGTCGTACCCCTCGGCGGCGATCGCGTGCTGATCGCCGCGTCCGCTCCCCGCACCGCCGCGCTCCTCCAGGACCTCGGCTTCATGCCGGTCGTCGTGGACATCAGCGAGTTCGAGAAGCTCGAGGGCTGCGTCACCTGCCTGAGCGTGCTGGTGCCCGGACGGTAGCCGCCGCTTACGCCCGGCTGGATCCTTTAGTAGCTTGAGCCCATGCACGTCGTCGGCATGGTGCTGCACCCCGAGCGGGACTGCAGCGGGGCAGTCGGGTCGATCCTGGAGTGGGCGGCCCGCCGCGAGATCCAGGTCCTCGGCATCGACACCGAGATCCGCCGGCTGGCCTGCACCGCCGAGGCGGTAACCGCCGCCGAACTCCGGCAGCGGGCGGATCTGCTGGTGAGCCTGGGCGGAGACGGCACGATGCTGCGCGCCATGCGGCTGGCCGACCGGCAGCGGTCCCCGGTCCTCGGGGTGAACCTCGGCAAGCTCGGATTCCTGGCCGAGGTCGACGTGCCCGACCTGACCGACGCGCTGTCCGCGATCGACAACCACGAGTTCACCACCGAACCGCGCCTGGCCGTCGACGCCGTCATCGGAGGACAGATGATCACCGCGTTCAACGACATCGCGTTCGTCCGGTTTCCCGGGCAGAAGACCGCCGCCATCGCGGTGGAGGCGGCGGGACGTCCCTTCGTCAGCTACGCCGCCGACGCGATCGTGGTCGCGACGCCGACCGGCTCGACCGCGTACAGCTTCTCCGCCGGCGGCCCCATCGTGAGCCCGGCAGTGGAGGCGCTGCTGGTCACGCCGGCCGCTCCGCATTCGGCCTACAACCGCGGCCTCGTCGTTTCCGTCGATGACCGGCTGACCCTGAACGTCCTGCCGTCCAGCGGCCGGCTCGCGGTCGAGGCCGACGGCAACGTCGCCGCCGAGGTGGAGCCCGGCGACCAGATCGAACTGCAGGCTCGGCCGGGCGCGGCGCGGGTCGTCAGGCTCGGCCTTACCACGTTCTACGAGCGGGTCCGGCGCAAGCTGCGGCTGTCCGATTCGGCCGAGATCGCCGTCGGCTGGCCATGACGCGTACCGGCCGCTAACAGGCCAGCAGCAGGTGGCCAGGCGGCTGGCCGGCCAGGTCACCGGGCAGTCGCGGCGCGGGGCAGCCGCCGGGTCGGACGGCCCGGGGAGCGTACTCGGCGTCCGACGTCGATCCGTCGAACACGCAAGCTACTTCTTCCCTGGCCCAGCGCATCCTGGTGACCGCGGTCTCAGGGTGCTCGCCGAACTCCTGTGCGACCCTGGCCGCGCAGCCCAGGTCGCCGAGGGCGCTGGTCGCCGCGTCGATCGCCTTTTTCACCTCCACCGCGCTTGGCGCGTCGGAGATCTGCAGCGCGGATGCGAAGAGCGCGTCGGCCCGGGCGGTATCGATGCTCAGGTCATAGTGCACGGACCACATCGTGGGCCTCCTTTGCCGAGAGTCCTGGCTTCCCCCGGCTTCCCGGCCGGCCGCTCCCACCGCCGGCCGGGAAGCCAGCGCCCGCATCAGGCCGCAGGTGCTCCTCAGCATGTCCGGAGGGTCGGCCGACCTCCCTGATACACCCTCGGCGCATTAAGTTTGACCCGGCCACGGCTGGACCGGAGAGCCGCGGAATATGCGGAATATGATGTGGACCATGGCCGAGGCCGAAGGCTTCGCCGGCCTGGACACCAGCGTGGCGCACCCGGCCCGGGTCTACGACTACTGGCTCGGCGGCACGAACAACTTCGCCGCCGACCGGGAGGCAGCCGAGCGCGTGCTGGCCGCGGCGCCCGGGCTGCGCTTCCGGGTGCGCGCCAACCGGGCCTTCCTCGGCCGGGCGACCAGGTACCTGGCGGCCGAGGCCGGCCTCCGGCAGTTCCTGGATATCGGCACCGGCATCCCGGCCGCCGGCAACACGCACGAGGTCGCGCAGCGCGTCGCCCCGGATGCCCGCGTGGTCTACGTCGACAACGACCCGATCGTCCTGCTGCATGCGCAGGCCCTGCTGCGCGGCACCCCGGCGGGGGCGACCGCATACCTGCAGGCCGACCTGCGCGATCCCGGGGCGATCCTGGACCGGGCGGCAGCCCTGCTGGACTTCGGTCAGCCGGTGGCGGTCATGCTCCTCGGAGTGCTGCACCTGATCCAGGACGGCGAGGACCCGTGGGGCATCGTGGCCCGGCTGATGGCCGCGATGCCGCCTGGCAGCTACCTGACGATCTCCCATCCCGCGATCGACATCCACCAGTCGCAGGCGAACGCGCAGCGGGTTTACAACGAGCGCGTCGCCACGCCGCAGACCCTGCGCACCCGGGAGCAGGTGGCCAGGTTCTTCGCCGGCCTCGAGCTGGTCGACCCGGGACTGGTGCAAGTCCATCAATGGCGGCCCGATCCGGGTGAGTCCGCCCCGGAGGGGACCGTGTCCGCGCACGGCGCCGTGGCGGGCAAGCCCAGGTAGCGCCCGGGGTCTAGCATCCGGGCTTGCGCTCGGGGAACCTGGCGGTTACCTGGTCAGCGCCTGTGCGGCCCGCTCGATGATCGTGTCGAGGTCATCGCGCGCGCCCGCACGGTAGAGCGGGCCGCCCCCGTCGGCCAGCAGCTGGCTCACCATAGCCACGCCCTGAGCCGGGACCGGGCTCGGCCCGGCGAGGCAACCCGCCAGCCCGGCCAGCTCGGATGCGGACGCGGCGATCCGGTCCCGGCGGAGCGGGATATAGGGCTGACGCGCGACTCCGGCCGACCGCGACGCGGTCATGACCCGCGGGCGCATATGCGGCGATACGGACGCGGCGAGCGTCCGCCGCAGGCTCCCGGCCAGGGCGCGTCGGTAGCCGACGGAGGTCAGCACCATGGCCCGCGCGGCCAGCACTGCGTTCTCCTCGGGCCGGGCGCCTCCGGCCAGCCGCTGGTCCAGCCGCGGTGCCAGCCAGCGGGCTAGCAGCCGGTGCCAGGGCCGCAGCGGCTGGACGGTCAGGCGGCCACGATCGTCGTCAAGCAGGATATGCAACATCTGCCACTTCCCCGTAGTGACCAATAAGTCCATTATACTGGTCATGGATGACTTGTAAAGGCTTTTATAGGGTCACGATCAACGTGAAAGCTGGTAATCATGACGGTTAGCCTGAACGGCATGACGTTGCCGCCGTGGGCGTCGCATCTGCTGCACAAGCTGGCGCCGCCCCCGCTGCTGCTCGTCCAGGCGTACGTCAACACCCTCGACCTGGATCTGCGCACAGACATACTGGCCCACGCCGACGAGGCCCAGGTCTGGCTGGCCGACGCCGGCCTGCGCGATCTGGCGCAGCCCGACCTCACGGCCGACCTCGAGCTGGCCCGCGCGTTCAGGGAGAGCTTGCGCGCCATGATCGTGCGCAACAGCGGCGCCCCTCCGCTCACCGAAGCCGAGCTGCGCCCCCTGGAGCACGTCACGAGCGAGGCCGCGCCCAGGCTCGAGGTGACCGCCGAATGCCAGGTCGAGCTGGAGTGCAGTGAAGACGCTCAGCGGTTGATCGACGGACTGGCCGGGATGCTGCTCACCATCCGCGACGCGCAGGCCGACGGCAGCTGGGACCGGATGAAGCTGTGCGGCAACCCGGACTGCCTCTGGGCGTTCTACGACCGGTCGCACAGCCGGCGAGGCGCGTGGTGCGACATGGCCTCGTGCGGCAACAGGCTGAAGAACCGCAACCTTCGCGCCCGCCGCGCCCAGGCCGGCTAGCCGGACCGCGGCGCGGGACGGATGGCATGCGCGATTCAAGGCGTCGCCATGCACGATCGTCCCCCTGATCACTCCCCCGTGCCGCGCCCCCGGCGCGACACCCCCTTACCCATCCCGGAGGACCTATCGGCAACCGTGATACACCCACAGACGCGTCGGCCGGGATCAGCTGAGGGTGTCGCGCTCGCTGGAGCCCAGGGCTAGCAGTTCTTCCGCGTGTGCCTGGCCGAACTCGGACTCCTCCAGGCCGCCCAGCATCCGGGACAGCTCGCGGACCCGGCCAGCCCGGTCCAGCCGGACCACTCCGCTCGCCGTCACCAGCCCGTCGCCCGACTTCTCCACCACCAGGTGGTTGTCGGCGAACGCCGCGACCTGCGGCAGGTGGGTTACCACGATGACCTGCGAGGAGCGGGCGAGCCGGGCGAGCCGCCTGCCGATCTCGACCGCGGCCTTGCCGCCGACCCCGGCGTCCACCTCGTCGAACACGAACGTCGGCACCGGGTCTGCGCCGGCGAAGACCACCTCGATGGCCAGCATGACGCGGGAGAGCTCGCCGCCGGAGGCGCCCTTGTTCAGCGGCAGCGGCGGCGCGCCCGGGTGCGCGGCCAGCCTGATCTCCACGTCATCGGCGCCGTTGGGGCCGGGCGCGTCCAGGTCGCTGACCACGGCGGTGAGCGACGCGTGCGGCATGGCCAGGGCGGTCAGCTCGGCGGTCACCTCGGCCGCGAACCGCTCGGCCGCCGCCGAACGAAGTCCGGTCAGCCGCGCCGCGAGCGAGGTCATCTCGGAGGCCAGGGCGGCCTCCTCCGCGGCCAGCGCGGCGATCTTGTCGTCGTCCTCTTCCAGCTCGGCCAGGCGCGATCCGGCCTGCTTGGCCCAGTCGAGCACGCCGGCCAGGTCACCCGAGGCGGCCGCGTAGGCCCGGATCAGCCGCCCGAGCGCGGCGCGGCGCTCCTGCACCGCGGCCAGCCGGGCCGGGTCCGAGTCCACCGACTCGGTGTAGGAGGCCAGCTCCCCGGCCACGTCGGAGATCAGGTAGCTGGCCTCGGAGAGCCGGTCGGCCAGGCCGGCCAGGGCCGGGTCGTGCGGGCGGACCGGCTCGAGCGCGCGGACGGCCAGGCCGAGCAGCGTCACCACGTCCGACGCGCCGACAGAGGCCGAAGCCGGATCGCCGAGCAGCGCCTCGTGCGCGGTGGTGGCCGCGGCGTGCAGCGCGTCGGCGTTCGCCAGCTTCTCCTCCTCGGCCAGCAGGGCCGAGTCCTCGCCGGCCTCCGGAGCGGTCGCCTCGACCTCGGCCAGGCCGAGCCGCAGCGTCTCGGCCTCGGCCGCGCGTTCCCGTTCCGCCCGGGTCAGAGCCTCGAGCTCGTCGCGGACCGCGCGGTGCCGGTGGTAGACCCTCCGGTAGCCGGCCAGGGCGGCGGCCAGCTCGGGCCCGCCGAACCTGTCCAGCGCGTCCCGCTGCCGGCCCGGCTTGAGCAGCTGCTGCTGGTCGGACTGACCGTGCACGGCCACCAGGTCGTCGGCCAGCACCTGGAGCAGCGACACCGGCACCGAATGCCCGCCGGCGAACGCCCGGGACCGGCCCTCGGCCGACACCGAGCGGCTGAGCACGAGCGAGGACCCGTTGTCATCGAGGTCACCCCCGGCCTCCTCGACCTCGCGCGCTACCTCCTGGGTGACCAGCAGGCGCCCCTCCACCGCGGCCCGCGCCGCGCCGGGCCGCACCCGCGCCGGGTCGGCCCGGCCGCCGAACAGCAGCCCGAGCGCGGTCACCACCATGGTCTTCCCGGCGCCGGTCTCGCCGGTCAGCGCGGTGAACCCGGCCGATAGCTCGAGCACCGCGTCGTCGATGACGCCGAGCCCGGTGATCCGGACTTCCTCAAGCATCCTTGCCCGCGTCCTCCCAGGTACGGCCGCGCCAGCCCGTCACGGGCAGGCCGAACTTGGCCACCAGCCGGTCCGTGAAGCCCCCGCCCCGGGAATCCGGCGCCTGCAGCCGTGCGAGCAGGACCGGCAGCGCCCCGCGGCGGACCTCCACCCGGGCCCCGGGTGGCAGATCGACCTTACGCCGACCATCGCACCACAAAACCGCCCCCGATGTCTCGGACGCCACGATGAGCTCGACCGCGAGCACCGATTGCGGCGATACCACCATCGGCGGGGCGAACAGCGCGTGCGCGCTGATCGGCACCACGAGCAGCGCCTCCACCTCCGGCCACACCACCGGCCCGCCCGCGGAGAAGGCATAGGCGGTCGAACCGGTGGGGGTCGAGCACACCACGCCGTCGCCGCCCCAGCGGGACAGCGGGTGGCCGTCGATCTCGATGATCACCTCGATCACCCGTTCGCGTGCCGCCTTCTCCACGGTAGCCTCGTTCAGCGCCCAGGTGGACGCGATGCCCGTCCCGTTACGGCGCACGGTCACGTCGATCGTCATCCGCTCCTCGACCGCGTAGTCCCTCGCCACCACCCGCTCGACCAGGTCGGCCAGCCCGTCCGGTTCGGCCTCGGCGAGGAACCCGACGTGGCCGAGGTTCACCCCGATCAGCGGCACCGCGGCCGGCCGGGAGAATTCGGCGGCGCGGAGCAGGCTGCCGTCGCCGCCGAGGACGATAACGAGCTCAGCCCCTTCGGCGGCCGCGGCGCTGGCCGGGACCGCGTGCGCGCCCGGGGAGCTGAACTCGCCCGCGAGGGTGCGGACGGCGATCCCGGCGGCGGTCAGCCGGTCGGCCACGAACCGGGCGCTGCGCAGCGCGTTCTCCCGGCCGGTATGCGCCGTCACCAGCACCGTCCGCTGTCCCACTAGCTGGGTCCCTCCTTGATCGCCCGTTCCAGCTGACTGTCGTCGAGCGGCGCCGCGCCCCGGCGCAGCCACAGGAAATATTCCACGTTCCCGGCGGGCCCGGGCAGCGGGCTGGCCGTGATTCCCAGTACGCCCAGGCCGAGGTGGCCCGCCGCGCCGGCCACCGTCCGCACCGCGTCGGCGCGGTCCGCGCTATCGCGCACCACGCCGCCCGCGCCGACCCGGCCCTTGCCCACCTCGAACTGGGGCTTGACCAGCAGCACGAAGTCCGCGTCCGGCGCGGCGGACGCCACCAGGGCCGGCAGTACCAAGGTGAGCGAGATGAAGGAAAGGTCGGCCACCACCAGCCCGGGCACCGGCGTTACCTGCTCCAGGGTCCGCACGTTGACCCGGTCCAGCACGGTGACCCGCGGGTCGGTCCGCAGCGACCAGGCCAGCTGCCCGTACCCCACGTCCGCCGCCACCACGTGCGCCGCGCCGGCCCGCAGCAGCACGTCGGTGAACCCGCCGGTGGACGCGCCCGCGTCCAGGCAGGCCCGGCCCGCCACCGTCAGCCCCCCCGGCCCGAAGACCGCGAGCGCCCCGGCCAGCTTGCGCCCGCCGCGGGAGACGTAGCCGGGCTCGCCCGTGTCGGCGATGCTGATCGGCGCGTCCCGGCTCACCTGGGTCGCGGCCTTGGCCGCGCGCAGCCCGGCCACGGTCACGCGCCCGGCGGCCACCAGCTCGGCGGCCTGCTCCCGCGACCTGGCCAGGCCGCGCCTGACCAGCTCGGCGTCGAGCCGTACCCGGGTCGCGGTCACGGCGTGCCCTCGTTGACCTCGCCCAGGATGTCCCTGAGCCGCCCGTGCACCTCCTCGAGCACCGCGACGTGCTCCTCCGCCGGGGCTCCGGCCAGGCGGCTCAGCCCGGCCAGGGCCGCGTCCACCCGGTCGTCACCCGTCGGCGGCCCAAGGGTCGGTTCGGCCGCCGGGCGGAGCTCCCCGCTGTTCGGCGTGGCGGCTGCCCGCGACCGTTCGGCATCAAGGTCTTGACTTTGACCTTCAATACCCTGGTCTGGGTATTCCTCGTTCATGTGCGCTACCCTCCGCGTGGAACGCTACCGTCCGATGCTGACTAGAGCGAGGCGCGCATGGCTTCAGTTGAGGAGTGCCGGGAGGCGCTGACGAACCTCAGCCGCCGGCTGACCGAGATGAGCCCGCAGGACCGGGCCAGCTACTTCGGCAACCGGTCGATGAGCTGCCACGTGACCGATCTCGGCGTAACGTTCATGACAAGGTTCACCGACTCCGGCGCCGAACCGGTGACCGAGACGAAGCCCGACGACCCGCCGGCCGACATCAAACTGACCGCGAGCAGCGACGACGTGATCTCGCTCTCCGCCACGCCGGCCAACATCGCCCGGATGTGGCTGTCCGGCCGGGTCAAGGTCCAGGCCAGCATGCGGGACCTGCTGGCGCTTCGCAAACTGCTCTGAGTAAGTTGCTGAGCCATGGGCGAGCTGATCCTGCTGAGGCACGGCGAGACCGAGTGGAGCATGGCCGACCGGCACACCGGACGGACCGACATCGCGCTCACTCCGCACGGCGAGGCGGCCGCCAAGGCGCTGGAGCCGATGCTGTCCCGGCGCGACATCGTGGCGGTGTTCACCAGCCCGGCCCGCCGCGCGGTCACCACCGCGGCCTTCGCCGGCCTGTCCAACGCGCAGCCAGAGCCCGACCTGTGGGAATGGGACTACGGCGGCTACGAAGGGCTGACCACGGCGCAGATCCAGGAAACCAGGCCCGGCTGGTACCTGTGGCGCGACGGCGTGATCCCGGGCGACGCGGCGCACCCGGGCGAGACCATCGAGCAGGTCGCCCGGCGGACCGAACGCGTGCTGGCCCGGGTCACTCCGCTGCTGGCCCGCGGCGACGTCGCGCTGGTCGCGCACGGCCACGTGACGCGCGTGCTCACCGCCTGCTACCTGCGGCTCCCTCCGGCGGACGGACGGCTGTTCCGGCTGGACACCGGGACGGTCAGCACTCTGGGCGCCGAACACGCCGAGCCGGTCATCACGTCCTGGAACATGCCGCCGTCACCGTAGCCGGATGACTTAGACGCCCTGGGCCGGGTCTGCCGGCCGGGTCTCTTCCCGCATCCAGTTCAGGTACGCGGCCGAACCCGTCACGATGGGCAGCGCGATGATCTCGGGCTCGTCGTAGCTGTGCCGTTCGGTGATGAAGGCGGCGAGCTCGTCGTAGCGGTCGGCCGGCAGCTTGAGCAGCACGAGCCACTCCTCGGTCCGCTCCAGCGCACCGTCCCACCAGTACATCGACGCCACCGGCCCGGCCACCTGCGCGCACGCGGCCAGCCTGGATTCGACCGCGGCGCGGGAGAGCTCCATCGCCTCGGCGCGCGAATCGGTCGTCGTCTGTACCTGGAGGTACCGCACCTCAAGGTCGGCCATGGCCCTGATGGTACGCGCCCGGGCCCCTAGTACGCTGGCCCCGTCCCCGCCGGGCTGGGAGGAGCACGGATTGGAACTGGTGCATTCCGGGAAGGTCCGGGAGCTCTACGCCGACGGCGACGACATCATCATGGTCGCCTCGGACCGGGTGAGCGTCTACGACGTGGTGCTGCCCACCCCCATCCCGGGCAAGGGCCGGGTGCTGACCCAGTTGTCGCTGTGGTGGTTCGGCCAGCTCGGCGACGTGATCGGAAACCATGTGATCTCCGGCGCTGACGTGCCCGCGGAATGGGAGGGCCGCGCCATCCGGTGCCGTCGGCTGAGGATGCTCCCGGTGGAGTGCATCGCGCGCGGCTACCTGGCCGGGCTGGGCCTGGCGTCGTACACCGAAACCGGCACGATCTCGGGCGTGCGGCTGCCGTCCGGCCTCGTCGAAGGGGCCCGGCTGCCCGAACCCGTCTTCACCCCCACGACCAAGGCCGCGGCCGGCCACGACGAGCCGATGACCTTTCCCGAGGTGGAGGCGCTGGTCGGCGCCGCGGTGGCCGCCGAGCTCCGCCGGGCCACGCTGGAGGTCTACCGGCGGGGTTCTGAGCTGGCCGCCTCGCGCGGCATCCTCATCGCCGACACCAAGCTGGAGTTTGGCCTGCTCCCGGACGGCTCGCTGATGCTGGCCGACGAGGTGCTCACGCCCGACTCGTCCAGGTTCTGGCTCGCGTCGCAGTGGCAGCCGGGCCGCCCGCAGCGCTCGCTGGACAAGCAGTTCCTGCGGGACTGGTCGGCCGGCCTGGACTGGGACCGCCGACCGCCGGGCCCGCCTATCCCGGACGACGTGGTCGCGGCGACGCAGGCCCGCTACACCGAACTCTTCAGGCGGATAACCGGCCGTGAATGAGCCCGTCCTGGCCGTGCGGGCCCGCAGGCTGCGGGCGGCCCGCGGCGTGGTGGTGGCCAGGGACGTAACCCTGGACGCCGCGCCGGGCGACGTCGTGGCGGTCGAGGGGGCGAACGGCTCGGGCAAGAGCACGCTGCTGGCCGCGGCGGCCGGGCTGCTGCCCGCGGACAACGCGAGCGTCCGGCCCGGTTCGGTCGGTTATTCACCCGAACGGGCCGGGGTACTGCCCCGGATACCGCTGCAACGCTGGCTGCTGGGTTTGGCGCGGACCGCGGGCCTTGGCCGCGATGAGTCCGCGCGCCGCGCCGAGGACCTGCTCGCCCGGCTCGGCCTGGCGCACGCTTCCGCGATGTCGCTGCACGCGCTGTCGCGCGGTAACGCGCAGCGCGCGCTGGTGGCCCAGGCCCTGCTGGCCGACCCGGACCTGCTGGTCCTTGACGAGCCCTCCGGCGGCATGGACGCCGACGGCGTCTCGCGGGTGACTGCCGAGATACGGCGGGCCGCGGACCGCCGGGCGGTGGTGCTGGTCGCGCGGCACCCGACCGCGCCGCTGCCGCTGCCCTCGGGGGTGACGTGGCGGCTGCGCGACGGCGGCGTCGACGTCCGGCCGCGGGACGGCGACGGCGCGGCGGTCCCCGCCGGGACCATGGAGGTGGAGACCGGCGACGGTATCGTGCGACTGGTCAGCGAGGCGGACCTGCCCGCCGTGCTGCGCGCCGCGCTGGACGCGGGGGTAGCCGTCCGGCGCGTCCAGCCGGTGCCGGATGCCGCGATGTCCGTGGACGGGGAGACTGACGCGGTGGCGGGAGAGCCACCCCGTCGGGCGGACGCCGCCCTCCGTGTGCTGCACGGCGCGGTCCACCGGGCGCGGCTGCTCGCCTCCTCCCAGTGGTTCCTGGCACCCGTGATGCTGTTCCTGGTCGTGCTGGGCATCGTCTACGCGAGTGACGCCGGGCCCCCGCTGCAGGCCGCGGCGGTCACCGCGATCACCCTCGTCCCGGTGCTGACCTGGCTGAGCGTGCTGGCGCACCGGGTGGACGGCCGGGAGCTCGCCCGCGCGTTCGCAGCGCACGCGGGCGGTCGCGCCCGGGCGCACCTGGCCACCGACCTGGGGCTGGTGCCATTCGCGGTGGCACTGGCGCTGGCGGCCCTGGTGCCCCCGCTGATCGGCCAGGGCAGCCACCCGCATCCGCTGCTGCTCGACGTCAGGATCGTCGGGCTGCACCTGGCCGCCGCGGTGTTCGGCGCCGGGCTCGGCTCGCTGCTCGCGCTGATCGAGCGGGCCGGCTGGCGGCTGCTGACCGCCGTGGCGCTGTTCCTCGTCCTGTTCATAGTCCGGAACACGCCGATGGGGCCGCTGCTGAGGCTCAGTACCCATCCGGCCACGCTGCAGACGCCGGCGGGCGGCCCGGCCGCCTGGCTCGTCCTGCCGGGCCTGGCCCTGGTGGCGGTGGCCGCGTTCGCGGCCACCCGGGTCAGCGCTTGACGCAGGTGTAGGCGCCGTAGAGACGGCCCTGGTACTTCGCGTGCGCGATCTCGAAGCCGGCCGCGGCCAGCATCGGCTCCAGCAGCCAGCGGAAGGTGCTGAACTCCGTGCGGATGTGCTCGGCGTAATCCTCGCCGGTGTAACCCTCGGCGGGATCCGTCGCGGCGTACCCGAACCACTTCCGAAAGACCTCCTCGGTCTCGGCCGGCCGGAAGTCGTAGATCAGGTCGCGCAGCCGCAGCACCCCGCCGGGCCGCAGCATCCGCGCGATCCGGTCCAATGCCAGCGCCTTCCAGAAGTCGGGCAGCTGGTGCAGGGCGTGCCGGGTGTACACGGCGTCGGCCGGCGGCCCGGCGTGCCGATAGCTGAGGAAGCCCGCGCGCACGCAGTCCAGGTTGCCCAGCCCAGCGTCCGCGGCCCGCTCGCGCACCATGGCGAGCATGGCCGGCGAGACGTCCACCGCCGTCACGCGCCCGAACCGCCGGGCCGCCGCGAGCGCGAACTGCCCCGTGCCCGTCCCCAGGTCCACCACTGCGGAGTCGGCGCCCAGGCCCTGCGACGCGAGGACGTCCAGGTCCTCGGCCGGATCGGGATACCCCTGCTTCCGGTCGTAGCCGGCCACGAAGGCCGCGTCCAGGTGCTCGGGGCCCGCGTACGCCAGCTCGTCGATCATCCATGACTCAGTCACGTGGACATTCTGCCCCGCGGCGGGCCCCGCGGCGCGGCGGGCCCGCGGGCCCCCTCGCGCAAGATATTTCATTATCGTATAATCCATTTTCGTGATATACGAAACTGGACTACCTGGCGTGGTACTGGCGCTGCAGCGGGCCACGCACCATACTCTGCACGCGCTGAGTGCCGCGCTGGCCGACCTGAACCTGTCAGCAGCCGAGATCAACGCGCTCGCCAACCTCGGTGAGGACGGGACCCTCAACGTCCGCCAGCTCAGCGAGCGGACCGGCACCCGGGCCAGCACCCTGACCGGCCTGCTCGACCGTCTGGAGAACCGCGGCTACCTCGCCAGGGAGCTAGACCCGGCCGACCGCCGCTCGTTCCGGCTGCCGCTGACCGAGACCGGCCAGGCGGTGGCCGCCCGGGCGCTCGCCACGATCGCGGCCCTGGAGCGCGACGCACTCTCCCGGCTGGACGCCACCCAGCTCGCCGGTTACCACGCCGTCGTCACCGCCCTGCAGGAGGCCTGCTAATGCCACACCACGAGGTTCCGCTCCCCCGCCACCCGGCCCGGACCGTCGCCCACGGCGGCCAGGCCGACGACGAACTGACCGCTCTGCTGCCCGAGATCACCGGACCCAGCGGGCAGTTCCGGCACCGGCAGCACATCCACCTGGCCTTCCTGGCCGTACGCCGGTACGGCATGCCCGAGGCCACGACCAGGATCTGCGAGTGGATCCAGCACATCGCCGCGTACGAGCGGGCCCCGCAGAAGTACCACCACACGGTCTCCCGGGCCTGGGTGGAGATCGTCGCCCATCACGCGAGCGCCGATCCGGACTGCGCCGACTTCGGCACCTTTGCCGACCGGCATCCCGCGTTGCTCGACAAGCGCCTGCTGGCCAGGCACTACCGGTCCTCAACCCTGGCCGCCGCCCCGGCCCGGAGTGGCTGGGTCGAGCCGGACCTCCTGCCGTTCCCCTGGTCGCCCGCTCAGGACACCCTGCTTGAGCTCAGGAGACTTGATCACGACAGCAAGGCCGGCTGATCGATCACTCACCGCCAGGTGGCCGGGTCCGGTGAGCGGACCGTACCCACCATCCTGGCCATCCGAGCCCGCAAGCGCGGCCCTTCTCTACCCGTGGTATGAGGTCAGTTCTACCCGGCGGCTGATGCGGGGGCGTCCCGTCGTCCCGACGATTGGTATATGTCAGTATCCCCGACGTCAGCGGAGGCGGGCGAGATGGTTGACCAGCAGAAGTTGCGAGCCTCGGACCGCGATCGACAGCAGGTGGTGGAGCAGCTGCGCGGTGCGCACGAGGATGGCCGCCTGACATTGGACGAGTACGTGGACCGGATGGAGGTTGCGTACCAGGCGGCGACCTACGGCGACCTGGCCCCGCTGTGCGCGGACCTGCCGGCATCGAGCCTGGTAGTCGGCGGGCGGCAGACGGCTGCGGCTGTCGCGGCACCGCCGGGCAGCTGCGCCCGCGCAAGCTACCTAGGCGGCCTGCCGATAGTGCTCAAGGTTCTGTGGACCATATGGCTGACCGCCGTGTCGGTCAACGTGGTCGTCTGGGCCCTGGTCAGCGGCACGGGTGGTCACCTGGCCTACCCCTGGCCAGTCTGGGTTGCCGGTCCGTACGGGGCGGTGCTGTTCGCTGTGTCGGCTGGTGTCACGCTTTTCCGGCGTAGCCGACCGCCTGTCGCGCGCCCGCGGCCGGTGAAGGGCTGACCAGGGCAGAGCCGGCCCGCGGAGCCCCGCAGATCCGGAGAGCCTGCCAAGCCGCACGCGCGTACGCCAGACTCATGGGTGCGGACGTTATGAGCTCACCGGGAGAACCTGCGCATGAACACTCCGCTGACTGGCGTCGTGCCGGTCGTGCCGACGATCTTTCACGTCGACCAGAGTGTCGACCTCGGCGGCACGGCGCGGGTTGTGGACTACCTGATCGACGCGGGGGTCGACGGGCTGTGCCTGCTGGCTAACTATTCCGAGCAGTTCTCGCTGACCGACGCCGAACGCGACGCGATCGCCCGCACGCTCCTCGAGCAGGTCGCGGGACGGCTCCCGGTGATCGTCACCACCAGCCATTACAGCGCCCGGGTCACCGCCGAGCGCAGCCGCGCGGCGCAGGACATGGGAGCCGCGATGGTGATGATCATGCCGCCTTTCTTCGGCGCGACGCTCACCGTTCCCGGGCCCGCTGTGATCGAGTATTTCAAGCAGGTGGCGGACGTCATCGACATTCCGGTCATGGTGCAGGACGCGCCCTTGTCGTCCACGCCGCTGCCCGTCAGCCTGCTGACCGACCTGGTCCGGCAAGTGCCTCAGGTGCAGTACGCCAAGATCGAGGTGCCGCAGGCCGCGGACAAGCTGAATGCGCTGGTCAACGCCCTCGGCGGCGGCCTGCCTGGTCCCTTCGACGGCGAAGAATCGGTCACGTTGATCCCGGATCTGGACGCCGGGGCCACGGGCACCATGCCGAGTTCGACGGTCCCCGCCGAACTCGGCCAGATCGTCAGGAGCTATGCCGCGGGCGATCGGGCCAGCGCCGTCAGCGCCTGGGAAGACCTGCTGCCGCTTCTCCATTTCGAGAATCGTCAGTGCGGCCTGCGCGCGCAGAAGATCCTGCTGGCCGAGGGCGGCATCGTCGCCTCGGACCGAACGCGAGCGCCGCTCGGGCCGGTGTCGCCCAGGACCCGCCGCGGGCTGCTCGAGCTGGCCGCAGCACGCGACCTGCTGATCATGCGCTGGGCGCGGTAACCATGCCGGTGATCGATCTCGACCAGGGATGGCGTACGGAGCGGCTCGTTCTCGAGCCGCTTACCGCGAACCACGCGGCCGAACTCGCACCGGTGCTTGACGACGTCGCCTTGCACGAGTTCACCGGTGGCGCTCCGCTGCCTGCGGCGGCTCTGGCCCGACGGTACGCGCGCCTGGCGGCGCGGCGTGCACCCGACGGGCGTTACCTGTGGGGCAACTGGGTGATGCGAGTTCGCGACACCGGTAATGCGGTCGGAACGATGCAGGTGACGATGCCGGCCAGCGGTCCTGCTGCTGGTCCCGCCGAGGTTGCCTGGGTGGTGGGCGTGCAGGCCCAGGGCCGTGGCTACGCCAAGGAAGCGGCCTGCGGCCTGGTGGCTATGCTCCGGGAGGCCGGATGGACCGTGGCAGCCCATATTCATCCCGCCCACGTGGCCTCCCAGCGGGTCGCCCGCGCCGCCGGACTATCGCCGACCGAGGAGGTCCATGACGGTGAAGTCCGCTGGGTAACCTCGCCGGCCGCGCCACCCTGACCCCTTGGTGATGCCCGTTCAGGGTTTGAGGAGGACTTTGCCGATGTTCTGGCGCTGCAGGATCCGGCGGTGGGCATCCGCGGCCCGCGCAAAGGGATAGGTCGTGTCGATGTGCGGCTTGATCTTGCCCTGTTCCCAGAGGGTGAGGACGGCCTGGAGTTCTTCGCGGAGGATGGCCATCTGACCCCACATGCGGCCGATGTTGACGCCGCTGACCGTCCGGTTGTTGTTCATCATCTGCAGCGGAGTCAGCAGCGGGATGCCGGCCACCTGAGCGGCTAGACGGGCGGGGCGGCGGCGCTGACCGCCGGCCAGGTTGGCAAATCCGTAGGCCACCAGGCGGCCGACTGGGCGGAGCAGCTTCAGCCCCTTCCGCCAGTCATTGCCGCCGAGCGGATCCAGCACGATGTCCACGCCCTCGCCCCCGGTCAGGCGGCGGACCTCGGCGGCATAGTCGGTGGTGTGGTAGTCGATGGGATGCGCGCAGCCTTCGGCCCGCAGTACGTCATGCTTGGCGGTCGAGGCAGTGCCGAAGACCTCCAGGTCGTCCACGGTGCGGCATAGCTGCAGCACCGCGGTTCCCACCCCGCCAGCCGCCATGTGCACCAGCACTCGCTCGCCCGGGCGGACGCCGGCGACACGGAACAGCATGTGGTAGGCAGTCAGGTAGTTGACCGGGATGGCGGCGGCTTCCTCGAAGCTCATCGCATCCGGAATCGGCAGCACCTGCTCCGCGGGCACGCATACCACGTCCGCGTGTCCGCCGAAGTGCGTCGTGGCCAGCACTCGCTGACCCGCCACGTGGCCCTGGATACGCTCGCCCAGTGCGTCGACCACCCCGGACACCTCATAGCCGACGACGCATGGTGGCTTCGGGGCATCCGGATACAGCCCCTGCGCCGCCATCACGTCGGCAAAGGTCAGGCCGGCTGCGCGGACACGGATGCGGACCTGGCCCGGCCCGGGCTCGGGATCGGCCGTCTCCCGTACCTCCAGGGCCTCGGGCCCCCCCGGTCGCGTTATCCAGACCGCTCGCATAGCCATATCCTCCGTAGCGATCAGGCATCAGGACCGGCCCATGCCGCCCGGCGCCAGATCACATCAAATCCTGCCAGGGTCGCGCCGGCCTGGCAGGCACAGCTGACCGAATTGTGCCTATCTCCTGGAGGATTCCGGGGAAACGCTCTGCGCGATGCCGGGCAACCTGCTGTAATCGCTACACGCTAACGACAAATCCCATGAGCAGGTTCGTATGGCGAGGTGACCACGATGCTTCAGGACTTTGTCCGCTTGGCGGTCTATGTTCCCTTTGACGAAGGCAGTCAGGACGCGGGGCTGATGGCAGTTACCGCGGTCCGGGAAATCCTGCGCACCTTCCGTGAATTCGATTTCGCGGGGAGCGTCGGCGCATACAAGGCAGTAGCGGAAATATCAAGCGGCGTGGAGACCTTTGTGCCGACCGTGGATGCCGCGCCCACCATGGAGCCGAACGGTCTGGGCTGGGAGCCCTGGTCACTGCTTGGGGTCGGCCGGGCGGCCAGGCCGGCGCAGGCGCATAGCCGCCAGGGCCGACGTAGCGATCGTGGCCATCCGCCGGCCGACGGGCACCTTTCCGTGAGCCGCCACTGCGTTCTCGGGAACTGGCACCGGACCGCCGGGCGGCGCGGCGGACGGTGAGTCGGCGGTAGGCGAGTCGGCGGTAGGCGCGTCGGTGACAGCCGGCCCGGCTGGGGGTGCGGCGGCGGGTGATCCGGCATCGGGCCGCGCCGCGTACGGCCAGCCAGCGTGCGCCGCGGGCGGGCTTGGGTGGGAGCCGCTCTGCCAGGTCCGCGCCAGGATCACCTGCGTGGGCGAGTCGTGAACGTTCCCCGGGCGGCTGGCGCTCGTCAGCCGGTCCAGCAGTTGCCGCGCGCTCGGACGGCTCTGCGGGTCCTTGGCCAGCGAGGCTTCCACCAGCGGGAGCAGCGAGTCGGGGACCGAGGCGATATCGGCGTCGCCGTACATGATCCGGTACAGGACCGAGTGGGTGTTCCCGGCGCCGAACGGCGACCGGCCGGTGGCCGCGTACGCCACCGTCACGCCCCAGGCGAAGATGTCGGCCTCCGGGCCAGGGTGTCCGCTGATCTGCTCGGGTGCCATGAAGCCCATCGAGCCGATCATCATGCCCGTTCTGGTCACGGCGGTGGTGTCCTGCCGCCGCGCGATGCCGAAGTCGATGACCTTCGGGCCGGCGTCGGTCAGGATGATGTTGGAGGGCTTGAGGTCCCGGTGCATGATGCCGGCCGCGTGGATCGTGGTCAGGGCCTCAGCCAGCCCGGTAGCCAGCCCGAACAGCATGCCCGGGGCAACCGATCCGTGCTTGTCGATGTACTCGGACAGCGACGGGCCCGGAGCGTATTCGGTGACCACGAACGGCGTGGCCGACTGCGAGTCCGCCTCGATCACCCGCACCGTGCAAACACCCTTGACCTGGACCAGCGCCGCGACCTCACGGCCGAAGCGGCGGCGGAACTCCTCGTCGCCCGCCAGCTCAGGGCGCAGTACCTTGACCGCGACCGGGGCACCGTCCCAGGAGACGCCCAGGTACACCACGCCCATGCCGCCCGAACCCAGCCTCGCGGTCAGCCGGTAATTGCCGAGCCGGGTCGGGTCATCAGGCCGGAGCGGCGTGCGAGCCAACAGGATCCTCCTCCCGGGCGGTCATGGTGCTGTGTGGGCAGGCGGGCACGATCGTCTGCATGTTATTTTCCTACCGTATCGGCCGGGTGCGTGCCGTCCCGTCAGCCAGAGGGGAGCCTCCGCACCACGAATTGCTGGCTGGCCTGGGTCTGGATCGAGTCGATGCCGGTTACCGCGGAACCGGACGCGGCCAGCGCGGTGATGGCGTGACTGCCGCCGCCGTTCAGGCCGCTGACCGGCGGCTGCGTCCAGCTCGTCCCGCTAGCCGAGGTCCAGACGGCGGCGGCCATGGTCCCGCCGGTCGAGCCGAACTGCGCCGCGGCGGTGAATCCGCTCCCGCTGGGGGTCAGCGCGGTGAAGCTGACACCGGGCCCTGGTGCGGTGAACGGCACCGGCTGCCAGGTCTTGCCGCCGTCGTCGGAACGTTCGGCGAGGGGCTGGCGGCCATGCGCTGTGGTTTGCTGGCCCAGCGCGACCGCGTGGCTCCCGTTGACCGCCACCTGCTGGATCACCCCGGCCGTGGCCCCGGCTGGCAGCGGCGTGCTGACGGCCGTCCAGGTACGCCCGTCGGAGCTGGTCCACACCACAGGCAGCTTGTCGCGGGAGCCGGCCGACACGAAGCCCGCCGGGCCCGCGGCGACGGCCAGCACGCGGCTGGAACCGCCCGTGTCGTTCACGTCGCGCGCCTTGGTCCAGCTGACTAGGTCCGGCGACCACCAGACGTCCCGCGAGTACGCGCCGCCAGGGCCGGCCACCGTGCCGGTGATCACATAGCCGTGCGGGCCGCTGGCCGCCTGCACGGCGGACACGCCGACCAGGTCGTGCGTGATGGTGCCGGCCGGCCGCCACGTCGTGCCGTCGGCGGAGGTGAGCACGAGGGGACCGGAACCGACGGCCAGCCACCCGGGCGGCCCGTGGGTCACGGCGGACAGCTCGGCCAGGTCGGTGCCCGCAGACACCTGGGTCAGCGAGGAGACCAGGGTCCAGGGCCCGTCCGATACCCGCCGCCACACCGCGGGGTAGCCGTCGGCGCTGCCCACGGCGACCTGCTCGTTCCCCGCCACGGCGATGCTGTTCACCGTCTCCTCGGGGAGGAGGCCGCCCTGGATGGAGCTCAGCGAGACGGGCTCCCGGTGCCCCGCGGTATCGGCCTTGATGAGCAGGCCCTGCTCGCTGGTGCGCGTGGAGTTGGTGCTGCCGGCCGCGATGGCGCTGCCGCCCGGTCCGGCGGCCGGGGTGAAGCCCGGACCGCTGGACGTGCTGCCGAGCGACCCGGTCGGCCGCCATTTCGTACCGGTTCCGGTGCTGGTGTAGGCCACGTACTGGTCTCTGGTGTGGCCGGCCACCACGAAGCCGTAGTCGCTGCCCTTGACCACGTCCGGGCTCCAGCCGCCCGCCGCGGCGATCGTGCCGGCGTACTGCCAGGTCCGGCCGTCCTGGGAGAAGTAGGCGACCCCGTCGCTGGCACCGCTCGCGGTACGGCCAGGCCGGACCGCGATGAGCCCAGCCTCGTCGAACGACACGCCGCTGATGGCGTTCTGGGCGCCGTGGTCGACGGGAATCGTCACCGGCGTCCAGTGCGCCCCGCTGTCGGTGCTCAGCCACGCGCCGGCTCCGCGGTCAGCGATCACCGTGGCGGTGCCGTGCGAGACGGCGAAGTCGATACCCTGCGGGGTGCTTCCCGCGGGCTCCTGCAGCCCCAGCTGCGCGGCCGTCAGCCGCTGCCAGCTGACGCCGTCCCGCGAGGTCCAGGTCACCGCCTCGCTCCCGGCGCTGGTCGACTCGTAGCCGGCCGCCAGGAAGCCGTCTGGCGTGTTAGTGACCACGTTGATCGTGTCACTGGAGTGCCGCGGGGTGATTCCGCGGGTTCTGTCCAGCGTCCAGGATTGCCCATCCTGGCTGGTCCAGATGGCGTGGTCGCCGAATGCCATCCAGCCGCGCTGGCCGCCCGCGATCCTGACGGCCTCGCGCCCCAGCGGGGGCTGGCCGCCGTCAGGCAGCTGAACCGGGGCCAGCCGCCACGTCTGCCCGGCGTCGGTCGACACGAAGAACTGCTGGCGGACGGCACTGCCGGTCTTCTGCGAGCCCGTCGTCACCATCGTGCTCCCCGAGGCGACGATGCGGTCGATCCGCTGGAAGACGCCGCGGGCCAGCTGCCCGGGATAGGTCGGCAGGGTGTTCGGCGCGACCGGGGTCGCCGTTCCGGGGCCTCCCTCGTTGGCGGCCGGGCCTTCCTTCGGCGTGTGCCCGGGCAGGATGGCGAAGACCACGGCGGCCGCGACAGCCGCGGTGGCCAGGGCCGCCGTGCCGATCGCGGCAGTCCGCCTGCTGAAGCGGCCTGGGCTGCCGTCGGCCGCTCCCGGGTGAGTGGACGGGGTGGTGCCTCGAGGCTGGGTGCCCGGAGACGGGGCGCCCGGAGACTGGGCGGGCTGAAGGAGCAGCGAGCCATTCGACCGGGAGGGCTCGCCGGCCGACCGGGGACCGCTGGGATCCGGCCCGGTCTGCTGCCAGGTCTTCGCCAGGATGGTCTGGGTGGGCGACTCCTGGGCGCGCGGGGACGGCGCCACCGAGATGCCGGTGAGCTGGTCGAGGAGCTGCCGGGCGGTGGGCCGCTGGTCCGGATCCTTGGTCAGGGCGGCCGCGACCAGCGACCGCAGCGGATCCGGAACGCCGCTGATGTCAGGGTCGCCGTGCATGACCCGGTACAGGACCGCGTTGGTATCCCCGGTGCCGAACGGCGGCTGGCCGGTGGCCGCGTACGCGACCGTCACGCCCCAGACGAAGATGTCGGCCGGCGGGCCGGGCCGCCCGCTGATCTGATCGGGCGCCATGAAACCGGCGGAGCCGACCATCATGCCGGTCCTGGTCATGGACGTGGCGTCCATGGCCTGGGCGATGCCGAAGTCGATGACCTTCGGCCCGTCGTGGGTCAAGATGACGTTGGAGGGCTTGAAGTCGCGGTGCACGATGCCGGCCGCGTGGATCACGGTCAGCGCCTCGGCCAGCCCGGTGGCCAGGCCGTAGAGCATGTCGGGCCCGATCAGCCCGTGGCTGTCGATGTACTCGGCCAGGGATGGGCCCTCGGCGTACTCGGTGACCATGAAGGGCTGCGCCGACTCGGTGTCGGCCTCGATCACCCGGACCGTGCACAGGCCCTTGACCCGCATCAGCGCGGATACCTCACGGCGGAAGCGGCGCCGGAATTCCTGGTCGTCGGCTAGTTCCGGGCGGAGTACCTTGACCGCCACCTGGCTGCCGTCCCAGCCGATGCCCAGGTACACCACGCCCATGCCACCGGAGCCCAGCCTGGCCGTCAGCCGGTAGTGGCCGATCCGCGCAGGATCGCCGGCCCGTAGAGGCGCGCGAGCCAAGGATTCCCCTCCCGTAGGGTCGTTGGGTGGCCTCTGGGCAGTCCGGGGTACAACTGCGCTCTTGCTACTCATTATGACGTAGTTGGCCATCCGTTAGTTCATGACGGCGACCTGCCGTTGCCCCGTGGTGGTGGCGGCTGGCACCATGACGGCGTGGACTACCTGCTGGCGCAAGTGAACATCGCCCGGATGCGCGAGCCGCTGGACAGCCCGCGGCTCGCGGATTTCGTGGCGGCCCTCGACCCGGTCAACGCGGTCGCGGACGCCGCCCCCGGCTTCGTCTGGCGGTTGCAGACCGAGGACGGCAACGCGACCGCGGTGCACGCGTTCGAGTGGGACCGGGCGGGCAGCGCCGGCGTCCTGGTCAACATGTCGGTCTGGGAATCGGTCGAGGCGCTCGCCGCGTACGTCTACTCGGATGCACACCGGCAGGTCCTGCGGCGCCGCCGAGCGTGGTTCGAGCGGATGGCGGAGGCCCAGGCCGCGCTGTGGTGGGTACCGCGCGGCCACACCCCGACGACCGGTGAGGCCGAGGAGCGGGTGATCCACCTGCGGGAGTTCGGCCCCACGGCGTACGCGTTCACGCTCAAGGAGCACTTCCCGCCGCCGGACGCGGCGGGCTCAGGCCCGGGCCGCAGCCCGGCCCGCGGCCCGATCCGCAGCCCGGAGGAATGGACCTGCCCGGCCTGAGCGCCGCCGGGCGGCGGAAGGCCGCGGTATGACAGGGTTGGGGTACGACCGAGGGGAAGAAGGGGTGCCGGGGATGAAGCCGATGCCGGAGGACTGGGACCGGGCCGTGGCCGTGGTGGCTCACCCGGACGATCTGGAATACGGCGTCGCTTCCGCCGTGGCCCGGTGGACGCGGCAGGGCAAGCAGGTGTCCTACCTGCTCGTCACCCGCGGTGAGGCCGGCATCGCCGGCATGCCCCCGGATAAGGTCGCCCCGCTGCGGGTGGAGGAAGAGCGGCGCAGTGCCGCGGTCGTCGGCGTGACCGAGGTGGAATTCCTTGACCACCCGGACGGACTGGTGGAATACGGGATCGCGCTGCGGCGCGACCTTGCCGCCGCGATCCGCAGGCTGCAGCCCCAGATCGTCATCGGGATGAGCTTCGACCTCACCTGGGGCGAGGAGGGTCCGGTCAATCACTCCGACCACCGGGCCGTGGGGCTAGCCACGCTGGACGCCTGCCGGGACGCCGCCAACGAATGGGTATTCCCGGAGGCGGGCCCGCGGGCCACCGACATCAGGGACGCCTACGTGGCCGGCACCGGCGCGCCGACGCACTTCGTCGACGTCACCGACACGATCGAGGCGGGTGTGGCGTCGTTGCGCGAGCACCGGGCCTACATCGAGGGCCTAGGCCGCGAATTCGATCCCGACGAGTTCCTGAAGAACATGGCGGGCTACGTCGGGCTCGGCGCGGGCTGCGAATACGCGGTCGCCTTCCACCGCTACCCGATGGGCTAACCCGCCGCTTGCATTGATCATGAAGATCGGCCCGCTGCCGGGCGCACTCCCGGGCGCACTGGATCCGGGGTTGCACTGCGTCAGAACGCACTGGATCCGGGGTTTCATGGCGTTTCGGCCAGGGCGGCGACCTGCTCGCGGAGCGGGACGGCGGCGGTCAGGCGGTTGTCTACGGTGAGGTGCGGGGCGGCGGGCTCGGCGCCGACCCGCATGCTGGCGCAGAACCGCTTGAACTCAGCCAGCTTGGCTGCGTCCCGGCCCAGGCCGCGGGCGGTGAGCCGACGGAGCAAGGTGGCCTCGTCCGACCTGACCCAGACCAGGTGGACGGTTCCGCCGCCGAGTTCGGCCACCCAGGAACGCCATCGCTGCCCGTCGTGGATCTGCCCGGTGAACGGGCCAGACAGCAGGACCGGGCAGCCGTGCGCCCGGATCTCGCGGGCGGTAGCCGCCATCCCGGCGTACTCGTGCACCTTGACGTGCCCGTCGTACCACGGTCCCTCGCGCTCGCCGTGCGGCCGCCCGGCTGAGGCGAGCACGGCCGCCACGAACGACGCGTACATCGTGTCCTTGTCGAGCAGCGCCGGGGTCGGCTCGAGGGCGGCCAGGAGCAGGTCCGCGACGGTGCTCTTGCCGGCTCCGGGCGGCCCGGCCACGACCCAGGCCGGCGCGGGGACGCTCATGAGCCCAGGATGGTCCAGCCGTGCCCGGGCACCAGGGCCGGGTCGCCGGGCCGGGCGTCCGGATCGGAGGTTTCCAGCACGGTCAGCCCGGTCACCTCGACCGGGAACCGGAACGGGGTGTCCGCCGCGTTCAGCAGCAGGAGGATCCCGGCGTCGCCCGCGGCGGCCCGGACGGCGATCGTCTCGATGGCGAGGTGCTCCACGGTAGTCCGCGCCCGGGCCAGCCACGGGTGGCGGCGGCGCAGCCCGATCAGGCGCTGGTGCAGCCGGTAGGCCGGCCAGCCGTCCAGCGGGAGCTCGGCCGGGCTGGCCGGGAAGGCCGGGCGGATCTCGTCGTCGCCGCCGGCTCGCTCCTCCTTGACGCCGCGGAATGCCTGCTCGTCGCCGTAGTAGATGCTCGGTATCCCGCCGACGGTGAGCAGCACGGCGAGGGCGTGACCGAAGTGACGCTCATCGATGAGCCGACTGGCCAGCCGGGTGACGTCGTGGTTCCCCGCGAACGTCTGCGGCATCACCGCGTCGAGCACATCGTTGTGCCGGCCGAGCGTCCAGGCCAGCTCGAAGAAGTTCGGGTCGTTGAGCGAACTCCAGATTGCCTTCCACAGCTCGTACTGGGTGATCGAGTCCAGGCCGCTGTCGGCCGCATAGGCCGCGTAGTCGCCGCGGATCATCTCGCCGAGGAACCACGCGTCCGGGTGGGCGTCCCTGACGATCGGCAGCACCTTGGCCCAGAAGCTGGGCGGCACCGCGTACGCGGCGTCGAGCCGCCATCCCGACGCGCCCCGGTCCAGCCAGTAGGTCATGACCTGCGCGACGTAGTCGAGAACCTCGGGCTCCTCGTGGTCCAGGACGACGAGCTGCTGATGACCCTCGAACGTGGCGTACTCGGCGGCCACCGGGTCGTACCGGAACCACCGGGCGGCGGGCGAACCGGGGCCGCCCGCCAGTGCGGCCTGGAACGCCGGGAACGAGCGGCCGACGTGGTTGAACACCCCGTCCAGGACGACACGCAGGCCACGACGGCCAGCCTCCGCCACCAGGTGGTCGAAGTCGTCCTGATCGCCCAGCCGGGGATCGATCTGGAAGTGATTGATGGTGTCGTAACCATGGGTCTCGGCGGCGAAGACCGGGCCGAGCAGCAGGCCCGAACACCCGAGCTCGACCGCATAGTCCAGCCAGCCCTCCAGCTGCCGCAACCGGTGCCGGACGCGCTCCTCCTCCGCCAGTTGCGCCTTCTCCGCACCGGTGAAGCCGAGCGGGTACACGTGCCACCAAATAGCGTGATCGGCCCATGACGTCACCAGGTAACGATAGCGAGCCCGTGGCCCGCAGGCCGGCGGGGTCGCTGCCGCGAGCCCTGAAGCATGGGGCACGCCGCTAGGTAACAGTTCTCTTACCCGGGCTGCCAGACCTGTATCTAACCGGCAGATCCCGGCTCCATCAAGTGACTCGATACCGTTCTTCGACTGATCGGATCGTAGCGCCCAGTCGTCGCGATTTCGTTGATCGGGGGGTTCATCATGCGACGTGCGTCTTTGTCCGGCGCGGCTCTCATCGTGGCTATCGCGGGATGCACAAGTCCGGCCGCCCTGCACACCGTCACGGCGAGCCCGGCCGGCCGCACTTCAACTCCGCAGGCAGCGGGCCAGGGACCGAGCGTGCTGCTCGTCTGCAACGGCAGCACCGTCCGGTGCCCGGCGCTGCAGCGCTCAGCCAGGCCTTACTACCGCACCGTTCAGGGGGCCGTCGCGGCCGCGCGCCCAGGTGACTGGATACTCGTCTATCCGGGCGTCTATCACGAGAAGAGCAAGCAGCCGGAGGGCGCTGGGGTCTTGATACAGAAGCCGAATCTGCACATCCGCGGCATGGACCGCAACCGCGTGATCATCGACGGCAGCAACGGGACCGCCACGCACCCGTGCCCGTCGGCCGCCTCCCAGCAGGATCTCACGCCGCGTGACGGGATCGTGGCGTCGAAGGTCAGCGGGGTCACCATCCAGAACCTGACCGTGTGCGATTACCTGGCCGGAGACGGCGAGCACGGCAACGAGATCTGGTGGAATGGCGGGGACGGCACCGGCACGATCGGCCTGGGCTCCTATTCCGGGTCATACCTCACCGCGACATCGGAATACGCGCCGGCCAAGGTGAACAGCCCGCAGCTGGCCCTGTACGGGATCTTCGTCAGCAACGCGAGCGGCCCCGGAACGATCACGAACTCGTACGCCAGCAACATGGCCGACGCGGCCTACTACGTGGGCGCGTGCCGCCGGATCTGCAACATGACGCTCGCGAACGACACCGGGGTCAACTCCGACCTCGGGTATTCCGGCACCAACTCCGGCGGACAGCTGGTCATCAAGAACTCGCTGTTCCGGGACAACCGGGCCGGCATAGCGCCGAACTCGGAGAACAACGACGACGCGCCGCCGCCGCAGGACGGCCGCTGCCCGGGCAGCGCCACGAGGTCCTGCACGATCATCGAGGGCAACACGATCGAGGCGAACAACAACGCGTACGCGCCGGGTGACGGAGCCGTCGCGCCCGTCGGGACCGGCATCCAGCTAGTCGGGGGCGAGTATGACACGGTGGCCCGCAACGTCATCGCGGATCAGGGTGCCTGGGGGATCCTCGTCAGCGACAACGCCGACAACGAAAAGCCGCCGCCGGGCACGCACTGCCAGGGCGGCATCATGAACAAGCCGCTGCCCAAGTTCTGCCTGTTCCGGGCGCGCGGCAATCTGGTCTATTCGAACGTGTTCAGCGGCGTCGGGAAATTCGGCAACCCGACGAACTCTGACCTGGCTACCCTGACCCTGGGGTCGTACACGCCGCGGAACTGCTTCTACGGCAACGTCGACCTCGGTGGCCGGCTGACCTCCGCGCCCGCCGACATCCAGAGCCCGAACGTGGACGGGAAGCCCTGCGCGGGGCCCGGCAACGGCAACGATCCGGCGCTGACCAACCAGCTCATCTGCGCTACCGGGTTCGCCAAATGCCCGCTGCCGCCCGGCCAGGCGAGGTACCCGAAGCAGACCCGCACCGTGATGATGCCGCTGCCCCGGCTAGCGAGCATGCCAAATCCCTGCGCGGCGGTGCCGAGGAACGCGTTCTGCCGGTGACCATCGTCATGCGAGCCGGCCGGCAGCAAGTCAGGTGACCGGGGGCTCGCTCCGGGTCAGCGGACCCGGGACTCGGGTCCGGTGACAGCGCTGGGCATGGCCGACTCGCCCGGCCTGGTCTCCGGGGCGGCGGCGCCGAGGATGGCGGCACCGCCCAGCACGGCGGCGGCCAGCCCGAAGGCCGCGCCGTAGGAGACCGAGTCGACCAGGAAACCCCCCGCCACCGGGCCGACCACCGAGCCCACGTCGCCCGCCATCTGGTAGGAAGCGACCACGGTCCCGCCGTCGCGGTCGATGATGTCGCCGATCATCGCGGCCGGGGCCACGTCCAGCAGGCCGGAGCCGAAGCCGGCCACAGCCAGCGCGGCCAGGTAGGCCCACGGGCCGGAGAGCAGGGCCAGCATCACCATGCCGACGGCCGAGACGACGCAGCCGGCGATGACGACCGGGCGCCGGCCGAGGGTGTCGGCCACCCGCCCTCCGGGCAGCAGCGCGGCGCCGTTCATCACGGCGAACAGCAGGAAGCCGAACCCCGTCCAGACCGCCGAGCGGTGCAGGATCTCATGGACGAACAGCGGAACCAGGGCGCCGCGCACGCCGAGCGCGGCGAAGCCGTCGGCCAGGTTGGCCGACGCGGCGGCCCGCCAGGTGCGATTCCGAACGGCGCGGGCCAGCGTGGCCAGCGAGCCGGCCGACGCGCGCTGGCCGGCCTGACGCCGGTCCGGCACCCGGCGCAGCACGACCGCCGCCAGGATCGCGGGCACGACGAGCAGGCAGCCGTAGATGAAGAACGGCGCCCGCAGCGACCACGCCGCCACCAGCCCGCCCACCGCGGGTCCGCTGATCCCGCCGAGCAGGAAGCCGGCGCTGAACAGGCCACTGGCCCGGCCCCGCTGGCTGGGGGACACGGTGCCGAGGAGCAGGGCCTGGGCGCTGATGCTGAACATCGCCGAACCCACCCCGCCGCTGCCGCGCAGCACCATGAGCTCAACGAAGGACTGGGAGAACCCGGCCAGGATGCTGCTCGCCGCGACCACCGCGATCCCCGCCGCCATCACGCCCGGCTCGCCGAATCGGTCCACCAGGCGGCCGGCGGGCAGCGCCCCGGCCACCCTCATCAGCGCGAACACGCTGATCACGCTGGCCGCCGCGGCCACGCTCACGTCAAACTGGCGGGCGAAGGCGGGGATGGCGGGAGCCACGATCCCGAACCCGAGTGCGACAGTGAACGCTACCGTGGAGAGGATCGCCACTTCTGGGGGCAGATCGTGGAACGGGCCTCTTCGCACGCCACGCACGAAACGGCATTGTGCCAGTTAACTCGCTGGTACCAAAGAGGTCACGGGGCGCGAAAGTACAGACCGGGAGAGAATGACGCCATGGCATCACACGTCGCGCTGCTACGCGGCATCAACGTCGGCGGCCGGAACAAGATCCCGATGGCGGACCTGCGCGAGGTCGTGACCTCGCTCGGGCACACCGGGGTAAGCAGTTACATCCAGAGCGGCAACGTGCTGTTCAGCACGGCGGAGGACGATACCGCGAAGCTGGCGGCGGCGCTGGAGTCAGCCATCGAGGGCAGGTTCGGGATCTGGTCATCGGTGGTGGTCCTGAGCCGGGACGAGCTCGCCCGGGTGCTGGCCGCCAACCCGTATCCAGACGAGCCGAATCCCAAGATGGTGCACGTGGTGTTCCTGAACGGCTCGCCGGCCCGGGACCTGCTCGACCGGATCTCGGCGGCCGAGGGCGCCGCCGCAGCCAAGGCCAGCCGGGACACGGTGCAACTGGCCGGCCCGGCGGCCGGCCAGCCGCCGGCGCTGTTCCTGCACACGCCGGACGGCTTCGGCACGAGCGAGCTGGCGCAGAACGTCTTCAAGATCCTCGCGCCACCTAAGAAATCCAAGCCGGGCCTGGCCGCCACGGCCAGGAACTGGGCCACGGCGACCAAGCTCCTGTCACTGTGCGAGGAGAAGTAGTAAGACTAGACGTCGGCGCCAACCATACCCGGTGGCGACCGGAAGGAGTCCTGCCATGCCCGAACCGGCAGCCTGGCCCGCCGACCGGCGGATCACCATCACCGACCTGCAGGCCGCGACCGATCGCGGCGAGCGCTGGTCGATGCTGACCAGCTACGACACCCTGACCGCGGGCGTCTTCGAGCAGGCAGGGGTCCGCGCCCTGCTCGTCGGCGACACCAGCGCCGAGATGGTCCTCGGCCATGAGACCACCGTGCCGATAACGATGGATCAGCTCGTCCCGATGGTGCAGGCGGTGGTGCGCGGGACGGGTACCGCGCTCGTGGTCGCCGACCTGCCGTTCGGCAGTTACGAGGCTGGGCCCGAGGTCGCGATGCTGAACGCGGTCAGGCACCTGAAGGAGGGCGGGGCGCAGGCCGTCAAGCTCGAGGGCGGACACCGCGTGCTCCCCCAGATCCGGACGATGACGGCGGCCGGTATCCCGGTGATGGGACACCTCGGGCTGACGCCGCAGAGCGTCAACACGCTGGGCGGCGTGCGGCGCGTCCAGGGCCGCGGCGCCGCCGGCGATCAGCTGCTCGCGGACGCCCATGCGCTCCAGGATGCCGGCGCGTTCGCCGTGGTGCTCGAATCGGTCCCCGCTGATCTCGGGCGGAGGGTCTCGGCGGCGCTGCGGATCCCGACGGTCGGCATCGGCGCCGGTCCGTACTGTGACGCGCAGATCCTGGTCTGGCAGGATATGGCCGGGTTGACCACCGGGCGGCTGCCCCGCTTCGTGAAGCGGTACGCCAGCCTGCGCGAGACCCTGCTCGACGCCACGCGCCGGTTCACCGACGACGTGTCGGACGGGCGCTACCCGGACGCGGAGCACAGTTATATCTAGGCCCTGAGGGGGCGCGGTGGCGCAGCGAGCGGTACTGGTGACGGGAGCCTCGCGGGGCATCGGCCGGGCGGTGGCCGAGGCATTCGCCGGGCAGGGCGACCGGGTGGCGGTGCATCACCGCAGGTCGCCCGACCTGGCGGCCCAGGTGCTGGCCGGGCTGCCGGGTGATGGTCACGCGGTCGTCCGGGCCGACCTGGCCGACGCCGAGGCCGTCCGGCAGATGGTCGATCAGGCCCACGCGGACCTCGGCGGCCTGGACGTGCTGGTCAACAACGCCGGCATCTACCTTCCGCATCCGGTCACCGACGTGTCCTACCAGCAATGGCAGGACATCTGGCGGGAGACTCTCGCGGTCAACCTCACGGGCGCGGCCAACGTGACCTGGTGCGCCGTGCAGCACATGAGGCAGGCCGGAGGCCGGATCATCAACGTGACCTCACGCGGCGCGTACCGCGGCGAGCCGCGGCACCCGGCCTACGGGGCGAGCAAGGCCGCCCTGAACTCGTTCGGCCAGTCGATGGCGCGGGCCCTGGCCCCGCTCGGCATCGCGGTCGCCAGCGTGGCGCCGGGGTACGTCGCCACCGACATGGCCAGCGATGACCTGAACTCACCGCGCGGTGCCGAGCTCCGGGCGCAGAGCCCGTTCAACCGGATCGCGGCACCGGAGGAGATCGCGGCCGCCGTGGTCTACCTGGCCTCCCCGGAGGCCGAGTGGGCCAGCGGGGCCGTCCTCGACCTCAACGGGGCGTCGTACCTGCGCTAGCGCGTGAACCGTTCGAGCAGGTGACTGAAGGCCCAGAGGGGCTGCTTGATGCCGGAGCAGGAATCGCTGTCGATGGTGCCCGGGCACCCGCCGTTGTCCCGCTGGATCGCCCAGATCGACAGCAGGCCGAGGCCGTGGGCCCGGGCGAAGCTCAGGATCCGCCGGGTGTCGCTCAGGTGGGTGATCTCGGTCTTGCCCGGGTAATCGTCGATGCCGGGCAGGATCGTGATCCCCTCCATCGCCCACAGGCGCCGCTGTGAGCTCCACGGGTACAGCCCGGCGAGCTGCCGGTGCACGTTGCGCGCGGCGATGACCGCCTCGGCGCCCATGTCCAGCGGCTTCGGCTCCTTGGCCAGGTAGTAGTCGAAGGTCATGATGTTGACGGTGTCGACCAGCGCGCCGTTCCCGACCGCGTTCTGCAGCACGTGCAGCGCATCCGCCTCCAGGCCCGTCGGCTCCACCGGCAGCGTGTATTCGACCCGCAGCGGCCTGCCGTGATCCCTGGCCCACGCCTCGACCAGCGCGATCGCCTTGTTCCGCCGGTCGATGGCCGCGGTCTTGCCCAGCGAGTCGACCTCCACGTCCATGTCCAGCCTGGTCACGTGGTAGGAGGCGATAACCCGCTCGTAGTCGGCCGCGATCTTGCCGACGCTGGTGCACGAGTCGGCGATCTCGGTGCCGGTCGAATCGGCGCTGAAGCCGCCGAACGTCGGCATCACATCGCCGCCCAGCCGCCTGAGGGCGGCGATCTGAGCGCGGTAGCGCGGCCCGGGGACCGGCTCGCTCTTGGTGCCGTTCCAGGTCAGGGCACAAGAGCCCTTCCTCGCCGTCTGGAGGAAGGCGAGGCTGAAGAACCGCGCGCCGGACTTGGCGGCGACCACCGGGATGCTGTCGCTGGTCCAGGTCTCGAAATACGGGGCGTAGACCCGCCGCGGCCAGACCTCCTCCCGGCCCGCCGTCCTGGCCTGGGCCGCCGTCCTGGCCTGGGCCGCCGGCTGGGCGAGGACGGAGGCCGCGAAGAGCGCCACCGCGGTCACCGCCAGCACGAAACGCCGGGTCATAAGTGCCTCCTCACCGAGCCCACACAACCCGCGGAGCTCACCGGCCACACGAGCAGAACTGTTAAGAAACTTTCTTTACGAAAACACCTCCACGCCGCCCCGTCAAGGCCGCTTTTTTCCACGCCCCGCGCGTCCCGTCGCGCCCACCGCACCCGTGTGTCCCGCCACACCCGTATGTCCTACCGGACCTGTATGTCCCACCGCATCCGTGTGTCCCACCGGAGCGCCCGCGGCTCTCCGCATCCGGCGTCGACGCGGGGCTGAGGACGCAGGGTTAGTGTCGCCTTTCGGGATCCGTGCGCGCTCGCCAACCACGGCAATGTGACTTTGCTGTGGTCCTGACCACGGCGATGTGACATCGCCGTGGTTACCGCCCCTCAGCTCTCGCGGGAGCGCG
>Ga0335081_10001051_pt1 | contig 44416 bp, 32 predicted proteins | sample Lox_Sample_35_FD_206713 | JGI IMG/M metagenome (GOLD analysis project Ga0335081, IMG submission 206713) | Soil microbial communities from Loxahatchee National Wildlife Refuge, Florida, United States - Lox_Sample_3.5 | ecosystem: Environmental > Terrestrial > Soil > Wetlands | place: USA... | reverse complement strand
CGACAGGATGGCGATGGCTATGGCGTTCGCCGCGATGTGATTGCGCATGTGTAACCGGCCCACCAGGATCCACATGAAGGCAAGGTTGCCGAAAATCGAAAGGGCGCCGTTGGCCAGGTGGAAGCGCAGCAGGCGCATCAGCCGCTGGCGGGGTGCGCCAGGCCGGTCCTTCCACGTGAAGCGCTCGTGCCAGGCGAAGTTGTGAAGGACCGCGGTTTCGACGGCCAGAGCGGTGGCCGGCAGGTAATTCATCCAACGCTGGAACAAAGCCAGGCACGCAAGCTGGACGACAATGCCGAGGCCTCCGACGAAGTTGAATTTCAGCCAGCGCAGCGCCAGGATCTTCACGGCAGCCGCTCGGCAATGTAGAGCTGGCGCGTGTGGCGAACGGATGCCCAGATCAGCATGAGCGACATCCCTACGATGCCGATGGCGCCTCCCACGTCGAACAGCAGGAAGCGGCGGCCGAAGAAGCCAACCACAGGGCGGAAGAACAGAGCGATGTTGCCGATGCAGAGCAGCAGGCGCAGTTCGGTGGGGCCAAAACTCCAGAAGGACATGTGGAAAGCGCCGATGGTGTACGTGGTGAGGTAGACCTCGATGGAGAGCAGGAAATAAGCAATCAGCAGGCCGAGCGCGATAAAGGGATTCATGTAGCCGGAGAGCGCCAGGCCGCCCATCAGGAAGAACGTGCCGATGGCGTCCGTCACGTGGTCGACATAAAAACCGTAACGTGGGCGGAGGCGGTTGCGGACGCGGGCCAGCGTTCCATCCAGGCTGTCGCCGAACCAATTCACCGCCAGGGCGGCGATCACGCCGAGGAGCGCACGGCGGTCGCGGCTGGCGGCCCAATAGCAGAGGCCGGCGGCGAACATGGCGGCGAAGCCCAAGAGGGTCAGGTGGTCGGAATTGACCCAGCCGGGCATGCGGTGAGCCATCCAGACGAGCGCTTTTTTCTCGGCCCCGGCGAGGAAGCTGAGCTGCTTGCGCTCGGCGTCGCGGAAGGTCTGGTCTGCCATATCGATGAAGATAGCAGGCGGCTGCCGGACCTGCAGGAGCGATGCCCAGCAACGTTGCTGTAGGGCAGGATGTCATCCTGCGCGGCGGTTGCCAACCGCCGCGCGTGCCGATTGGGGGTGCCCTTTGGGCCCGGCACGCGGCTTGGCAAGCCGCCCCACTGATCTTTGGGTGCCGAGCAGTGCTTCGGTGGAACGGAACCGTCACCCTAAGGGGCCCTTCCCGTAGATGCGATGACTGTCCTTCGACCGCAGCAGTTCAAAATCGGCTGTCGCCAGTGCGCGTTCTGCCTGGATTGCGGTCCACCGGGGGAGTCTAGGCATTTACCTCGACGGTGGTTGTCAGAATCTCACGGCTGCGGAGACCATCACGCTCGTCGTTTGGCAGGGTTTCGAGGTAAAGCTCAATCGCCTCTCGAATGTTGGTTATCGCCTCTTCCAGAGAATCTCCCTGGGACTGGCATCCCTTCAATTCGGGGCACCAAGCGTAGAAACCGTTCTCGTCCTTCCGATCACGGCGCGCGCCTTGCGGGCCATGGTCCCAGTGTATCGCCTCGTAATCCTGCCGCAGATCCTTCGGCTTCGGCCCCCGATTCCGCCGGCGGCCCCTCGATTCCCCCAATCCTTCGCCCTGCGCGCCGGCACCAGCCGGAACGGAAGAAAGCGGCCGGCGCTACACGAAACTGGTACCATGCATCGGTAAGGAGTCGGCATGAAACTCACCACGCTAGTTCTCGGTTTGATTCTCGCATCGCCGCTGGTCCGGGCCGCTGACGGCGATTCCATCGACACCATCACCAAGGCTGTCTACGACGTAATCTCCGGGCCGGCGGGGGCGCGCGACTGGGCGCGCTTCCGGTCGCTGTTCGCGGACGGGGCCAGGCTCATCGCGATTCGCATGACGGCGGGAAAGCCGGCGCCGGCGGTCATGACCGTGGACGATTACGCGAAGAACGCCGGGGCGAGTTTCGAGCGCAATGCGTTCTACGAATCCGAAGCCGCGCGACGGGTGGAGGCGTTCGGTAACATCGCGCACGTGTTCAGCACCTACGAATCGCGGCGCGCTCCGGGTGAGAAGCCCTTTGCACGCGGCATCAACAGCTTTCAACTGGTGAGGGACAGCGGCCAGTGGAAGGTGATGACCATCCTGTGGGACGCCGAGCGCGAGGGGAGCCCCATCCCCGAGAGATACCTGGCGTCCGGCCAGTAAGAAACGCGGAAGAGTCCCTTCAACTGCAGCACGCTGGGCCCTTGTTGGGTGTCTCGGTGGTGTACATCGTGACCCATGCCTGGATCGGAGGAGCAGCCTTGGCGTTACATGCTTCCAGTCACTTCGCTTGTCATCGTATTGAGCATTGCCGTTCTACGGGCCGGGCAATCGCCGAAATTTCCGTATTTTGCCTGGTTGCAGCGTGGAATGTTCTACAATATTCTCCAATCGGCCGTTAGAAACGGCGAACCGGCGCCATCACATTTGTCGGAGGGATGCGACATATGAAGGGAGCTTCCAAGAGATTCCGCGGTGCGGGTCTCCGATCGCTGTGCGCGGCGATCTTTTCTTTGTGGATTGTCCCGGCTGCGGCACTCGCACAGGCGGCTCCGCCTCCGCCTCCACCGCCCGTGCGGCAGCCCGTTTGGCCCCCGCTTCGCGCCGAGGAACCGCCGCGGATGGCCGATACGCCTTTCGTTATCCGTCCCGCGGCAGACGTGGACGAGCGATTGTTTCTGCTCAATGCGCTGCAGGATATCTATGAGGGCTGGCCCTCCTCCGATGACGCGGGGCGGACGGCCGGGTGGTTTGCCCGCACGCGGCTTACAGCCGGCAATCTCCGCAGCGCCATCGCATCGCACTCACTGGGGCCCGAACTCGCGCAGGCTTACGACGACTGCCTGAACCTGCTGAATGCTTACGAGACCTATCTCAAGAATCTCGGCGTCATCGACCAGCGTACGGTCGACAAGGCGCAGAGCGGCGCCGCCGAAGCGATCTTCGATGGATTTCTGGAAGGCGTGAAGGAAAAATTCAAAGGCGCGACCGATAGCGACGCCCGCGATGCCGGCATCTGGGAGGCGGTGATCACCGGGGTAAAGAAGGCGTACACGATCAACGCGGACCGCCAGGCGGCGATCGCCGCGGAGAAGCAGCGCCTGACCGCGCAGGTCAACACGGCGATGGCCTCCGCCCGAGCCGCGGCGCAGCGGTTGACCATCGCGCGCGGATGGCAGCTCGCTGAAGCGGGTTTTGAAAACTCGGGCAACCTGGCGCTGGCCGAACAGGTGCGGCGCCGTCCGCGCGATCCGTTCGCCTTGGCCAACCTCGCCGTGGATCGAGCCGACCAGGGCAATTCGCCGGATGCCGCGGTGACGAGCGCCGATTGGTGCGCGCGCGCCGCCGAACTGGTTCCGACCGGCGCGGAGTATGACGGCTTTCGCGCCCGCTTCGTGGCCGAGGCGGTGGATCTTGGACTGAGCGCCGTGAACATCGAGACCAACTTCGCCTACAGCGGCGGTCCGAGCCGCTCCACGCCGCGGGCGTTAAGTCTGACCCGAACCTATCTCTCCATCGATCCCGGCGACGAGGGTGGCTTCGGCCACATGGAACTGGCGCGGGCTCTGGCGTTCTCCGGCCGGTACCGCGAAGCGATTGACGCCGCCGATGTGGCCGCCAGCAATTTTGGCCGTGACGCGGGATTCGCCGTCCGGTACGCCAAGCTGATGAGTCTCACGAATTCACTCGACAAAGCAGACCAATGGCTGACGTACGCCTATTCCCTTGGCTTGAAGGACATTAACGGGGTGCGTGCGACTCCCGATTTAGCCAATCTTCGCGCGTGGCGCCCGCAGCGTTTCGCGGAGCTGACGACCGTCCGGCTGCGGCCCGAGATCGTCTGGGGGTTGATGTTCGACGATGTAATTCTGCACAACGATTCCGCCTTCGACGTGACAAATCTCCGCGCGACCATGTTCATTCGCCAGGGACAGCGGACCTGGAACGTGTCGCTGGGGCAGTGCACCTCCATCCGCGCCGGCGGGACATGCAAGGCAGTGAACGTGATGAGCATCCCCGACGACAGGTACGATCAGGCCGACCTGCGATACGACTGCGACCAGGTCGTTCATTGAGATCGGCGCTAAGACGGGAGCGTTATGGCGCGTGCTGGCACGCCACGGATGGGATTTGATTCAGGCTGTTCTTAGGCAGGACACCGCCGCAGGAATCCGTGCGCTGTGAATCGTGCGCGGGTGGGCGGCGAAATATCCCTTGGCGTGCTCCAGGCAGCGGCGGGCGTGCTCCGCGTAGCCCAGTTCCTTCACCCGCTCGAGGTTGGGGATCTCGAGCGAGTACGGAATCTCCGGCATCCGGTTCACGATAGCGGCAATATCGATCGCACCCTCTCCCGGGTCGAGGCGCGCTTCGCGGGCGGTATGGATCAAGCCTTCGGCCGTGGAGGGAATCTCTTTGGGCGCGTCGCATATGTGCGCAAAATGGAACCATTCGCGGGGCACGGCGTCCAGCTCCTCCGGCTTGACTAGCGAACGGTTGAAGTGCAGGACATCCACCAGCAGACCAAGATTGCCCCGATTCACCGAGCGGAGCGCACCCAGCGCCTCCTGCAGATTCGCGAGAGCGGTCCACGTGACGAACTCGAGGCTGATGCTCAAACCGACTTTCGCGGCAAGGTCGCACAGCTCTCCTAACGCATCGAGCGCATAGTCCCGCTTGGTCGTCCAGACGCTGCTGATCACCCGGCGCGCGCCGAGCTCGGCGGCTGTTTCTAGCGCAGGCGCATACGATTTCACATCTACGCCGTCGGCGATCCGCGCCAGTTCGATATCGTGGAGTTTGAGACCGGTCGCGGCCAGCGCGGTTTTCGTGTCCCGCAGCATCGCCGGGTTGCGCGCCAGATCATAATTCGGCTCGTTCGGCAGACCCATGTAGATGATGCGGTAGCTGACGAAATCGTAGCCGGCGCGTGCGGCGATATGGGTGGCCTCCGGCGGCGCGCAGCCAAGCACGGTCAAATGCGCCAGGCTGTAACTGGGACCCGCTGCCCTTCGCGGCCTGCCGGCAGGTTCGTCCTGCCGATTCCGTCCCGAGGCCAACGGCGAGCAAGCCAGCGCCGCGGCCGTCCACAGGAACGCTCGACGACTGATGGTTGGTTTGGGCATATCGAGAGAGCGGTCCTTCCGGCCGAAGCCACCAGGCTGGAGCAGCCCTTCTGCTCCCGACTCATTGTATTCCGCAGACTCCAGTATCGAGCCGGTGGAGCGATGAAGTAACAGTTCCGCTACGGTAACCTGCTCACCGTGACCGCGACAGGGCTTCTTTTACGGTATCGATACTGTTACCTCGTTACACCACCCTTCCGTGGGAATCGCGTGGCGATAGAATTGATATTTGAGAACCTCAAGAGCCTTTTATCTGGAAAAACTCCGCACCGATGGGAACCGATCGCTTCCAAAGAAGTGGCCAAGTATCTGTATGCGGCTGTACTCATTTGGGTTAATCGCAGTTGTCCTAGCCGGCTTCGTCCCCGGAAACGCGAGCCCAGCTGTGAAAGCGGGCAAACTGGAGTTCCGCTTCCTCTACCTCCCTCCGGGTACCGCCGACCCCACCTACCACACCGCCATCTGGCTGGAAGATGAGGATGGCAAGCTCATCAGAACCCTTTACGTCAGCAACGAGTTGTCTGCCACGGAACACAAGCTCGGCACGGTCTGCCCCGACTGGGTGAAGCAGGCAGGTTGGAGCAAGGCGCCCAAATCGCTGGTGGATGCCGTCACCGGTCCGACTCCGAACGTAGGAAGCGGGTCAATGACGTTCGATCTAGGGGAACTGGGGATTGCGCCGGGAACCTATCGAGTGCGGTTTCAGGTCCACATCATCGATCAGTACAACATTCTGTTTCAAGGGAAGCTCGCCGCGGGCAATTCCGAGCAGGACGTCAAAATCGAAACGCTTTACCAACCCACGAAACCCGATATCGGAACGGATGTGGTGAAGGAAGTCCGGATCCACTACTTACCCGCGCCGCCGGAGCAATAGGGAGCCATCATATGACGAAAGAGAAGATCGACCGTCGAGGGTTCTTCAAGAAAGCCTCGGCCATTACCGCGACGGCGGCGACCGCCATGAGTTTTGAAGAGCGCGCACTGCTCGCCCACCAGGAGCAGCAGGCAGGCCGCGGACCGCAACCAGGGCAAGGGCGTGGCGGGCAACCGGGCCGCGGGCCACGGCCACAAGTCACCACCGTCACTCCCGGTCCTATGCCGATGGGCAAACTGGGGAACCTCAAGGTGAGCCGTCTCATTGCGGGTCACAACCTGGTTGGGTTCCAGGCGCACTCGCGGGACCTGATCTACGTTTCTCAACTCCTGCAGGCCTACTTCACTGACGACAAGATCCTCGACACCTGGCAGAAATGTGAAGAACTGGGGATTAACGCTTCTTTCCTGCGCATCGAGAACCATATGATGCAGTGCGCTCACCGTTATAAACAGGAACGCCAGGGAAAGATGCAGTGGATCGCCCAGATCGTGATCAATGAACAGGATCAGTCGCACGATATCGATGCCGCCATGGAACTGGGCGCGAGCGCGGCGTATATTCGGGGGCTGGAAGGGGACCGCTTTTGGAAGGCCGGGCGGCCGGACATCATCGCGAAGGCGATCGAGAGAATAAAGAGCTATAAAATCCCGACGGCTCTTGCCAGCCACGAGATCGACACGCTCCTCTGGTCGGAGCAGCAGAAGTTCGACGTGGATTTCTATGTGAAGACGTTCAACAACGCTCAGTATTGGAGCGCGGAGAAGGCCGTTAAACCAAACCCCGACTGGAAGCCTTCCGAGAAGGAGCTGGCTCAGTCCGAGTTCGGAGCGGCCACGCACGACAACATTTGGGAAACCAAGCCGCACGCGACCGCGGAGTTCTTTGCGAAAGTCAAGAAGCCGTTTGTCGCATACAAGGTCCTGGCGGCCGGCGCCATCTGGCCACGCGACGGCTTCAAGTATGCGTTTGACAACGGAGCGGACTTCCTTTGCGTGGGGATGTACGATTTCCAGCTCATTGAGGACGTATCCATTGTCAAAGAGCTGATGGCCGGAAAGCTGGACCGGAAGCGTGACTGGGTGGCCGAGGCGGTATCGGCCTGAAGACCTGCCCGCCACGGCACCCACGTCCGCCGTCATCTGACGATTGAAGGACTCGCCTCGCGGGACAACCCGACCGCTCGGTGTGTGGATCGACAGCCCGCGCCCGCTCGTTGATGCGTGCCTGAGTCTGAGGTCAATGAAGCCGATCAGACGCCCGTAACGAAGGCCCACTCGCGCCTGAAGGTTACCGTAACAGCACCGTTACTTCATTGATTCGTTTAGAACTCCGGTCTACGATTTCGCTAGGGTCGGGCCGGTGAGGATTGTCGCGTCGGGGTTCAGCCTTCTTCCGGGTGGCCATTCAGGCGCCAGCGGGAAGTGAGCCAATACCGGCAGAGGAGGTTCCAGGTGAGATCTGTCCTTTCGTCCGTTCTGATTGCTCTAGGTAGCCACGCGCGCACCTTCGTGGCCGGGTTTGTCGTGGCGATATTTTTGTGCGCCGGTGTGATCTGCGCGCAAAATGTCAACGCCACTCTCAGCGGTACCGTCTCCGACATCAGCGGAGCCGTGATTCCCAATGCTACGGTGTTGGCGACCGCAATCGATACCGGTGTGGTAACGAAAACCTCCACCAACGGGACCGGCGCATACGCATTCCCCAGCCTTCAGGCCGGAAGGTATCGCGTCTCCGCGGAGATGAGCGGGTTCAAGACCATAGCCTTTGAGCCTGTGGTACTGGACGTTTCTGCCCAGGTCCGGCTCAATTTCACACTGCCTGTATCCGGCGGCTCGACCACCTTGGAAGTAACTGCGGCGGCCGAATCTCCGTTGCTGGCTTCCAGCGCGGTGGTGGGCGGCGTGGTTCAAGGGCAGCAGATCCTGGACTTGCCCCTGATTGACCGCAGCGCTAACAACCTGGCCATCTCCCAGGCCGGTTTCGCGGGCGGCGTCGGCACGGGCGTGAACGTGGCCGGAGGCACCACGCAATCGCTTCTCACCACGCTGAATGGCATCAGCGTCACCAACAACCGGCTCACGCGCGCCGGTGGCCTGAACTCGTTCCAGTTGAGCCAATCGGTCGACCTGGTGGAAGAGGTCAGGGTGGTCAGCAGCCCGTCCGACGTGGAATTGGGCCGGGCCTTGGGACAGGTCCAAATGATCGTCCGGTCGGGGACAAACACTTTGCGCGGCAGCGTCGTGGACGGCCTGCGCAACACGGATTTGAACGCCAACACGTTCTTCAACAATTATTCCGGCCTGTCGCGCCAGATTCTGAAACGCAATCAGTTTGCCGGAAGGTTGGGCGGGCCGATTCGCAAGAACAAAACGTTCTTCTTTTTCCTGTACGATGGCAACCGCCAGAGGACGTCGGCCTCTTCCAACTACACGGTGCTCACCACGCCAGCGCGACAGGGCACGTTCCGATTCTATCCGGGCGTGCTGAACGGCAACGCGATCGCGTCGGTGCCGACGGTGGACCTGAATGGGAACCCGATCCAGCCGGCAAATGCGAGCGGCTCGTTGCAATCGGTGAGTCTGTTCGGCGTGGACCCGAATCACTCGGTTGCCGACCCCACCGGCACGGTCCAAAAACTGATCGCCGCCACTCCTTCTCCGAACAACTACCTGGTCGGCGACGGTTTGAACACGGCGGGCTATCAGTGGCAGATCCCATCGTACTCGGACCGCGATCAATTCACCTTCAAAGTGGATCACTACTTCAGCCAGAACCACCACATGAATGTCGTGGTGACCCACGAGCACAATTATTACACCAGCACGGCGCCTGTCTACCCTACAGAGAATGTGTCGGGCATCTCTCAGGTCCACTCCTGGTTCGCATCGCTCGGTTTCACATCGACCATCGGGCCGGCGTTGCTCAACGAATTCAAACTCGGCATGCAGCACCCCGATATCCGGCAGATCGGCGGTACCAGCGCCTATCCGCAGGTGTATCCATCGACCAACGGAACCCTCTGGACGCCGACTTTTGTCAGTGGCATGACCTCGCCTATTCCCGCCAATATCGATTCCGAGTTGATAGACCCGGTCTACACGATTGGGGACAGCGTCAGTTGGAACAGAGGCCGGCACTCCTTCAAGTTCGGCTTCCAGGCGGACTATTTCGGGTCCAATTCTTTCAACATCAATAACAATGTCGTGCCCCTGGTTACTCTCGGATTTGGCGGCGTGGCGGTGACGGGTGTGAGTGCGATTTCCGGCATCGGCAGCAACCAAACCAATGCGCAAAACCTGCTGGCGGACCTATCGGGCGCGCTGGCATCGGTGAACGAAGGATTTGGCGTTGGCAATGGTAAGAACCCTCAATGGATTCCTTACCCGAATCGACGCGCCTGGCTGCAGCGCGACGCCAGCGGGTTCGCCAAGGACGATATCAAAGTGTCGCCGGACCTCACCGTGAACGTGGGCGTGCGCTGGGACTATGTCAGCGTTCCGTACGACAAATGGGGACGAATGCTGTACCCAGTGAACGGCTTTGCGGGAGTGTTCGGAATCTCCGGAACGAACAGCAGTGCGTTGTGGACGCCTGGGGCTTCGAGCGGCTCCATGACCACTCTGACGTCCATTGGGCCGAACTCGCAGAATCCCGGACAGCACCTTTACAACCCCTACTACAAGGGCTTTGGACCGGGCGCGGGGTTCAGTTGGTCGATCCCGTATTTCGGAAAGAACAAGACGGTATTTCGCATGGGATACGGCATCACGCGCCCGCCGGCCCAGAGCTTCCTGGGAATTGACGGGAGTTTCACATCATTCGGAACTTCAGCCACATATGTTCCGAGCACGGCTTGCGGCCTGAACTGCCTGAACCTGCCGTTATCGCCGATCAACAACAACCCGTTTGCGGTGGTTCCGCTGACGGACCGCACCCAGACGTTCACCCAGTACGACCCCAACTTCATGCAGCCCTTTGTGCAAAACTGGAATGCCTCGCTGGAGAGGCAACTCACCTCCACTTTGACGCTCTCTGTACGCTACGTAGGCAACCGGTCCACGCACCTGGTGACCGGAACCTCGCTGAACTCTTCCAACATCTTCGAGAACGGAATCCTGTCTGCATTTCAGACCACGATTGCCGGAGGGAACGCGCCGCTGTTCGACCAGATCTTCAACGGATTGAACCTCGGCTTAGGCGCGGTGAACGGCGCCACGGTCACCGGCTCCCAGTCGGTGCGGCAGTACTCCGCCACCAAGGCCTATTTCGCCAACAACAGTCCCGGCGCTTTTGCCAGTTGGTTGAACACCACCAATGCCTTGACCGGCACGAACGGCGGTCTTCTCTCGCGGGCCGGCCTTCCGCAGAACTTTGTGGTGGTCAATCCGCAGTACGCCAGCGCAAACGAGATCTTCTCCGCCGCGAACGCGTCGTACAATTCCGGAATCGTCGAACTTCGAAAACAATTCTCAAACGGCTTTGCGTTCCAGACCAACCTGACCTGGGCCAAGACACTGCTCCAGGGTGACGGCGCACTCGTTAATGGCGCGGTGAGCGACTCCACCAACACCTACCGGGATCCGCGAAGCTGGCATCTGGACAAGGCCCTGGCGGCCTACAACGTGAAGCTTGCCTGGAAGGCCACGGGGACCTACATGCTGCCGTTTGGCCCCGGTAAGGAATTCGTCAAGACTGGTTTCCTCTCGAAGATCCTGGACCAGTGGCAGTTCGGCACGGTCCTGACGGTCTACAGCGGCAACCCGCTCCAGATCACCGCGTCCAATGGGTATCCTTTCACCGCGACCGGCACCGGCGCCAGCGGGCCCCCACAGACGGCCCAGGCGGCTGGGGCGGTTCCTTCCAACCTCGGTTCCGTGACCAGGGTGGGCAACGGCGTGGTTTATTTCCCAGGCCTCACCCAGGTGACCGATCCTTCGTGCGCCGGCTTGACCACGCTGCAAGGACTTCAAGGCTCCTGCACGATGAAAGCAATGGCATTGAACGGGAACGTGATTTTGGCGAACGCCTTGCCCGGAACCGTAGGCAACATGCCCCTGTGGGCTAATCTGACGGGACCGAGCCTGTTCGATCTCGACATGAACCTGCTCAAGCGCGTGCGCATCAAGGAGCGGGTGGACGTGGAGTTCCGCGTGGACGGCATCGCCATCACGAACACGCCCCATTTCGCCAACCCAACGACCAATATCGACTCGACCAACTTCGGCCGCATCACCGCACCGGCCTCGAACGGCTCGAACCAGTTCACCATGCCGACGCAGTACAACGGAAACCGCGTTTTCGTGGCGAACCTTCGAGTGAGCTTCTAAGTATAGCCAAGGATACTCGAAATCTTGAGGACGGGAGCTTTCAGCTGTCAGCATTCAGAGACCAGCACCGAACCCGCAGGCTGATCGCTGGCTGACCGCTGAATGATGAAAGCTGAAAGCTCGCCCGCCACGCGCCTTGCCCATCCGCCCCCAAGCCGTGCGAGGCCGATCTCGTGCGGCTTGGGGCAGCAGGCTCCAGGTTACCGTAACAGCACCGTTACTTCATTGATTCTCTTGCCGGTTCGAGGATAGCATTGGCGCTAGAGTTGGGCCGGCGCGCTGGGGTTGTGCGTTCTGGACGGCACTATAGACCGTCAAGGCGCTGGCGCCGGCCAGAGAGGGAGGTTTCGGGTGCGAACCATCAGTCAGTCTGTGTCGATCAAGTTCTTGGTGGGATGTGTTGTGACAGGTGTTTTCTTCACCGGCGCTATTCTCGCGCAAAACCCTAATGCCAGCCTCGGCGGTACAGTCGCAGACACCTCCGGCGCGGTGATCCCTAATACTGCGGTGACCGCAACGGAAATCGAGACGGGCGTTGCAACGAAGGCTCTGACCAATCAGAGCGGCGCCTACCAATTCCCCAGTCTCCAGGCGGGCAGGTACCGCGTCGCGGCAGAGATGCCGGGGTTCAAGACGACCGTTTACGATCCCGTCGTGCTGGACGTGTCCGCGCAAGTACGCCTTAACTTCACGCTGTCCGTGGCTGCCGGCTCGACAACCGTGGAAGTGACCGCGGCCGGCGAATCGCCCCTGCTGGCCTCGACGGCGGTGGTCGGTGGTGTGGTCACCGGGCAGCAGATTCTGGATCTGCCCCTGATTGACATGAACGCTGCCAACCTTGCGCTCACCCAACCCCAATTCGCGGGCGGCATAGGCGGTGGCGTCAGCGTGGCCGGCGGCGCCACGATGGCCTTGCTGACAACGGTGAACGGCATCAGCGTTTCCAACACCCGGCTCGATCGCGCGGGCGGCCTGCTGTCGTTCCAATTGACCCAGAGCGTCGACATGGTAGAGGAGGTCAAAGTCGTCAGCAGTCCGGCAGACGCCGAAACAGGACGGTCGTTAGGTGAGGTGTCCATGATCGTCCGCTCCGGCACGAACACCTTCCGTGGAAGCCTGGTGGACGGGCTCCGCAATACCGACCTCAATGCCAACACCTTCTGGAACAACATGCAAAACCTGCCGCGGCAGGACCTGAAACGCAACCAGTACGCCGCGCGGATTGGCGGACCGATCCGAAAGAACAAGACCTTCTTTTTCGCCCTCTACGATGGCGACCGCCAGGTGACGTCGGCTGCGTCGACTTCCACCGCGCTCACAGCGCCGGCGCGGGCGGGCAATTTCCGGTTCTTTCCGGGCGCCATAAACGCCAATGCGAACGCCACCAGCAATCCCACCGTCGACCTGAACGGCAACGCGATTCAGCCCTCGACCGCCACGGGGCCGCTGCAATCGATCAGCGTCTTTGGCCGCGACCCGAATCGGCCTAATTCGGATCCAACCGGGTTGGTTCAGAAGTTTATCAATGAAACTCCTCTGCCGAATAACTATTTGGTCGGGGATGGTTTGAATACCGCTGGCTACACGTGGCAACAGCCGTTCTTTGCGGATACCGATCAGTTCACGTTCAAGGTCGACCACTACTTCAGCCAGAACTATCACATGAACATCGTGGTCACTCATGAACATCAGTGGTACACCAGTACAGCACCCGTCTTTCCCACGGCTCCGGGAGTGGGGCTCAACCAGGACCACTCCTGGTTCGCTTCCGTGGGCTTCACCGCGACGATCAAGCCGACCCTGCTGAACGAATTCAAGATCGGTCTGCAGCATCCGGATCTGGCGCAGATCGGGGGCACGGACGCCTATCCACAGTTGTATCCGTCGCAGAACAACATCCTCTACACGCCCGCCTTCGCCAGCTTTACCAGCCCGATCCCCGGCAATATCGATTCCGAATTGATCGACCCCGTGTACACACTGGGAGACAGCATCAGTTGGACTCACGGCCGCCACTCCGTGAAATGGGGCTTTCAGGTGGACGCCATGGGGTCCAATTCGTTCAACATCAACAATAACTATGTGCCCTCGGTTACCTTAGGCCCGGGAGCCGTTCCGGTTCAGGGCATCACCAACATCACGGGGCTTGTCGCACAGAACCAAACCCTGGCGACCAACCTGCTTACCGACCTCACCGGCTCGGTTTCGACGGTGGTCGAGGGATTCGGAGTTGCCAACGGCAAGAACCCGGCGTGGATTCCTTACCCGAACCGCCGGGCCTGGCATCAGCGGGACGCCAGCACCTTTATTAAAGATGATTTCAAAGTGGCTTCGAACCTCACGCTGAACGTCGGCGTCCGCTGGGACTGGGCTGGGGTTCCGTGGGATAGTTGGGGCCGCACACCCGCGCCCGTGGGCGGCTTCGCTGGCCTGTTCGGCATTTCTGGGACCAACTTCAGCGCCATGTGGACCCCCGGTGCGTCGGGCGGTTCGCTGACGCAGATGGTCACCGTCGGTCCCAATTCCGCGAATCCCAGCCGGCAGCTTTACACCGACTATTACAAGGGCTTCGAGCCGGCGGTCGGATTGAGCTGGGCGATTCCGTATTTCGGACAGAACAAGACCGTACTGCGGGTGGGTTGGACCTTCTCGCGCCCGATGGGTCAGAGCTTCCTGACCATCGACGGGGCGACTCCATCGTTCGGCACCTCCGCCACGTTCCAGCCGGCGGGAGCCACATTCCTGAACGCGGTCAACCTGCCGCTGTCACCGGCTTACTCGAACCCGCTGCAGACCTGGCCGATCAACGACAAGACCCAGAACATATCGGCATACGATCCGAACTTCCAACCGCCGGTCGTACAGAGCTACAACGCTTCGCTGGAGCGGCAACTCACATCAACAATGACACTCGCCATCCGCTACGTAGGCAACCGCAGCACGCACCTGCCCGGCGGATACAATTTGAACTTCCCCAATGTCTTTGAGAACGGGATTGCGAACGCAACCAACATCACCGCGCTGGGAGGGAATGCGCCCCTGTTCGACAAGCTGCTGATGGGAGTCAATGTGCCTGGGGCCGGCGTGGTCAATGGCACAACACTCACCGGTTCCCAGGCGCTGCGGGCGTATACCGGCACGTTGGGTTTCCTGGCGGCCAACGGCGCCGGCAATATCGCCAACTTCTTCAACACGACTCTGGCCTTGCAGCCGACCGCAAGCGCGGTCCGCGGTGGTCTGATTGCCAACGCCGGTTTGCCCGCGAACTTCGTCGTGGCCAACCCCCAGTACTCCGGCGCATCGTTCACCTGCGCGTGCCTCAATGCCGACTACAACTCGGGCGTGGTCGAGCTTCGCAAACGCTTCGCGCAAGGCTTCACCTTCCAGGGCAACTTCGTGTGGGCCAAGAGCATGACGCTCAACGGCACTACCATCAATCCCCGTAACTGGAGCCTTCAACGTATTGAGGGAGGCCAACTGTACACATGGAAGGCCAGCGGAACCTATGAATTGCCCTTTGGCCGCGGCAAACCGTTCCTGCACGCCACCTCCGGCGCCGCCGGCGTCCTGGATACGATCCTGGGCAACTGGCAGACGGGCGGCATCCTTACGTTGAACTCCGGAAACTATCTCACCCCAGCCTGCAGTGGGGATCCCATCGGGAGCACTACTAACACCTGCACCAGTGCTATGCCCTTGCCGAGCAACCCGGGCCACGTGATCCGCACCGGCAACGGCGTGGTCTACTTCAACACCGCCGTGCTGCAACAGGTCAGCGACCCTTACTGCAGCTCCCTGACGACCCTGCAAGGTCTGCAAAGCCATTGCGCGGATAAGGCAATGGCTTACAACAGCCAGATTCTCTTCGAGAATTCCCCGCAAGGCCAGATGGGCACCATGGCCAATGTCACGAACTGGAGGGGACCGGGCCTGTTCGATCTCGACCTGAACCTGCTCAAGCGCTTCACCCTCAGGGAACGGTTCACGGTCGAGTTCCGCATGGATGCGATCGCCTCGACGAATTCCCCCCATTTCACCGATCCGAACATGAACGTCAACGGCACCTCCTTCGGCCGCATCTCGGCTCCCTCCGCGGGCGGCTCGAATTCCTTTACCACGCCGTCGGTTTTCAACGGCAACCGAGTGTATGTAGCGAATCTGAGATTCAGTTTCTGAGGCCCGGCGGACTTCGGCTTACAGCGTGAACGCAATCAGGCTGCGCTTTTGCTGTAGCTTATCGACGCTGAGGCCGGGCACGGTCTTGAGCTGTTCGTAGTCTTTGATTTTCCCGTTGTGCTCGCGGTACCCGATGAGAGCCTGTGCCTCTTTTTCGTCCAGTCCCAGGACGTCCTGTAGTTGTCTCTGCGACGCGGTATTCACGTTCAGCTTTCCGAAGTACTTGGTCAGATAGGCGACCACGTCGGCCATTTCCTCGTCGGAGCCCTCCGCTCCGCGAGAGATCATGTCCTCGACGTTTTGCTGCCAGCCGATCTGCGTCCGCCGCGCGCCAATGACGACGTCGATCTCGTGGCACCCCGCGCAGACCTTTTGGACGGTGGATTTGCCCTTTCCGTCGGGCAGTTCTCCCGCCTTCTGGCCGGCTAAGAGCGGCAGAGCCACGAGTAGAACCACGGTGGGGCAGGCAATCTTGCCTGCAGCCAGGCTTTCGAGCCGGCTCGCGCCGGGCAGAAGCCCAGCGGCAGCCTCTAGAAGCTGCCTCAAAGTGCAAACTCTCTTACGCACCTTCAGTCTCCCGGTCACGGCAGGGCAAATGCGATTACCGTATCGGCGTGGCTCCGATCTCCCAGGAATCCACCGCCGGTAGCCGTGATCACCACGTACTGTTTGCCGTCCTTTCCCTGGAACGTCACCGGCGCGGAATGCGCACCGGCGTCGATCTGAACGGTCCACAGCTCTTTGCCCGTTTTGGAATCGAACGCGCGGAAGCGGCTGTCGTCGGTGGCGCCGATGAACACCAGCCCACCCGCGGTGGCTAGCGAGCCGCCGATGTTGGGCCGGCCGGTGTTCTGCTTGCCCGGCGGGAGGCTGTCGCTGATCCCCAGTATCGACTGCCAGGCAATATCGCCGGTGTTCACGTTGATGGCGAACAGGCGCCCCCACGGCGGCTGGTTGCACGGCATATTGCTCTCCGGCTCCCAGAAACGGTTGTTGCCGTTGTATCCCGTGCGGCTGTACCGCGAGCCGTCGGCGCTCTTCACCATGGTGTTGAGGCTGCCGAAATCCATGGTGTTGACGAACAGATAGCCCTGGTTAGGGTCGAACGAAGGCGGGTTCCAGTTGCCGCCGCCGATGGAGCTGGGAAAGATCACGCTGGGAGTAGTGGAATAGTGCGTGAACGGGCCGCCCGCGTGCAAACCGCCGGGAATGCTGTCGAATAGCTCGGTACAGAACTTGTTCAGCTCGGGCGTGACGGTGGTCAGGTCCTCGCGCTTGAAGCCGGTGCGAGCCAGCGCCGGAGGCTTGAGAGGAATCGGTTGCGTCGGCCAGGCCTGGTCGCCAGGAAGCGCATCGTCGGTCGGGACTTTGCGTTCTTCCACGCCGTAAATGGACTCGCCGGTGAGGCGGTTCAGGATGAAAAGGTATCCGGCCTTGGTCAGCACTCCGACTGCCGGAATCTTCTTCCCGTTTTGCGCGACGTCGAAGAGAATAGGGGGCGCGCACAGGTCATAGTCCCAGGTGTCATGGTGCACCGCCTGGAAATACCACTTGAGCGTGCCGGTAAGCGCGTCAACCGCGACGAGCGCCGTCCCGAAGAGATTCGCGCCGGGCCGGTCGCCGCCCCAATAGTCGGTGGTCGGCTCGCCGAAGGGCATGTACAGGATGCCCCGGTCGCTGTCGATGGTGAAGAGGCCCCACACGTTCGTGCCGGAGCGGTTCTTCCAGTCGTCGCCTTTCCAGGTATCGCTGCCCTTCTCGCCGGGCCGCGGCACCGAATGAAAGGTCCAGACCAGCTTGCCGCTATGGACATCCCACGCGCGGGTGTCGCCCGCGGCGCCGATGCTCGGCCCTTCCTGCACATGCGCGCCGGTAATGACGACATTCTTGTAGACAATCGGCGGGGACGAAAGCCCGAACTGCGAGTTGGTCAGGCCGTTCAGCGCTCCGGGCTTCATATCGACGATGCCCTCGTTGCCGAAGCCGGGGATGGGCTTCCCGGTCTTGGCGTTCAACGCATAGAGTTTGCCGCTGGAGGTGCCGAAAAAGAGCGTCGCGGGAGATTGGCCGTCGCCGCCCCAAAACTCCAGGCCGCGAGTGGCGGGGGCGCCGTCCTTGACATCGTAGCTCCAGATTTCCTTGGCGGTCTCCGGTTCCAGAGCCAGCACGCGGTTGTAGCCGGTGGTCAGATACATGACGCCGTTGATGACGAGAGGGGAAACCTCCGAAGTCCTCCCCATGCCTCCGCCCATGCCGCGGCCGCCGCGTCCACGCCGTCCCCCGGCGGCTGCGTCGCCCGCATCGGAGCTCCCGGCGGCCGGGCGTTCCGCCTCGGGCGCGGTGCCGTTGTTCATGTGGTAGGTCCAGGCGCGGACAAGTCTGGTGACGTTCCGCGTGTCGATCTGCTTGAGGGTCGAGTAGCGCGTGCCCGCCGGATCATGCCCGAACGTGGGCCAATCCGCCTGACCATAAGCCGTCGCAATCACCGTTGCGGCGACGACGAAACCTGCGAAACGCATCTGGCCCCTCCCGGCTCTTCTGTTCCATTCTAGGCCGCGTCCGGCGTGGTGCCTGGATTTAACAGTAACCGCACGGTAACGCATGGGCGGCAGGATTTTGCCGTAACCGTGGTACCACCGTTAAGTCCTCCGCCTGGGCCGATCTGCATGGTACGCTGTTGCCGTCGTTTGGGATTGGGTAGGGGGAGTGCGACCCTTGTAGCCTGGAAAAGGGAGAGGTTGAGGTCCGCGTATGAACAAGAAGCGGTTGGCCGTATGGTTAGCGGGGATCACCTGTTTCGGCTGGCTCATGATGGCACAACAGACCGCCACGCCGCCCGCCGGTCAGGGTGGGCGTGGTCCAGGCCAGCCCGGCGGACGAGGCGGTCGCGGCGCCCGTCAGCGAACCGGGCGGAAGGTCGTTCTGGCATGGGCGGACACGCGGAACGGCATCGCTCAGCATGATTCGGTGTCCCATGCGCTGGCCACCATCGAGCGCATCGGTTACGAATCGGGAACGTACGATACCTACATCCGCACGGATTCGAATATCATCTCGAAGCATCCGAAAATGACCACGGGCGAGCCGGCGAGCGGCGGACCCGACCTCAACATGGCCGACGCCATCTTCTTCCTGGGTCACCGCGAGGTCGAGCTTGCGCCCGACCAGAAGGCGGACCTGCTGGCGTTCGTTCACGACGACGGCAAAGGTTTCGTGGCAGGGCACATTGCCACCACGGCGTTCCTCTCCTGGCCTGAATTCGGCGAGATGCTCGGCGGTCGGTATGACAACCACCCCTGGGGCTCCGTGACGGCGACTGTGATCAACGAAGACCCGAGTTTTCCCGCCACCAGGCATTTCCCCCTCACCTTCGACCTGCACGACGAGTTTTATCAGACCAAGGAGTTCTCCCGCGAGAAGAGCCGCGTCCTATTGCGGCTCGACACATCGAAGCTGCCGGTCAATCCGAACGTGCACATTACGAACGGCGACTTCCCGATCGCGTGGGCAAAGACGTACGGGAAGGGGCGCGTGTTCTACTCCACTTTCGCGCACGATGCCAAGACGTGGGACGACCCCGACATCTACCAGATGTATTTCGAGGCCATCAAGTGGGCGCTGAAGCTGACCGATGCCGACATCACGCCCCGGCCCTTTCCGGCCGCCTCTGTGCCGGACGCCAAGTAGTGGGCTGTAGGGCAGGATGTCATCCTGCGGGCGGTTGACAACCGCCCGGCGCGCCAACTCGAAGTGCCCTCTGGGTTCGCAACTAGCTTCCCTCGGCGCCTAGTCTCGTGTCCCCCGAGCTGCCGCCTGCCCTCCGCCATGGATCCGCATGAACTCCATGCGCGCCGTGTCCATCAGCTGTACGCCAATGCGGTTGCCGAACTCCACCAGCCTCTCGTTCTGCTCAGTCCACCGCGGCCACGGAACGGAAGCGGTGCCGGGGTCTCCGGTGTTGGCGAACGCGATCAGAGCCGCGGTCATCTTCTTTGATAGGTCGCGGTCATAGGCCGTCCAGTTGCGCGTAGGGCGGATGATGTTGAGTGCGTCCTGCGTCCCGAACCAATACGGTACGTCGCTGGTATGGTAGGCGCCGATGGTGGCGGTATCCTGATCGGCAATCACCACACCGGGGATATAGGGGTGTACACGCGAGTACATGAAGAGGTAAACCGGCGCCTTGCCGTTGCTGGACTGTTCCAGCGCCCAGTTTCTCGCGCCCCTTTCCACCAGGCCTTCGCGTGCGGCCGTGCGGCCCATTTCGCGAGCCTCCGCATCGGTGGAGGCGGGATAGAGTTTCAGGAACTCTGCAGCAGCGTCCCCATATAGCTTCTGGGCGGCAGCCTTGTATTCCTCCACGCTCTTCGCCGTGCGCAACGCGTTGGAGCTCTCGTCATGGGTGAACCCGACGATGGCGGGCACATCGTTCTGCAGGTGCTCGGTGAAAAGCTGCGCCGGAGCCTTGGGGAGGAAATAGCCATCGACGTTCGCGCCTCCGATGCGAATCGCGCCGCCTGTCGCGCCCACCTGGAATTCTTCCTGTAAGGCCAGAATGCGATCCGCGGGCACCTGCCGCAGATCGCCGATGGATTTGGCCTTCAATGCTCCCTGCACTTTCAGGCCGGTCTTTTCCGCGTCCTCGTGCTTGGCCGCCTGCCCGTTGTTGGCCCAGGCGCCTCCGCTCATCGCGACCACGCCGCGGAACAGGCCCTTCGCCAGCGGGCTGGCCTGGAGCAATGAGACCGAACTCGCGCCCGCCGATTGGCCGGAGACGATGACCTTTCGAGGGTCGCCGCCGAACTTCGCGATATTGCGCTGGATCCACTGCAGCGCCGCGATCTGGTCCAGGTAGGCATAGTTGCCTGATTGGAGATGCGGCGATTCCTCGGTCAGCTCGGGGTGTGCCATGAATCCCAGCGCGCCCAGCCGGTAGTTGAAGTTGACGAATACCGCGCCGCGCTCGGCCACGGTCTCGCCGGCATAGAGCGCCATCCCGCTCGATCCGATAGTTGACCCGCCGCCATAGATGAACACAATCACCGGCAGGCTCGAGTCCGCCCTGGCCCAGGCGGGCGCCCACAGGTTGAGGTAAAGGCAATCCTCGCTTGAAGCCTCCTCGCCGAAATAATGGTTGATGTTGTGCGGGCGCAGGACCTGGATGCACTCCGGCATCTTGCGATCGGCGTTGTAAACGCCTTTCCAGGCCTTGACGGGCTGCGGCTCGCGCCAACGCAGTTCGCCCACCGGCGGCGCGGCGAAAGGAATGCCGAGGTAGGCCTTGACTCCGGACGGCAGGCTCTTGCCCGCGACTTTGCCGCTGTCGATCGAAACCGGGTCGCCCGGAACGGGGGTCTCGACGATCTGGGCACTGGCAACCATTACCACCATGGCAAGAATGATTTTCATCTTCATCAATCTCCTCTCAACCGGGCAAGAGCCCGGCACAACACAACGCGCACCGAGTATTCCTCCATGCCGGCCTGATTACGGTGAATGAACAAACACCGCCGACGACCATGGTGTTGCCCAGACCGGACTGTTCGCCCTGCACCCGCCTTCTACACGCAAAGCATGAGCGCCGGAATAACGCTTCAATACGTCGATGACTTGGTCGCGTGCAAGGATGAATGCCGCCTTCGTTAATGCGTCGGTTTCGGTTCCTGTTGGGGCCACCACCGTGACCTGGCATATGTTTTCCACGGGTGCGCCGTTACGCGGGTCGAAGATGTGGCTGTAACTGTGCGCCCCGTCCTTTACTGATTGGTGCGACACGCCGGAACTGGACAGCGAGTTGTCGCGAAGGTCGACCAGCGCGAAGGGCTTCCCCGGGTCGGACGGGTTGGATATCGCCACCTTCCACCCGCTCTTGCCCGGCGGATGACCGATGCCGTACATGCTGCTGCCGCCCGCGCTCACCAGAGCGGACCGGATTCCTAAGCCTTTCAGCACGGCGACCGCTTTGTCGACGGCATACCCTTTCCCGATTCCTCCCGGATCCATCTCGAGCTCTGGGGTTGTATAAAGAATTGTCCGATCCGACTCGTTCAACCGGACTTTGTCGAATCCCGACGCGGCTTTGGCGCCAGAAATCTCGGGTGCGCTCGGCACTCCCGGCTGCCGCGAAAAGAATCCCCAGGCCCGCACCAGGGCCCCCACCGTGGGATCGAACGTGCCCAAGGTGTTGTCGTAGAACCGCCTGCACAGCGTCACGAACTCGAACAACTCGGCAGAAGCGTGGAAAGGCCCCTTTGCCGCCTCGCGATTCATAACGCTCAGTTCGCTGGCCGGGTCGTAGTCGCTCAGCAGGTGATCGATGCGCGCCATCTCGTCGAGCGCGGCCCGAATGGCGGATTCCGCGCGCGAGGCATTCGAATCGTACACCTGGACCTCGCAGAACGTCCCCATGATCTGGCGAGACTGGCGATAGAGATGAGTCGCACCAACGAGGCTGGTTACAGTGCAGATTGCGGCCAGGACTGGAACGAATTTCAAAACGTTTCCGTGTTGTAGAACTCTCCGAACAATTCCGCCTCGGAGGGGCGATCTTCCGTTATCGGACGGCTCACCCACGTGACCTGCATGTAGTGCTTGAGTGAGATGTTTTCGTTCGTGATGTTCCCGCCCCAGATGCCGCAACCCAAGCTCGAGGTCATGGGCATCCCGTTGTTGAAGGCGCCCGCGTTGGCCTTGGATTGCGGCTGGCGGACCATGATGCGGCTTACCGGCGCGACCAGTGCCAGCTCATGAATATGGTCGTCATTGAAGGAATAGATGCCGCAGGAGTGTCCCTTGCCGCCGACCTCGTAAATCTGGCGCACCATCCCGAGGGCATTCGCGAAACCGCCGCCATATTTGAAAATCGACAGCACGGGCGAGAGCTTCTCGCTCGAAAACAAGAACGCCTTCCCGATATGATCCTCGCGTACGATCAGGAACGTCTTTTCCGGCGGTATGGAGAAGCCCGCGATTTCCGCGATACGGGTGGCCGAGCGCGCGATTGTCTCCGCCGTCCGGTGGCTCTCCGAATCCCACAGCACGCTCTGCAAGCGTTGCTTTTCCGCTTCCGTGACCAGGTAACCGCCCTCGGCTTGCAGTTGCTCCAGGAACCGATCGTAGATGCTTTCTTCGACGATCAGGTTGCCATCCGCGGAGCAGCCGGAGCCGAAATCCGAGGTCTTGCTGATGCGGGTATTGCGTGCGGCCTCGGCGATGTCGGCGGTCTCGTCGATCACCATGGTGGCGTTGCCGGCGCCCACCCCGTAGGCGGGCTTTCCGGAGCTATACGCCGCTTTCACCATGGCAGCGCCTCCGGTGGCAATGGTCAGATCGCAGATGGACATCAACTCCTGCGCCAGTGGGATGCTCGGCCTCTCGATGCACTGAAATACGTCTTCCGGCGCTCCCTGCCGCTTGAGAACTTCACGCATAATCCGCACGGTTTCAAATGTGGTTTTCTTGCTGGCGGGGTGCGGAGAGAAAATGATGGCATCCTTGCACTTCAACGCGTAGATTCCGTTGCCGGGTTCGGTGAGAGCCGCATTCGTCACCGGAACCAGCGAAGCGATCACCCCGGCCGGCTTCGCATACTTGACGATGCCCTTTTCAGGGATCTCTTCGATCACCCCCATGCTTTTCTGCCGCAGCGCATCGCGTAGAATGCCCATGATTTTGAAACGCTTGTTGGGCCGTCCCGCCCGATCGCCCAGCCCGCTCTCATCGACACCCATCTGCGCGAGCCGCGTAGCCGTTCTCTCGTTCGCCGTCGCCCAACAAACCGCCTGGCAGAGCCGGTCGATTCGTGCCTGATCGTAGTCCGCGATCAGGCACATGGCGCGCCGCGCCCGCTCCAGTAGCTCTTGCGCATACTGCTTCTCTTCCGGTGTGATTGACCTGGCCATAAGCTCCCTGAACCCCAACCTAACACCCGCCATCGCGTTGGAACAATCCACCGGTTACCGTGTCACTACCGTTACGCACCCTCTCCGTGGTTCTCACGTGGCAGGCCGGGCGTTAGAATCTGGAGGGGATGAGCGAGCGGTGAGCGCGCCTAAGTCCGTGATTTCCACGCAGATCAAGCCTGGAGAGGCTTTCCCCAGCCAGTGGCTTTCCTGGTCTATGTGGGGGATTGCCGCCCTCTTCTATCTCACGGCGTTCTATCAACTGATGTCCCCCGCGGTGATGACCACGGAGCTGATGCGCGACTTTCGCCTCGGCGCGAAGGATCTCGGCAGCCTATCGGCCTTCTACTTCTATTTCTATGTCGCCATGCAGATTCCGGTGGGCGTACTGATCGATTCCTGGGGCGCCAAAAAGCTATTGGTCGCCGGAGCGCTGGCTTCGGCCGTTGGTACATTCGTCGTCGCTGCTACCAGCAGTTTTGCATTGGCCTGCGCCGGCCGGGCGGTGGTCGGGAGCGCAACCGCGGTCGGATGGCTGGCCCTCCTGCGGGTGGCGGCCCACTGGCTTCCCCCGAAACAGTTCGCCACCGTGACGGGCTTTGGCTTGTGCATAGGAAATATCGGCGCCGTTCTGGCGCAGGTGCCGCTGCGTCTGGCGATCGAGGATTTCGGATGGCGAGCGGTGATGACCGCGTCCGCTGCTTTCATCACCGGAGTGGGAATTTTGGCATGGGTTGTGGTCAAGAACGATCCGGCGGAGCGCGGATTTCGTAGCTATGCTCCGGCGGCGATGCAGGCGGGGAAGAACCAACGTCCCTCCCTGGGGCTCGGCTTCAAGCGAATCTTCGCCCACAGGAATCCCTGGCTGATCTTCTTCGCGCAGGGCGGGATTGTCGGCCCGCTGCTGACATTTACCAGCCTGTGGGGAGGGCCGTTTTTGCGCGTCCGTTTCGGACTGGCGCCGAAGCGTGCGGCAGCAGTCTGTTCGGTGATGATCATCTGCTGGGCAGTCGCGGCGCCCATCTTCGGCCATCTCTCGGACCGGATTGGTCGGCGTAAACCGTTGTACCTGGCAGGCGCCATCGTTCTGCTTGTTGGCTGGATCCTGATGTTCTACGTCAGAGACTTGCCGCTGGCGGCATTCGTCGCAGTGGCGGCCCTGACCAGCCTGGCGACCGGTTCGATCATCCTCGGGTTCCCTTTCGGTAAGGAATCGGTCCCCGTGCAATTCTCTGGAACGATCGCGGGAATCATCACTTGCGGCAACATGATCGGCCCCATGCTGTTGAACTCCGGGATCGGCCGCCTATTGGATCAGCGCTGGTCCGGCCAGATGGTGAACGGCCTTCGCGACTACGGCGTGGAGGCTTTTCAGGTGGCCTTCGTCCTGGCAATTGGCTGGTCGGTCCTGTCGTCTCTGTTGCTGAGTTTTACGAAGGAAACGGGCTGTCAGCAGCGGGCCTGAAGCTAAGAACCCTGCCGGTAGATATCGTTGATGTTCCAGTACCCGGGGGTTGGTGTCGGCGCATTTTCCATGGGAACCTGAATCACGGTGGGGAGGCTCGAGTGCAGCGCCTCCTCCAGCGCCGGACCGAGTTCGCCGGCAGCCCGGATTTTGATTCCGTGAGCGCCGCAGGCGCGGGCCACCGCTGCATAGTCCACGCTGTACGGCTGTCCATTCCGTTCGAACATGCACCCGAAACTCCACCCGTAGTGCATCTTCTCGAGTCCGGCAATCGTCCCGAACGCCGAATTGTCCATCACCACCCAGATGGCCGGGATCCCGGCTTCCATGGCCGTGGCCACAACCGACATGTTGCTGCCGAATGCGCCGTCTCCGACAAGGGCCACTGCCGCACGCCGCGGTTGCGCCATCTTGACGCCGAGCACCGCCGCCGGCCCGAATCCCATCGTTGCCAGCCCGCTCGGCGTAATGAACGTGCCGGGCACGGTGATCGCAAACTGCTGGCCCACACCGTTCTTGTTCCACCCCACGTCGGTAACGATGAAACCATCCTCCGGCACCGCCTTGCGAACCTCCGCCAGGATGCGTTCCGGCCGCAGCGGGAACTGATCGGAGTTCCACTGAAAGGCCCAGTTCCTGGCGAATTCCTCACGCCCGCCCGCGATTTCGGCCCGCAGGTTGTCGCGCACTCTGGGGCTCAATCCACGCGCTGCGGCACACATCGCTCCCAAAGCCTGCCGGGCGTCCGCCACCACACCAAACTCGGTGGGGAAGTTGCGGCCGATCTCGGCGGGATCGACGTCAATGTGCATCAGCCGCGCCGGCGGAATCGCGAAGGTGAATCGCGGATCCCAGGAACTCGAAGAGGCCTCGGCCAGCCTTGTGCCGACAGCCAGAATCAGGTCCGCATTGCGGCACATATCGTTGGCGATCGGCGTGCCCCAGAATCCCGTCATGCCCAGCAGCAAGGGGTGATCCTCGCGCATACATCCCTTGCCCATCAGGCTGTGCGCGACCGGGACTTCGAGTGCTTCGGCCAATGCTGCCAATTCGGCCGTGGCGCCTGCGGAGAGAACCCCGCCGCCAACGTAGATCACGGGCCGTTCCGCGGCTGCCAGTTCTTCCACAAGCCTGCCGGCGGTCGCGGCGTCGATCGTCGGACGCGCTACGGGAGGCGGCACGGCCCGGAACGAACCCTCGGGCAGATCGGCGGAGAATATGTCCATCGGCACATCCACCAGGACCACCCCGGGCCGCCCTGATTTCGCCAGGTGAAACGCACGCTCCACAATGCGCGGGAGATCCGCTGGACGGTCCACCCGGTAGATTCGCTTGGCAAAAGGACGGTAGATCTCGAACTGATCCGCGTCTTTATGCAGATTGACTTCCTGGTGCGGATGGCGTCCGAAATAGTAGGAAGGCACGTCGCCCGCGATCACCACCATGGGAATGGAGTCCAAGGCCGCGTTGGCAACCCCGGTTGCGGCATTCGTAAGACCTGGGCCGAGATGCGTCAGCAGGACTCCCGTCTTTCCGGATGCCCGCGCATACCCATCCGCGGCGTGAGCCGCCACTTGCTCGTGGCGCGACGTGATGAAGCGGATTTTGCTCCTTCCCACCGCGTCCAGGAACGCAATTACCGTGTGGCCGCACAATCCAAAGATCACTTCAACGCCAAGCTGCTCGAGGTAGTCTGCAAGTTGATAGGCGGCGATGCGCATACCTGGCGTGGCGGGCTGTTGGACGTGCACACCCGGCGCACCGTCCGGCGACGGTTTGAGTATAGCAGTAGCGGCTTGATCGTTCGCTCCATGAGTCATGGCAATCCGATCTTAACTGGTTGATCCCGTGGGAACAATGATTTAACGGTGCTGATACTGTAACGGTTTACAGGCCGGGCCGGGCTCCAAAATAGGGCTTGCAAGTCTTTGATTTGCTGTACCATGTCACTATGGCGGTCCGGACCCCGGCGTCTCCGGCAGGCAAGAATGCCGCTAAGATCGGTGAGCAACTGGACCGAATTCTTTCGAGCAAAGCTTTCCGCCAAGTCGACCGCCTCCAGCGATTCCTGAGCTTCATCGTTAACGAAACCCTGGCCGGCCGCGGCGACAATCTTAAGGAGTTCTTGATTGGCGTCGAGGTGTTTGGCAAAGAGACTTCCTTCGACCCGCGCATGGACCCGATTGTCCGTGTGCAGGCGCGGCGCTTGCGTGCGCGGCTAAGCCGCTACTACCGGGAGGAAGGGCGAAACGACGAAATTCTGATCGAGCTGCCCAAAGGCGGCTATGCCCCCCTCTTTCAGAACATCGAGGGCGGTGAGGCGAAACACTCCGTTGCTTCCGTTCTGGCCAGCCGGAACACCATCGTTGTCACCCCCTACGTGGACGACAGCCAGGACCACGACTTGGGGTACTTCTGCCGCGGCCTTACCGAAGAGGTCGTCCACACCTTGACCAGCGTCAAGAAACTGCGCGTGATCCCCTGGAACCCTGCCGATGAGCGTCAGGATGCGGTGGAGCGCTCGAAGGCAGCCATGCGTATCACCGGCAGCATTCGAAAATCTCGCGACACGCTCCGCATCACCACCCACCTGGTCGATACCGCGAGCGGGTGTTACCTTTGGTCGGCATCCCTGGACCGGAAAAGCGCCGACGCCTTCGAGGTGCAGGAAGAGGTGGCTCGTTCGATCCTCGAAACGCTGCAAAGTGAGTTGAGCGGTGTGGGCCAGCGCAAACTTGACCATCCCACCGAGAACCTGGCTGCCTACAACCTTTATTTACAGGGCCGGCACCGGATGAACCAGCGAACCGAGGAGGGGCTTCGCAAAGCAGTTGAATTCTTCGATAAAGCCGCGGCCGAGGACCCGCAATACGCCCAAGCTTATTCTGGCCTGGCAGACGCCTATGGCCTGCTGGGCCACTACGGAGTGTTGCCCCCTGCCGACGTCTGGACGAAAGCCGCTTCCAACGCCGCGTGGGCCGTTCTGTTGGATGACGACTCGGTCGAAGCCCACACCTCGCTGGCGCATGCCAAGGCCACTCAGGATTGGGATTTTCTGGGCGCGGAGCGGGAATTCCAGCGGGCCATCAGCCTGGACCCCCGCTATGCCACCGTACACCACTGGTACGCTGCGTCGTGCCTGGCGCCCCTTGGCCGCTTGGATGAAGCCCTGCAGGAAATCTTGCTGGCGCACACCATCGACCCGATTTCTTCGATTATTTCCCGCGACCTCGCAATGACCTACTACTACCGCCGCGAGTTCGAGATGGCTCTGGACCAGTGCGACCGAACCATCGAACAGAATCCGCACTTCGACGCGGCCTATTGGACACTTGGTCTCGTACAAGAGCAGCGGGGCGACCTGGACGAATCGGCCGCCGCCTTTCAGCGCGGCATCCAACTCTCACCGCAGAGCCCACGGATGCGCAGCGGGCTGGCCCGAATCATGGCGGTTTCCGGCGGACGCGATGCGGCATCACGAATTTTGGCGGAACTCCACGACCTTTCCAAGAAGCGCTACGTGTCGCCGTTCGAGTTAGCCTCCATCAACTTCGCCTTGGGAAATCGCGATGAGGGCTACGAATGGCTGGCGAAAGCGTTCCAGGATCGCTGCTTCGAGCTGGTCGCGACCAAGGTCGATCCGCGCTTCGATTCCCTGCGCGCAGATGCGCCCTTCAAACAGCTTTCGGCTCAATTAGGCGTCGCGTAAGCTCCCTGCCGGAAATGTCCCGTGATCGTGCCGCGCGGCTTCTTCCTTCGATTCACGCCTTTTCAGCCGCCTTCGGCGGCCCGTCGGGCGTTTCAACGCCGAACTGCTTGGCGTACTCCGCTTTCAGTCGCTGCCAGCCGGCGAACTTCATGGCGTCACTGCCAGCGATGCGGCCAATGGGAGTTCCGCTGAGAAGGCGGTCCAGAACATCGAAACAAATGTGCCAGCCCGCCGCGCCCCACGTAATGTAGCGGCGATCGATGTTGTGCCACAGCGTCAGGCGCGTACCGCCCCCAGTGGCTTCCAGTTCCCACCGGATGTCGCCGTACTCCAGCGCATTGGGAGCGTCCGCTCGCGTCACCCTGGTTTCCTGCGCCGCGTTCGTTCCCACCCAGGTGAGACTCACCGTGGCTCCCACCGTACCCAGGCTTCCATCGGCTACAAAGGGAGCCCACTCGCGCAGATGCGCCGGGTCGGTCAGGGCCTGCCAGACCTTCTCCGGCGAGTGGCGCAGTTCTCTGACGAGAATGAGCGTCCACTTGTCTCCTCCCTTTCGTACCTGCGCCCCGCTGACGGGACCCGGTGTATACAGCTCGGGGTCGGTCATCTTCGTCTCCTTGTCTTCCCTTCCGATCATGTGGATTGACCCATGCGGTCCAGGTGCCGTTCGGGAGCATCCACACACATGGGCCCTCAGCTCGCGACCTTAAGCACCATCGCGGAGAGCTTGGCCTCGGTCGGTTCGTCCAGCGCGCTGAAGTACCACGCGGATTCGATCAGCTGGTGCGGCGCGCCCTCCTCGTGGGTGAGGTTCGCCTCTTGGGTGAAGCCGAATGTCATGTATTTCTTGTCGGCGCGGAAGAAGCAGACGGTTTTGCCATCCTTCGCGTACGCCGGCATGCCATACCAGGTGGCCGGCTCGAGCGCCGGCGCGCTACGCAGGATGAGCGCGTGAAGGCGCTCGCCCATGGAGCGGTACGGCTCCTGCATCGCGGCGATCTTCGCGCGTACCGCGGCCTCGCCGTCGGCCGTGTCGGCGCCCGTGCCAGGGCGCGCCGCGGCCTTCTGCGCAGCCGGGTGCGCAGCCTTCGTCGCCGGCACGCCGCGGGCAGGACCCGGCGCGCGCTGCTCCCGATCGCTCATCTATCGTTTCCTCGTCTTCCCTTGCGTCTGTGTGAGTCGATCCATGCGGTTGAGGTGGCGTTCGAGAGCATCCAGGTGAGCGGACCAGAACCGGCGGAACGGCGCCAGCCAGGCATCCACCTCCTGGAGCGGTTCAGGTTTCAGCCGGTAGAGACGGCGCTGTGCGTCCACCGTCGATTCCACGAAGCCGGCCTCGCGCAGCACTCGCAGGTGCTTGGACACAGTCGGCTGCGGCATCCGAAGCTGACGCTCGATCTCTCCCACCGACTGTTGGGACGAGACCAGGAGGCTCAGGATCGCGCGGCGGTTCGGCTCCGCAATGATTTCGAACACAGACTCCACTCTCCTGATGTACTCCAGAGAGCATATACATGTCAAGGTATACAAAGGCCGGACAACTCGCTGCCCCCAAACCCTTCCCGCCCTCTGAAGCCGCGAACGCCGTTCCCTCCGTGCCGCGAAGGTAAGTGAGCCGAGTGCGTGGAGGCCTACCCGCTAAATCACCCGGTGGACCACCACCGTATCCTGCGTCAACACGGGCGCCTTCGACTGCAATTCCTCTTCATCCGTTCCGTTCCGGAGCAGGTGGATCAACCGCGAGGCCAATTCGTGTGAGCAGATGCAATCCGCTTCCGCCAGGATTTCCTCGCGCGTCTTTCGCTGCCACGCGAACTCCACTCGGACCGGCTCGCAATCCTCCGTGACCCAGGTGCCGTTTGCGTCCCTCAGTTCCAACGGGTCGTCGCAGCCTGGAATGGTCACACGGATCGTGTGATCGGTTCGCGAAAGGATGATGGCTTCCACCTTGGTTCCGTCTTGGTAGGTGAGGGTCATGTCGGTAGTATTTCGCCAGTATTAAGGTCTCAACCCTATGCTGCAACTTTGGATTCTTTCGCACCAGTGCAATGTGTACCATCGCGGTACCAGGACCGGCGTTCATTGAAATGGAACAACTTTCACAGCTTCGGCCCAACACACAATGAGCCCGGGCACCCGCCCGACCGCCTCCTTCCGTACTGGCCTCCCAGCGGTACTTCAGCCCCCTTTCAGGACTATTCCCGAAGCGCCAGGCGTGCGATAAACACGGCAGAGCGACACGAGCCATGAGATTTCGTCCCTTCTCCCTCTGCTGCGAATGCGGATTGGTCCCGACGCGGATCCGCCAGGTAGGCCTGTCCGTCGAACATCAACTGGTAATTCACTGGTGGTGCGTGGGCTGCCGGAAGGCCATGTTCGTGGTCAAGGATCTCGCCGAGTGTTGGGAAGAGAGTCCGAGCCACGAAGTACTCGGCCTGGCGTCCGCACCCGTGAACGAGCCGGCCACTCAAGCGGCAGACGACAGTTTCCTGCGCAGCATGGGTATCCGATATCCTGGCGCGCTGGAATCCTGATCGCTGTGGTGCAGGCGCCGGCGTCTGCGCGCGCGCCCGAGTCTGCGATCATGTCCCATAGTGCTCCTCGCCCGTCTCGCCGTCCCGCTCGCCCTCGCTGCCCTCGGATCTTCCTGCCGCACCGGCCCGCCGCCGGTTATCGATCCGGTCCTGGCATCCTGCGTTCCGCCCAATACCGCGATACTGGCCGGAATTAACCTCGATCGGCTGCGCGTCTCACCGCTTTACCAGAAACTTCCGGAGCAAGCCATCGCGTTCCTCCGCCCGCTCCAAAGCACGTCCTACCTGCTCGTGGCCTCCGGCGGCACGGACTACCTCGTCATCGCCCGCGGATCGTTCCGCGAGGCGCCGGCCGGCACAGTTCTTCTGGCGTCCGGCCTCGCCGCAACCGGCCCCGCGGATTCCCTCCGCGCAGCCACCGCACAGCATAAGACCGGCCACACCGGCGCCCCATTCCTCCTCGGCCGCGCGCTGCCGCTCGCGTCTTCCAGCGAAATCTGGATCGTCGCAATGGGCGACGTTAACTTGCCGGTCACCGGCAACGCCGAAAACCTGAACACGCTGCTTCGCGCCACCGAGTACGCCACTCTCACAGCGCATCTCAACGACGGCATCCAACTCCAAGTTACCGGCGCCTGTACCAGCCCCGACCGCGCGCGCCGCCTGGAAGAAACATTACGCGCCATGGCGTCTCTCGGCGCCGGCGCCAGCGCTCGACAGCCGCAAACCGCGGCGCTGCTCGACGCGATCCGGATCACCCGCGACGGCCGCACCGTGCGCGCCGACCTGTCCCTCCGAGCCGGCGATGTGGAGCGGCTCTGGAAGCTCTTCTGATCCGGGTCCGCCGGCGCCCCGCTGATCACAGGTACAGGCCCATGCGCTGTTTCACCAGTTGCACCGTGCTGTCGGCGATCGGAGCTACGCGCTCCGCGCCTGTCCGCAGAACCCCCGCCAGGTAGCCCGGCTCGGAAACGATCCGCTGGTACCGTGCCTGGAAAGGTTCCAGGTGCGAAATCACCATGTCGGCCACCCGCTTCTTCAGGTCGCCGTAACGCATTCCCGTAAACTCGCGCCGCATCTCGTCTTCCGTCGCGCCCGCGAAAGCCTGGTGGATCGAGATCAGGTTGAGCACGCCGGGACCAGCCTTATCGAAATCCACCGCCGGGTTGGAATCGGTGGTGGCGCGCATGATGATCTTGCGGATCTTGTCCGGCGGGTCCAGCAGCGCCACGGCGTGATTCGCGGCGGTCTCGGACTTGCTCATCTTCTGCGTCGGATCGTCCAGTCCCATCACCCGCGCGCCCACCGCGGGAAGACTGGTGTCCGGAACCACGAACGTATCGCCGTACAGCGAGTTGAAGCGCTGCGCGATGTCGCGGGTCAGCTCCAGGTGCTGCGCCTGGTCTTCTCCCACCGGAACGATTCCGGCCTGGTACAGCAGGATATCGGCCGCCATCAGAACCGGGTATTGCAGCAGGCCGTCGCCGACGGATTCCTGCTTCGCGGCCTTCACCTTGTACTGCGTCATCCGCTCCAGCCAGCCTACCGGCGTAACGCAAGTGAGCATCCACGCCAGCTCCGCGTGCGCCGGAACGGCCGACTGCACCATGATCGTGCAAGCTTGGGGATCGATGCCCGCCGCCAGGTAAATGGCTGCGATCTCTTCGATTTTCGCGCGCAGCTCCTTGGGTTCCTGGAACAGCGTTACGGCATGCAGATCGACGATGCAGAAGATGCATTCGTAATCGTCTTGGATGCGCACCCAGTTCTTGAGCGCGCCCAGGTAATTTCCAATGTGCAGATTTCCGGACGGCTGCATGCCCGAGAAGACTCGTGTTTTCATGGTAGGGGGAACGGGAGTACATCCTATCGTAAGCAATTTCGAAGTGACCGTGGAAAAGCTGGTGTATGGCGGCGACGGTCTGGGCCGCCTGAATGGGCAGGTGGTGTTCACCCCGTTTGTGCTGCCCGGCGAGCGGATTCGCGCGCAGGCGGAGCGGGAAAAACCAGGCCTCCTGCGCGCTCGCGCACTGGAAGTGCTTGCTCCCGCGCCGGAGCGCGTCACCGCCCCCTGCCCGGTCTTCGGACGCTGCGGCGGTTGCCACTATCAGCACGCCGATTATGAGTACCAGCTCGCCGCCAAGCGCGCCATCGTTGCCGAAGAACTGCGCCGCGTCGGAAAGATAGAACCGCCCGCGGAAATTGCTCTCGTGGCCGGCGAACCGTGGGGATATCGCAACCGCGTGCAGTTGCGCGTCGAAGGCGGAAAGATCGGCTACCGCGAAGCGCGGTCGCACAAGACGTGCGGAATCGGCGACTGCCCCATCGCGTCACCGAAAATTAACGAAACCATTCAAACGTTGAACGGCATGCTGCGCGATTCCAGGTGGCCGCGCATGCTGCGCTCGTTGGAACTGTTCACCGACGAGCGGCAGATTCAGTTGAACGTCATCGAGACCGACCGGCCGGTCGCGCGCCGTTTTTTCGACTGGTGCGCCGAGCGGATTCCCGGGCTGGTGGAAGGCGCGCTGGACTACATCGGACGTTTCCGCGTGAGCCGCAATTCGTTTTTCCAGGTGAACCGGTTCCTGCTCGAGCAATTGGTGGACACGGCCGTCGGTGGCAGCGAGGGTGACTCGGCGTTCGATTTATACGCAGGGGTGGGACTTTTTGCCCCGGCGCTGGCGCGGAAATTTCGCCAGGTCACCGCCGTGGAATCCGGGTCTGGCGCCGTGCGCGACCTGCAATTCAACGCCGACCGGGCCGGCCTCGCCAACGTGCGAGCGGAACAGCGCACGGTGGAAGAGTTCTTGCAGCGGGTGGCGCGGGCTCCGGATTTCATCTTGCTCGACCCGCCGCGCGCGGGCCTGGGAAAAGAGGTAGTCCGGCGGCTCTGTGAGTTGCGGCCGCCACGCGTTGCGATGGTGGCGTGCGACCCCGCGACGTTGGCGCGGGACCTGGCGGGAATGGCTGCGGCCGGCTATCGCGTGGAGCGGATGGCGATGGTCGATTTGTTTCCGCAGACCTACCATCTGGAAGTTGTCGCGCTGCTGCAGCCGGTGTGAGCTTCGCTACACTGGAACGGATAACGCTATAATTCTGTCTGAAATGGAGCTACCGTTGCGAAATTCTCTTGCTGGCTTGACGATCTTTCTAGGCTGCTGCCTCTCCGCGCAAGCGCAAACTCCCACCTTCACCAGCGGCTCAGTGGTGAATGCCTCATCGCAGGTGGGGGGCGTAATCGCGCCCGGAATGGTGACGGTCATCAACGGATCGAACCTCGCGGATGCGAATATCTTCAGAAACTGCCAGTTGGCCAACGGCTCGCTCCCGACATCCTGCAACAACACCACGGTGCTGGTGAATGGCAAAGCCGCTCCGATCGTTTACGCTTCAGACTCCACCCAGCAGGGTCAGTCCAAGTCCCAGGTTGAATTCGAAGTGCCGTTCGGAACTACTGGCACGTCGGCGACTCTCCAGGTGACGCACCTGGTAGGCGGGACGCTCTTACAGTCCTCGGTGGTGAATATCAATGTGGCGCCCACCGCACCCGGTCTGCAAAGCGCCAATGGCAATGGCACCGGCACCGCCTACTACTTCGCTCCGTCTGGTTATTCGGCGCCAGTGCATGTCGGTGATACCGTGGTGCTGTACGGCAACGGCTTCGGCGTTACCAATCCTGTAGTAGCGGACGGCGCTCCCGGACCCAATTCCCTCGCGCCCGCCGTCGCTCCTGTTATCTTGACGATCGGGAGCCTGACCGTAACCACGCAATACGCCGGGCTGGAACCGGGAAGCGTCGTCGGCAGCGTTCCGGGCAATGACGAGGTCATCTTCACCGTTCCCGCTGCCTTGGCGCCGCCCGCCGGCCAGGCCGAGAAGGATTATCCCATCATGGTCACTGTCGGCGGCCAGGCCAGCCAGACTCTTCAGATCCGCGTGGGGCAGCCTCCGGTCGAGATCTCGCTGGTCGAGAGCGGCAGCGCTTATGGAATCGAAAACGGCCAACTGATCAGCGGCTTCGCCGGACAGGTCATCACCAGCATCGAAAGCGGCTCCTGGGTCTCCATCTTCGGCGCCAACCTGTCGGCAACCATGCGCGACTGGACCGCCGATATCTCGCCCACCAGCAACAATCTGCCACTGTCGCTGGATGGAGTGAGCGTAACCATCAATAACAAGCCGGCGGCCGTCTACTACATCAGCCCGACGCAGATCAACGTGCAGGCGCCCACCGACACGGCGGCTGGCTTGGTTTCCGTAATCGTGACCAACGGCTACGGTTCGGACCAGAACCTCGCTAACCTCCAGCAATACGCGCCGGCGTTCTTTCCCATGCCGCAAGCCGGCGGCATCTCCACCACTGCGCCAATCTACGTCGCAGCGAGGCATAACGCCGACGGCACTTTGGTGCTGCCCACCAGCTATTTCTCGGGGATCGTCTCCAGTCCCGCCAAACCGGGCGAGTACGTCCAGCTTTACGGAACAGGCTTCGGACCGACCACACCGTTGGTTCCCGCCGGTCAGAAAGTCGGTACCCCCGCGCCGTTGACTGATCTCACGCAGTTGCAGGTTACGATCGGGGGCGCGCCGGCGACCGTGCAATCCGCCAACATCGTGATGGCCGGAGAGTACCAGATCAACGTGCTGGTCCCCACCCTTCCCGATGGCGACCAGCTGGTGCAAGCCACCATCGCTGGCATGAAAACCCAAACCAGAATCTCGATCCCCATCAAGAACTGATCCGTTGTCCCGCTGAGCCGTGACCGTGAGTACCTGCGCAGAGAGGTTCACAATCCCATGAGGCCAGCATGATCAACCTGTTTGGTTCCGGCTGCGTCGGGTGAGGGAACGAAGACAGCCGCACGAGAATCAACGATGTGGCTTTCAGGCTCCGGTTCCTAGTACATCCCCAGGCTGATCACGTTCCCCATCTGATCCACCAGAACATCCAGATGGCGATTCACGTAGGAATAGAACGTGCGCCCCTTGTTAGCCTGGGCCGCCTTCACATTTGCCCCAAACTCGCGCCGGCAATCCTTCCATGTCATCTGGATCGGGTACACAAAAACAGTGCGCAGCCTGCCGGAGGCCTTGTCGAAATCCAACTCCAGCTCCTTGTAACGGCCGGTTGGGTCGGAAAAAGCCAGCACCTTGCCGTTCACGGCTCGATTCTCATCGTACGCCGGCCTCTGGCGCGCCGGTTCGCCCAACAGGGAACGCGCGTCCGTCTCTTTATACGAGCCCAGTTGTCGGTGCAGAAACGCCGCGCTGTCCTTCTCAAAGCCGTCCGGATAAACAGGCTTCGGACGCTGCAACACCGGTCGCTCCGGATCAGGAGCGGGAGGAGTCGGGCGTGCCGCCGTCTCCGGCGGTGCCGTGGGCGCCGGCTTCGCGACCGGTGCGGCCGGCTTGGGGGCAGAACCCGGCAGCGTAAGCACGCTGACATCGGCGGCCTCGGTTGGCCGCAGCACCGGAGGAACTGCGGTAGCTCTTGCCGGCGCCGCGCGGTTGCCGTCGCTGTCTGCGCCGCGCGCTAAAGAGCCAGCGCCTGAAGCTAAGAGGCTGGCCAGAACCATCGGGGGGAAAAGCCGGAACCATCGCATAGTGCTGCCTCGATGAATTCGATCGAATTCCCCCTCAATCTACGGGAAGGGGCTGTCACAGGAAAGACCTATTTAAGGGGTACGCCCGGTGTTCTCCTAAGTTAAGTCGGGACGAACAGCAGGTGGCGGGAACGTATCGGAGTCGAACCGATCAGCGGCTTTTGGGCCGCTCAGTGGTTTTGAAGACCATGCCCACCACCGGATGAGATACGCTCCCGGATTCAGTCTAGCAGGCTCCCTTCTTCCCCTACTCGCACCGCAATGCGGCCATGGGGTCCACGCGCATGGACCGTCGCACCGGAACGTAGCTGGCCAACGCCGCCACGCCCGAAAGCGCCGCGATCGTGGCCGCAATCGTCAACGGGTCCGAGGCGCCGATTCCAAACAAGAACGATTTCGCGTAGCGCGCTGCCCAAAGCGCCAAAGGCACTCCCACCACCATGCCCGCCAGCGTCAGTGCCAGCGTCTCGCGCAGCACCAGCCACGCAAGCTGACCGCGTGTTGCGCCAAGGGCCATCCGTATGCCGATCTCGCCCGTGCGGCGCGCCACCGCATACGCCATCAGCCCATACAGACCCAGGCATGCAAGCAACAACGCCAGCACTCCGAAGAAGCTCGCTAGCGTGGCCAGCAGCCGTTCCCTCAGCAATGATTGCTCTACCTGCGCGCGCAGCGTCTTCGCCCGGAACACCGGCAAATTGCGATCCACGGAAGCAACTTCGCGGCGGACCTGCTCCAGCAAGTTGGATCCGCCGCTGTACCGCAGCTCGAACGAGGCAAACCCCCACTGAAATTCCTGGCCCCGGCCGTGTTGGAACAGCGGCCGGAACAGCTCCGGTCTCGCGTGGTCGCGAGCGCCTTCATACTTCGTGTCCTTTACCACTCCGACGACGGTAGCGTCGTCCAGCCGATGATGGATCGGATCGCGGCCCGGAAATGCGCGCCGGGCAAGTGATTCGTTGATGATCACCACCTGCGGAGCATTCTCATCGTCGCGCAGATCGAAGTCCCGGCCCAGCAACAGCGGTGTTCGGATCGTGGAAAAGTATCCCGGGCTGACCCCGTTCCACACCACGTCAATCGCGCTGCGCTCCGGCAGCGGGCTGTCGTCCACCGATTGGAGCTGGTCGCTCAGATTGAACTGGTCGTCCACCGGCCGCACGATCGAAGCGCTCGCCAGGCGCACGCCCGGCAGCGCCGCAAGCCGCTGAAGGATGTTGCGATACACCGCGCCCGCGCGTTCGGCCGGATAGCCCGCAAGCTTGGCATCCACCGAGATCATCAGCACGTTCTCACGGTCGTATCCCAGGTTGACATTCCAGAGCTGCTGGAAGCTGCGCACCAAGAGGCCCGCGCCCGTGATCAGCACCACCGAGAGCGCCATCTGCGCCACCACCAGCAGGCGGTCCAGCGCGCGCGAGGACCGGCCGGTGTGGCGCTCGCCTTCTTTCAGAGCCGGGCCTGGGTCGACGCCCGTGCCGCGAAGGGCGGGCGCCAGGCCGAACAGCACTCCCGTGACCAGCGACACGGCCGCGGTGAATCCGAAGACCCGCCAGTCCGGGCGCACGTCGAGGGGCACCGGCGTATCGCCGGTCGAAATCATGCGCACCAACGTTGCGCTGCCCCACCAGGCCAGTGCCAGCGCCAGCGCGCCGCCAAGCGCAGCCAGCAGCACGCTCTCCGTGAGCAGTTGCTGCATCACCCGCCCGCGTCCCGCTCCAAGCGCCAGCTTCAGCGCGATTTCCCGACGGCGATTGGACGCGCGCACCAGCAGCAGGTTGGCCACATTGGCGCAAGCCACCAGCAGCACGATCCCCGCCACCCACATCAGCAGCTTCAACGGCAATGCGTACGCTGAGCGGAGTCCGCTCGACGTGCCGCTCTCGGCCGGCTGAAGAATCAGCCGGCTCTCCTGAACAAAATGCTGCATCGATTCGCGGCCGCGGAGTTCCGACACGGAGAGTTCCTCCGCCAGCAACTGGTGGCGGATCACATCTAGCTCGGCTTGCGCCTGGGCCAGCGAAACCGCCGGGCGCAGCCGCCCCGCAATCAGTAGCCACATTCGGAAGGCCCCGGTCCAACGGTCCCTATCGGGCGTCAGGCGGTCCATCGCGTGCAACGGAATCCAAAGGTCCGGCCCGATTCCAACGCTAATGCCCGAAAACCCCTGCGGCGCTATGCCGATCACCGTAAAAGGAACCTGGTTCACCGTGATCATGCCGCCCACGATGGAGGGATCGGCCCCGAAGCGAGTGCGCCAGTACCGGTCGCTCACGATGGCGACCGAGGCGTCCGGCCGGTCCTCGCCTGCCGAGAAGAAACGTCCGGACTGCGGTGTCAGCCCCAGCACCGAGAAGAAATTGTCGGTATAGGCATCGCCGCTCGCGAGCTCCGACGATCCACGAAAGCCTACACTCAGTCGCCCGAGTCGGGTTCCGCCGAAAACTCCCGAGAGCGTCTTCGACTGCGCGCGGAAACGCTCCAGTTGCGGATAGCCGAAGAAACCGTTCACATAATTGGGGCTGGTTTTCGGGAAGGTATATGTGAGCTGAACCAGCTGCTGCGGATCGCTCACCGGCAGCGGGCGAAACACGACTGCGTTTAAGAGGCTGAAGATGGCCGTATTCGCGCCAATCCCCAGGGCCAGAGATAGAACGGCAGCGGCTGTGAACCCGGGCGTCTTGCGCAGCGTCCGCACGCTGTAGCGCAAATCCCGTTGCAATCGCTCCCACGACGCCCATCCCCACATTTCGCGCGTCACCTCTTTTACGAGAGTCGTGTTGCCGAAAGCCCGCTGTGCTGCACGCCGCGCCTCATCGCCGGACAGACCGGCGTCCGACTGTTCCTCGGCTTCCAGATCCAGATGCGACTGCACCTCGCGATCCAGGTCGTCCTCTTGTGCTTTCCGCCGCCAACGCATCTCGGTAGACATTCTACCATGCGGCCCTGTAGGGCAGATTGGAAATCTGCGGGCGGTTGTCAGCCGCCCCCCTGGGTTGACCGATTGGCTATCCGACGCGCACAACACAGCCCTCCCCACCCCCTCATTTACAATCGAACTTGGCTCCCATCGCCTTCGAGACGGTCGCCGAGTGCCCCTTCACCCGTGCGCGGGCTGGTTTGCTCCACACGCCGCACGGCGCCATCGAGACCCCGGTCTTCATGCCGGTAGGCACGCAGGCCACGGTCAAAGGCCTCACGCAGCGCGACCTCGCCGAAGAGCTCGGCGTCAGGATCCTGCTCGCGAATACCTATCATCTTTATCTGCGCCCCGGCCACGAGCTCATCCGCCACATGGGCGGGCTGCATCGCTTCATGTCCTGGCCCAACGCCATCCTCACCGATTCCGGGGGGTTCCAGGTCTTCAGCTTGAGCGGCCTCCGTAAGATCACCGCCGATGGCGTGGTCTTCCAGTCGCACCTCAACGGCGACCTCCACACCTTCACGCCCGAATCCACCGTAGATGTCCAGTTGGCATTCGGCAGCGACATTTTAATGGTGCTCGACGAATGCCCCGAATACCCGGTCAGCCACGAGTACGCGCGCGAAAGCATGCACCGCACATTGAGTTGGGCGCGCCGGGCCGATGAGCACTACCGCCTGAAAACTGCGGAGAGCCCGGCGCGGCACGCCCTGTTCCCCATCGCGCAGGGCTCCATGTTCCCGGACCTGCGCCGCGAGTGCGCCGCCGCGCTGGTGGATCTCGATGCCGGCGGCTATGCCATCGGCGGGCTCTCGGTCGGCGAGCCGCGCCCGCTCAGTATGGAAATGGTGGAAGCCACCGAGCCCATCCTGCCGCGCAACCGTCCCCGCTACGCCATGGGCGTCGGCATGCCCGCCGAGCTGCCGGAATACGTGGCCCGCGGCATCGACATGATGGATTGCGTCCTGCCTTCACGCAACGCGCGCAACGGCTACCTGTTCACTTCCCGCGGCCGCATCATCATTAAGCACGCGCGCTACAAGGACGACCCCCGGCCGCTCGATGAGAACTGCCGGTGCTATACTTGCACTAGATATTCCCGAGCCTACCTTCGCCATTTGTTCCTGTCCGGGGAAATTCTGTACGCCGTGCTGGCCACCAGGCACAACCTCCGGCGCTACCTTGACATCATGGGTGAGATCAGGCACGCTATAATATCGTTTTCATTTCCAGAATACTTGAGGTGTGTCCGCTCGGCGTCCACGGACGCCGAGTGAGCCTGCACTTGGTCACAACGTGGTCCTGAACCTGTTTCTGCAATCGGCGCCGCCTGGCTCCTCGCTGGTGGGACTCCTACCCATCCTTTTGATATTCGCAGTCTTCTATTTCCTCCTGTTCCTTCCCATGCAGCGCCAGAAGAAGCAGACCCAGAAAATGCTGGCGGCTCTCCAGAACGGAGACACCGTCGTGACCAGTGGAGGAATCGTAGGATCCATCGTCACCATCGACGACGACACTGTGGTATTGCGGGTGAAGCCGGATAACGTCAAGCTCCAGGTTTCACGCAGCTCCGTCACGAGCCTGGTCTCGGGCGAGGGCAAGAAGTAAGCATCATCGATAGCAGGCACCAAACCCCATGAGCAAGAATCTGACGACAAGAACCGTAGTCATTGTTGTGGTGATCCTGATTTGTATCTTCGGCGTGATCGGTTTTCCCAAGTCGAAGGCGGACCTGATCGACAACCTCAGATCGAACATCCGTCTCGGCCTGGACCTCAAGGGCGGCAGCCACATGGTCATGGAAGTCCAGGTTGAGGACGCCGCCAAGGGCGACGCGCAGCAAACGCTGGAGCAGTTGCAGCGGGAGGCCACCAAGCAGAACCTCGCCTGGGCCAGCGCCGATGTCAACGAGCCGCAATCGGTCAACGACGTCGATAAAGTCACCCTCACCATTCGGGGCGTCCCGGCCGACAAGTCCAGCGCCTTCCGCGACCTGGTAACGGCGACCTGCCCCACTTACGCGCTGACCGCCTTGAACACCACGGACTACTCCTTGAAGCTCAAGCCCTCCGACCTGGAAGACCTGAAGCGCGAGACCGTGCAGCGCGCCATCGATACCATCAGCAATCGCATCAACGATCTCGGAGTGGCGGAATCGTCCGTCCAGCAGTACGGCCAATCGGGATCGGTTTACCAGATCCTGATCCAGCTCCCCGGCGTCGATGACACGGCTCACGCCCGGCAAATCATCGGGACCACGGCCGTGCTCTCGATTGTCGGCGTCGACAAGACGCACGACACGTTCTTCACCAGCCGCGAGGACGCGCTCGCGAAACTGGGGGGCATCATCCCGCTGGGCGAAACCCTGGCTAAGATGAAGCCCCGCCCGGGACAGCAGGGCGACGAATGGTACCTGGTCGGCAAGACGCCGGTCATCACCGGCAAGGACATTCGCTCCGCCCGGCCGGGACAGGACGATGTACGCAAGTGGCAAACCAGCTTCACCCTCTCGCAGGACGGCGGCAAGAGATTTGGCCGCTACACGGGCGACCACGTCAACGATAAGCTGGCGGTCATCCTCGACAACTCCATCGTGAGCGTCGCCACCATCAATGAGCGGATCGAAGATTCCGGCCGCATCATGGGCCTAAGCAGCGAGGAGGAAGCCGTGGACTTGGGCCGCTATCTCCGGTCCGGTTCCTTGCCCGCCCGGGTCACGCCGCTCTTCGAAAACTCCGTCGGCCCTTCCCTCGGAGCCGACTCCATTCACCAGGGAATTCTGTCCGGCGTGGCGGGGTTGCTGGCTGTCGTGACCGTCATGCTGCTCTACTACAAGCGCAGCGGAGTGAACGCCGTTTTGGCCTTGGCCCTCAATACGGTGATCCTGCTGGCGGCCATATCCTATTTTCATGCCGCCCTCACCTTGCCCGGAATCGCCGGCGTGATCCTGACCATCGGTATGGCAGTAGACTCTAACGTGCTGATTTTTGAGAGGATACGGGAGGAACTGCGGACTGGCAAAGGGGTTCTCGCCGCGGTTGACACCGGATTCAACAAGGCTTGGTGGACCATCGTCGATACCCACGTGACCACCGTGGTTTCCTGCGCCTTCCTTTTCTTGTTTGGGGAGGGACCGGTCCGTGGATTTGCGGTAACATTGACGATCGGTCTGATTGCAAACGTCTTTACAGCGGTTTTCGTGTCCCGGGTGATCTTCGATTACGAACTGTCCCGGCAGCGGAGGCTGGAGACCTTAAGTATATAGGGCGGAAGCTGTCCGCTCGGGAACAAAACTGAAAAGGCCGGTGTCTGATGGTTATAGAGCGCACCGGCACGGCAACGCTCGATGGAATTATTCAAGAACACGAACTACGATTTCCTGGGCAAAAAGTGGCCCTTTATCATTGCTTCACTGGTGTTGACGGTGGCCGGTTTTACGAGCATCGCCTTGAAGGGTGGACTCAAGTACGGCATCGACTTCAAAGAGGGCACGCTGATGCAGGTGAAGTTTGCCTATCCACCACCCGATGACAAGATCCGCGCGGCCATGCTGAACGCGGTCAAGTCGGAAGTGAGCGTGCAGGACCTGCATGGCAGCGGAGCCGAGAACATGGTCGAGATCGGCACCGAGGCCAAGGGCGCCGCCGAAAGTCAACTGGACACCAACCGCCGGGAAATGGAGGGCGTGTTGGCGGCCACGTTCGGACAGCCGGGCAGCGGCAAACTGGATCTCAATGGCGCCTCCCGCGACACCCTCCAGCAACGGCTGCGGGACCCGCTGGCGCGAGCCGGCGTCCCCATGAGCGACCAGCAACTCAAGGATCTCGCCGGCAACATTCTCGACGTCCGCGACAAGCAGCACTCCGGTCTGATCACGGATTTCAACCAATTGTCCTCCGTTTCCGGCATAAATGCTGGTATCATGAACACTCTTCGTCAGGAGTGTTATCTGGCGCCGTATCACGTGCAGGGAACGCATATGGTGGGCCCCAAGGTCGGAGCGGAGCTGCGGGTGAAAGCCGTCAAGGCCACGCTCTACGCGCTCGCGGGCATGCTGGCCTATATCGCCTTCCGGTTCGAATGGATCTACGGCCTCGGCGCGGTGATCGCGTGCTTCCACGACACGCTCATCACCATCGGCCTGTTCTCCCTCTTCAACAAAGAAATCTCCATGACGGTGATCGCCGCCCTCCTGACCCTCGTGGGCTACTCGATGAATGATACGATTGTCATCTTCGATCGAATCCGCGAGAACCTGAAGTTCTCGCGGCGCGAGCCGCTGGAAGTGGTGATGAACCGGGCCGTCAACCAGACTCTGAGCCGGACCATCATGACGTCCGGCCTGACCTTCCTTACGGTGATCGCATTGTTCATCTGGGGCGGTCCGGTGTTGCACGGATTTTCGTTTGCGCTGGTTTGTGGAATTATTGTCGGCACCTACTCCTCGGTATTCGTAGCCAGTCCGATCGTGTTGTTCTGGCACAACTACACCGACAAGCCGAGGAAGTCGTCGCCCGCGGTGACTGGCGGTTCGGCGCCGCGGGGCAGCATGCCGCCGGCGGAATCGGTTCGGAAGAGTCCGACCAGGGCGGCGAAGTGAATTAAGGCTGCGGCGGGCCCGAAGCGATTCCATCGGCTCCCGTGGCGAGAAGGGAAAGGAAGCTCGTATGTTTGAACAGACGTTCGTAGATGGCGAGGGAAAGACAAAC
>Ga0335081_10001049_pt1 | contig 44427 bp, 36 predicted proteins | sample Lox_Sample_35_FD_206713 | JGI IMG/M metagenome (GOLD analysis project Ga0335081, IMG submission 206713) | Soil microbial communities from Loxahatchee National Wildlife Refuge, Florida, United States - Lox_Sample_3.5 | ecosystem: Environmental > Terrestrial > Soil > Wetlands | place: USA... | reverse complement strand
ATTGTCCGCACCGACCCCTCCCCGGAGGCCTTCATGTCCCAGCCCGCCCTCATCGGCCGCCTGACCCCCGTCCTTTTCGTGGACCGCATCGGACCCTGCCTGCCCTTCTGGACCGAGCGTCTCGGCTTCGAGGTGACCGCGCAGGTCCCCGGCCCGGATGGAGAGGCCCAGTTCGTGATTCTAGCTCGGGATGGAATCGAGGTGATGTACCAAACGTGGGCCGCAACCGCGGCGGAGTCCCAGGCTCTCGTCGCCGCGCCGCGTGGCCACTCGGTCGCTCTGTTCGTCGAGGTGGCCGATATCGAGCGCATTGATCGCGCGCTCGCAGGTATACACCGGGAGGTCGAACGGCATCGCACGTTCTACGGAATGGACGAGCTGTCCGTCCGCGAGCCGGGGGGAGCCGTCGTCACCTTCGCCATGCGGGTAGCGGATGGTTCGTGACCCGTGATCGCCCGGGTGATGCGCGCGGAACTCCAGGCCATCAGCCAGGCATACGCCAGGGGCAGTAGCAGAGCTCCGCCGGGTGGGAGGTGAAAGAGCGCGCTCAGCCGGAGCGCCAGCCGGTCCAGTGGCGCCCAGGGAAGGATCGCAAGCAGCACCACCCACGCGAGCGCCGCCCCGAAGGCCGGCACCAGAGGAGGCGTAGTTCGCCTGAGCAGCTGCCACAAGGCGGCCACGGCCGGCACCGCCCACCAGCCCCCGAACCAGGTGCCGAGGCCCATCGCCAAGGCGGCAAGCAGCGCCTCCAGAGCCCGTCGCTGAGTCATGAACCGGGTCGAAGCTCGAGATCACTCACGGTCCGGCTGCCGGCCTCCCGAGCCGACCGCGGGACGAACAGCGTATCCAATCGACCCGCCGACCACTGGGCGACACGGTCCACATAGTGGGAGCTCGCCGGGTTGCCCGACTGTCCGCCGGGATAGGTGCCCCATGCGCGGATCCGTGGAGCGAGCTCCACGACCATGCGCCAGCTTGAGCCAAAGGTGCCCGCGCCACTCGAGGGATTGAGGGTCCCCTGGCCGCCCTGGATCGGAATGTCCACCGCCGAGAGAGCCTTGATGCGGAGCAGGTGCAGCACGTTGGCGTGACGAATGCGATCCCAGCGCCACTTGCCGCCGTCCGGCGGGCCGAATCGTCGCACCGTCTCTCGGTACCCCTCGACCAAGGCGTCCGCCAGCAGGCGGTCGCGGTCTTCCACAACATCCGGTGTCGCCCGGTTGTCCCACCAGCGATTCGATGGGTCCTGCAGGAGTGCGGCCACGATAGACAGCGCGGGCGTTACGGGCGGGGGCAACCTGGAGTTGCCAGGTTCCGACAGCTCGTCCCACAGCAGCACCTGCAACTGGCGTATCGCCGCCTCGTAGAGCACGGCCCGGGTGTTGTCGGGGGTATACCGACGGTCCCATTGGGCGAGAAGCTGAGCAGCGGTCTGGAGTGAGTCCCGCCCGGGATAGCGGCGTGCCGCACGAAAGAAGGCCGGCACAAAGAGGTCCGCCGCCGGGCTCCCGGGGTCGGTCTGGAAGCGACGCATGTCGTCGGGTGTGACTGCGCTGTCGGCGCGGAGCAGCTGGTTGATCCGGATCGCGCGCCACGGCGCGTACCAGTTCGCCCCGAGATACCGTGGATTGACCCGCGGGTCGAGCGGCTCCTGGTTGGCGGAGGCCAGGTAGCCCTGGACGGGATCAACCGCCTGGGGCAGCGCGGCGAGCGGCCAGTCGCCCGACCAATCCGCGGCCGATGTGTCCCCGCGCTGTATGAGGTCCCCGCGAACCACGGGCCGTATGGGGAACCGGCCGGTCGAGCGGATCGCGATCATCCCCGTTCGGTCCGCGACCAGCATGTTCTGCGGCGGGGCTTGATAGACCGCCATCGAATCGAGCCAGCCCTGCGCCGTCCGGGCACGTGCGGCGCGCGAGAAAGCCGCGAGCTCGGATCCCGTTTCGAGAACGGTCCAACGGGTCGAGAGCCACTGCCCCGATTCGTCCCGGGTCAGAGGTCCGCGATGGGTAAAACGCAGGGTGTCGGTCTCGATCGGTTTGCCGTCGGGTGAGAGGTAGCGCTCCTCCGCGAGCCGCAGCGGTCGCCAGACGCCGTCCACGCGGTACTGGCGCGGACGGGTGGTGTCGTCAACGGTTTCCGCGTACCGATCCTCGACATCCGCCTCCGTGTTCGTGAAGGTCCAGGCAACATCCTGGTTGAACCCGATGACCACGCACGGCGCACCAGGGATAGTGACGCCGTAGACATCGAGGGAGTCCGGGACGACGAGCTGGACTTCATACCAGATGGACGGCAGGTCGAGATCGAGATGCTGGTCGCCGGCAAGCAGGGCGTAGCCGCCGGCCGTTCGAGAGGGAGCCACCGCCCAGTTGTTGCTCCCATATTCGTCCACAGGATCCGGGAGGGTCGCCCCGGCCACCGGGGTGGAATCGGAACCGGCCGCGGAGGAGCCGGGTGGCGCCGGCGGTGGGATCGGCACCCGGTCGTACCGCGCCGCCGTCTGCCCATTGGGGACGATCGGCTCCTGAATCGGGGCGTGTATGGGATAGAGCGCGTCGGCGGCCGCGGCGCCGACGCGGGCCCGGGCGCGCTCCTGTTGGGCCTCGAGATCGCTGGACGCGAGCGTCCAGCCCATGCGCCCGAAAAGGTAGAGACTGTTGATGGGTCGCCAAGGGGAGGGCCGCCGGCCCAGCAGCCGATACTCGAGGGGGATGTCGCTCGGATCCAGCTGGTCGATGCGGGCCTCGACGCCGGCCGCGAAGGCCTCGATCTGCCTCCGCATCGGTGCATCCGGAGGGAGATCCCGGAAGTGCCTCTCGGCGGCATCGGCCAGGCCCAGCTCCCTGCTCCGCCGGTCGACGTCCAGAAGATCCCGGCCCAGGAGTTCGGTCAGGCGTCCCGCGCCGGCCCGCCACTCGACCTCCATCTGGAAGAGCCGGTCCCGAGCCACGACGTACCCGAGCGCCCGGACCGCGTCCAACTCATTGGCCGCAAAGATGTGAGGCACGGCGCGGTCATCGTACTGCACGGCCACCGGCGCGACGAGGCCCGGAATGGCCACCGTGACCTCGTGGGGGAACTCCGCGTGGGCTGCCACGGTCCATACCCCGTGCACGGGGTCGAAGAACCCCCCAAGCCGGGGCAAGGGCCCCACGTGCCAGAGGCTCGACCCGCCCAGCGCACCCAGGACGACCATGGCTAGAATCGTCCCGGGCAGTGGCCGCTTCACCGGTGGAACCGCCCCTTGAGCAAGCGATCCCAACCCCAGCTTACTCCCGCGACCTTGGTGGGCTGGCCGCTGTCGGCGCTCAGGGGGTAGCCCTCGTTAGCCCACCGGAAGAGGCCGCCCTCCAGGCTCGATACCCGCGTGAAGCCAGCCTGTCCCAGTGCCACAGCCATCGCGGCTCCCCCGACTCCGGTCGCGTCGTACGCGACAACCGGCTGATCTCGGGGAACGTGCGCGAGGACAGCAAGGTCGGGCGTCACGGGATCGAGGCGCACCGCGGCTGCGATGTGGCTCAGCGCGTAATCTGCTTCCGGGCGAGCATCGACAATGAGTGGCGGCGGGCGGGTGGGGTCGCGCATCCAGGCGACCAGGGCCGAGGGACTGACCTCCCGAACGTCCTTAAACTTGAAGTGCACCGCCTCACGCACCAGCAACCCGCCGAGCGGCGAGCCATCCCAGAACAACCCGCCGAGGAGGAAGGCGACCACGATCAAGAAGCCGACGGTCCGCCCCGTTATGCGCCGATGCGGACGATTGGAGTGAGGCATCGTTCCGTTGGGAATCGGGGACCTGTAAGCTAGGACCACGGCTGTCGGGCGTAAGAGGGCCCGATCACAGCCCCGGGAACACCTGGCTCACGAAATCGACGATTCGGGCCGGTTTTCCGACTTCCTTTCTACACCAGAGCCTACCGCCGGCCGCCCCCGCCCCCACCGGGACCGCGGCCTCCACGATCCCGGTCATCGGATTTGCGGGATTTGGCGAACTGCTCCGCCTGCTGGGCCGCCCGGCGGATCATTCGTTCCGGACTTTCCGCCTTCATGATGGGACGCGACGGGCCGGCGGTGAAGTTCACCTTTCCCTCCGAGATGTCCGGAACGAGCGGCCGTCCGGTGGTGAGCTCGAAGCAACCCAGGACATTCTCTCCGGCACCCTGCGCAGCCTTGACGCGCTCGGCGAGCGCCTCACGGTTGGGCAGCCCCTCGAGCGAGACCGGTGGCTCGCCAAACGGGGTGATGGGTTGGACCAGCACGGCCACTTTGGCGCCCGTGAGGGAGGCCGACACACGCACGTCTTTGCCGCCCACCTCGCGCGCCCACCGCAGTGCGGCCCGTTCGGCGGGGGTCGGCGGTCCGGCTTTGACCGAGGGGCGCTCAGGCGGTCGCGGCGTCTCCGAGCGGCGCTCCTGGGAGCGCCGGATGGCTTTGAGGTACTCTGGTTCGTCGTTCGACACGGGCAAGCTCCGCACCAGCTGAGGTACGAATGGGGGAGCAGAATTTACACCCGAAGCACGGTGTCACGGGAGGGATTCGAAATCCCGCCCCTGCCGCAATCAGGCTGGGACGTGGGGGAGGCCGCCCCCCTCACATGGGCCGCGGCCCCGCGCTATCTTGAGCGGTCCCAACCGGAGTCTCACCCTGACCAGACCGGCTACCGCGCCGCGCCCGGCAGCGGATCCCGCCATGTCCGACCCGGCTTGGCCAACCATCAACAGCTTGCGCGTGCTCGCCATGGACGCGGTGGAGCGTGCCCAATCAGGACACCCGGGCACGCCGATGGCGCTCGCCCCGGCGGCTTACGTGCTGTGGGACCGATTCTTCCAGTTCGACCCAGCCAACCCGGACTGGCCCAACAGGGATCGCTTCGTGCTGTCGTGCGGCCACGCCTCGATGCTGATCTACGGGCTACTCCACCTCAGCGGGTTTGACCTGTCACTCGAAGACATCCGGCAGTTCCGCCAGTGGGGTTCCCGCACACCGGGGCATCCCGAGCGTGGGCACACTCCCGGCGTTGAGACCACGACGGGGCCCCTGGGCCAGGGGGTGGGCAATGCCGTCGGAATGGCCATCGCCGAACGGATCCTCGCTGAGCGGTTCAACCGTGCGGGGTTCGAGGTTGTCGGGCACCGAGTCTGGGCGTTTGTGAGCGATGGCGATCTGATGGAAGGCGTCGCGAGCGAAGCCGCGTCGCTCGCCGGGCACCTCCGGCTGGGCAAGCTCAACCTCATCTATGACGACAACCGCATCACTATTGACGGTGCCACCGACCTCAGCTTTTCCGAGGACGTCGCGTTGCGGTTCCAGGCCTATGGGTGGCACACGCTGCATGTGACCGAGGGCAACGACCTCGAGGCGATCGGTGCCGCGCTGGCAGCAGCACGTGACGAGCAGGCACGTCCATCGTTGATCCTCCTCAGGACCCGGATCGGTGATCCGGCGCCAACCAAGGGGGGCACCGCCGCCGTCCACGGCTCCCCACTCGGAAAAGAGGAGGTAGCCCAGACGAAGGCGATTCTGGGCTGGCCCGAAACCCCTTTTTCGGTGGCCCCGGAGGCGGCAGTCTGGCGAGAACGGTGTCGCGCGCGCGGAGGCGAGCGGTACACCGCGTGGAGCGAACTCTTCGCGCGATACCGTGTCGCCCACCCTGCTCAGGCCGCCGAATGGGAGCAATGGATCGGCGGGGCGCTCCCGTCCGGTTGGGACGCCGGTTTGCCGGACTTCACGCCTAAGGATGGCACCATGGCGACGCGGCAGGCCGGAGCGCGGGTCCTCAACGTCCTCGCCAGCCGCATCACCAATCTGGTGGGGGGGTCGGCGGATCTTGCGGAAAGCACCGGCGCCGAGATCAAGGGTGGCGGGACCCTCTCGGCCGACACAGTGGGGCGTAACATCCACTGGGGCATCCGGGAGCATGCCATGGCTGCCTCCCTCAACGGAATCGCCGCGCACGGCGGGCTCCGTCCTTACGGCACCACCTTCCTGATCTTCCTCGACTACTGCAAGCCGGCGCTCCGCCTGTCGGGCCTCATGGGGCTCCCAGTCGTCTATGTCGGCACTCACGACTCGATCGGGCTTGGCGAGGACGGCCCCACGCACCAGCCCATCGAGCAGCTTGCCATGCTCCGCGCCACGCCGAACGTGACGGTGATCCGACCCGCCGATGCGACGGAAACGGTCGAGGCCTGGAAGGTCGCGGTGCTTCGGCGGGATGGGCCGACGGTTCTGGCGTTGTCTCGTCAGAAGCTCCCGGTGCTGGACCGGGCGGTTCTGGCCCCGGCAAGCGGCCTGACTCAAGGGGGCTACATCCTGCTCGAAGCGCCCGATGGCCGCCCGTCGGTGTTGCTGATCGCCACCGGCGCAGAGGTGCATCTGGCCCTTGCGGCAGGTCGCCAGCTTCACGCCGAGGGGATTCAGGCACGAGTAGTGTCGTTGCCATCGTGGGAGCTGTTCGGGGCCCAGCCCGAGTCGTATCGCGACCGGGTGTTGCCGCCGCGGGTAACGGCCCGGGTTGCAATCGAGGCAGCCGCCAGCTTTGGCTGGGAACGATGGGTGGGGACGGCGGGAGAGATCATCGCTCTGGACCGCTTCGGGGCCTCCGCGCCCGCGGAGCGGCTCTTTCTGGAATTCGGATTCACCCCCGATCGGATCGTGGCCGCCGCCAAGCGGCAGCTGGGCCGCTCGATGAGCTAATGGGAGATACCCTGATGGCGAACCCCCTGGTCCGTCTCGGCCAGCTCGGGCAGAGTCCCTGGTACGATTTCATCACGCGGGACCTGATCGTCTCCGGAGAACTGTCTCGACTCATTGTCGAGGACGGGCTTCGTGGAATGACGACCAACCCGACGATCTTCGAGAAGGCGGTGCAGGGAAGCGACCTGTACGACGAGGACATCCGCCGGCTCGCGATAGAGGGGTCCCAGTCGGCGGAGATCTTCGAGGCCCTGGCCGTCAGTGACGTGCGGGCGGCCTGCGACCTCTTTCTGCCGCTTCACCGGGCAAGCGGCGGTCGGGACGGCCTGGTCTCGATCGAGGTCTCACCGCTCCTCGCCAACAACACGATCGGAACGATCGCCGAGGCGGAGAGGTTGTGGTCGAGAATCTCCCGGCCGAACGTCATGATCAAGATCCCCGGAACGCGCGAGGGGTTGGCTGCCATCTCCCACGCTCTGGCCCAGGGCATCAATGTGAACGTGACGCTGCTGTTTGCGGTGGCCCGTTACCGCGAAGTCGTGGATGCTTTCTTTACCGGGCTGGAGCGTCGCGTGCGCGCCGGGCACCCTGTCGGCGGGATCGCCTCGGTCGCGTCCTTCTTCGTATCGCGCGTGGATACCAAGGTCGATCCGCTGCTTGACGGGCTCGGTAGTGCCGGCTCGACCAAGGCGGCGGCGCTCCGTTCCCACGCCGCGATCGCCAACGCCCGCGCGGCGTATGCCGCATTCGAAGAGCTGTTCGCATCGCCTCGGTGGCGCGCCCTGGCCGGAAAGGGTGCCATGGTCCAACGGCCTCTGTGGGCCTCCACCAGCACCAAGGACCCATCTCTTCCGGACGTCTATTACGTCGAGGCGCTGGTCGGGGAACAGACGGTGAACACCCTGCCGCCCGCCACCTTTGCCGCCTACCGAGACCACGGCCGGCCCGAGCTCCGCATCGGAGGAGGGCGGGGCGCTGATGATCGGACCCTGGATCAGCTGACCTCCCTGGGCATCTCGCTCGAAGAGCTCACGCAGGCGCTGGAGGTCGAGGGCGTCAAGGCGTTCGTGGCGTCGTTCGTCTCGCTGCTCCGGGTGATCGAGCAGAAGGCCGCCGCCCTGGTGTAGCCGGTCGTCCGTCTCTCATGCCAGGAAGAGCCGGTACGCCGGGTTTCGGCTCTCGTCCACCCACGGATACCCCAGTCCTTCCAGGAACCGTCGAAAGGCCGGCATCTCCTCCGGCGGCACCTGCATCCCCACCAGGACGCGGCCGTAGTCGGCACCGTGATTGCGATAGTGGAAGAGGCTGATGTTCCAGTCGGAGCGCATAGAGTTCAGAAACTCCATGAGCGCGCCGGGCCGCTCGGGGAATTCAAACCGGTAGAGCAGCTCGTGGCTGGCGAGCGGAGCATGGCCGCCGACCAGGTACCGCACGTGCAACTTCGCCATCTCGTTCCGGGACAGGTCGAGAGTCGGGAAGCCCCGGCGCTCGAGCCGCCGCGCGACTTCCCGGGCCTCTCCCCGCCCTTGTACCTCGAGCCCGACGAAGACCCGTGCGATGTCCGCATCGGCCATCCGGTAGTTGAATTCCGTCACGTTCCGTGGACCGATCGTCGAACAGAAGGCCTTGAAGCTGCCGGGGCGCTCGGGGATCGTGACGGCGAGGATCGCCTCCCGCTGCTCCCCCACCTCCGCCCGCTCGGCCACGAAGCGCAGCCGGTCGAAGTTGATGTTGGCGCCGCTCGCGATGGCTACGAGCTCCCGGCCCCGCGCGCGGTGGTGGGCGACCCAGGCCTTCACGCCGGCCACCGCCAGTGCGCCGGCCGGCTCGAGGATGCGACGAGTATCCTCGAACACATCCTTGATCGCGGCGCAGATCGCGTCGTTGTCGACGCGGATCATTTCGTCCACCAATTGTCGGGCCAGCCGGAACGGCTCCTGGCCGACTCGGCGGACGGCGACGCCGTCGGCAAACAGTCCGGCATGGCGCAAGGTGATGCGTCGACCGATCTCGAGAGACTGGGCCATCGCGTCGGCATCCACCGGCTCGACGCCGATGATGCGAACCGACGGCTGGAGCTGCTTGATGCAGGCGGCCACCCCGGCGATCAGGCCGCCGCCCCCTACAGGCACGAATACGGCATCCACGGGGCGCGACGCCTGGCGGAGGATCTCGAGGCCGATCGTTCCCTGCCCGGCGATCACTTCCGGATCATCGTAAGGGTGGACGAAGGTGAGCTTCCGCCGGCGCGCGATTGACCGCGCCTGCGTGTAGGCCTCGTCGTAGGTGTCACCGTGCAGGACCACCTGCGCCCCGCGCGATCGGACGGCGTTCACCTTGATCCGTGGCGTCGTCACCGGCATCACGATCGTCGCCCGGCACCCCAGGCGCTGGGCCGCCAATGCGACCCCCTGGGCGTGATTGCCGGCGGAGGCGGCGATGACCCCGCGCCGCCGGGCATCGGCCTTGAGCTGGACCATCCGGTTGTATGCGCCACGCAGCTTGAAGGAGAAGACGGGTTGCATGTCCTCCCGCTTGAGCAGCACCCGGTTGCCGAGCCGGTCGGAGAGTATGGGCGCGAGTTCGAGCGGCGTCTCCGACGCCACGTCGTAGACGCGGGCATTGAGAATCCGGCGGAGGTAATCGCGGGGCATGAGGAACCCGGGCACAGGACTTGGCGAACCGGAGGCCGCGGACCGGCCTCGCAGGCTCGAACCGTCGAACGCTAGCCGGACATGGGGGACCCCGGTAGCGGTGGTCCGGATCCACCGACATACTTTACGCGCCTTTCGATCGGGCCTACCCCAACCCCAGACTCGGAATGTTCGCCTTCCTCCGTCGCCTGTCCCTGACCAGCTGGATCGTCATCGCCATGATCACCGGCGTGGTGGTCGGGTATCTCGACCACAGCGTGTGGCACGGGGCCGACCTCGGGCCGATTCTCCAGCCGCTGTCGTCGATCTTCCTGCGAATGATCAAGTCGATCGTCGCCCCCCTGGTGTTCTCGAGCCTGGTCGTGGGGATCGCCGGCCATGGCGACGATCTGCGTCGAGTGGGGAGACTGGCCTTCCGCTCGATCCTCTACTTCGAGATCGTGACCACCGTGGCGTTGATGGTGGGACTGGGAGCCGTCAATCTCGCCCGCCCCGGCGACGGCGTTCAACTCGCGGCCAGCGCCGACACCACCCAGATCCAGCGGCTTTCCACGGAGCAGCCAACCCTGGCCGGCGTACTCGAGCACACCGTGCCGGCCAGCATCGTGGAAGCCGCCGCTCGCAACGAAGTGCTGCAGATCGTCTTCTTCGCCGTGTTGTTTTCCATCGGGCTGGCGCAGGCCAAGGGGAAGCACAAGCAGACGGTGCTGTCGTTCTTCGAGGGCCTCGCGGAGGTGATGTTCAAGGTGACCGGCCTGGTCATGAAGTTCGCGCCCATCGGCATTGGCGCGGCCATCGCGGTCACAATCGGCCATGGCGGCCTCGGCGTACTGGGAAGTCTCGCGAAACTGGTCGGCACTCTCTACGTCGCGCTGGTCGTCTTCCTCCTGGTGGGCCTGCTCCCGATCGCACTGCTCTTCCGGATACCACTGCGCGAGTTCTGGCGCCACGTGAAGGAGCCCTGGCTGATCGCCTTCTCCACGGCCTCGTCGGAAGCCGCACTCCCGGTTGCGATGGAGAACCTCGAGCGCTTCGGCGTGCCCAAGCGGATCGTCTCGTTCGTCCTGCCGACGGGTTATTCGTTCAACCTCGACGGCTCGACGCTGTATCTCGCCGTGGCTTCTGTTTTCATCGCGCAGGCCGCCGGGGTAAGCCTTACGCTCGGTAACCAACTTGTCATGATGCTCACCCTGATGCTCACCAGCAAGGGCGTCGCCGCGGTCCCGAGGGCCTCGCTGGTGATTCTCTCCGGCACGCTCGCCACCTTCCACCTGCCGCTGGAGGGCGTAGCGGTGATCCTCGGGGTGGACGCCCTGATGGACATGGCGCGCACCTCCGTCAATCTGCTGGGTAATTGCCTCGCCTCGGCGGCGATGGCCCGTTGGGAAGGAGAGTGGGGGGAGCAGGCTGCGGTGTGAGAGCGGGGCGCGCGGCCCGAGGGGCCACGTCTGCAACTTTTTCGGCAGCTGCCGCGTCTATACCCGAACTCCTCGACAAGGATCTGACGTCCCATGCTGCTCCGCCTCGCCGTCCTGGCGTTGGGTGCCGGGAGCCCCGCCGTCTCCGCGCCCATCAGCAATATTCAGTACGACATCACCTTCAACCGCCAGACGGCGGCACGGCATTCGCTCAGCGTGAGCATGCGATTCGACGTCTCGGGTAGCGGAGATGTTCTGCTCTCCCTCCCCAGCTGGACCCCGGGCGCCTATGAGATCGACAACTTTGCACGCTGGGTCTCGGCCTTTCAGGCCACCGCGTCAGGGTCGCCGCTCCACTGGGACAAGCTCGATTACGACACCTGGCGCATCCGGCCGGCGGGGGCCAGGCAGGTCACCGTCGCATTTGACTACCTGGCCGATTCCCTCGACAACGCCATTGCGTGGAGCCGCCCAGACTTCGCGTTCTTCAACGGGACCAACGTTCTGCTCTACCCGGAAGGTCGCAGCCTGGACTTCCCCGCCACGGTCCGGATTCACACCGAGAGCGACTGGATGGTCGCCAGCGGCATGCATGGGGCTCCGGCGGGCGGATTGTCCGAAAAGAACTACCACGATCTGGTCGACATGCCGTTCTTCATCGGCCGGTTCGACTATGACAGCAACATGGTGGGCTCGATCGAGGTCCGCCTGGCCACCTACCCCGCCGGAAAGCTCTCCGGTTCGGCACGGACCGCGTTCTGGGACGAGTACCGGCGATTGTTCGCTCCGCAGGCCGCGGTGTTCGGCGAAACCCCCTACGACAACTACACCACGTTAATGGTCTTCTCCGACCAGTACGGCGGCGGGTCCGCGCTCGAGCACCAGAGCTCGCACCTGGCGATCTATACACCGGCCGGGATTGGACAGCCATGGCTCGTGTCGGTCACAGCCCACGAGATGTTTCACGCCTACAACGTGAAGCGGCTCCGCCCGGCGGACATGGTGCCGTATCGCTATGACGTCGCGGAACCGACGGTGTGGCTCTGGGTCAGCGAAGGAATCACCGACTACTACGCCGACCTGACCCTACTCCGTGCGGGCATCGGGGACTCGACCGCGTTCCTTGAAACGACCGGCAATAAGATCGCCACGGTCGACGCCGCTCCGCCCGTGGCGCTCGAAGACGCCTCACTCTCGACCTGGATCCATCCGACGGACGGCACAGGCTATCTCTATTACCCCAAGGGCTCGCTCGCCGGGTTCATGCTGGACATCCTGATTCGCGATGCCAGCGACAACCACCGCTCGCTGGATGATGTGATGCGGTCGCTCTACCGGGACACCTACAAGCACGGACGCGGGTTCGGCATGCAGGACTGGTGGGGCGCGGTGAGCCGTGCGGCCGGCGGCAGGAAGTTCGACACCTTCTACACCCGCTTCGTCGATGGCCGGGAGCCGTTCCCATGGGACAGCATCCTGCCGCTCGCCGGCCTGCGAGCTCGCACCGATACGATCCGAGACCCGCGCCTGGGCATCAACACGACGGCGGACACGGCCGGCATCCACGTTACGCTGGTGGCGCCCGGGACGGCCGCCGAGGCGGCCGGGCTTCAGCCGGGAGACATCCTCCTCGCGCTGGGCGAAGTCCCGGTGCAGGGTGACTCGTCGTTCGACCGATTCCGGGCGTTCTACGCTGACAAGGATGGCGTGGATCTTCCCATTCGCGTGCGACGGGAGGGCCGTGACACGGTTCTCTCAGGCAAGGTGCGGCTCGTGGCGCGCACCGAGATGCACCTGGAGGCAGATCCCAATGCCTCTGCCAAGGCGGTCCAGATCCGACACGGAATCTTTGCCGGGGTGACGACTCCCTGACTGCCAGAGCCCCGGTTGGTCAGGCCCGCGTCACAACCTCGAGGGCGTCGGCGAGCGGGATTGGTCGGTCGTGGGGACGGACTCCCAGGGCACACAGCACCCGGCCAAACAGCGCCCCCGGCGAGAGGCCCGAGCGGCGCAGCTCCTCGATGCTCGTGTCCCCGGACGCTTTGCTGAGCTTCGCCCCGTCCGCCCGCCGAAGGAGGGGGTGATGAAGGAACCAGGGTGGGTCCCGGCGGCCCAGCATGCGCGCCAGCAGGATCTGGCGCCCTGTTGACTCCAGCAGGTCAGCGCCACGGATAACGAGATCAATCTCATGGCGCAGGTCGTCCACGACGACCGCGAACTGATAAGTCCAATTGCCTGACCGGTCCCTGAGGAGCAGATCCCCGCACTGCCGGGCAGGAATCTGGGTCTGCCATCCCATTCGCAGATCGTCGAAGCGCTCTTCGTTGTCGTCGAGGACCAGACGGAGCCCGCGTCCGGGGCCTGGCTGGAGAGCGCGGTGGCGGCAGCGGCCTGGGTAGGGGGACTCGCGGTCAGGCACGTCGCCAGTCTCCGTGGAAAGCCCCTTCCGCGAGCAGTCGCAGGCGTAGACCCGATACCCACGCTCTACCAGGACCTCGGTGAAGCGCTGGTACACGTCGCCGTTGTCACTCTGCCTGAGTGGCGAGGGGCCGGATCGGAAGGTGTCCGTGGAGTCGAGGTCGGGGACGAAACCCAGCCAGTCGAGATCGTCGAGAAGCGCCCGCTCGTACTCGGGCCGGCAGCGCTGGCGATCGTGGTCCTCGATGCGGAGCACCACCTGAGCGGAGCGCGCGCGGGCTTCACCCCACACGTACATTGCGTTTGCGACATGTCCGAGATGGAGATACCCGGTGGGAGCCGGCGCAAATCGAGTGCGCAGCGACTTACTCCGCGGAACTGATGCTCACCGCAACACCGGCGCGCAGTGTCTGGGCCACCACACAATACCGCTCGGTCAGTTCCAGGAGCCGCGGCAGCTGTTCGGGGGAAGCGTCGGAGTCCAGATCGAACCGGAGCTGGATGGCGGTAAGTCCGACGGGAACCTCCCGGCTCACCCCCAAGGTGCCGCGGGCGTCCCAGGTTCCTTCGGCGTGAATGCGGCCGGACCGGATCGTGATCCCCATGGCCGTTGCCACCGCCTGCAGCGTCACGCCGGCACAAGCCACCAGAGCGTCGAGCACCAGGTCGGCGGAGCAGGCGAGGGATCCATCGCCGCCCGTTGCCGGGTGGAGCCCGGCGCGCACCTTCCGAGCTCCTGACTCTACGTCGACCGCGATCGCGTTGGGCACCAAGTCCGCGTCCGCATGCGACGTGACGACCGCGGTCGCGGGATCACCACGGTACCGATTCTTGAGCGGGGCCTGCAAGGCACGAAGTTCGGCGGCGTTCACAATCCGATCCGGGGAGGCGTCAACTCGAAACGTGTCGACGGCGGGCACGAATCGGAAGCGGCGCCATCAGGCTTCGGCTGCGGCCTCCCGGGTGGCTGCATCCTCCTGACGGCGCAGGTCCGAGAGCGCGGTCTGAATCCGGTCGGTGACCCGCCGCTCCTCCCGCAACGTCTCAAGCAGGCCCTCGACCCGGCGCGTTTCCAGCGAAAGGGCCTGCGCCTTCTCGAGGAAGTGGTCCACCTGCGCCTTCTGCGCGAGAATCAGCTCCAGTGACGCGCGAACGTCCGCCAGCAGGGTATCCGCATGCGCCAAGCGCTCCTCCGTCCGATCGAGCTGGCGTCGCCGTTCATCGAGGGTGTGGAGAATCCCGTCGCTATCGCCCAGCCGATCGAGGAGCGCATCCAGCTCCGCGCGGGTTCGCGCCAGCCGCGGCTGGGCGTCCGCGACCGCGCGTGCGTCAGCCTGCGTCCGTTCCGCCACTTCGAACAGCGCTCGAATCTCGCCTTGGAGCGCCGACACCGTGGCCTGCCGCATCGCGGCCTGCTCCATCGATTGGGCCAGCTGCTGCTCCGCTCCCCGCCATTCGCTCATCCTGGCATCGAACCCGTCGATGCGCTCCTTCAGCGTCGCCAGCGACCCAAGCCGTTCCTCGAGCTCCTCCGAAAGCGCCGAGCACCGTTCGAGACGACCGTCGGCGCCCTCAAGGAGGTCGTGGATATCCCGAGCCCGTTCTGCCAGGGCGTGGGCCGCCTCCGCGGCCTCCTGCCGCATCGCCACTGCCCGGTCGAGGTGTTCCATAGTGCGGGCCACCGCGTTCTGACGCTGTTCCACTTCCCTGGCCAAGTCCTGCATCCGGCCACCGAGGGCGCTCAGTTCCTCGGCGCGCTCCTCCAGCCCATCCATAGTGCCCTGAACACCGCGGATGCGCTGCTCCACCTCACGCAGATCGGCTCCAAGGGCCAGCAACTGGTGCCCAACCCGTCCGGCGTCCTCGAGGCTCGGGCCAAGGCTCTCCAGCTGCAGCTCGGCCGTCGTCAGCCGGTCGGCGAACGACCGCGCACGGTCCTCTATCGTTGACGCAACCGACGCGGCGTCCAGGACCCGCCGCTGCACGTCCTCCACCATGTCGCGGCGGGCCTCCACGATGTCCGTGGACGCGGCCAACTGCTGGACTTCGCGGCGCAGGTCGTCCACGGTGGCGCGCATCCGATCCAGCCCAGCGACATCCTGCTGAAGCGCCGCCATCTGCCGCTCGGTCTCCGTAAGCCACCCGCGGGCAGCTTCGGCGCGCCCTCGGCTATCCGCGAGCTCCTGACGGGCTGCGCGAAGCTGCTCCAGTGCGTCCTGGATCGCCTCGTCCGTCGCGGTAAGGGATTGCAGGTCCCGGACGGTGCGGTCGAGGAGCGGCCGCATCTCTTCGATTCGACAGGTTCGCTCGGTCAGACCCGCCACATTCTCCTCGAGACGTTCGAGGTCGTTGAGGCCGGCCCGGGCCCGGTGCCCGAGTTCGGCCACCCGCGAGAACTCCCCGCTGAGCCCCGCGACCTGGGCTCCCAGAGAATCGGCCCGGGCGGCGGCCGTGGTGATCGCCTCGGCGCTCGCGGCGAGGGAATTGAAGCGACCTTCCCACTCGTTGAGGCTGCGGCGCAGGTCTCCAATGCGTTGAGCAACCCCCTCGATGCTCCGGCTCTCCAGCGCGAGTCGTTCAACGCTCTGATCCAGCCCTTCCCGGATCAGCAAGAGATTCCGCTCCCCCGCCCCCTGGCCCGCTTCGATCCGGTCGATGCGCTCCGCGGTCCCCCGGGCCCGTTGCTCAAGGCCGGCCTGACTCTCGTTGAGCTGGTCGAGCTGCATGCGGAGATCGCTCAGGGTCCGGACGATGTCCGCCTGCCGCTCCAGACCGGCGTCCGCGAGCTGCATGAGTGCGGTGAGGTGCTCCAGCTTGGCGGTCGCGCGGTCGATCTGGTCACGCTGCTGTTCGAGAAGCGCCACCTTCTGGCCCAGCTGATCGGCGGCGGTGCGAGCGCCGGTGAGCTGCCGTCGGGTCTGAGCCACGCCCTCCGCGACCGGAGCCATGTCAGCCATGAGTTGCTCCAGGCCGGCGATCCGGTGTTCCGCTTCGGTCAGCGTGCGCGCCACCCGCTGCCAGTCCGTGTCGAACGCCTCGATCCGCCCCGAAGCTGCCCGATACTGGCTCTGTGTCTTGTCGTGCTGGTCACGGAGTCGGACCAAGTCCGCGCGCAGCGATTCGCTATGCGACTGCAGGCCATCCATGTCCGCGCGCAATTGACGGAAGGGGCCCTCGAGCACCAGGAAGGCGCTCAGGTCCTCCTTGAGCGCCAGGCTTCGCGCAGCGACCTCCGCGGCGGTGGTGGCCTCGGTTCTTGTAGCTTCCACCGACCGAGCGGTTTCCTCGAGGGCCGCTTCGAGTCTCTGATGGGTACCAGCGAGACCGGCCAGCCGACTCTCCACCGCGTCCAGGCGGGCCACCGTCTGCTCCATGCCCGCGAGGTGGTGCTCCAGGGCGTTCACACGCTCGCCCAGAGTGCCGAGGCGCTGCAACTGTCCAATGGAGCGGTCGGCGTGCTGTACCAACTGCTCGAGGGATTGCTTCTGAGCGTCCAGACGGGTCACAATCTGCTGCAACTCCATGAGATCCTCGGAGGAGGCGCTCTTCCGAAGGCTGCGAAGAAAGGTGCTCATGGTGAAACTCCGCGACAGGCGTATTTCCGAAGGGCACGGGATGGCCGGGCTGATTCGGGATGGACGACTACTCTAGGTGGGCGTCGCGCCGGGTGCCGGTGGCGCAGGTCACAGGGAACTGCTACACCCGAGACGTGGATCTAAGTGTTGGGTCAGGCTGGCGTTGCGGAGGGAACTGTTGCACGAAAGAGGCGCCGACCGGAGTCGAACCGGTGATGGAGGTTTTGCAGACCTCTGCCTTACCACTTGGCTACGGCGCCGGGCCCGAAAACCTAGCGCGGTGGTGCGTTCGGCGGAAGCCGGCACGCACCCCTTCCCGTCGTCGCGCGGAGCGTGCATCCGGGGTACAATACCCGCGCGCCACCCGAAATGCGCGGGACCAATCCGAGAGGGGCCATGCTCCCACCCAACGTTGCACTCTGGCTGGTGCGCGCCGCCGAAGTCTACCTGACGATCGGCCTCTTATTCGCCATCGGCTTTGCGTTCCGCTGGGTCAGTCGAATTGACCGGGTGGCGGCTCACGGCACGATCCCATTCCGGTTTCTCCTGCTGCCGGGAGCCGCCTTGCTCTGGCCCCTCCTCCTCCCGCGCGTGCTCCGTGGCGTAAGTGGGCCGCCAATGGAGCGGAGCGCGCACCGGTGGCCCGCGCCGTGATCCGCCGACTCCGCGACCGGCATCGGTGGATGGTACCGACGGTGGCATTGCTCACCGGAGTGCTGGTGTTCTGGGCGCTGGTGTGGAGGACACCGTGAGCGCCCTCTACCGGGCGGTCAACTGGAATCGGCAGAAGTTCATCTACGACGGCCTGCTCGTCGGCTTCGTGGCTGGGTACCTGGCGCTGTTCGTCGGGCTCACCCTGACTCGCGATCCGAACGCAACAGCCGAGACCGCCATGATCCGTGGCCTGGGCACCGCGGCTTTCCTTCTTCTCACGATCATCCTGGCCATCGGACCGCTGGCGCGACTCTCCCCCGCATTTCTCCCCATCCTCTATAACCGCCGCCACCTGGGTGTCACGATGGCGCTGCTGGCGCTGGCCCACGCCACCTTCGCCCTTGTCCAGTTCCATGCGCTGGGCGACACCAATCCCTTCGTGAGCCTGCTGACCGGTGCCGCCGACATTCGCCACGCGCGCACCTTCCCGTTCGAACTGGCCGGCCTGCTCGCCCTCGGGATCCTCATTCTGATGGCGGCGACCAGTCACGATTTCTGGCTCGCCACTCTGACCGCGCCGGTCTGGAAGGCGCTGCATATGCTGGTGTATGTCGCCTACGGGCTCGTCGTAGTCCATCTGGCGTTCGGGAGCCTTCAGGAAGAGGCGGGTCCACCGGCCCGGATCGTGATTCTCCTGTGCGCGTTGACGGTCGCCGCTCTCCACGTGCTCAGCGGACGCCGGGAGCGAACTCTCGATCGAAAGGAGGCTCATCCGGACGGAGAAGGGTGGGTAGAGGTGGCCCGGGTCCGGGATATCCCGGAGGGGCGGGCCCGCGTGGCCACCGTCGGGGGGGAACGTGTAGCGGTGTTCCGCTACGAGGGACGCGTTTCCTGTGTCTCGAACGTCTGTCAGCACCAGAACGGGCCGCTCGGAGAGGGCCGGATCGTCGACGGCTGCATCACCTGCCCCTGGCACGGGTACCAGTACAGCCCTGACAGCGGGCGTTCGCCTCCGCCATTTACGGAGATGATCCCCACTTTCAACGTTCGAATCCTCGAGGGGCGGGTCTTCGTGTATCGAACCCCGAATCCTCCCGGAACTCGGGTTGAGCCGGCTCGGATCACGCCATGATCGATCGGGACGCGTTCTACGTCGGCTACCACCCCATGGCGCCGGAGCCCGTCGCCCGCAGAACACGAATCATCGTGGCCGCGCTGGCGGCCCTCGTTGTCGCGACGGCCGTTGTCCTGGCCCTCTCCATGCGCCCCGCGGGCCCCGGGATCTTCGAGTACGGACACCCGCGTACCTACCGCGGGGTCGTCAGCGAGTTCCCCTATCCATCCCTCCTCGTGCCCGGCCACAGCCCCGCTGACCGGGACGAGGCATACACCAGGTACCTGTTGGTGGCACAGGGTAAGCATGGGGGAGGACCGCTGGTCCGGGGGATGGATGGGCGCTGGGTAGACCTTGCCGGCACTCGGATCGCCCGCCCCGATGGGGAAATGCTCGAGATCGTCCCCGATGGCGTCAGGCTGGCAGCGGACTCCGTCTCCACCGCGAGCCGCTACCTTCCACCCATCGAGCAGCTGGGACGCGAGACATTGTCAGGTGAAATCGTCGACAGCAAGTGCTGGCTGGGGGTGATGAAGCCCGCGACGGGGAATGTCCATCGCGGGTGCGGTGCCCGATGCGTGCACGGAGGCATTCCGCCCTTCCTGATGACCACTGGGCCGGAGGGAGCGGTACAACACTATCTCCTGACCGACGCCCAGGGACGTGCCGCCCCGGCATGGTTCGCGGGACTGGTGAGTCGACGAGTGACGCTGACGGGTGAGGTGAGCCTGGAAGTGGGTCTGCGCGTGATGCGCGTGGAGACCGCGACGGTGAACTGGCCCTAGGGACCGACCGCCGCAACACTGTCGACGAAGTAGCGCGTGTCACCGAAGCAACTGGACGGAATTCCACGATGCTCGGTGTAGTGCAGGCGGACGTTCTTGCCCACGAGGGTCTCGAGCTGGTGCGCAACGCGGTCGCTCCGGACCGTGAAGAGCCAGATGTTGTCCTTGTTGGGCACCACGTTGCCGAACACCGATTGCCATAACTCGCCCTCGTGCGTCTTACAGATCCAGCCCTTCTGCGAGAACTTCTGCAGCTGACCGCTCCGGTAGCCATTCGAGTAATCCCAGTTCACGACAAACCAGCTGTAAGCGGCAGACAGGAGGAGCACGGCCAGGAGGAACAGGATCAGGTAGCGGCGCCAGTGCCAACGATGCCGCGGGCCTGGGGCGGAGACGGGGGCGGGGGAGGCGGCATCCGTGGGGGTTGTCATGGGCCCTTAAGGTAGCTTTCCACAACTCGCGCCGCCACGACGCCTCGTCGCGCCCCTACTGCCGGAACTGGGTGCTGAAGACCAGGCCGGATGAGATTACGAACAACCAGCCTGCCCGCTGCGCATCGTTCTTGAAGCGATAGGCAAAGTCCAGACGAGTCGGGTTGGCGTTGGCCGCACGAGAGGGGCCGATCCGGATTCCCAACCCGACGTCCGTTCCGGTCCGTCGGCCCTCGTAGTTCCACCACGCGCCGCCATGGTCGGCAAAGGCCGCGACGCCGAGGTCAATCGCCTTCCAGATGTCCTCCCCCAGCATGTAGCGGTACTCGGTGGTCGCGAAGTAGGTCCGGTCCCCGGTGAAGGCGTGCAGCGGAAAGCCGCGCGGGCCAATGAGGAACCCGAGGTCGAACTCTGTCCCGGGCAACGGGTTCTTGAGCCATCCGATGTCGGCGTGAGCGATCAGCACATGGTGGATGTTCGGCGTGTACACGAAGGTGCCGGCCAGGGTGGCGGACCCGGAGTCCAGCCCCGCCGAGGTGACGACACCATTCACCCGTGCGTCGATCCAGGCGAAGCCCCTGGAGAGGCGCGTGCCCACGCGGGCGAGCGCCAAGCCGCCAATACCATCTCGCGGATAGCCCAGGGCCGCGGGCGCCGCGAAGAGCCCGATTCGCCCATAGTTGCTGACATCCACGTCCTCGGCTCGTCCCATGCGGTAAAAGCCGCGGGAGACCACGTAATTCGCGCGCCGCCACTCGAGAAAGGGGCCGAACATGGCGGTCACGCTTCGGCTGGTCGTGTTGGCGGGCCACGGGGCGTAGTCATCCCGACGGACCTGGGCGTCCAGACCCAATCGCAGATAGCCCCGCGTCCCGGCCGAGAGGGCAATCGCGCCCTCGGCCTGCCCGATCGTGTATCGCCGCCGCAGGGAATCGGCTGCGGTCCCTGATCCATCCCTGAACTGCAGGACCTGTTCGTTGCGGATATCAAAAACCGTGGTGAGTCCCGCCTTGTCCTCGAGCGAGTAGAACGGGCGCTGCACCAGGACCTGCCCCCGTTTGCCGGCGGTCTGGGACTCGTACCGGAGGCCGATGCCAAGGTGACGCAGCAGAAACCGCTGCTGCATGAACTGGAAGTTGATCGAGTTGCGGTCCGGCGTATGGTGGTAGCGCGTGACGAAAAGGCTCGCAGTGCCGAGCAGGTTGCCCTCCGAGAGCGACACCTGCCAGTCCGTCTGGTGCCCGGCGCTACGGAAGCTGAGGTCGGCCTGAGTGGACCACCCGTCCTGGACAAACACCTTCATCACGAAGCCCGAGTCGGTCGTCGTGCTGTCGATTCTGACCTTCCGGAACACCCCGAGCGCCCGGAGATTGCGCGTGGTCTCGGCGACTTTGGCGGAATCATAAGGCTCACCCTCGTGAAAGAGGATTTCGCGGGTGACCACGCTGGGGAGCGTGGTAATGTGAAGGGCGTTCATGGCCCGCGTCAGGAATCCCTTCACCTCCGCCGAATCGAAGATGTTGGCTCGGCGGACCTCGATGTACTTGATGATTGGTCGGCCGAGGGAGTCGGTCGGGACCTCGATCTCGGGGTGGAGCCCCAGGGAATCGCGCAGCGTGTCGTTGGAAGGAACGAGGAACAACGGGTGGAGGCCCACCGAGTCCCGAAGGGAATCCATCCCGGGAACGACAGGCAGGGGATGCTGACCCACCGAGTCGCGCGGCAGCTCCCGATGGGTCGTGTCGCGGGGCGGCAGACTGTCCTGCGCGCGGAGCGCGCAGGGAGCGAGCAGCGCCAGGCCGAACAGCACGAGGCGCCAGGACAGGGAGCTCAGTGGGATCATGGCGGCGCGAATCATAAACCGCAGAAAGGAGAGCGCGGAAGGGTGTAGCGACGTCGCAAGCCCAAGACTACCTTCGGCCCGTGACCGACCGCGTGGCCCTCTTCAATACGCACTTCCTGCCCTACTCCCAGACGTTCGTCTACGAGGAGATCCGACGGCATACCCGGTACACGGTGGAAGTCTTCTGCCGAACCCGAGAACTCGCGGACCGCTTCCCGTTTGAGCCGGTCCATGTCGGGGGGCCCCTCTATGCGCTCACGCGCCGGTCGGGCGCATTCGATGCCCGGTTTCGCGAGGCGGGATTCGCGCTGGTCCATGCGCACTTCGGCGTCGGCGCCGTGTATGCCCACCCCTTCGCGCGTCGGCACCGCCTCCCGCTGGTCGTCACCTTTCATGGGTATGACGTGCCGGTCCTGGCGAGCCCCACGCGTTGGTTGCCGCGGCACCTGCGATACGCCCTGCTCGGACCCCACGTGCTCCGCGACATGACGCTGGGACTGTGTGCATCGGCCGACCTCAGGAATCTCCTCGAGGCCCACGGGGTGCCGGCCGAGCGCCTGCGGGTGCACCGCCTGGGCATCGACCTGGAGCGCTTCGCGCGGGGAGCACGCACCCCGAACCGGTTCGACGTCATCATGATCGGTCGCCTCGTGCCCAAGAAAGGGTTTCGATATGGCCTCGAGGCCTTCGCGGCCGTGGCGCGCACCCACCCGGCGCTCCGGCTCACGATCGTGGGAGAAGGTCCCGAGCATGGAGCCTTGCAACGCGTGGCCCGCAGCCTTGGCTTGGCCGACCGAGTGGCCTTCACCGGCGCCGTGGCGCCGGCGCGGGTGGCGAGCCTTCTCGCCGCCAGTCATGTCCTCCTCGCGCCCAGCGTGACCGAGTGGTCCGGCAACCGGGAGTCCGGCTTGATCGTCGCGAAGGAGGCAAGCGCGTGCGAGACGGTCCCGATCGGCACCCTGCACGGCGGCATTCCCGAGATCATTGAGGATGGCGAAACGGGCTTCCTGGTGGCCGAGCGAGACGTCGCCTCAATGGCGGAGCGCCTCGAGCGCCTGACTCGGGACCCGGCGCTCCGCGACCGGCTGGGACGTGCTGCCTCGGCCAAGATGCGCCGGGAATACGACAATGTGGAGCGAGTCCGTGCGCTCGAAGAGCGCTACGACGAGGCCCGGCAGTTGTACAGGAACCGGCCGTAGCCCTCAGGTCTCGCGCTGCGGCAGGAGATCACGAGAGCGAAGGTGCAGTACCCTCCGCAGGTAGATCGCGTGCGTCCCGAGCGCGACCAGGATCAGCACCGCAAGCGACAGGATCGGAGATGCCAGCACTTGCCGGAGCTGAGTCGCCGCCGCAAGGGCGCCCGTCACCAGGGCAAGCCCGAGGAGGGAGGGCCCAAGGTCCTGCACCAGGCCACGTACGGTGATCGGCGCGCAGGCTCGAACCATCAGGAAGTCGGCGGTCAGCGCGACCGGATAGGTGAGGAGCCACGCCCAGGCGACCCACAGCACTTTACTGTCGGTCGGGGCCAAGACCAGCGCGAGCACGAACCCGGACACCAGGGCGAGTCCCGTGATGACCGCGTCGTACACCGCAAACTCGGGCCGGCCGGTGGCGAGAAAGAGCTGGGGGAAAAGAAGCCCCAAGCCGCGCAGCAGGCTGGCCCACGCCAGCACCTGGACCATGGGAAGGGCGGCGAGCCAGTGGCCGCTCGCCACCACGGTCAGCACGTCGCGGCTCGCAAACGTAAGCAGCGCCGCGACCGGGCCCACCACCAGCAGCAGCGACCGGGCGCTTTGAAAGAAGGCATCCCGGAGCTCCGCGCCCAACCCCTGCAGCTTTGCGTAGATGGGAAATTGGACCCGGTTGACCACCCGCACTACGGTTTCGAGAGGCGTCATCCCCAGGTCGAACGCCACCCGATAGACTCCCAGCGCCGCCTCGCCCAGTACCCGCCCCAAGAGCAGAAAATCGGCGTTCCGGTAGGCGTTGTAGATAATGTCCGACGCCGCGACATGCAGCCCAAAGCGAATTGACTCGGCCGTTGAGCGTACAGCGAGCGCGAACTGGGGTCGAAACGGCGAGAACCAGAGCAGCGCGATGAACAGAAAGAAGCCCCGAGCCGTGTTCGCCACCACCAGGCTCCAGGCCCCGAACCCGGCCAGGATCAGCACGGCCTTGGTGACCGCCTCGCCGAGGCTGGCGAGAGTCTGCACGGCGCCGGATTCCCGGAACTGAAGATCGCGCGAGAGGAGCTGGAGGGGGACCAGCGAGGCGCCGACGAAGATCAGCTTCGCCGCGCTCACCACGAACATCGGTGCCAGCTCGGGATGATGATAGAAAGCCGCGAGCCACGGCCCCGCGAGGTAGATCAGGCCGGTCGCGGCCGCCCCCAGAAGGGTCGCGAACCAGAACAGGCCGCTCAGTTCGTGGTGGGAAAGATCGGCCCGCCGAACCACTACCGCGCCCACCCCCAGGCCGTTGAAGGCTTCGAGCACCACCGCCACGCTCCAGCTGGTCGTGGCTACGCCCACCTGCTCCTTGGATAGGAACTGGAGGACCAGGAAGGTGCCCACCAGGTCGAGCACGCGCATGGCGACCGTGGCACCACCCATCCACCAGAGGCCGCGCTTCAATTCATGACGAGCGTCGATGGGCGAGTCCGGCATCTGGCTCCGCGCAATCTGCGCTGGCGGGTGCGGGGATGGTCCCCTACCTTGCTCGCCCGTGCGCATCGTGTACTCGTACGATACGGCGATCCCGGACACGGGCGCCGACACCGAGCAGGTCGTCAATACGGTAGCCGCGCTGGCCCGTCACGGAGAGTCTCTTACGCTCCTGGTGCCCGGCGTACGCGCCGGCTCCGGCGACGCCAGCCTCATCCGCGATTACTACCACGTCCAAGGCGATTTCGACATCGAACAGCTGCGGCGCGGTGCCGGACCGCGGCTGTTCCAGAAGTGGTCCCATGCGCTCCACGCCCCACAGCATCCCGCCGTGGCCGCGGCGGATCTCGCATATACCAGGAACCTTCCCGGTGCCTGGTGCCTGCTCCGCGCCGGGCGTCGAGTGGCCTATGAGCACTTCCGTCCGTGGGGCGATCAGATTCCCCCGCTCCAGCCGGCGCTGCGCGCGATCCTCAGGCACCCCAACCTAGTAGCAGCGGTCTTCCACTCCCAGCACACCCTGGCCAGCTACCATCGGCTGGGCGTTCCCGATGATCGAATGCTGGTCGCGCACAACGGATGGGACCCGGCTCGCATGGAACCGCGCCTGTCGGTGGCCGAGGCGCGCGCAAAACTGGGCCTCGCTCCAGAACGGCAGACGGCCGTGTACACCGGGCGGCTCAACCTCCGGAAGGGGCTCGATGTCATCCTGGCTGCGGCGCGGCTGGCGCCCGAGATCGCGTTCGTCCTCGTCGGATCCGAGGGAGAGGGCCCGGTCGAGGTCTCGGCCCGCGCGCTTGGCAACGTGAAAGTGGTGGCCTGGCGACCGTTCGCTGAGCTCGCACCCTGGCTGTACGCCGCCGACGTCCTGCTCATCCCGCCCAGTCTCGCCCCGCTTGAGCGCCACGGGAATACCGTGCTTCCGCTCAAGCTGTTCCAGTACCTCGCCGCCGGCAGGGTGGTGCTGGCGCCCAGGGCACCCGACACCGCGGAGCTCCTAAGCGACGGCGAGAATGCAGTCATTGTGCCGCCGGGAGACGCGGCTGAGCTCGTCGCGACCCTGCGCCGACTGGCCGCTGCCCCGGAGCTCGCTCGGCGACTCGCCGAAGGCGCCAGACGATCGGCCGAAGGCCTGACCTGGGACGCCAGGGCCGGGAGGATCATGGCGTTCCTTCAGCAGCGGCTGGCGGCACCTGCTTCCAGGCCGGGGCCCGATCCCTGGCGCGCACCGGCATGGCTCCGCGAAACCGCGCGTTGGGCTCTCTGGCTCAGCTAGGCGCGGAACCTGCTGCTGGATGGCCGCTTTGCCGGGCGGGGCTGGGCTCCGCCGGCGACCCTGACCGCCGAATCCGACGCCAAGGTATTGCCGCACAGTGACTTGTGCGACGCGGATTGGGCGCGTCATTGCGTTACACCACTACGATGGAAGTGTGATGAAAGCACACGCTGCGCTGGACAGCTTGACACGTCTTCGTCGCCCCGAGGTCGATTCTGTCCGGGCCCTCCCGGAGCCATCGTCGGCCGAGGAGGGTGAGCTGACGCTCCTCTGCCCGGGGCCGGTGACCTGTTCTCCGCGCGTGAGGCAGGCGCTCACCCGGGGCGACATGGCGCACCGCGATCGCGCATTTGTCGATACCCTCGCAGAGACCGTGGAGCGGCTCCGTCGAGCCGCCGGCGCGCCGGACTACGATGTCCTTCTGCTGGGCGGCGGGGCCACTGGAGCCACGGAGGCCGCGCTCGCCTCATTTGTCTCCCTCACCGAACGGCTGCTCGTCGTCTCGAACGGGGCGTTCGGGGAGCGGATCGCCGAAATGGCGCAGTGCCTGGGCATCCCGATGAGTCATCTGCGGTACGATTGGGGCGAACCGATCGTGCTCGAGCAGTTGCAGGGCATGCTGGATGGCGACCCACGCATCAAGGCGGTGGCGATGGTCCACCACGAGACCAGCGTGGGTCATCTCAATCCGGTCAACGAGGTGGGCCGCTTGCTGGCCCCTCGACACATCCGGTACTTCGTCGACATCGTGTCGAGCCTGGGAGGCGAGGAATTCGACATGGTGCGGAGCCGGGCGTCGGTCGCGATTGGCAGCGGCAACAAGTGCCTGCATGGCGTGGCTGGCGCGGCCTTCGTGATCGTGCGGCGGGAACTCTGGGAGGAGACGGCGCACGCACGGCCGCATTCGATGTACCTGGATCTGCGGCGCTACCGGGCAGCGTTCCGCGAGACCGGCCAGACGCCGTTCACCCCCGCGGTGCCGGCGGTAGTGGCACTCGAGGAGGCGCTGCGCGAACTGGAAGACCAGGGAGGAGTAGCGGCCCGCCGCGCGCACTATCAGTTGCTCAATGCCCGTCTCCGTGCCGGCCTGATCGGGCTTGGCCTGCGCCTCCGCAACACCGGGCCCCAGAGCGCGAGCTCGCTCACCGTGGCACAACTGCCGCCGGGCCTGACCTTCGACGTCTTCTACGACGACCTGCGCGCACGCGGCTTCCTGGTCTACCGAGGAAAGGGGCCGGTGAGCCACGACTCCTTCCTGGTGGCGAACATGGGGCACCTCGACATCGCCACGATCGACCGCTTTCTGGAGGCCGTCGCGGAGATCGCCGGCGTTCCCATCCCCGAGTAGTGAACCTCACCGCCGTCATCCTCGCCGCGGGCTCCGGCTCGCGGCTCAGGCCGCTCACGGAGCGGACGCCGAAGTGCCTCCTGGATGTCGGCGGGCGGACGATCCTTGAACGACAACTCGAGCGCATCGCGGCCGCCGGCATTCCGCAGGCGGTCGTCGTCACCGGCCATCTGGCGGACGAGGTCGCCCGCCACCTCACGGCCGCGCCACCGCCGCTGCCGGTGCGACTCGCCCCCAATGCCGAGTATGCGACGACCGGCAACTGCATGAGCGTGTTGGCCGCGCGACCTCAAGCAGACGCTCCGGGGATCGTTCTCTGCGACGGCGACGTGGTCCTGACCGGCGATGCGCTGGAACGGCTGGCGCGCGACCCGGCGCCGTCCGCCCTGCTCCTCGACGCGGACGTGCCCCTGGCCGAGGAGGAGATGAAGGTCCTGCTCGACGGACAGGGAAACGTGCGGCGGCTCTCCAAGGCGCTGGCCCCCGCAGACTGCGCAGGAGAATCCATCGGGGTCCAGAAGATCTCGGGCCCGGCTCTCCCCATCCTGTGGGCGACACTCGAGGCCATGCGCGAGGCGGGCGATACCAGCGGCTACTATGAGGACGCCTTCCAGCGGATGATCCAGACCGGCGTTACCTTCCGGACCGTTGCGATCGGCCACCACGAATGGACCGAGATCGATGACGTCGCCGACCTCGAGGATGCCCGCGCCCGCTTCAGGTGAAACCCCGGCGGCCCGGTCCGCCGGTCCTACCCGGCCCACCAAGCCGCGAGAGGTCGAGGAACTGATCGACGAGTATCTGCACCGGCCGCTGGCGCGCGTGCTGGTCCGGGTCTTGGTCCGCACCCCCATCACCCCGAATCAGGTCACCCTCATCTCCGGACTGCTCGGGGTCACTTCGGGAGTTGGGATTGCCTTGGGCGCCCACGAACCGAGCTGGCGATTGCTCGGAGCGATGCTGCTCTTTCTTTCGGTGGTCTTTGACTGTTGCGATGGCCAGCTGGCACGAGCCAGAGGCATCTCCTCGACCACCGGCGCAATCCTCGATGGCATCAGCGACTATGCGGTCGGTGTTTCGGTCGGGGTAGGAGCCTCGTATTTCCTGGTTACCGTCTCCGGATCACCGTGGTATTGGCTGTTAGGGCTCGGCGGCATCGCCAGTTCCGCCGCGCAAGCAGCCCTGTTCGATCACGCCAAGACCCGCTACATCGCCCGCGTGTCGGGAGGGTACTCGGAGCGCGAGGAGGATGTCGGCCGCGTGGCGGACGACCGGCGTCGGGCTATCGACGCTGGCAGGTACCTCGACGCTTTTCTACTCTGGGTCTATGAGCACTATTCCAGGGCGCAGCATGCGACCCTCCGGATTCCACCAGTCTCCGACCCGATCGCCTACCGCGCCGCGCACGCCCGCCGCATGCGCCTCTGGACCTTTCTCGGCATTGGGACGCACTTCGCTCTGGCCTACCTCCTCATGGCTGCGACCTACTGGTCGGTGTGGGCCGCCGCCGCGTACTTCATCATCTGCCTGACGCTGCTGAACGCGCTGCTCCTCGTGTTGATGTCGATCGAGGCAAGCCGGGGGTCAGAGTGACCCGGCGGGCAAGACTTACCTCGCCGGCGGCGGGAGACCCCTTCGCCCGCGTGGCGGGCATGACGGTCCTCCTCAGGCAGCTCCTGTCACTGCAGGATGCAGGGATCGATGAAGTGGACGTCGAAGGCATTCCTGCAGATCGCCTGCCGACCGATCTCCGGCTCCGGCTGGCCGTCCGCCCAGTGGACACCGCGAGCCCAGCCCCCCGATCGACCGGCGAAACCGTTCTCCGCGCGCGCCTGGGATTGGTCTGGCACCGCCTTCTGGCCAAGCGCCTGGTGCGCATCGGTTATGTCGGAGACCTGGAAGCCGCGCCTCTGGAGCCGGATGAATTCGTCGTGGCGGTCACGGATGCGGCCAGCGCCCAATGCGCGGAGGAGAGCCTCTTTCAGTCGCTGCTCAAAGCCACCGATGGGCTCATCTCCCGTGCCATCAACCGCCGGATCTCACTGCCGATCACCCGGGCGCTGATCGACACATCGATCACACCCAACCAGATGACTGCCTTCGCGGCAGCCGTGGGATTCGCGGCTATTGCGATCGTGCTGTGGGGTGGAGTTCCGTGGCTCGTGGGGGGAGCGCTGCTCCTGCAGACTCAATCGATTCTCGACGGCTGCGACGGGGAGATCTCCCGACTCAAGTACATCCGTTCCAGACTCGGCGAGTGGCTCGACCAGGTACTGGACGATCTCGTCAATCTCGGGTTTTTCTGGGCTACCGGATGGGCCCTCTACCGGGACGGCTCCAGCACCGCGCTCCCGATCACCGTCGCCGGAACGACTTCGCACATCGTCTACCAGATCTGCCTGTATGCGGCTCTGCTCACCCGCGGAGGAGGCAGTGGTTCGGTCGCCAGCATCCGGTGGTGGGGCCAGATTGACGAAAGCCGGCGCCGTCCGCTCGACCAGCCGCGTGGCGTCCTTCGCACCGTCAAAGAGACGCTCGAGCTGGCCGGGAGACGGGACTTCTTCACCTTCTTCTATCTGCCCGCCGCTCTGATCGGTCTCCCCCAGATCGCCCTGTGGTTGTGCGCCGTCATCTATTTCCTGTCCGCCCTAAGCACCACTCTAGAGTGGCTGCTCAAGGGCGGCCCACAGCCGGCCGCCAGGGCCTCCTGAGCAAAGCGAAAGCGGCGGGAGGAAGTTCCTCCCGCCGCTCGGTTCATCTTCCGCGGGTCCGCGGAGTTCAGGCCGCGCCCACCTCGCATTCGCGGCTCCGACGACGCTGGGCTCCCAGCAGGAGCTCGGCCTTTGCCATATCCTCTGGCGTATCCACGTCGGTCCACCGAACGCCCATCAGACCCACGCCCATAAGTTGGCGTTCCGCGATCAGCCTCCGCATCCCGTGGGTCACCGAAGGAGGCTCGTTCCGGGCGGCGTCGTCCAGCGCCTGGAAAACCCGCCGATCAAGGCGGAAGCACCCTGTGTCGACCGCGTCGTAGCGATCGAGTTCCTTGCCGATCGCCGTGATGAGCCCGTCCCGAGCGCGCACTTTGGTGGCGTCCAGTTCGTCCAGGTTGACTGGGTGGAAGTCGACGAGCAGGCGCAGCGGCTCCTCCGGTAGGATACTCCCCCGATCGAGGAGTTGCAGCACCGGCCGGGCGAAGACGTGATCCGCCATCTGGAGGTAGAAGGACCCTCGAACGTAGGGTTCGGCGCACAGCAGGGAGACGCCGTTCGGCTCGTGGAAGCGGGAGTTATGGACCAGCCTGAGACTCAGGGCGGTCTCTACCGACTCGAGGTGCGCCTCGAGTTGGTCGGCCCCGTTCCCCGTGACGATAATCGCTTCCTGCACGCCAGCGGCCTCGGCCTGATCCAGGGCATGCTCGATGAGCGTCCGGCCAGCCACGCGCACCAGCGGCTTGGGAAGCCCGCTTCGCGTTGCTGAGAGTCGGGAGCCATTGCCCGCCGCGAGAATCACCGTCTGCATGCCGATTGCACCCCGAGCCAAGTGATTGCCGGACAGAAATCGCCCCCGTCCTCGCAACAAGCAGGCCTATCTGGGCGCGGCGGGCTGGAGCTCGGGTCTGACTCATTTCCTGCAGTACAAGTCACTGCAATACTTGGAGTTGCACTTGCAGGCCTGCCTCGCCATGGGTGGCCGTCCTAGCGGTGCCGGAGCTACCCGGGGCTGCAGCGTGTCATTCTATCCCGTGTCACTTCGGCGAGCGCGGCGCACGTACACGAATCCATCCGGCGCCTTGTAGGCCAGCTGGTACCGCGACCGAATGAGATCGGCGAGGTACGGGAAGCTGTCCATGGGGTAGCGGGGGATGGCGCGAGCCGCGTCCGTATCCACGATGTAAGTCGGTGGGTGCAGCGCGAAGTCGTGGGCGAGGTTGTCCCACGCCCCCGGGGCGATCCGTTTCGAAGTGTCAAAGTGGGGGTCCCAGCTCTCCGGAGCGCCGAAGATGTACCCGGTGAGCGGGAAGGAAGCGAAGTACCGTGACGCAGGCCGGCAGCCTGACTCGAAGTAGAAGTAGGGGTCCTGTCCCCACACGAAGAGCCGGTCGCCCGGTGCGGCATGGGCGCGGATCCATTCCGTCGCCGGCGACTGGTGCGGCGGGAGGACCATGCCGTCGTAGGCCGCGATGCTAAAAGAGACCAGCACACTCACCGCCGTCCATCCCAGCGTAACCGCGCGGACCCGGCGCGCCCCCGGTGGCTCCCCTGTCGAGGTCCAGCATTCGCTCAGTGCAGGCGCCGCCAACAGGGCCAGCGGCGGGAGGAGTTGGAGGTAGTAGTGGTTGAAGAAGTGTCCGCTCGCCGCCGTACCGATGAGGGAGGCAAGCGCAAAGACAATCAGGGTGTCCCGCTCCGCCCGGAGCCCCTGCCACCGGTCGGTCGACTGGCCAAGCGCGAGCCAGGTCCCGACCAGGAGCGGGCCACAGAAGAGCACGAACTGTCCCCCGCTAATGGCGGCCCGTTCCCAGAAGAATGGATCGAGCGGGCCATGCGGCACATCGTGGTTCTGGACCGTCCAGTACCAGGCTTCCCCGAGGATGCCCTCCCGGTAGAGCAGCAGTCCCGTGGCCCCGAGCACCAGCGCGAAGCCGAGGCCAATTAGGGTGGCGTGGAACCAGCCCACCCATGGTGCAAGTGACCGGCGCTGCCGATACGCGGGGTGGATGCAGTAGACGCCGAGCGGCAGCAGCACGATGCCGGCCGGCTGCTTGAGCAGGAACGACGCCGCCGCGAGCCCGCCAGCGGCCACCAGATCCAGGCGCAGTACCCGGGTGTTGGGGCGGAGGGCGAGGTATACGGCCCCTACCACCGGGAGGTTCATCAGGAGCTCGCCGTTGAGCGCCAGGTTGGTGATCGTGAGGTACGGCAGGAAGAGGCCGTAGAGCAGCGCCGCGAAGGCGCCGGTCCAGGGCCCCAAGAGCAGCCGGCCGATCTGGTACAGGATGGCCATCGTGGCGAGCGTCCAGAGGAGCGCCACCAGGTGCACCGCGTGCCAGTTGGGATATCCCGCGAGACGGAAGATCGCCCAGAAGACGCCGTAGAGAAGCGGGGGCTTCCGGTCAACGGCGTCACGATACGGCAAGCCGCCGTGCAGCATCTCGTTGGCCACGACCCCGTAATAGGCCTCATCGCTGATCGCGCGAGGATAGACGAGGCTGGGCACCCGCAGCAGCGAGACGAGAAGTACCGTAGTCAGGAGAAACCGCTGCAGTGCCTGGCGATCGGGCATCGGCGAGGTGCCGTGTCGGCTGGAGGGCGGCCGCATCATACCCAGAGAGTCAGGTGCGGTCCAGCCGATTGCCTCCGTGGCCCTGCGGGGTCACATTCCGGCTCATGCTATTCTCCTTGCTTGCCCTGACCGCCTTCCACGCCGGCGCGATCGATTCCTCCGATCGCGTCATGACGCTGGCGCCTGACGAATCCCTGCACGTCACCATCGACGGCCCGGTGGATGGCCCGCCCGTCGTGATCGTGCCCGGGATCGTGAGCCCGGCCTACGCCTTCCGTCACGTGCTCCCTCCGCTCGCCGCCGCGGGGGTGCGGGCGGTAGTGATCGAGCCGCTCGGCTTCGGCGGCTCTTCCCGTCCGGGAGACGCGGATTACTCCCACACGCGACAGGCGGAACGGGTCGCCGCCGTCATGGATTCACTCCACATCAGCCACGCGGTCGTAATGGGGCAGGCAGTGGGGGCGCCGATCACGCTTCGGCTGGCGCTGGCGCGGCCCGATCTGATCTCACGCCTCCTCATCGTGGAAGAGGGGGCCATCGAGAGCCCCGCGGTCCCTGGCGTCCAGACCGCGCTCAAGTTCGCTTTCTTCATCCGGCTGTTCGCCGGCCGGGGACGGCTTCGCAAGGAACTTCGCAAAGGCCTCGTGGCCAGCTCGGGCGATACCAGCTGGGTCACCGACCAGGTGGTCGACGCCTATACCGAGGGGGCCGCGGGCGACGTGGGGGCGGTGCTCCGCGGACTCAAGGGGATGCAGAACTCCGTCGAACCCGATTCGCTCACGCCACGACTCAATGAGATTCAGATACCCGTCCGGTTGCTCGTCGGTGGGGCGCCGCACAAGAGCGGCATGGCTCCCGCGCGCATCCGGGACCTCGAGGAGCGGGTACCGCACTTCAGCATGGAGACGGTGCCCGGAGCGGGACTCCACATCCAGGAAGAACAGCCAGGCGTCATCGTTTCGGAGCTGCTGAAGCTGGTGCACGATGAAGCAGAGGCCAATGAGCCGCAACCCGATCGAGCTGATCGCCAGGACTCTTGAGCCCTCGGGCGGCCGCGCCTGGCATGGCGGTCCGACGCCCGTCGGTGCGCTGCGTGGGGTCGATGCCGAGGCGGCGCGGGGCCGGCCCCTGCAGGGTCGTCACAGCATCTGGGCCCTAGCCCTCCATATTGCCTACTGGAATTACGCGGTGAGACGCCGGCTCGAAGCCCAAGCGGGCAGGCGTGAGGGTCCTCGTTTTCCCCGGAGTCCCGCCAACTGGCCTTCACTGCCAAGGATCGCGGACGAAGCGGCGTGGCGGGCCGACCGCGCGCTCTTGAAGGCGGAACACGATCAGCTGATTCGCGTCATCCGGGCTTTCCCGGCGGCTCGGCTCGCCCGGCGGCCGCCGGGCGGGAAACGCTGGAGCTACGGCGAACTCATTCTCGGCGTACTGGTGCACGATGCCTATCACGCCGGACAGATTCAGCTCCTCAAGCGCCTCCTGAGTGTCCGCTAGCCCTTCGCGCCCCGCACGATCCCTGGAAGCTCCGCGACGCTGGCGATAGTGCGCTCCGGGGTGATCCCGCTGGAACGAAGCGACTCTTCCCGGAACTTGCCGGTCCGGACCAGCCAGCCCTGCATGCCCGCCGCTTGCGCACCACGCACGTCCGACCACAGGTCGTCCCCCACCATGACGACCGAGCCCGGCTCCTTGCCAAGCTCCTCCCGGGCGGCAGCGTAGAAGGACGGGCTGGGCTTACCCACCACCGTCGCGGTGCGGCCGGTGGCGTACTCGAGCCCGGCGACAAAGGGTCCCGCATCGAGCGCCAGTCGACCCTCATTCTGGAAATAGCGGTCCTTCGAGAGCGCCAGCAGCTCCGCACCATCCATCATGGCGTCGAAGGCCTGTTGCAGCAGTCCGTAGTTCCACCGCTCTCGGAGGTCGCCCACCAGGACGACGCGCGCGGCTTCTCCGCTCGACACGAGATGGAGGCCTGACAGATCCGGCAGTACGGCCTCCGGCACAAGCGCGAGGGCCGGCTCCAGGCCGCGATCCCGACAGATAGCGACGGCGGCGACTGCCGGCGTCATGATCTCTCTGGCGGCAACTGCGTACCCGTAGCCTTCCAGCCGGGCGACAAGCCCGGCGCGATCGCGGGTGGTGGTGTTGGTGACGCAGCGAAAGGGGGTACCCAGGCGTCGCAGCTCGGCGAGGGCCGCGGGGCCACCGGCCACGGCGTGGCCGTCAGTGTAGAGGGTCCCGTCGAGATCGAGCAGGAATCCGGCCGGCTTCAGTATCGGCCGAGGTAGTTCCGGGTCTCCCATTCGGTGACTTCTCGATTGAACTGCACGACTTCTTCGCGCTTGGCTTCGAGGAACCGCTCGGTCAGATGCTCGCCGAGGGCCGCCATGATCACGTCGTCCTTCTCGAACCGGTCGAGGGCCTCGTGCAGGTCGCGCGGCAGGTCGTCGATCTGGTACTTGCGCCGGTCCCGATAGCTCATGCGGAAGATGTTCCGGTTGACGGGTTCGCGGCATTCCAGTTTCCGCTCCACTCCGTCGAGGCCTGCGGCGAGCTGCACGGTGAGTGACAGGTACGGGTTGGCGGATGGATCGGGCATCCGGAGCTCGCAGCGCGTGCCGTCTCCGCGGCGTTCCGGAATGCGGACCAGGGGCGAGCGGTTTCGCATGCTCCAGGCCACGTTGACCGGCGCTTCGTATCCCGGCACCAGGCGCTTGTAGCTGTTGATGAGCGGATTGGTGATCGCGCAGAAGCCCCGGGCGTGCTGCAGGAGGCCCTCGACGTACGAGAGGGCGACGTCGCTCAGCTGGTGCTCCGTCTTGGGGTCGGAGAATGCGTTGGCGTTCTGTCGGAACAGGCTCTGGTGCGTATGCATCCCGCTCCCGGCCTGGCCAATGATGGGCTTCGGCATGAACGACGCGATCAGACCGCTCCGGTTGGCCAGGCTCCGCACCACGAATTTGAACGTGGCGATATTGTCCGCTGTGGTGAGGGCGTCCGCGTACCGGAAATCGACCTCGTGCTGGCCGGGGGCCACCTCGTGGTGGGCCGCCTCCACTTCGAACCCCATGAACTCCAGGTCCCGGACGATGTGCCGCCGCAGCTCCTCGCCCCGGTCCACCGGTGTCAGATCGAAGTAGCTGCCCGCGTCAAGCGTCGTGGTGGAGGGGTTGCCCGCCGAGTCCCGCTCGAAGAGGAAGAACTCGACTTCGCACCCAGCCATCATCGAGTAGCCCAGGCGTCGGGCCCGTTCGATCTGCCGCTTCAGCGTTAGCCGGGGACACCCGGCAAACGGCTGGTGCTCGGGGGTGTAGATGTCGCAGAGCAGCCGCCCGACCCGTCCACCCTCATCGTCGAAAGGGAGCACGCGAAACGTCGCCAGATCGGGAACCAGCAGCATGTCGCTCTCCTCGATCCGCACAAACCCTTCGATCGAGGACCCATCGAACATGATCTCCCCGTCCAGCGCCTTGCCAAACTGGCTCTTCGGTACCTCGACGTTCTTGTTGATCCCGAGGATGTCCGTGAACTGCAGCCGGATGAAGTCCACCTGGTATTCGGCGGCCAGCTTGTGGATGTCGCTCGGCGTCGCACCGGCGAGATGACGCGGGAATTCGTGGAGGGGGGGACGGGTCAGGCGAGGCTCTCTAGAATCTTCCACAGTTCGATGGGGCTGAATTCGTTGAATCGCTCGTTGATGTCCCGCTCGGTCCATTCCCGGAAGATCCAGCCGGTGCTCTTGTGCCGCGTGCCCTCGACGAAATGCAGCCTTCCCTGGGCCATGGATCCCATGGAGCGCGTCTCCAGATACACGCTCCAGCGGACCTGGCTGCGGGCCAGGTCGCCCAGATGGCGGGCCATCGGTGCATCCGGAAGGGGAACCGGCGGTGGCTGCTGCGGCTGTGCCATTACTCCTCCGGGTTATATGGACGCTAATGCTCCACGCCGAGCGGGACAAGCGGTGCAGCCCCGGGGCCGCATACCGTCCCGGCGAATCTTCCCCTAGATTCCTCGCCCCATGACCGCCACCGCCGTCTGCCCCGCCTGCCGCGCGACCCTCGCCGTGGATGCGCGCTATTGCCACCGCTGCGGCCGCGCCATCACCCAGGGCGGGAGTGGGGAGCGCACTCCCTGGATTGTCGCCTGGTCGCTCGTCCTCCTGGCGCTCGGCGGCATCACGCTGTTCGTGGTGACCAAGAACACCGCGGCCGCTGTTCCGGAGATGGCCAACGCGGGCGCCGCCGGTCCCCAGGGCGCCGCCGGGGAGACGCCTGCAGAGGGAGCCCCGCCGGACATCAGTCAGATGAGTCCGCGGGAACGTTTCCTCCGGCTGAGTGATCGGATCATGAGCGCGGCGGAAAGCGGGGACAGCACCACTGCCCGCCGGTTCGCGCCCATGGGCATCGCCGCGTACGGGATGCTCGACGGCTACGATCCTGAAGTGCAGTTCCGGGCAGGGGAGGTGCACCTCGCGCTGGGCGATTACGCCGGGGCGCTGGCCCTGGCCGATACGATCCAGGGGCAGGCCAAGGACCATCTCTTCGCCGATCTGCTCCGGGCCGAGGCGGCTCGGGTCCGGGGGGACAGCGCGGCGTTCGATCGCGGCCGCCGCGCCTTCCTCAAGCACTTTGACGAGCAGATGGCCACCGGTCGCCCCGAGTACAAGGCGCACAGCCAGATGCTGCGCGACTTCCAGCGCAAGTTCAGTTCATGACCCGCACCATCACCGTCGCCCACTCGCCCGACTCCGACGACGCGTTCATGTTCTACGCGCTAGCGGAGGGAAAGCTCGATACCGGCGACCTCCAATACGTGCATCAGCTCTCTGACATCGAGACCCTCAATCGACGGGCCTTGGCCGGCGAGTTGGAAGTCACCGCGGTCTCGATCCACGCCTACGCCTATCTCGCCAGGACGTACGCGCTCCTCAACAGTGGCTCCTCCATGGGCGACCGGTACGGACCGCGCCTGGTGGGACTGGCACCCAAACCGGCGGACCCCCGTGGAGCCGCCCGGGGATGCCGCATCGCCGTGCCCGGCACGCTGACCACGGCCTACCTCGCGCTCCGCCTCTTTCAGCCCGAGTTCGAGGCCGTGGTCGTCCCCTTCGACCAGATCGAGGCCCGGGTTCGCCGGGGCGAAGTGGACCTGGGATTGCTGATCCACGAGGGGCAACTCACCTACCGGGACGACGGCTTCCACCTCTGGGCTGACATGGGTGAATGGTGGTTCAGCGAGACTGGCCTCCCGCTTCCCCTTGGCGGGAACGTGGTCCGTCGCGACCTCGGCCCCAAGGTCATCGCACAGGTGGCGCGGGACCTGAAGGCGAGCATCCTCTACGCCCTCGAGCACCGCGAGGCCGCCCTGGAGCACGCCAAGCGGTTCAATCGCGGGATCGGTGATGAGAAGACCGACCGCTTCGTGGACATGTATGTGAACCACTGGACCGTCGACTACGGCGATCGTGGCCGCCAGGCCGTCCGTGAACTGCTGCGGCGCGGGCACGACGCGGGGGTGATACCGGAGGCCGTAAAGGTCGAATTCGCCGGCTGAGCCACCATCGATCCCCCTTCCCCGCCCCGTTTCAGCTGACTGGGACCGCCGATTTCGGGTCCCTATGGCATCCCCGCAACAATTTTTATATTGTTCGTTTTCATAGGCTTAGCTATTCGACGGCCCTTCAATTCGTCCGGGAGCCAAGGTGCCGCTTGCCGATGCCCCGATCAGCATCCTCGTTGTCGATGACGAAGAGCCGATCCGGAATGCGCTCAAGAAGTTCCTGACGCAACAGGGCTATGACGTCGTGACCGCGGCGTCAGGGGACGAGGCGTTGCGCGTCCTCCAGCGGCAGAAGATCTCGGTCATTCTCCTGGACGTCCGGATGCCCGGACGGAGCGGGATCGACCTGGTCCCGCTGGTGCTCGAGGCGGAGCCCTCGATCGCCATTCTGATGCTCACCGCGGTCAATGATGCCACCACCGCGGCGCTCTGCATGCAGCGGGGCGCGATGGATTATCTCACCAAACCCATCGACCTCTCCGACTTGGCGCGCGCCATACTGCGGGCCATCCGGCGGCGGGACGGACAGATCGAGCAGGCCAATCTCAACCAATGGCTCAAGGAAGAGGTGGCCGTCCGGACCGCGGAGCTCCGCCGGGAGCGCGCCAAGCTGGAGCGGCTCTCCATTGCGACCCTGGAAGCCTTGGTGAACGCCCTCGAGGCGAAGGATCCCTTCATCCGCGGCCACAGCGCGCGAGTGGCTGACATGGCGGCCATGATCGCCTCGGAACTCGACCTCTCGGACGAGGACGTGGAGGCCGTGCGGATGGCCGGCCGGCTGCATGACATCGGGAAGATCGGGATCCGGGAAGAGATCCTCACCAAGGAGGGCCCGCTCACCTCCGAGGAGTACGAGCAGGTCAAGGCCCACGTCGTCATCGGGTCGCAGATCCTGGCACCGCTGGCGCACCTGGGGGACATCATCGCCTTTGTGCGGAGCCACCACGAGCGCTGGGACGGCCAGGGCTATCCCGATCACCTCAAGGCGGACGAGATCCCCCTGGGCGCCCGGATTCTGGCCGCGGCCGAGATCTACGACGCGCTCACCACGGCACGTCCCTATCAGGAGAAGATGCCGCCGGAAGTGGCGGTGGAACGAATGCGCGACCTGGCCGGCAGCGTGCTCGATCCGGCGGTCTACCGCGCGCTGGAGGCGGCCGTCCGCCGCCGCCAGGCACTGGTCTTCCTGGACGATGCTCGCACCTGAGCGTCCCTGGCCAGCGACCCCCCGGACCTGGAAGGCCGCAGCGGGCGGCCTTTTGTCGTTTTGTGATGTGGAGGAGAGGACATGACCCGATGTGTCCTCGTGATCGATGACGATCCCGATCAGCGCCGGTGGGTCGAACGCCTGGCCGCTGCCAGCGGCTGGAAGGTGCTCACCGCGGCCGATGGCGAGGCCGGCCTCGGGACAGCGCAGGAGCAACAACCCAGCATCATCGTGCTGGATGTCATGATGCCGCGCCTCAACGGGTTCCAGACCTGCCGGCGGCTCAAGGCCGATCCCCGGACCAAGGACATTCCCGTAATCATCGTCACGGCCAAAGACCAGCCCGCGGACGAATTCTGGGCGGGAGAAGTCGGGGCCGCGGCCTACCTGGCCAAGCCCGTTGATGCCCGGGACCTCCTCGACCTGCTGGAACGCCTGACGGAGCGCGCGTGACCCTGCTCCAGGTCATTCTCATCTTTGCCGCCGCCGTCGTCGCGGTCGGCTGCCTGGCCATTCTCGCCTGGCTCATCTACGCCGCCTGGCTGACCCGCGTAGAGCGGCGCCTGGCACGCCGCAAGGGTCTCTATCGCGACACCGTGGCCGGCCTGGCGCAGCGGGAGCGCGTGCTCCTCGAGCCGGAGATTCGGCAGCTCCACACCCTGCGCGATTTCGAGGCCTTGGAAGCCCTGCTCGAGGAACAGGCCCGGGGATCCACCGAGCGTCCCGACTGGCTGCTCGATGCCTACGACCGGCTCGGCCTGGTTGACAAGTACGTCAACCAGCTCCGGACCGCCAAGCGCTGGCGGGAGCGGGCCTTCGCGGCCGAGTTGCTGGGGCGAGTCGGAAACGCCAAGGCCGTCCCCGCCCTGCTGGAGACGATCCAGGCGACCCGCACCGAGGACGCCGACGTCCGCGAGATCGCGCTGCGCGCGCTGGCGCGTATCGGCGATGCCCGGGCGGTCGAGCCCCTGGTCGAGGCACTCAAGCAGGCGGAGAACTGGCTGGCCCCACGGGTTGCCGACATCCTGGTCCGGCACGGCGATCCCGTCGTGCAGCCTATGATCGCCTTCCTGCAGGAGCAGTCCCGCCACCCCGCCCGGGCTTGGGCGGCCAACATTCTGGGCGAACTCCACCCGCAGCGCGCCTTCCCGACCCTGGTCGCGGCTCTCAAGGATCTCGACGACGAGGTCCGGGCCAAATCAGCCGGGGCGCTGGGTAAGCTCGGGGACCGCCGCGCGGTGACCTACCTGCTCGACCATCTGCTCTCCGACCCCGCGCCGTTCGTCCGCGCCCGGATCGCCGGCGCGCTCGGTCAATTCGCGGACCGCGAGGTCATCGAGCGCCTGGTGCGTGCCCTGGGAGATCCTGCCTGGTGGGTCCGGATGCGGAGTGTCGAAGCGCTCGAACAGATCGGCCCCATGGCCGAGGAGCCGCTCACGGTCGCCCTGGACGACCCCGATCCCGAGATCCGGATCCGGGCCGCCGTCGCGCTGGAACGACTGGGTGTCCCGGCGCGACTCATGGGCCTCATCGAGCGAGGTGAGGAGACGGCGGAAACCGACGCCATGCTCACCAAGTTCGGTATCGCCGGCGCCCGAGAGCTCCTGGCCGAGCACCTGCAGCATCCTTCGGCCCGGGTGCGCAACGCGGTGGTTCTGGCCATTCGGGACGCCGACCGGAAGGACCTCGTCCCGGAGCTGATCGAGCGTGCACTGCAGGAAACCGATTCCGGCGTGCGCGCCGCCATCCTCCAGGCCCTGCATGCGCTGGGGGCGCGTGAGGCGGTGCCTTCCGCCCTCGACGCTCTGGGCGACGCCGACGAGCGGGTTCGGGCGGCCGCCACGTCTCTGATCGGTGATCTCGGAGGGGATGGCCTCGCTGATGTCATTCAGCCTCGGACCACCGACCGTGAGCCGCTGGTCCGCGCGGCTGCTGCCCGCGCGCTCGGTCTCGTGCACGCCACGGGCGCGGAACGTGAGTTCACCCGGCTCCTGCGTGATCCCGATGCCGGGGTTCGGACCGCCGCCGCCGAGGGGGTGGCGGAGGCCGGCTGGCATGGGGCCACGCCGCTGCTGGTCGAATTGCTGTCCGATCCGCATGAGGACGTGCGCACGGCTGCGGCCAAGGCTCTGGGGGAGCTGCGTGAACCCGAAGCGGTTCCCGCCCTGATCCGCGCCTATCACGACGCCACCGCCACCTTTGCGGACGCGATCACGAGCGCCCTCGCGCGGATCAACCGGGACGCCCTCGGCGAGCTCATCGACATTCTGCTCGAGCGCGGCGACGCGCCGAGTCGGGTGCGGCTGGTAAGGACCATCGGCGGGCTCCGCCCGCCCTATCCCCTTCGGCTCCTGGAATCCATGTTCCGAGACCGCGATCCCGAGGTGCGAACCGCCGCGGTCGAGGTCCTGGGAAAGACCGACGAGCCGGTAGGGCCGCTGCTGTCCGCCGAAGGGCTGGCGGATCCTGACGACCGCGTCCGCGCGGCGGTAGTGGATGCCCTGGTCCGGCTCTCCTACGACGCGGCCGCCCCGCGCCTGCTGCAGCTGCTGCGGGATGATCCATCGCCTCTCGTCAGGGAGCGCGCGGCGCTGGCTACGGGGCTCTTCCGCCCCGCGGGCGGCGAGGTCCAGCTGCTGGCTCTCTGCCATCAGCAGGAGCCGATATCGGTGCGAGCCGCGGCTCTTCTCGCCATCGGCGCCTTCGACCAGGAGAGCCTGGTGGCCCGGGTGCTCGAGATGGCGGACGAAGCCCAGGTGCGGGACACCCTCCGCGAGCGCCTGAGACAGGATGCGGAGTTCCGGCTGCTCGGCCTCAGACTCCGGGACGCGCGGCATGTGGAGCTTCGAGCCCTGGGAAGCACCAGCCGTGATCAGATGGAGCAGACCCTGGCGGAGGGGATGCGCGGCGTGCTGTCGCCCGAGCAACGCGTGCGACTCGTGGCCGGCCTCCGCGCATTCCAGGGAGAGCGCAGTCGCAGCGCCTTACTGGCCGTCCTGCGAGGCGACCCGAGCCCCGAAGTCCGCGCGGCCGCTCTCACCGCCGTGGGCGGCATGCTCGATGCCGATGAGCTCCACCTCACCGCGACTCGCGCGCTCGCCGATCCGCACAAGTCGGTCCGGCATGCCGCCGTGGCCTTGTTCCAGCGGATCTCGCCCGAGAAGGGACTCCCCGGCCTGCTACGCCTGCTGCAATCGGAGGAAGATCCGGTGGTCCTCCAGGCAGTGGCACAGCAGGCCGAGGCGGCATTCCAGACCTTCCTCGATCTGGCGCTGGCACTGGACCTCCACGGGCCGGAGGCGATCCTGCTGGTGCGGGTCGCCCGCTACATGCACCATCCCGATCTCAAGCGTGTGTTGACCATGGTTGGCCGCAGCCAGACCGCGCCGGTGCGGGAAGCGGTCGCCGACCTGTGGGCGGCTCGGCCCGACCTGATGGACGAGGTGGCGCTGGCCTCCATGACCGTGGATCCTTCGGTCGCGGTGCGCCGGGCGGCGGTCGCGGCCTGGGGCGCGGCGCACCGCTTTGAACGCCTCACCGCCATGCTGGGCGATCCGGATCCGGGCGTGCGCCAGGACATCGCGTTCGCATGCCTGGACGCGAAGGACACCACGCCGCTCGAGGCGCTGTTCCTCGATCCGGACGAAATGGTGCGCGCCGCGCTCTTCGTGGTGCGTCTGCTGCGTGGCGAGTGGACCGAGCCGCCCGCGAATGCGGCCATCTCACGCTCCGCGGCCGCCACGGCGGTGCGCCGCGCCATGCCGGTCGATACCCTGCGCGACATCGCCCGCTCGGATCGCGACCCTGCCCGCCGCCTGCCGGCGGCCCTGGCGCTCGCCGTGCTGGGCGACGAGGCCGCCTACACCGTCATGCGGACTGACCCCATCTGGGCGGTCCGCGACCGGGTGGGTCGCATGCTGGCGAGCTGGCGCGAGCCACCGGACGCGCGTCACTCGGCATGATCGGACACCACCTCGCCGCCATCGCCTCGGCGATCGGCCTCGTGTTGCAGCCGGTATTCCTCGGGTACTTCCTCCTGTACAACGGATACCTGCTGCTCCTCATCGCCCTGTCGGCCCGACAGGTGCGGCGCCGCGTGGCCGGTCACTTCATCGAGGATCTCGACCTGATCGACGAAAGCGACTATACCAAGCCGCTGACCATGGTAGTGCCGGCGTTCAACGAAGAAGTGACGATCGTCGACAGCGTCACTAACCTCATCAACTGCGACTATCCGCGGTTCGAGGTGGTCGTGGTGAACGACGGCTCCAGTGACCGGACCCTCGCCGTGCTCAAGCAGGCGTTCCGCCTGCGTCGGACCGACCTGCCCTATCGCGACGCCATCGGGACCTCGCGGGTCCGGGCCATGTACCTGGCGACAATCCCGCTCCCAGCCAACGTCTCCCAGCTGGTGGTCCTCGACAAGGACAACGCCGGAAAGGCGGATGCGCTCAACGCCGGCATCAATGCCTCGACGGCGCCGTATTTCGTGAGCCTCGACGCCGACAGCATCCTGGATCAGCGGGCCCTGAAGGAGCTGATGCGGATGGTGCAGGAGGATCCTCGTATCGTCGCCGTCGGGGGGCAGGTGGCGATCGCCAATGGGTGCACCATCCGGGGCGGCAGGGTGGTGAGCGTGGGCCTGCCGTCTCATCCCTGGTCCCGGTTCCAGATGGTGGAATACCTCCGTTCGTTCACGACCGGACGCACGGCCCTCGACCGGCTCGATGCCATCCTCATTCTCTCCGGCGTGTTTGCCGTCTTCGAGAAGGAGACGGTCATCCGGGCGGGTGGCTACCTCACGCCGCTCGTGCAGCACCGGCTGGTGGGGGAGTACGTCGGTGGCACCGCGGGAACGGTCTGCGAGGACATGGAGATCATCGTCCGCCTGCATCGCTTCGTCCGGGACAAGAACCGTCCCAGGCGGATTGCCTTTCTCCCCCATCCGGTCGCGTGGACCGAAGTGCCGGAGCGACTCGAGTCCCTGCGCAAACAACGGGGCCGCTGGTACCGCGGTCTCCGCGAATCGCTCTTCTACCACCGCGACATGATGTTCCGGCGCAAGTTCGGTCGCATCGGCTGGTTTGCCCTTCCCACCTTCTGGGTGTTCGAGTACTACGGCCCGGTCCTGGAGGCGCTGGGGTACGTCTTCATCGTCGTGTTCATGATCGTAGGCTCGCTCTTCGGACTGCAGATCCTCAACAAGCAGTACGCCGTGGCCTTCCTCCTCGCCTCCCTGGGCTGGGGAACGCTGGTCAACGTGTTCGCCGTCCTGGTGGGCGCCTGGCGCTTCCGCTACGGCCTCGCCGACCGCCTGCAGCGCGGCCTCCTGCCATTCAACCGCAAGCGTGACGTCCTCATCCTGCTAGGGTACGCGGTCCTGGAGAACTTCTTCTGGCGCTTCCTCACGTTGTACTGGCGGCTGCGCGGCCTGTGGGATGCCTGGCGCGGCAAGAGCGGATGGGAGAAGTTCGCGCGGCAGGGGTTCCAGAAG